>Ga0315273_10005819_pt1 | contig 15287 bp, 10 predicted proteins | sample YL17G02_0_MG_FD_205753 | JGI IMG/M metagenome (GOLD analysis project Ga0315273, IMG submission 205753) | Sediment microbial communities from Yellowstone Lake, YNP, Wyoming, USA - YL17G02_0 | ecosystem: Environmental > Aquatic > Freshwater > Lake > Sediment | place: USA: Wyoming | collected...
CGTCGGGGTACCGGCGCAAGTTCGGCCTCGACGTGAAGTTCGTGCTCATCGAGGACCCGGCGGCCAAGCTCGCCGCCTTCCGCAACGGCGACGTCGACATCATGTGGAACACGGTCGACAACTGGGCCCGGGAGGCGTCGATTCTGTCGGAGCAGAACCAGCGGGCGAAGTCGGTCCTGATGCAGGACTGGTCGCGCGGCGGCGACGGCATCGTGTCGCTCGTGTCGATCAAGACGATGGAGGACCTCAAGGGCAAGCGCGTCGCCTGCACGCAGTTCACCCCGTCGCACTTCCTGCTGCTCTACCTGCTGGCGCAGTCGGGGCTGACGCCGGAAGACCGGAACGGGGTCGAGAAGGCGATTGTCATGACGCAGGACGCGCCGGCCGCCGCCGCGATGTTCAAGGCCCGGCAGGTCGACGCGGCGGTCACCTGGGAGCCGGATCTGTCGGCCGCGGTGACCGCGCGCGGCGACGAGGCGCACGTGCTCGTCTCGACGACGGCGGCGACCAACATCATCGCCGACACGCTGGTCGCGCGGCAGGATCTGATCGACAAGGCGCCAGGCACGGTTCGCGACTTCGTCCACGGGTGGTTCGAGGGGATCGAGCAGATGAAGGCCGACCCGGCGGCCGCCTACGCCCTGGTCGGCCGGGCGCTCAAGCTGGACGGCGACACGGTGTCGGGGATGCTGTCCGGCCTGAAGCTCACGCCCTTCGCCGACAACGCCCAGTTCTACGGCCTCACCGGCGGCAAGGCGCACGTCGAGACCTTGTTCAATACCGCCTTCGTGATCTGGCGGAAGAAGGGGCTGGTCACCCGGCCGGTCGACGCGAAGGACTGGGTGGACTCGCGCTTCCTCTCGGCGCTGGCGCCGCTCTACCCGGGCCAGAAGGTCGAGGAGCCGAAGCTGGCGGCGCGGAGCGCCTCCGAGCAGGATCGCGCCATCATCAACAAGCAGATCCAGATCCACTTCACGCCCGGATCGGATGAGATCATGGCGGGATCCTACTTCGTGCTCGACGCGCTGGGCGAGACCATGACCTCGTTCGGGAACACGTACCTCCGGGTGGAAGGGAACACCGACTCGACCGGGCCGGCCGCCGTGAACCTCACGCTGTCCGAGCGGCGGGCCCTGGCAGTGAGGAGCTACATCCTGAAGAACTTCCCGAACATCCAGGCCCCGCGGTTCCAGACCATTGGCCGCGGCTCGGCCAATCCAGTCGCCTCGAACACGACCGAGACGGGGCGGCAGTTGAACCGCCGCACCGACATCAAGGTCGTCCTGGCGACCCGGTAGCCGGCCTGGCCATGGTGCGTCGCTCGACGCTGTTCGCGCTGAGGACGCCACTGCCGAGGACGACTGCCGTCGTCCTCGGCCTGGTGGCGCCCGCGGGGGTGCTGGCCGCCTGGGGCATCGCCTCGTACGGGGGCTTCGCGCCCCCGGACTTTCTGCCGTCTCCCTCGGAGGTGGTACGCGGCACGCTGCAACTGTTCATCGAGCACGACCTGGCCACCGCGATTCTCATCTCCACGCGGCGCATCGTCACCGCCTTCCTGCTCGCCTCGGCGCTCGCGCTGCCGCTCGGTGTGTTGATGGGGGCCTTCGAACCGGTGAACCGCGTGTTCGAGCCCATCATGGCGCCGCTGCGCTACATGCCGATCTCGGCCTTCATCCCGCTGCTGATCCTCTGGTTCGGGATCTACGAGGCGCAGAAGATCGCGTTTCTGTTCCTCGGGGTCTTCGTGTACCTGCTGCCGGTGGTCGTCTCGGCGATCCGGGCGGTCCCCGAGGAGTACGTGCAGACCTCGCTCACGCTGGGCGCTGGCCGCGCGCAGGTCGTCCGCACGGTGCTGCTGCCGGCGGCGCTGCCGGAGATCTTCGACTCGTTTCGCGTGATGAACGCCATCTCGTGGACCTACGTGATCCTGGCGGAGATGGTGAACCCGACCGGCCTCGGCTACATGGTGGAGCTGGCGCGGACGCACCACAAGGCGTCGTGGTCGTTTGCGGGCCTGCTGGTGATCGGCGGCATCGGCTTGCTGACCGATTTCCTGATCCGCTCGGCCTCCAACCTGCTGTTCCGCTGGAGGGAGAAGCCCGCGTGAGCCACCCGACGGAGACGCCGGCGGCCGGCAGCGTACCGAAAGTCGCGGTGTCGGACCTGTCGATCACCTACATCGATCGCTCGGGCCGGAAGACCGAGGCGGTGCGCGACGTCTCGTTCGAGATCGCCGACAAGCCCGGCGCCGGCGAGATCGTGGTCTTCCTGGGGCCCTCGGGCTGCGGCAAGTCGACGATCCTGAAGGCAGTGGCCGGCCTGTTGCCTCCGACCAGGGGGACCATCCACGTGAGCGGTCAGGCGGTGGTCGATGTCGGCCGGGACCGCGGCATGGTCTTCCAGGCCTACACCTCGTTCGGCTGGCTGACCGTGCGCGACAACGTGGAGTACGGGCTGAAACTGCGCGGCACGCCGAGGGCGGAGCGCCGCGAACAGGCTGACCGGTACCTGAAGGCGGTCGGCCTCTACGAGTTCGCCGACCGGTTCCCGAAGGATCTGTCGGGGGGCATGAAGCAGCGCGTCGCCATCGCCCGCACGCTTATCAACCGGCCGCAGGTCGTCCTGATGGACGAGCCCTTCGGCGCGCTCGATCCGCAGACCCGGTGGGGCATGCAGGGGCTGCTGCTCGACATGTCGCGCTCGGAGGACAACACGATCCTCTTCGTGACGCACGACGTGGCGGAAGCGGTGTACCTGGCCGACTCGGTCTTCGTGCTCTCGGCGCGGCCGGCCCGCATCCTGCACCGCGTCGACGTGCCGTTTTTCGCCAACCGGGACATCACGTTGAAATCGTCGTCGGAGTTCCGCGCGGTCGAGAAGCGGCTGCTCGACCTGCTGTACAACGCGCCGGCGACGGAGGGCTGAGGCGCATGCCGCGACCAGAGCGTTCCGTCGTTCCGCCGCCGCTGCCGGGGCGTGCCGGCCCGCCGGCCACGGGGGCGCCGGGGGGGCCGCCATCGCCGCAGGCCGAGCCCCCGACCCCGATCGAGCCGCTCCCCGAGAAGCCGCCCTATCTCGCGTTCGCAGCGATGAACCCGTACAACCTCTCGCTGCTGGCGGGCGGCCTTCTGGCCTCGGTGCTCACGCTCAACCCCGTCGTCGCCCTGGCGGCGATCGGGCTCGAGGGCCTGTGGCTGCTCTGGGCCCCCGACTCGAAGACGCTCAAAACGTTCGTGTGGGACCGGAAGTTCGACCAGATGAAGGCGGCCCACGCCGAGCGCGAGCGGGCCGACCGGATCGGCCGGCTGGGCCCCGCTGATCGAGCCCGGGTGACGAACCTCGTCGGCAAGCAGGCCGAGATCCAGCAGCTCGCATCGCGCAACCCCTCGTTCACCGGCGAATTGCTCCGCGGCGAGCTCAAGAAGACCGAACGGCTCGTCGAGGCCTTCATCGAGATGGCGACGACCAGCGGGCGCTACGAGGAGTACCTCGCGTCGGTCGACATCGACGCGCTCGAGCGCGACCGCGGTCGCTGGGAGCGCGAGGCAAACGCCGCCGGAAAGGGCGACGCCCGGGCCGACCTCGCCCGGAAGAACCTCTCGATCATCCTGCGTCGCCTCGAGAAGATGAAAGAGATTCGCCAGTACCTCACCGTGGCCCGCGGACAGCTCGACCTCATCGAGAACTCCTTCCAGCTGATCGCCGACCAGATCGTCACCATGCAGTCGCCGCAGGAGTTGTCGGGGCAGCTCAACGAGCTGCTCGACGGCGTCGAGTCGATCCGCCAGACGGCGGTGGACACCGAGCAGGTCCTGAACGCGCTCGGCACGGGAGCGTGACACCATGAGCGAGCCTCGCCTGCTGCCCGCGTGGGCCGAGGATCTGCGCCGCCGCTACCTGCGCGGCGAGTCCTCGATGTTCATCCTCCACGGCAACGTCTTCGACGCGGTGCCCCACCAGCAGAAGCTGTGGGGGCTCACCGAGTTCCTCACCGGGGTCCTGCTCCAGGAGGCCAAGGAGACAATCGTCGTCTACAACCTCGCCACCGGCGTCCGGTTCGCGAAACGCGCCGGGTCGGTTGACGGCACAGCCGACCTGCTGCTGGCCAGCGACAAGGGCAAGGCGCTCATCGCGCTCGAACGTCTGCTGGTCACCTCCACGAAGGTGGCGGCCGTGCTCGAGTACGCCGAGACGCTGGCGCCGGCCGGCGATGCGGCCTTCCAGGCCGACGCCGACCGCGCGGCCATCGTCACGCTGCACCGCTGGTCGTTCCTGCCGGAAATCGAGAAGGGCGACAACGTGGTGCTGCTGGTCGCCGAGACCCTGAGCGACCTGGCGCCCAAGATCGTGTCGAACCCGAAGGTGGCCGTCGTCCAGGTGCCGATGCCCGACCGCGAGGCCCGCCGCGAGGTGGCGAAGCTCTCGGACCCCCGGCTGCCGGACCGCGACGTGGACCGTTACGCCGACATCACCGCCGGCCTCAAGGCCGTGCAGATTGCGTCGATCCTCTCGCCGCCGCCGGCGCCGGTGGAGGAGATGGCCGAGCGCGAGGCGTTCATCGCCGGCATCCTCGGCGGCAGCGCCGACGCGGCCGAGCGCGCGAGGAAGCTGTCGGCGCTCACCGCCGGCCTCGACCGCGAGGAGGTCCGCCGGTTGCTGGCGCCGGGTGCGCAGCCGCCGGCCGGTGCCCCCGTCGACGCGGCCGAGCGCGCCCGCCAGGAGGCCGACCGGCTCATCGCGCGGCGCAAGCGCGAGATCCTCGAGCGCGAGTGCTTCGGCCTGGTCGAGTTCGTCCAGCCCGAGCACGGCTTCGAAGCCGTCGGCGGGATGGACGAGGTGAAGAAGGACCTGCTGATCCTCGCCGAGAACATCCGCGAGGGCCGGACCAGCCGCGTGCCGATGGGGATGCTCTTCACCGGCCCGATGGGGACCGGCAAGACGTTCGTGGCCGAGGCTTTCGCCCGCGAGTGCGGCCTGGCCACCATCAAGCTCAAGAACTTCCGCTCGAAGTGGGTGGGCGCCACCGAGGGCAACCTCGAGAAGATTCTCACCGTCATCCGCGCCATCGGGCAGGTGGTGGTCATCATCGACGAGGGGGATCGGGCCTTCGGCACGACCGACGCCGAGAGCGACGGCGGCACCTCGTCGCGGGTCATCGCGCGCATCAAGGAGTTCATGTCGGACACGTCGAACCGGGGGCGCATCCTGTTCCTGGTGATGACCAACCGTCCCGACAAGCTCGACGTCGATCTCAAGCGCGCCGGCCGGCTCGACCGGAAGATCCCGTTCCTCTACTCCCAGACGCCTGAAGAGGTCGAGAACGTGGCGCGAGCCCTGGTGCGCAAGCACCGGCTGCTGACCGACGTGGACCTGACCGCGATCAGGGAGACGTTCTCCCGTCGCCTGGTCGGCTACAGCAACGCCGACGTCGAGGCCGTCATTCTCATGGCCAACGACGATGCGGCGCGCGAGTCCGGCGAGGGGGCGATTGTGACAATCGCGCACCTCGAGCGGGCCGCCGCCGACTACTTCCCGAGCCGGGACCAGGAACTGCTCGAGTACATGGAACTGCTGGCCGTGTTCGAGGCGTCGAGCCGGCGCCTGCTGCCGGCCAGGTTCGCCTCGATGACGCCGGAGGCACTCGACGCCCGGCTCAGGAAACTGCGCGCGGCCGTCGGCACGAGGCGCTGAGGACCGGCCACTGATCCATTCCGCGGAGGTCGGGTGCGGCCGCTGGCTGGACGACGGTTGCGTTGGCAACCCGCGCCATCGGGACTGGTCGTCGTCCAACGCCCTGGCGCTCAGCCGCGAGCCGCGCGCGAAGGAGTCGAACTGGTGGCAGGACGTTTTGCGCGGCTCGTCGGCGGCAGCGCCCTGTTGGGCTGCCCGTCTCGCTCGGAGCGCAGGAAGGCACGAAGGGCCCGATTCACCGCCGGCCCGTCCGGGAACGCCTCGGCCACGTCGCGTTCAAGGAGAACCAGCGTCGTCCCAGCCGTTGCTCGCGCGTGGTACTTGCCGCGAACTCGGCCCTTCAGTGATGCGACGTCGTACTCGGGCCGCAGATCGTCAACGCTGCCGCTTGCGAGATTCCTGGTAGGCATGGGCTTCAGATTTCGTCGTCCGCCGGGCACTGATGATCCGAATGCGATCGTCGTCCCGGTCGGCATGAGCCAGAAACACAACCCGACCCTTGCTGGACGTCCCGATCGTGATGAATCGCTTCTCGTTGAGCGAGTGATCCGGGTCGTCGAACGTGAGCGCCAAGAGATCGGTGAACACGGTCGTGGCCTCGCGGAATGAGACCTTGTGCGTCTTGAGATTGGCCACCGCCTTCTCGGGATCCCACTCGTAGATCACGATCCGATTCTACGCCCATCCGACTCCACGTCCAACGCTCTGGTCAGCCCAACGGCTCGCGCTGAGCGGCGGCGCCCCGATCGGCGCCGCCGACGACGACTCCAGCGACCCGGGCTCGGCGCCGAATTCCTCGAAGCGGTGGATGCCACGCGTGATCGCATGGCCCGCTGGCCGCATGCCGCGCCACGCGTGCCCGGTGTTTCCGCCGACGTGCTGGCCCGCGCAGCGCCGGCCACGAGGTTTCCGTACCACGTCGCGTATCTGGAAATGCCTGACGCCATCCGGATTCTCGCATTCGCCCATGACCGCCGCGAACCCGGGTACTGGCATTCCCGAGTGAAGACATCGCTCGCTCGTCAGCCCACCCGTAACGAATGAGCCGAGCGGCGCCCTGGCGTGGCGCCGCCGGCCTCCGCCTGATCCGCGGATCACGCTACTTGCGGATCTCCTCCCCGCCGTCGGGTCGCGCGGCGCGCCGCTCGCCGCGCTGCGCCAGTTCACGCGTCACTTCCACCATGTCGGCATCGTCGCGGGATTCGCCCAGCAGGTGCTTGCAGAAGTACTCGGCCCGCGTCCAGTTGAACCACTCGCCCCCGATGCCGTGGCGCGACCCGGGCACGATGAACATGTCGAACCGCTTGTTCGCCTTGATGAGCGCATCCACCACGCGCAGCGTGTTCGCCGGGTGCACGTTGTTGTCGATGTCGCCGTGGACCAGCAGGAGCTTGCCCTTCAGGTTCTTCGCGATGTCCGAGTTCCGGTCGATGCTGTACTCGAACTTCACGGTGCCGTCCTTGTCGGTCACTTCCTTGATGCCGTGGTGCTTCTCGCTCCACGTATCGTTGTAGATGTTGTTCTCGTGGTTGCCGGCGCTCGACACCGCCACCTTGAAGAAGTCCGGGTAGACGAGCATCGCCGCGGTGGACATGAAGCCGCCGCCCGAGTGGCCGTAGATCCCCACCTTGTTCACGTCGATGAAGCTGTACTTGCGCGCAAGCTGTTCCATGGCCGCCTTCTTGTCGGCCAGGCCGTAGTCGCGCAGGTTGCCGTAGCCGTAGTTGTGGTACCACTTGCTGCGCGACGGCGTGCCGCCGCGGTTGCCCACCTCGATGACGATGAAGCCGAACTGCGCGAGCCAGTGCGTGTAGGGCGCCGCGCTGAACGTCTTGCTCACCTGCTCCATCTGCGGGCCCGGGTACACGTAGGCGATGATCGGGTACTTCTTCTTCGGATCGAAGTCGTGCGGCTTGTACATCACGCCGGCGAGGTCCGTTACGCCGTCATCGGCCTTCACGAGGAACGGCTCCGGGAACGTGTACCCCTGTTCGAGCAGCAGGCTGACGTCGGTCGCCTCGAGTTCCAGCGCCAGGGTCCCGAGGTTGTCGCGCAGCGCGGACCGGGGCGCCTGGTCCACCCGGCTGGTCGTGTCCACGAAGAACCGGGTGTGCTCGGGCATCGACACGCCGTGGTTGGCGTTGCCGGGATTGAGGAGCTTGAGGCCGGCGCCGTCCAGGCCCACGCGATAGGCGTGGTCGTAGTAGGGATCCTCGCCCGGTTCACGGAAGTTGGCGGTGAAGTACAGGACGCGCAGCTTCTCGTCCAGGCCGGCGATGTTGCCGCACACGAATTCGCCGCGGGTGATCTGGGTCTTCAGCGTGCCGTCGATGGCGTACAGGTACCAGTGGCCCCACCCGTCGCGCTCGGACCACCACAGGAACTCCTGCCCGCCTTCGAGAAAGCGGATCGGCCGCGTCTCGATGTAGGCGTTGAGGCGCTCCTCCATCAGCACCTTCGTCTCGCCCGTCGCGGCGTCCACGCGGCAGATGTCCAGGCGCTTCAGGTCGCGGCTCTGGCGGGTGAGGATGAAGCTGTCCGAGCCGGCCAGCGCCCAACGCGATGACAGCGGGTTCGGGTTGTCCTCGCGTTCCCGGCGTTCCTTCTCGGTGACGCGGCGGGTTGTGACCGACAGGCGCTGATCCTTGAACGCGTCTGATTTGACCTTCACGCGCTGCCGGCTCGCCACGTCGAACACCCAGAGCTCCCCGACCGCAATGTCCTCGCCCGGCATGGAGTACCGGTAGGTTTCGAGCTTCGGCCGCGGCTGCGCCAGCGAGTCAATCACCCACAGGTCCTTCACCTTGCGCGAGTCCGACCGATCCACGGTGAACTTCTTCGAGTCCTGGCTCCACGTCACGCCCGAGGGCACGACGCGCGGTTCGAACGTGTCCTTGACGTCCTTGGCGGCCTTGGCGTCCTTGGCCTCCTTGGCCTTCTGCTCGTCGGTCTTCTCGGCCGCCTTGTCGTCCTTCTTGTCGGTCTTCTTCTCTTCCTTCTTCTGGTCCTTGCGCAGCCGGTCCTTCTCCTCGACATTGACGTAGCGGCTGTAGGCGTAGTACTCCTCGCCGTCCTGCGTGAGCCGCGTGTCGACGATGGACGGATCGCGCGGATCCTTCATGGCCTTCTTCAGGTTCTCCATATCCATCATGTAGAGATCGAAGACCCTGACGAACAGCGCCACCTTCTCGTCGGGCGACACGGTCGCCCAGGTCGGCCACTTGGCCTCCTTGTCCTTCTCCTCCTTGGCTTTCACCTCGTCCGGGTGCACGAGCATCACCTTCGTCGTGGCCAGGTCGTACTCGAACCTGAACGTGCGGGTATTGGCCGGAGGGCCGGCGGGCGCGCCAGAAGCGTCGCCGCCGGTCTTCTCGGCGTCCTTCTTGTCGTCGGCCTTTTCCTTCAATCCGGGAACCTGGGTCTCCTTCGGGACGGTCACCTCGAACTGCAGCGCCGCGTCCTTCTTGATGAGTTTCAGCCCGGTGATGGGCAGGTGGGCGCTGTCGAACGGCACGCGGACGATGCTGGTGAGCTGCGCGGCCATGTAGGCCGGATCGAACAGCGGCGTCTTGGCCTTCTTGACGGTGTCCACCAGCATCCAGCGCTGGCCCTTGCCGGTCGAGAAGGCGTACCAGAAGCGGTCCCCGCTCTCGAACCAGTTGGGGGCGACGGTGACGCTGAAGACCAGCTTGTTGGTGACCTTCGAGGCGGTCCAGCGAGAGGCCAGCTCGTAGTTGGGCCTGACCCTGGTCGAGTCGTCTGCCGCACGGGCGCCGAGCAGCGTCGGTGCGACGAAGGCGATGGCCACGACGAGGGCGGGAACGAGGCGTGCGTGTCGGCGAATCATCAGGCGCTCTCCCATGAAATGAGGTCTACCGAGCGGTCCGGTTTCGGGAGTCTCCGTCGGCCCGCACCGGCGCTCGTCTGGCGGCCCGTCGGGCCGCCTCGCGGGGCGACGTGATGGCCGGAGGGCGAGCCTGGCTTCGCAAGGGGGGTGCGCCGGGTACGCGCGCGTGGAGACGACGGAGTCGGGAATCAAGTATCGACGGCCGAGGGAATTTGTCAAGGCGAATCCGCGGCGTGGTAAACTGCAGATTCCCGGGCGCGTCTTACCGTTCTCCTGTCGGAAGCACCACCGTGCCGGTGCGCGTTCAGTGAGCTGGCCGGGACACTCTCCACGTACGGCAACGAGGCGAGAACCCCGCCCATGCGCATCCTCTTGTACGTCCCGGACAATCACGTCACGCGCAATTTCGTGCCGCAACTGTGGCCGTTCCTGCTGCGTCAGCGGACTCCGTCCGGCCACGACGTCAGCATCATCGACGGGAACGTCGACCGGCTGAGCATCCCTGAACTGGTCGGCTGGGTGCAGGATCACCGCATCGATCTGGTCGGGATGGGCTTCATGACGCGCATGGCCCGCAAGGCGTACGACGCGGCCATCGCGATTCGCACGCAGACGGGTGTCCCGGTCGTGTTCGGCGGGCCGCACGTGACCAGCCTGCCCGACGAAGCGCTTGGACGCACGGGACTGCCGCGCTCGGCCGACGCGGTCGTGCTGGGGGAAGCCGACGAGACCTGGGCCGAGGTGGTCGAGGACGCGGCCCGCGGGTCGTTGAAGGAGGTCTACGGACCGGACGGGCACGGCGTGAAGCCGACGCTCGAAGGCTACGCGCCCATCGACTGGGAATCGCTCGATCTCAGCCGGTTCGACCTGATGCGGTTCGTCCCCGACCCGGTGCGGCGCCTCTTCAGGAAGCTGCGGATTCCGTACGACAAGGGGTACGTCGTTCCGGTCGAAACGAGCCGCGGGTGCCCCTACGGCTGCGAGTTCTGCACGGTCACCGGGTTCTTCGGGCGCAAGATCCGGTCCCGGTCGAACGACAGCGTCATCGCCGAACTGCTTGCGCTCAAACGTATCGCCGCCCGCACCCGCGCGCTCGTGAGCGTGTTCTTCATCGACGACAATTTCGCCATCCAACGCGAGCGTCTGAAGTCGCTGCTCGTCGAGATGATCCGGCAGGATGCGTGCCTGCCGTGGATCGCCCAGATCAGCGTGAACCTGCTGGACGATGAAGAACTGGTCGACCTGATCGCGCGAAGCGGCGGCCGCTTCATCTTCATGGGCCTGGAGTCGGTCGACCACGAGAGTCTCCGGGCCACCCACAAGGGATTCAACAAGCCCGAAGAGTATGCCCGCACCCTCGACCGCCTGTCCCGGCACAACGTCCATGCCGTCACGTCGTTCATCGTCGGCCTCGATGGCGACCGTCCGGGCGGAGGGGCACGCGTCGCATCCGAAGTGGCCACATGGCCGCCCGTGCTCCCCGTCTTCGGCCTGCTGACGCCCTACCCGGCGACACCGCTGTACGAGCGCCTCGAGAAGCAAGGGCGCTTGCTCCGGCCCAAGCACTGGCTGGACGTCGTCGCGTTCAAGGGGACGTTTCAGTTCTCGCACATGTCGGTTGACGAGGCCGAAGGCGAGGTACGCGCCGCCTGGCGCGAGTGCTACCGGCCAAGGTCGTTCGCGCGGACCCAGCGGTGGCTGGTGGCCAACGGGAAGGCGTTCGACGTGCAGGCGATGTTCCTGGTGGCCCGGCTGCTCTTCCGCGGGATCTACTTCCCGCAGCCGAATGCGTGGTCATGGATCCGGCTGATCGGGGCCAACAGCCCGACCATCGCGCATCTGGTGCTCCGTCGGCTCCTCAGACGCGCGTCCGCCCAGCCGGTCGTCGTTCCGTCCAAGGTGGACCCCGTAGACATCTTCCAGGGCCGAGAGCCTGACGAATGAAGCACGCGACCGCCCTTGAAGATGTCCCGGGCCCCTTCGGCGCCTGACACCCGACTGACGGTCCCGCAGGGCGGGGCCTAAGCCTCGCCCTCGAGTTCCTACATTCGGCGAAGCTGCCGCAAATCGTAGGAGAGAAAAGGGGTCGGGACTATTTTCCGGACCCGGCAGCAGCGGAAAACAGTCCCGACCCCTTTTCTCCCCCGGGTCCTCAACAGCCCGGGGTGAAAGTCCAGCGTGAACACCGAGACCGGCGAGGCGCCCGACTGACAAGGCGCGACGACCGAGAATATCGGGCATATTCGAGAGAGGAGCAACGCTGCCAGTCCCGGGGTCCCCGACGCGGCAGCCGCGTTGGGGTGGAGGAGGGATGCATCGCCGGTCGAATGTAGCTGGACTTTTACCCCGGGCTGCTATGTGCCCTGCGGCGGCCGTCGCGCGTTTTCGCTTTCCGGTTGACGGCGGCACTCGACTCGCGGCATCTTGACGTCGGCGAGGACTGCCGACATGGCGACGATCGGGCGGCGCGAGTTCATGAGAGGCGTGGCGGGCAGCGCGATGGCGGCGACGTGGTCCGCCCGGGCCGGAGCGGCATCCGCGCCCGCCCCGCGCCCCAACATCCTCTTCCTCCTGGTGGACGACCTCGGCTGGTCGGACCTCGCCTGCTACGGCAACACGTTCCACGAGACGCCGCACATCGACGCCCTGGCCGCCTCGGGCGTCCGCTTCACGCAGGCGTACGCGGCCTGCGCGGTCTGCTCGCCCACGCGCGCCAGCATCCTGACCGGCAAGTACCCGGTTCGGCTCGGCATCACCGACTGGATTCCCGGCGAGCAGCACCCGGACAAGCCGCTCGTCCTGCGTGACACGCGATGCGAGCTGCCTCTGGGCGAGACGACGCTCGCCGAAGCCTTCCGCCAGCGCGGGTACCGGACGGCGTACGTCGGCAAGTGGCACCTGGGCGGCCGCGACTACTACCCGGAGGCGCAGGGTTTCGATGTCAACATCGCGGGACACGAGGCGGGCCAGCCGCCCAGGGGCTACTTCTCCCCCTACAACATCCCGAACCTCGCCGACGGCCCGGACGGCGAGTACCTGACCGACCGGCTGACGTCGGAGAGCATCCGCCTGCTCGAAGGCTACGCACGCGAGCCGGAGCGGCCGTTCCTGCTCTACCACGCGTTCTACACCGTCCACACGCCGCTGCAGGCCCGGGCCGACCTGAAGAAACGGTACGAGGACAAGGCGGGCCGGTCGCCGGACCCGCGGTGGAAGAACACCACGTACGCGGCGATGGTGCACGGCCTGGACGAGAACGCGGGGCGCCTGCTCGCGGCGCTCGAGCGCCTGACGCTCGCGTCGAACACGGTGGTGGTCCTCACCTCCGACAACGGCGGCGTGGACTACTCGAACGTGACGACGAACTACCCGCTGCGGGCCGGCAAGGGCCGGTACTACGAAGGCGGGATCCGCGTTCCGCTCGTCGTCCGGTCACCGCGGGCGACGACGACGCCGGGGCGCTCTGATGAGCCGGTCATCAGCAACGACTTCTACCCCACCCTGCTGGAGATGGCGGGCCTGCCGCTGCGTCCGGCCCAGCACGTGGACGGCCGGAGCTTCGCGCCGCTCCTCGCCGGTCGCCGCGTGCCGCCGCGCGACGCCCTGTACTGGCACTACCCGCACTATCACGGGAGCGGCGAAACGCCGAGCAGCGCCATTCGCGTTGGCGATCTCAAGCTGGTCCGGCACTACGAAAGCGGCCTGAGGGAACTCTTCGATGTGCGGCTGGACGTGGGCGAGGCGACGAACCTCGCAGCGTCGCAGCCGGCCAGGGTGCGAGAGCTGGACGCGCGGCTCGACGCCTGGCTGGCGAGTGTGGGCGGGCACGTGCCGACGCGGAAGCTGTCTCGGGCCCCTGCCGGGGGGTGACGCCGGACTGACGGTCCGCCAGGGCGGGCTCAAGGCCCGCCGTAACGGCGGGCCTTGAGCCCGCCCAGCGAAGATGTCGAGGCCACGGGCGACGTCTCCGCTGAGGTATCATCAGCCACCATCACCAGGCCCCCGGCCGTCCATGGCGGACCGTGGCCGCTCTGGGCAGCGCCGGCGGAGCCGAATCCGGGCGGCGACCAGTCCCGGGAAAGGACGGTGACCGTGAAGCAGAGGATCCGGTTCTTGAACGCCGCGCTCCTGTGCAGCCTCCTGCTGCTGCCCGCCATCGTCGGAGCGCAAGGCACCCTCGCCGACTATGAACGAGCCCTCGGCCTTCGGGACCGCGTGCAGAAACTCGCCCTCAACATCCCGGACCGAGCGAACTGGATCGAGAAGACGAGCCGTTTCTGGTATCGGCGATCCGTCAAGGGAGGCAGCGACTTCGTCCTGGTGGATGCCGACACCGCAGCCAGAAGGCCGGCGTTCGACCACGAGAAGATCGCCGCGTCGTTGTCTGCGGCCGCGGCAGGCAAGTACACCGCGTTGATGCTGCCGTTGACCAGCATCAGATTCATCGACGCCGAGCAGGCCATCGAGTTCGCCGTGAGCGGGACGACGTGGCGGTGCACGCTCCTGGACTATGCCCTCGGTGGCCTTCTCTCTTGACATGAGGTACTACGTCGACACCTACTCGCGCGTCGATCTGCCGCCGGTCAGCGAACTGCGCCGCACGGCGGACGGGACGTTGCTCGCGGAACTCGAACGCGGGGACATCTCGGAACTCCTCGGGACCGGCTGGCGCCCGCCTGAGGTGTTCACGTCGCTGGCACGCGATGGCAAGACCGACATCTGGGGCATTATCGTGCGCCCGATCGCCTTCGATCCCGCGAAGACGTACCCGGTCATCGAGTACATCTACGCCGGGCCGCACGATTCGTTCGTGCCGAAGACCTTCAGCGCGTTCTCGTCCATGCAGGCGCAGGCCGAGCTGGGGTTCATCGTCGTCCAGATCGACGGCATGGGCACATCGAACCGGTCGAAGGCGTTTCACGATGTCTGCTGGAAGGACCTCAAGGACGCCGGGTTCCCCGACCGCATCCTGTGGCACAAGGCCGTGGCGGCCAGGTACGCCTATTACGACATCAGCCGCGTCGGCATCTACGGTCACTCCGCCGGCGCGCAGAATGCGATGGGCGCGCTCCTCTTCCACCCCGACTTCTATGACGCCGCCGTGTCGTCGTGCGGGTGTCACGACAACCGCATGGACAAGATCTCTTGGAACGAACAGTGGATGGGCTGGCCGATCGGTCCCGAGTATGGCGAGTGCTCCAATGTGGACAACGCCTGGAGACTGAAGGGCAAGCTCCTGCTCTCGGTTGGAGAGATGGATACGAACGTGGATCCGTCGTCGACGTACCAGGTGGTGAACGCGCTCATCAAGGCCGACAAGACGTTCGATTTCATCGCGCTTCCCGGCCAGGGACACTCAGCCGGTGGAACGTACGGCGAACGGAGACGCTTCGACTTCTTCGTGCGCCATCTGCTGGGCGTCACCCCGCCGGACTGGAACGTCGTGGAGAAAAAGAAGGCCGAGACTCGCAGCCCGACGACTCAGAAGCACTGATGCGGATGTTGTTCGAGATCCTGATGCACAACGACCGTTTCGACGTCCTTCTCACGGCATCGCGGATTGCCGTATCGTTGCGGGGGTTGACGCGCCGCCCGGGGTTCACTGGCGCACAGAGGAGACTGGTTATGAGCAGAACAGCAACGCGCGTGATCGCATGGACCTGTTGCTTGCTGCCGCTTGCGTTCATGGGCGACGTGCGAGCCCAGGTGCAGGCGCCCAAGGAAGGACAGGCCAGGTACTGGACCGTGC
>Ga0315273_10005822_pt1 | contig 15280 bp, 8 predicted proteins | sample YL17G02_0_MG_FD_205753 | JGI IMG/M metagenome (GOLD analysis project Ga0315273, IMG submission 205753) | Sediment microbial communities from Yellowstone Lake, YNP, Wyoming, USA - YL17G02_0 | ecosystem: Environmental > Aquatic > Freshwater > Lake > Sediment | place: USA: Wyoming | collected...
CCACAAGGCCTCCTGCCGTGGTTGCCGCCTGCCCATCGCCATCGTCACCCCTCCTTGATCAAGCGTCGACAACCTACAGCCAATCAACAAATCCAGCAACCACAAACACGACTTTTACCACGGGCTGCTAGTCCATCGGATGCGACAATGTCCTTCGCTGTTCTGCCTGTCACAACCATCTTCTCGAAGACATTCTTGGCCACTTTCCCGGAGATCGTCCCGCTTTCGACCATTGCGAGCATCTCCGCGAGAGCCGCTGGTCTGACTGGAAATTCGCCGATTACAGCCCCCTTCTCTTTCACCACGCGCAGGACTTCTGTCATGATCCAGTTGGACACTTTCTTACCCTCCGGGAATGTCGCAGCGGTCTCCTCGAAGTAATCGGCCAACGCTCTGCTATCAGTCAGGACGGCTGCATCGTACGCGGGGATGTCGTACTGATTCTCCAGCCGCGCCGCACGGGCGTCGGGCAACTCCGGCAGCGACGCGCGCACTCGCTCCACCCAGTTGCTGGTGACGCGCAGAGGGAGCAGATCAGGCTCGGGGAAATAGCGATAGTCCGAGGACTCCTCCTTGGACCGCATGGGATGGGCTGTCTGTGCCTTCTCATCCCAGAGCATGGTTTCCTGCACCACCGTCCCACCCTGCCGGACCAAGCCAGTCTGGCGCTCGATCTCATAGGTGAGTGCACGTTCGACGGCGCGGAATGAGTTCATGTTTTTGACTTCCGTCCGAGTACCCAAAGGAGAGGTTCCGGCAGGTTTTATCGAGACATTGGCATCGCAGCGCAGGGCGCCATCCTCCATGTTGCCGGTGCAGACTCCGAGGTACTGGAGGATCTGGTGCAGCTTCTGCAGGTACAGTGATGCCTGGCGCGGAGAACGGATGTCCGGGCGGGTGACAATCTCCATCAAGGGCACGCCGCATCGGTTCATGTCGACCAGGGAGATGGCCTCAGCATCCCCGGTCTCGGGGTGCATTGATTTGCCCGCATCCTCCTCAAGATGCACGCGGATCAGACCCACTCGAGTCGTGTGGCCGTCCCCGGCAAGCTCGACCGTGCCGCCCTCGCCCAAAGGGAGGTCGTATTGTGAAATCTGATAGCCCTTCGGAAGATCAGGGTAGAAGTAGTTCTTGCGTGCAAAGATGCTTCGCGGGCTGACTTCTCCGCCGACCGCGAGGATCAGACGCATGGCGAATTCCACTGCTTGCCGGTTCAGGACTGGAAGCGCGCCTGGAAGTCCCAGACAGATTGGGCAGGTCTGAGAATTGGGCGGAGCGCCATAGGTCGCGGAGCAGCCGCAGAAGATCTTGGACCTGGTCAGCAACTGAGCGTGGACCTCCAGACCGATCACGGGCTCGTATGGGATGGGATCAATTGTCATTTCAGAGCAGCGCATAGGGTTGAACGATCCCCCCCCCAGGTTAAGGGGAGGGCGAGGCTCCTGCCGAGCCTCCTTTCGTCTCGGTGAGAAGAGGCTCGGCAGGAGCCTCGCCCTTACATCTGCAGGGAGCGCATTCGGCACCGGCATGTTTAATTGTCATGATCCACATGCTGGTGACTTTCAATCTTCGTTGCAACGGAAAGAATCAGATTCTCCTCAAACGGCCGCCCGATGATCTGTGCGCCAATTGGCAATCCGGCAGCGGAGCGGCCGCACGGAACCGAAACAGCAGGCAAGCCCGCCAGATTGACCGATGTCGTATAGACGTCCATCAGATACATGGCCAGCGGATCGTCGAGTTTCTCTCCGAGCTTGAACGCGCACATCGGAGCCGTCGGCGTCAGCAGACAGTCCACCGTCCGAAATACCTCTTTGAAGTCCGTGGCAATCTTCGTTCTGACCTTCTGTGCCGTTGCGTAGTAGGCATCATAGTAGCCGGCGGAAAGGACATAGGTGCCCAGCAGGATCCGCCGTTTGACTTCCGCTCCGAATCCCTCGGCGCGTGTGCGTGCATACATGGTCTGAAGATCACCGGCATCAGCGGTGCGATGGCCGTACTTCACGCCGTCATAGCGAGCCAGGTTAGCCGAAGCCTCGGCGCAACAGATGACGTAGTAGGCGGCAATCGTGTACTTTGAATGGGGAAGCGAGACGTCAACCAGGCGATGGCCGTCTGCCTGCAACATTTCGGCGGCGCGGCCGATGGCGCGGCGGATTTCAGGATCAAGCCCGTCGCCATAGTACTCCCGGGGCAGGCCGACGGTCAGCTTCTCGGGCAACGGACGCATCGTGCCCGCGAACATCGAGGTTGAATCACGCGGGTCACGGCCGCGTATGACATCGAAGACGAGACGCGTGTCTTCAACAGTCCGTCCTAACACACCAATCTGGTCCAGCGATGAGGCAAAAGCAACCAGTCCCCAGCGAGACACGGCGCCGTACGTGGGCTTCAGCCCCACGACTCCACAGAACGCGGCCGGAAGTCGTACCGATCCGCCGGTGTCCGAGCCGAGTGCGGCTGCCGCCTGACAATCCGCGACGGCGGCTCCCGAGCCGCCTGATGATCCTCCGGGAACGCGCGCCGGGTCACAAGGATTCCTCACAGCGCCGAAGAATGAATTCTCATTGGAGGACCCCATGGCGAACTCATCGCAATTCGTCTTCCCCAGGATGACTGCTCCGGCCGCCTTGAGGCGCTCCACAGCCGTCGCGTCATAGGGGGCCACCCAGTTTTCGAGCATCCGAGAGCCGCAGGTACACGGAACGTCCTTCACAAGAATGTTGTCTTTGATCGCGATGGGGATGCCGGTCAGCGGCGGGAGTTGCTTCTTGTCGCGTCGGGCGCGGTCGGCCGCGGACGCCGACGCGCGCGCTTCATCGCCGGTGCCACGGATGAACGCATTCAGATCGGAGCGGGTATGAATCCGGGAGAGGTGCGCCTCGACCAGGGTTTCCGCCGTGATGGCGCCTTCGCGGATGCTGTCCGCCATCTGTTTGAGCGACCAATGCACCGGTGAAGCGTTCATGGCGGAAGATAGACGGCAGCGCAGGGGAAAACAACTGATGGGATCGGGGTTGACACTCGACGAAGACGGCGGCTTGTTCAAACGGAAAGGGCGCACGGCCGTGCGCCCCTACGACCCGAATCAACGCCCCGCACCGTTACAAAGCCAATCTCATGATCAGAGCACCGGCAGGTAGGCACCGATTTCGTAGTCGGTCACCTGCGTGCGGTAACGGTCCCATTCCACCCTCTTGTTTTCCAGGAGTGTGTCGAAGATGTGCTGTCCGAGCGTCTCCTTCATGAGCGACGAGGCCGACATCAGATCGCAGGCTTCGATCAGCGATGACGGGAGCGACTGGATGTTGCGTTTCCTCCGCTCGGTGTCATCCATGTGGAAAATGTTCTCTTCGATTGGATCAGGGAGTTTGCAGCCTTTGTCGATTCCATCGAGCCCGGCGGCCAGCATGCAGGCGAACGCCAGGTAGGGATTGCATGCGGGGTCCGCGGAACGCAGCTCGATGCGGGTGGCCTTCTCCTTGCCGACGCGGTACATCGGTACGCGGACCAGAGAGGAACGATTGCGCCGTCCCCAAGAGATGTACACCGGCGCTTCATAACCCACGACGAGCCGCTTGTAAGAGTTCACCCACTGGTTTAACACGAGAGTCATTTCGCGGACGTGCGTAAGAATCCCGGCCATGAAGGAGCGGGCCAAATCTGACAGATGGTAGGGATCATTCGCGTCGAAGAAGGCGTTCTTGTCCCCTTTGAAAAGCGACATGTGCGTGTGCATGCCGGAGCCGTTCTGACCGAAGACTGGCTTGGGCATGAAACTGGCATAAGCCCCTGCTTCGAGCGCGAGTTCTTTGACCACGAACCGGTAGAGCATGGCGAAGTCGCCCATGACCGATGCTTCCTGGTACCGCAGATCGATCTCGTGCTGGGATGGTGCCACCTCGTGATGCGAGCACTCAACGGGGATACCAATCGCTTCGAGAGAAACGACGGCCTTCTTGCGCATCTTGGTGCCCTCGTCGACGGTAGAATAGTCAAAGTAACCATCGTGGTCCAATGGCTCGGTGCTGTGCGCGTTGCGGAAATAGAAGTATTCGATCTCGGGGCCGCAGTTGAAGGTGTAGCCGCGATCGGACGCTTTCTTCAGCGTACGCTTCAGAACGTACCGCGGGTCGCCTTCGTAGGGAGTGCCGTCGGGGTTGAAAATATCGCAGAACATGAGGGCGATCTTCTCCCCGGCTATCTCCCACGGGATGACGCGGAAGGACCGCCGGTCGGGCATCGCCATCAGGTCTGATTCTTCGATGCGGACAAAACCCTCAATCGACGAGCCGTCGAATCCCTGGCCTTCTTCCAGGACAGTCTCGATCTCACTGCGGGTGATCGACATCCCCTTCATCTGGCCAAGAATGTCGGTGAACAAGAGCCGCACATAGCGGACTTTGTTGACGTCCAATAGCTCCAGTACATCTTCCTTAGATTTGACCATGACTGCCTCGCTTTTTGTCGTCTGAACGGTTCCTGAAAAAGCAGGCAATCAAGGGGCAAGTGGTTGGATGTCAATGGGAAAATCTTGATAGGTCGCAACCCATTATCAATCTGCACGTTAGGGGCACCGCAGCCGAGAATGGCACGCTCATTCGAGCCCGAATGAAGTTCGTATTTGGTATGTCATTGCAACACAGCAGATTATCGGCGCGTGGAAGCGTGAGGGCGGGTCTCAGACCCGCCCCTACGGACGCGCTTGGGCAAGATATAATGGACTCGACAAGCTGGCAGGCATTCGTTAGCATCGACATGGCGAGAGAGAGGGACAGATGCCGAGCGAATTCGCGTACGATGTCTTCCTGAGTCATAGCTCCAAGGACAAGGCCGTTGTGCGGGAGTTGGCCAAGCGGCTGCGGCGCGACGGATTGCGTGTCTGGTTTGACGAATGGGAGGTCAAGCCGGGGGACATCATCGGGCTCAAGGTTGAGCAGGGGCTGGAGCAATCGCGGGTGCTCGTGCTGTGCATGTCGAAGAACGCATTCGCCTCTGATTGGGTCACGCTCGAACGTCACTCTGTGATGTTCCGAGATCCGACCAATGCTCAGCGCCGCTTCATCCCGTTGTTATTGGAAGACACCGCGATCAAGGAAACGCTGAAGCAGTTCGCGTACGTCGATTGGCGGCAGAGAGTCGAGGATCAATATTCACGCCTCCTCGCGGCGTGCCCGAAGGCTGAAGATAGAACGCCCCAGGACACGAATGTCCCAGTGGTCGTAGCGATGAAGACGGTCTCTCTAGACCTCACCGCTCCCGCCATCGGAGTGGAGGTCAGCAGCGATGGCCACCGAACTCTCTTGGAATCAACCGATTCGGTGAGAACGATTTCACTGGGCCACACCGGCTACGTAAGGAGTGTGGCATTGAGCGGCGACGGCCGCCGCGCCCTGTCGGGATCGGATGACAAAACGGTGCGGGTCTGGGACACGGAGAGCGGGCGGTGCCTGGCCGCCTTGGAAGGCCACACCGACAGCGTCTTCGCTGTCGCATCGAGCGGCGATGGCCGACGCGTCCTGTCGGGATCGGCCGACAATACGGTCCGGGTGTGGGACGCCGTGAGCGAACAGTGCGTAGCGACTTTGGAAGGCCACACCGCCGACGTGTTGGGTGTCGCATTGAGCAGCGATGGCCACCGCGCTCTGTCGGGATCGCACGACAAGACGGTGCGGGTGTGGGATGCCCAGAGGGGTCGATGCCTGGCCACTCTGGAAGGCCACACTGCCAGCGTGTTGGGTGTGGCATTGAGCTGCGATGGCCGCCGCGCCCTATCGGGATCGGCCGACAAGACGCTGCGGGTGTGGGACATCGAGAGCGGGCGGTGCCTGGCCCCCCTGAAGGGCCACACCGCCAAGGTGTTGACTGTGGCACTGAGCGCCGATGGTCGCCGCGCCCTGTCGGGATCGCACGACAAGACGGTGCGCGTGTGGGATGCCGAGGGGGGCCGATGCCTAGCCACCTTGGAGGGCCACACCGCCAGCGTGTTGAGTGTGGCGCTGAGCGCCGATGGCCACCGTGCTCTGTCGGGATCGGCCGACAAGACGCTGCGGGTGTGGGACACCGAGACCGGGCAGTGCCTAGCAACCCTGAAAGGCCACACCGCCAGTGTGCGGCATGTCGCACTGAGCGGCGATGGTCGCCGCGCCCTGTCGGGATCGGCCGACACTACGGTGCGGGTGTGGGACACCGAGAGCGGGCGGTGCCTGGCCACCCTGGAACGCCACGTTGGCAGCGTGCGGAGTGTGGCATTGAGCGGCGATGGCCATCGCGCCCTGTCGGGATCGGCCAACGGGACGGTGCGGGTATGGGACGCCGAGAGCGGGCTGTGGCTTGCTACCCTGGAAGGCCACACGGCCAGTGTGTTGGGTGTCGCGTTGAGCGGCGATGGCCGTCGCGCGCTGTCAGGGTCGCACGACAAGACGGTGCGGGTGTGGGACGCCGAGAGCGGGCAGTGCTTGGCCACCCTGGAAGGCCACAGTGGCAGCGTGCGGAGTGCGGCATTGAGCGGCGATGGCCGCCGCGCCGTCTCGGGATCGGTCGACAGTACGGTGCGAGTGTGGGATACCGCGAGCAAACGATGCCTAGCCACCTTGGAAGGCCACGCCGCCCCCGTATGGAGTGTGGCCTTGAGCGCCGATGGCCGCCGCGCCCTCTCGGGATCGGCTGACAGAACGGTGCGGGTGTGGGACACCGAGAGTAAACGGTGCCTGAGCACCTTGGAAGGCCACACCGCCGGCGTGTTGGGTGTGGCATTGAGCGGTGATGGCCGCCGCGCCCTCTCGGGGTCGGCCGACAAGACGGTGCGGGTGTGGGACGCCGACAGGGAGCGGTGCCTGGCCACGTTGGAAGGCCACACCGCCAGCGTTTTGGCTGTGGCATTGAGCGTCGATGGCCGCCGCGCCCTCTCGGGATCGCACGACAAGACGGTGCGGGTGTGGGATACTGAGAGCGGGCGGTGCCTAGCCACTCTCGAAGGCCACGGCGACGACATGGTGGGTGTGGCGTTAAGCCGCGACGGCCGCCGCGCCCTGTCGGGCGCCGTCAATGGCGTGGCTCGTGTCTGGTCCCTGCCGGACAGTGGGGCGGAGTTGCCTGCCAGGATGGTGGAGGATGCCCACTATACTAACGCCAAGGTCCTCCTCGTGGGCGAAAGCGGCGTGGGCAAGACCGGATTGATGTACCGGATCGCCGAAGACTGTTTCAAAGACAGCATTTCGACTGATGCGGTCTGGGCAACACAACTGAAGCTTCCACACGCGGAAGAACAACCGGGGATCGAGCGGGAGGTATGGCTTTGGGACTTTGCCGGTCAGGCCGATTATCGCCTGATCCAGCAGCTCTATATGGACCAGGCGGCACTCGCCGTCCTTGTCTTCAATCCGCAGAGTGAGAATCCATTTGAAGGTCTCGGCCAGTGGGACCGCGACCTGCAGCGCGCGGCACGCCGGCCATTCAGGAAGCTGTTGGTCGCGGGGCGGGTTGATCGCGGCGGACTAATGGTGAGCAGCGCGGGTATCGAGCGTTTCAGGCAGGAACGCGGCTACACTGAGTACATCGAGACCAGCGCCGTGCTCGGCACGGGTTGCAAGGAACTACATGATGCGATTATCCGCTGTATCCCCTGGGAGGACCTGAACCCGATCGTCTCGCCACGCATCTTCAAACTGCTCAAAGACGAGATCATCCGCCTGAAGGACGAAGGCAAGGTGTTGCTCCGAATGAGCGAATTGAAACAACAACTTGAGATGCGGCTGCCGGGAGAGGACTTCACTGTCGAGCAGTTAGGCACTGTGGCACAACTGCTGGCCGGTCCGGGAGTCGTCTGGGAATTGGAGTTCGGCAGCTTCGTCTTGCTCCAGCCGGAGCGCATCAACGCTTATGCTGCCGCTGTGATCCGATCGGTGCGCGCCCATACTGAGGAGATTGGCTGTATCGCGGAACAGGATGTCTTGGATGGCAGGCTTGATTATCAGGATATGAAGAGGCTGCCTGCGGATGAGGAACGGATTGTACTTCTCGCCATGCACCAGACGTTTCTGGACCACGGCCTCTGTATGCGTGAGCACACCGACCGGGGGACCTTTCTCATTTTCCCGAGCTATTTCAAGCGTGAACGACCAGAACTCCAGAGGCATCCTGCACCGGTGGTGACGTACCACTTCAGCGGTCCTCTCGACGAGATCTACGCCACCTTGGTCGTGCGCCTTCATCACACGGTGCCTTTTGAGAGTGGCCAACTCTGGCGATTCGCGGCGGACTTCAAGACTCCGGGCGGGCAGCAGGTTGGTCTGAAAATGGTAAAGAAGGCGGAGGGCTCGGCCGAGATCACTATCTATTGCGATCCGAAGGTGCCGGCCGAGACGCAGGTCACATTCATTCTCTACGTGGATAATCATCTGAAGTCCAAGTCGCCCGATGTGAAACGGGAGCGCCACTATGTCTGCGGGGACTGCGGATCCGCCATCGAGAATCGTCGCGCTGTTCAGGACCGCTTGCAGCGCGGAGAGAAGGACATCGTCTGCAGCAACTGTGAGAAGCGGGTGACGTTGTGGGACCTGATTGAAGAGAAGTTCGCCTCGGACGAAATGAAGCGGTTAGTACGCGAACTCGATGAACAGTCGCGGGCAGCGATTGACAACGAGAGCCGCGAACTGGCTTCGGAAGCCCATACAATGCTGATTGTGGCGGAAGCAGGACAGATCTGGCGCCGCACGGAGGAGCCGGACTGGGGAATCGACGGCGAGATCGAGTTTAAGGATGATAAAGGAGAGGCAACCGGAGAGCGACTGTACGTTCAACTCAAGTCCGGGGATTCGTTCTTGCGGATACGCAAAGCCGACGGCGAGGAAATATTCACAATCAAGAACGAGCGCCATGTCGCCTACTGGCAACAGCAGGCGTACCCGGTGATGCTGGTGATTCGCACGTCGGACGGGACGATTCGGTGGATGGATGTGAGCGCCTACCTCAAGCGGGAGACGCGTGGGGCCACGAAGCCGGTCAAGCAGATCATCTTCAAGGGAGAGCCCTTGACGGCGCTGAACATTCTCAAGATGAGAAGAAGAATCCTTGGGGAGGCGTCGGAGTGAATCCTGCATTTCTCACCAACGCAAAAGGGGCGGGGAAACCTCGCCCCTACGTTTCTGGTGTCTGTGGATTCCGCGAAGGCGTTGAAGCGGGTCGTTAGGTTGTCTTTGGCACCTCTTCCGCGACGTACTTCTGGGCAGCCTTGAGGAATGGCGTGATCATGTCCATCGGCAGCGGGAAGATAATGGTCGAGTTCTTTTCGGCGGCGATCTCGGTCAGGGTCTGCAAGTAACGCAACTGCAAGGTCGCCGGGTTCCTGCTCATGATCTCGGCGGCGGCGGCGAGACGTTCGGCGGCCTGATGCTCACCTTCGGCATGGATGATCTTGGCGCGGCGTTCACGTTCGGCCTCGGCCTGACGGGCGATGGCGCGCTGCATCTCCACCGGCAGGTCCACGTTCTTCACTTCCACAACCGATACCTTGATGCCCCACGGCTCGGTCTGGTCGTCGATGATCTGCGCCAGCTTCTGGTTGATGCGATCACGGGTGGACAGGAGGTCGTCGAGCTCAAACTGCCCGAGGATCGACCGCAAGGTTGTCTGGGCAATCTGCGAAGTCGCCATCATGTAGTTCTCGACATTGGTGATTGCCTTGTTGGCATCCATGACTCGGAAATACAGGACGGCGTTGACTTTGATCGTCACGTTGTCGCGCGTGATGACATCCTGAGGGGGCACATCGTAGGTGATGGTCCGCAGATCGACGCGTTGCATCTTGTCGACGATCGGAATCAGGAAAATCAATCCCGGGCCCTTTGCGCCGATCAGGCGTCCCAGCCGGAAAATAACCCCGCGCTCATACTCCTTGAGAATCCGTATGGCATTGGCCACAATGAATAGCGCAACCAGTACAACTGTGAGTGTTCCGACTTGCGGCATGGTCCCCTCCTAAGGAACAGGTTTAACCTTCAATACCATTCCCTGCTTTTCGATGATTTCGACTTTTGCACCGGTCTGGACGGGCGCCGTGGTCTTCGCCTGCCAGTATTCGCCCGAGACATAAATCATTCCTGTATCATCAAAAGACATCTTTGCGGTGCCGACTTGTCCGATCAGTCCCTCGGCGCCGGTGGCGGGGCGGCGTGAACGGGCCTTCAATGCCAGGGTCATCGCGAACATGAAGAAGGCGACAACGGTCCCGACCATCGCCAGAATGACGGTGAGCGAAACACGCGCGGAGGGATCGGGGGAATCGATCAACATCACTGAGCCAATGATCATCGCGATTGCCCCTCCGATTGTCAGCAGTCCGTGACTGACAATCTTCAACTCCAGAATGAACAGCAGAACCGCCAGACCGATGAGAGCCAATGCCGCATAGTTGATGGGCAGCGTTTGCAAGGAGTAGAACCCGAGGATCAGGCAGATCGCGCCGACCACTCCCGGGAAAATGGCCCCCGGGTGGTACAGTTCCATCATGATCCCGAGCCACCCAATGGACATGAGGATGTAGGCGATATTGGGGTTGGTCAGAACGGTCAGGATTTTTTCCCGCCAGGTCATCTCCGTGCGGTGAACCTCTGCTCCGGCCGTGTTGAGCCTGACTTCGCCGCGAGGGAGCGTCGTGGTCTTCCCCTGGAGCGAATCCAGCAGAGCCGCGATGTCCTTGGCGACAAAATTCACGACGTTGGAATCGACGGCATCGTCGGCGGTGATCGATTCAGACTTGCGAACGGCGCGTTCCGCCCAGTCGGCGTTACGGCCGCGTCGCAGCGCCAGCGCGCGGATATTGGCAGCGGCGTCGCTTTCGGCCTTTACAGACATGACCGAATCCATCTTCCCTTCGAGCATGACCGGGTGGGCGGCGCCGGCATTGGTTCCGGGCGCCATTACTGCGAAATGCGCCGACACGAGGATGAAAACACCAGCCGAGGTCGCGCTGGCTCCGGAGGGAGCGACGTAAACCACTACGGGCACATTGGCGTTCAGAATGATCTGGGTGATCTTCTTGGTGGTGGTCATCAGGCCACCAGGGGTGTCCAGCTCGATAATCAGGGCCTCGGCCCCACTGTCTTCGGCCTCCTTGACCGCATCCTCAACGATCATCTGGGTCACGGGGCCGATGGGACTGGCTATGGTGATGACGTCGACGGTCGCCGCGCAAGCGACGGAAGGCAAGAGCGCGCCCGCAAGCATCGCCCCAAGGCCAACGATCATTCCCCATCTCGGAGTTGTCACGGTGTAAGGATCGGCAATCTTAGGGGATGCGTCAATTGAAAAGGAAGAGCGCAGGCGAGGGGCGCCTGCGCCACATCAGGTTTGGACCCGCAATGGGCACGCCCCCGCGAAGAGCGGGACGGGGGCGCCGCTCAGCTGCTCGCGTCGAAGACACAAGCACCATCCACGAAGGTCATGGCTACCTGCGTGTCGAAAATCTTCTTGGGGTCGACTGTCAGGATGTTGCGATCCAGCACGACGAGATCTGCCAGCAGTCCCGGTCTGATCATTCCCCGGAGCCATCCATCCCCGGCGGCCAGAGCCGCACCGGCGGTGAAACCCCATATCGCTTCCCACGGGGTGAGGCGTTCTTGGGGGTACCAGGGATCGCGATGATCATCAGGCCGCGAGCGGCAGACGGCAGCGCCGATGCCGGACAAGGGCGCCATGGGCTCAATAGGCACATCAGAGCCAAAGGCCAGCGGTACTCCCCGCTTCCAGAGGGATCGCAGGGGAAATGCCCAGCGTGAACGCCGTCCCCAGTGGCGATCGGCATAATCGCGGTCGGTGAGGAGATGGGATGGCTGCATGGATGCGATGATGCCCGAATCAGTCAAACGATCCAAATCGGCCCGATCGACGAGTTGCAGGTGTTCGATGCGCGGCGGCTGCGATTTTGGCAGGCGCGAGCGGTTTTTCACCAGGATGTTGATCGCCTGCCGGACGGCTGCGTCGCCGATGGCGTGTACACACACGGACAGGCCGTGGCGGGCGGCGCGCTTGACGATTCTGTCGAAGGCGGACTCGTCAAGGCGGCTGACACCGAGATTCTTCCGATCCGACTTGTAGGCCTTGAGCAGCCAGGCAGTCTGCGAGCCGAGAGCGCCGTCGAGGAAAATCTTGACGCCACCGATCTTGAGCCAGCAGTCACCCATCCCGGATCGCAGACCGGATGCGATTGCGGCCTCCAGGTTGTCCAGCGGGATCGATTTCCAGACGCGGAGTCGCAGCCTGTCCCGATCGCGCAATCCCTGGAAGGCACGCAGAGAGGCCGCGTCACCCATGTCGCCGATTGCTGCCACTCCCTGGGAATGGGCCACCTTCTGGGCAGTCTCGATCAATCGCTCAGATTGGCGTTGTGAGGGGCTGGGGATCTGACGCCACACGAGCCGGTAGGCAGTCTCCTGGAGAATCCCTGTCGGCTCGCCCTTGGCATCGCGGATGATTCGTCCGCCTTCCGGGTCCGGGGTAGCGCCCGAGATACCGCAGCGCTTCAACGCGGCTGAGTTGACCCATAGTGAATGCTCATCGTGGCTGAAGATTGCCGCCGGACGGTCTGGAATGACACTGTCGAGATCGTGTCGCGTGGGCCAGCGCCCGCCCCAAAGGTTGGCGTCAAATCCAGTGCCGATCACCCAGCCGCGGCCGGCGTGGCTCTTCGAGACATGCTCAGTGATACGGTGCAAGGCTGCCCGCAACGACGGCGCACCACGCAGATTGACCTGATTCAGACTGAGAGCGAAGTACAGGAAGTGCGTGTGGCAATCGCTGAAGGCAGGAAGGAGCAAACGTCCCCGGAGATCGACCAGTTGCGCCCGGCGAAATTCCGGAGGCGCGTCACCGTACCGGCCTGCCCATGCGATCGTATTGCCTTGGGTGATGACCTCCCCCGCCACAGGGTTGTGTGGATCCATCGTTACGATGGGGCCGTTGAAGAAGCGGTAGGAGGGGATAGGACTCATGGGACTCATAGGACTGATTCTCCGATTTCATTTCCTCATGCTTGATGCGTTTGTTGGGACGACCCGCCGGTTCGCACCTTGTATGTTCGTGATTCCGCCGTCATTCGTTCTTCGCCAGGACTCGAATATCGCCGATACGCCGTGTTGTGCCCTCGCGGTCGAGCGCTTCGAGAATCGGCACCGCGTACCGGCGTGAGGTCCCCAGAAGATCGCGCAACTGGGCCGCCGACATCTCCCCTAATTCGCGCAGTTTCGCCGTGATCATGTCGCGGATGCGGTCAAAAGTCTGCCTCGGGAAAAGGACGCCATCGCCGAGTGCAACGAGCTGGCCGGTGGTGATCCAAAACGCCAGGATCGAGCGCGCATTCTCACTGGTGGTTTCCAAGTCGGGGCGAGTCGGCGGCTGAAAACCACCGGTTTCGATGGCTTTCCACAGCCGGCCGGCATCAGATGCCCACTGCGATGGAAGACGCGGAACATGGTCGGGGAGGTGGTACGACTCGCCGATGCGCGCAACAGTCCCATCCGCGGTGAGCAATGCGGCGATTTCTCCTGCCGGTTCGGAGGGTATTTCAGCTTGTTCCTGCCATTGTGCCAGATTGAGTCCGGGGGAGTATGAGTGCGCTGAATGCCAGTCCAGTAGCGTCCCGCGCAACCGCTGCCTGGAGGATTCGAACCAGCGTGCCTCAAGAACCCACTCGCCAGACAGGATCACCTCACCACCCTTAGCGGCGTTTTCAAGATCAGCGTCGATTTCGACCTTGGTAAATGGACCATTGAGCAGGAACCGCGGGCGTGAAGCATACCCGGATTTCTGCAACTCCGTCGCGCGGTACGCATGAAGCGTGCCGACTCGTCGTGCCTCCAGTCGTTCTGCCAGACCCGGCTCGCGGCGCGAGTGTCGCGTCCCGCCGACATCCAAGACGACACCACCACCTACAGTCACACCAGGTGTGGGCCAGCGAAGGACAAAGCGATCACGCAGGCGCACCTTGATCGGCTGCTCGAGCCGCAATTCGCAGAATCCACTGTGACCGGGCGCGATATCATCGGACTGAAGCGGATAGGCGATGCCCTCCGGCTCGGCCGTGCCCACCATGACCAGTACGCGGCGACCGTGCTCCAATGGGTGCGTGGCGTCGGGGAGAACTTCGACCTCCGCCCAGAGCCGGTCGACGGTTTCGGTGTCGGATTCGATGACCAAGCAATGCCCGCGTTTCAACTGCGAGCCTTCGATGCCGGCAAGATTCACGGCCACACGGTGTCCCGGCGGAGCAGAGGGGACAACGCGCCCATGGATCTGCAACTCACGGATTCGCACCTTGAGCAGATCGGGGACGACAACCACGGACTGGCCGGTGGTCAAGCGACCCTCAATCAGCGTGCCGGTGACTACTGCGCCACGTCCGGCAATTGTGAATGCACGATCGACGTACAGGCGTGGTTTGCCGATGTCATCACGCCGTGGCAGCGTTCTGACCAATGAATCAATCGCGCTCTTCAAATCGGGTATGCCCCCGCCGGACAGGGAATCAACCGTAACCAGCGGGGCCTCTGCGAGGAAGGTTTCTTCCAGATGCTGCCGGATATCATCGCGGACGAGCGCAAGCCAGTCGGGATCGACGAGATCGTGCTTGGTAACGACGATGATGCCGTGACTGACGCCGAGATACTGCAAGATCGCCAGGTGTTCGGCTGACTGAGGCATCCAGCCATCGTCGGCCGCCACGACGAACAGCACGAAGTCGATCGCACCGACTCCTGCGATCATGTTCTTCACAAAGCGCTCGTGACCGGGAACGTCGACGATGCCGATTATCTCGCCGGACGCGGTCGTCATCCAGGCGAAACCGAGGTCGATGGTGAGACCACGAGCCTTCTCCTCGGGAAGACGGTCGGGATCAATCCCGGATAGCGCAATAACGAGGGATGATTTCCCGTGGTCGACATGGCCGGCGGTGCCCAGGACGTACATAGCGGGAGCATAATACGATGTGGGCGGGGCTGTTGACAGCGAGAATGCAGCCAGAGGTGGCACGGGCGTCCTGGCCGTGAACGCAGACGAGGCGCTTGTGCTACAGCTCTCAGTGGTTCGTGGCGAGGAGATTGCTTCGCTACGCTCGCAATGACTGCATTCTCCTGCTTCGGGACTGCCCGTCCCTGCAGTCATCTCTGAGAGTGCGCCGTGTCAAGCGAGAAGCACGCCGCCGCGGTGGCGGCTTAGATTGGTTGGGCCCGATTTCGGGTTTCGCCGAAGTCATCTCTTCGCCCTCGGTGGGGCATGGTTT
>Ga0315273_10005824_pt1 | contig 15280 bp, 12 predicted proteins | sample YL17G02_0_MG_FD_205753 | JGI IMG/M metagenome (GOLD analysis project Ga0315273, IMG submission 205753) | Sediment microbial communities from Yellowstone Lake, YNP, Wyoming, USA - YL17G02_0 | ecosystem: Environmental > Aquatic > Freshwater > Lake > Sediment | place: USA: Wyoming | collected...
CCGCTTTCGTCTGGCCCATGCCGGTAAAGAGGTGCCGATCGTCGAAGGCCGGCCCAGCGGCGCTGCGGAGGAACAGAAATGATGCCACGAGTGACTCTCGCCGGGATGATTCTCTTGGCCGTCGGCACTTTTTTTGCGGCGGCAAGCGCGGTTCGGGCCGAGGCGCCCCCTGCGGCGCCCGCGGCTGAACCGGCCGCGCCGGCCCCCGAGAAGGTTCCCGTCACCGCGAAGATCGTCGAGGGAACCGTCGAGACGCGTCCGGCCGTCGGCCAGCCGTGGGTTCCCGTCCAGGTCGGCCACCAGTTGGCCGAAGGGGCGGACCTGCGGACCGGCTTCCGCGCCCGCTGTGTCCTCGACATGGTGGACAGCCTCGTGCAGGTCGAGGCGCTTTCCGTCGTCCGCCTCGGCGAACTCAAACGCGAGGGAGGCGCCATCCGCACCCGCCTCTACCTCAAGCAGGGGAACACCCAATCGATCGTCGAAAAGGAGAACATCGAGAGCGATTTCTCGATCGTCACCCCCTCGGCCACGCTCTCGGTGCAGGGGACGTTCCGCGTCCTCGCCGGCAATTTCCAGGACACGCAGAGCCACTTCGGCCTGACGGACCAGGGGTCGCTCGGGGCCGAGAACGGTCTCGGCCAGTTCTCGCTCCTCGGTCCCGGGCAGAACGGAAGCAACCAGTTTATGAATCCGATCTTCTTCCAGGCCGCCGGCCTCTTGCCGAATGTCGCCGACCAGTTCGGGTTTGAACTGAACGAACTGTTTGCCGCTTTCCAGGGCGGCGCGGGATTCCCGTTCCCGCCGGGCCTCGGTGGTCCCACCGGCCCGCTTAGCCTCGGCGGTCGGTCGGGCCAGCCGGGCTTTCTGCCGCCGCCCCCGCCGCCCCCGCCGCCTCCCCCGCCCAGTGGCGGTGGCGGATGCAACGGTGGCGGGAGCGACGGTGGGGACGGCGGCTATTAGTCGCCGGGGTATTGACGCCGCGTTGACCGGTCAGCGTCAACCTTAAACGCGTGGGTTCGTGTGCCAGGCCTGCCTGCAGGCAGACTTTCGCCCCGAGCCGGGGGCGAGAGCACCCGGTTATGTTCGCGCGGCGTGGCACGTGCCACGGTAGGGAGCGGGCCCGGCGGCTTCCGCCGCCGGCTCGAACGGCATCGCGTCAAGACTGAAGGGCGAGCCCGGTGGGGAAATCCTTGGCCCAGCCTGCCCGTTCCAATCCCAAGACCTTTCGCCGCGCTCGCCTCTGGCTGGCCTCCCTGATTGCCCTTGCGCTGGGCGCTCTCGCGGCCACGTTCGTCGGCGTCGTGCCCGCCGGCCGCAGTCTCGAACTTGCCGTCTCGGACATGTTGCGGGCTGCCTGTTCCCTCCCTGCCGAGAATGAGAGCGCGCCCGTCACGACCATCGAGATCGACGATGCGACCTTGGCGCGTGCCGGGCGCTGGCCCTGGCCTCGGCCCCAGCAGGCCGAGTTTCTCGACGCCCTCATCTCCCTGGGCCCGCGCCTCGTGGTCCTGGACATCGAGTACTTTACGGCGGAAGAAGCGTGCGTCGTGTGGCGACCGACCGCCGACGGCGGCCAGGACCCCTACATCCTCTTGGAACCGAACGAGACGCTCCGCACCAGCATCGTTGCCGCCGGCAACGTCCTCGTGCCGTTCAGCCTCTACATCGCCGGCCGCGCCGAAGACGGCGACTCGGCCCCGGTGCCGCCGGCGGCCGAGGTCCAGGTTCCGCCGTTTTTCGAGTGCCACGCGCTGGACCTCTCGCCCGACGAGGCGCCGGGACTTCCGGCGGCGGAGGGCCTGAACCCGATGCTTCCCGGCTTGGCCGAGGTGTGCGCGGGGTCCGGCTATACGAGCGTCGTGAAAGACGTGGACGGCAGCCTTCGCCGCGTGCCCCTCATGGTCCGGGCGGGGGATTACGTTTTTCCGCACCTTGCGCTCGAAATGGCGGGCCTCTGGCGATTCGGTCCCGATTATTGCGTCCGTCTGGATGGGGGCCGCCTCGTTATTTCGTCCGCCGATGGCGCCGAACGGATCAGCGTGCCCGTGGATGCCCAGGCGCGACTGAACCTGCGGTGGCCCTCGTCCTTGAGTGCCATGCACCGCATCGCCGCGGGGCCGGTCCTCGATCTGGTCCATGCCCGCCGGGACCTCGAAGCCCACCGCCGGCGCCTCGACCGCGTCCTCGAGGAACTGCGCGCCCTATTTCCCGGCGCGGCGGACCCGACCACGGCTTTGCTCGACTACCGGGGGAAGGCTGTCGAAGGCGAAACCGACGACCTCGACGCCCGCCGGGCGAAGGCGGCCGCGTCGTTTCGGCCGTTCCTCGCCGCGTATGACGACCAGGAGAAAGAACTCGCGGCCGGCGTCGAGCGAGCCGCCACGCGGCTCCGGCCCCACGTCGAGGGACGCCTGTGCGTCGTCGGCCTCAACGCCACCGCCGTTTCCGACCAGCACAGGACCCCCATCAGCCGGATCCAGCCCGGCGTCACGGTGTATCCGGCGGCGATGCAGACGATCCTGTCGGGCGTCGCGTTCACGCGTCTGTCGGCGTGGGCCGAGTGGCTCATCGCCGTCCTCTTTGCCTGGGTCGTGGCGGGGGCCACGGCGCGGTTGCCGACGGGCTGGGGCATCGCCGCTACCGTTGCCCTCTCGGGTCTTGTGGCGGCCATCGCGTGGTCGGTTTCGGCGTCGGCGGCGCTCCTCCTGCCGCTGGCGGGGCCCGTGCTGACGGGTCTGGTCGCCTTCGCCGGCGTCTCGGCTTACCGCCAGGTGACCGAGGCCAGCAGCCGACGGTGGATCGCACGGGCCTTCCAGCAATACCTTTCCGCGGAACTGCTCGATGAGATCCAGCGCGACCCCGAGAGCCTGCGGCTCGGCGGCGAGCGGCGCGAAATCACCTTCCTCTTCAGCGACGTCGCCGGCTTCACGTCCCTGTCGGAGCAACTGGAACCGGAGCGTCTGGTCGCCCTCCTGAACCGGTACCTGACGGCCATGACCGATATCATCCTGGCCGAGGGAGCCAAACTCGACAAGTACGAGGGCGATGGGATCCTCGCCCTGTTCGGTGCCCCCGTGCGGACCGAGGACCACGCCCTCCGGGCCGTCCTCGCCGCCCTCGCCATGCACGCCGCCCTCCCGCGCGTCAACCGCGAACTCGTGGACCTCGGCCTTCTGCCCGAAGGCCGGCGCCTGGCCATGCGCGTCGGCCTCTCGAGCGGCCCGGCCATCGTCGGCAACTTCGGCTCGGAGCAGCGATTCGACTACACCGCCATGGGCGACACGGTGAACCTCGGCGGGAGATTGGAAGAGGCCAACCGCTGGCTCCGAAGCCGCATCCTCGTTCCCGAGACCACACGCCAGGCGTGCGGCGACGCGGTCGTCTTCCGGCGGTTCGGTCCGGCGCGGATTCGCGGAAAGTCCGAGCCCATTGTGCTTTACGAGCCGCTCGCCAGCGAGCCTGCTTCACCCGAGGTGAAGGCGGTTGCCGGCGCCTTCGGCCGGGCCGTGGACGCTCTTGCGGCCGGCGATTTTTCTGCGGCGGATGCGGCCATCGGCGAGGTCCTGGCCGCCGACCCCCAGGACGGCCCCGCCCAGGTCCTCCGAGAGCGGATCGAGGCCGCCAGGGCCGGACGAATGGCCCCGAACGAGCCCTGGGACCTCGCCAGGGCCAAATAGCGGGCGCGGAGGCCGACAAAACGAACAATATTCAGTTTCTGCTTGACAACCAGCCCCGGCGCGGCCATATACAATATAGCGCGGAGCGATGTCGGGCATCCATTCTCTTGAGCGAGCGGTTTCAGTTCGAAAGGGCAGGTCTTCATCTCACCGGCGGTGTGAGATAGTCTGGGTAAGCAAGAGAAAAAAGAAGGGCGGCTAACCGCCGTCTTTCAAAGCGGCAGCGGCTTTCTACCCCTCGGTCGCTGCCGCGATTTTCCTACACCCCGCTTCTCGCACCCGCAGGTTTCTCCGCCGCCGGCTTCTCCTCGGCCGGACGGATCTCCAGTTCGCACGAAAACCCTTCGGCCGGCAGCGGCACGCCCGACACGTAGAACGTCCGCACGAACCCTTCCGTCTTTTCCGGCACCCAGTAGACGAGGGCGCTGGAATCCCGGAGGTTTGTCGTCACGAGGCTTCCCGAAAGGGCCGTCACGAGGATCTCGGCCTCGCCCTCGCGTGCGACCGGCGGCCCGACGTACACCCATTGCCCGTCCGCCGCCGGGTCGCCCACGGAACTCGTCGCGATGAAGAGGCTCGCCGGGTACCGGATCTCGGTCCCGTCGGCGCGCGTCACGACCACGTCGACGTCAACCGGCGTGCCCTTCGGTGGCTGGACGCTATCCTCACCCACCAGGAGCGGCGGCGTCCCGGCCGGGAGGCCCGCCTTCGCGAGCGCCGACGCCACTGCCTTCGCCGGCTGGTCCGTCACGAGGACCGACATCCGCTGGTGCTTCTCGCCCGACGACAGGAGCCATTCGACCGCCCCGCTCGCCTGGCTGAACCGCACCGGCAACCGGACCGACCGCGCTTCCTCATCCACGCGGATCGGCTTCGGCGGCCGCTCGGCCTTCGCCGGCGGAACCTCTTTGGGCGGCTTTCGCAGCGAATCCGACTCGTCCGTCCCAACGAGGATCGGCGCCAGGTTCTCCCCCGACGGGGGAGGGGGCTGCTCGTTCGGCGCCGTCGCCCCGCCTGCCGCGAGTGCCGCCAAGACCACGCCTGCCGCCGCGCCCGCTAACCGGCAGGATATCCCAACTTGCTTTCCGCTCTCGTTCATCCCTGGTTCGCTTGCTTGATGAGATCAACAAGTGGAAGGAAGAGGCTGAAAAACACGGTTCCCAGAATGACCAGCGTAGCCAGCACGGAGATTCCGCCAAGGATGCTTGCTACGAGGGCCCTATGCTTCCACCGCCCTCTCAACACCCAGAGCACTGCGCCTGCTGTGACGCCGAGCCAACCGAAACCGAACGCATACCAGAATTGCTGGACGATCAGGCCCAGGTCGCAAAGGACCCGCGTCGGCACCGGCACCGCGAACTTGAACTTCTCGAAGATCTCCGCGAAGCGTGGGACTGTGAAGGCGAGCACACCTAGGAGGATCAGCCAGCCCACGGCCCCAAGGAGCACCAGGACAATCGCGCCTACGCGAGCGCTCCTTGACGGCCCTTCCGATCTCGCCGGCAACGTCGTCATCGAGTAATTCCCCTCAGCCATGCCCGCCCTCTGTGTCCTTGAATCCCATGCTACGCCCGCCCGTCGGTCCGTGCAAGCGCGATTCGTCCGTCCTCCGGCCAGGGCCTTCGGGACGCGGAAGTCTTCGTCAAGTTTTCCCCTTGGCACGCCGATTCCAGAGGTGTAGCATAGTAAGAGAAGGACCCGTTCGGTGGTCTGCGGTGTTCGTGTTTAGGAGACCAATTGGAACAACCGATGAAACTCACTTAGGGAGCCCATTCAGGCGGTGGACGACACGCCCGCTAGCCGGGACGCCGAAAGCCGCCGATAGGCACCCATCTTAACAGTGGGTTGATTCCAAGACCTCCTTACGGCACAGGTGGACGCCGATACGGATGAAGGAGAGCCCGGACCTTGCGTCCGGGTTTTCCTTTTGGGGTTGTGTTTTTCACCGCAGAGACGCAGAGGACGCAGAGAAAGGAGTGGGCAACAACGGTACGACAAGAAGCGTAAACGACATGGCTGTGCTGCCGTTCCCCTATCTTTGCAGTTCTCCGCGCTCTCTGCGTCTCTGCGGTGAAATCATGTTGTGGGACTCGAGCGCCAGCAACCGACGCTTCAGCGCCGCGCCCCCGCCGAAACCGCCCAGCCCACCGCCCGCCGCCACCACGCGATGGCAGGGCACCGCGAGCGGCACGGGGTTCCGCGCCATCGCCTGGCCGACCGCCCGCGCGGCGCACGGCCTGCCGGCGCGCGCGGCCAGTTGGCCGTAAGTTGCCGTCCGGCCGTAGAGAATCCTCCGCGCCGCGAGGAGCATCTTCTTCTGGAACCTCGGCAGGGCCGCGAGGTCGAGCCGGACGCTGAACGCCCGCCGGCGCCCGCGAAGGTACTCGCGGATCTGGCGCTCCGCCCGCCGGGCGTGCGCCCGGGCCGTGCGCGGCGCCTGACGTCCCTCGAGCGTCGCGAGGCGCGCCAAGGCCCGCGCGTTTCTTTTCCCCGGCAGGACAACGCGCGCCAGGCCCCGCGCCGTGGCGGCGACGCCCATCCGCCCCCAAGGCGTCTTAAAGATCCGCACCGCCGTCATCGACCTGTTCCTCGCCCGTCCATCCCGCCGGCCGAAGGTAAATCGGATTGGTGTACACCCAGGGCCGGCCCTTGAGGTGTGCCTCGAGGCGATAGACGCCGGGCCGCTCGGCCCGGTGCTCGAGTTCGTTCCCGTCGGCCTCGGCCACGGCGCTGCCGTTGCGCTTGAGCGTAAGGTGTGCGGAGGCGGGAGAGCGTGCGCGAAAGACGACCGGCCCTTGCCACAGGCGTTCCTCGCCCATCGAGAGGACCTCGCCGCCGCGCTCCGCGCGGAACTCGAAGCCCCGCGCGTCGGCCGCCAGGTCCAGCGCGAGAAACGCCGATCCGTCGGCCAGTGCCTGGACCACCCGGTCGGTGTCCTGCGGCTCGCCCTTGAGTTCCTCGCACAGGACGTGCGTCCGCAGCGTCTTGAAACTGGTTTCGTAGGCCAGAATGCGGGTGCCGATGACGGGCATGGCGATGGCGTGGTTGTCGAGGCTGCCGACGGCCGCGAATCGCCGCGCCTGCGTTATCCGGTCGTAGTGGGCGAGCACACGCTGGCCCGGACCCCGGATCCGCCGACGCCACGTGTACAGGAACGACGGAATCTGCCACGGTAACAGTCCGTCGCAGATGTCGTGCATGAAGGACCAGAGTTCGACGCCGGCGAACCCCGGCACTTCCCATTCCTCCAGGGCCCCCGCCTTCAAGGGGAACCCCCAGATGCGGGCGACGTGGGCATGGGCGACGAACGCCGACGACCCCTGGTTCGCCAGATCAAACAGCACCCGCCTCAGCGGCTTCCATCGCAGCCCCGCCGCGTCCTTCGCCCGGAGCGCGACGACGTGGCAGTGCCGCTTGCACGAGATCTCCGTCCCCACGATCACGAGGACGCCGTCGTGCCACCCCTGCCAGCCGTCCGCCCTCGGCCGGAGCGTGTCGTGGTCCGACATGACGACGAAATCCAGGCCGGCCCGCGCCGCCGCCGACGCGATCTCCTGGTACGTCCCGCTGCCGTCGCTGTAGCACGAATGCACGTGGAAGGCGCCGACGTACTCATGCATCGTCGGGGCCTCCCGTTTCGGCGTCGCCGAACGGCGGCGCTTCCGCGCCCTCCGGGTCCGCTGCTACCATCGTCTCGCGCATCATCCGGGGCGACACGTTCGTCCGCCGCGCCAGATACAGCGCCGCGCCCGGCAAACTCACGGCCGACTGCACCACCCGGAACGCCAGGATCATCGTCAGCGCGAGCGTCGCTGCCTCCGCCGCCGGAACCCCCAGCACCGCCCCGTTGAAGAATTGCTGCGCCAGACCCTCGGCTACGCCGAACCCGCCGGGAACCGGAATCAGCGACCAGAAAATCCACACCACCGGCATGTTGATGAAGAAGTGATGCAGCCGTGCATCGCTCCCCAGCCCCGTCGCCAGAAAGTAAATGGCGAAGACGGAGGCGGCCTGCGCGGCCCAACTGTAGACGACCGAAAGGGCCACGGTCCCCTTGTGATGCCGGTAGATAAAGAGCGCCTGGTCCACGCGCGCCACGACGTGCCCGACCGGCAGGCGCGCCAGCAGGCGGTCCAGCCGCACCAGGCGCCTCAGCCGCCGGCTGTAGAAGATCCAGCCGCCCGCCGCAGCCAGGCCGAGGAACACCGCCAGGATGATCCGCGCGGCGCGCACGCGCTCGTCGCTCAGCGTCGCCAGCACCGCCGCCGCCCCCAGCACCGCCAGCGACACCATCCCGATGAGGCGGTCCAGGAACACGACCGTCACGGCCTCCGCTTTCCGGTGGGTCCGGCGGGCGATGTACCACGCCTTCACCAGGTCGCCCCCCGTCCCGCCGGGCATCCAGTTGTTGAAGAACCATCCGATGTACGTCAGGCGCAGGCTCTCGAGGAACGTGATGTGAATCCCCTGGACCCCGAGGAGAAGCCGCCACCGCACCGCCCCGATCGGCGATTGCAGCGTCATCACCCCGAGCGCAGCGGCGACCCACCACCACTCCTGCGCGAGGCGCGCGGCAATTGTCTTGAGCCCCTGCACGGGCGTGCCGTCCCGGACCGTGTCGTTCCACTCGGCCTGGCTGACGACGTACGCCACGAGCGCCGCCATCACCGCCAACCGCAACACGTGCCAGAGGATCGCCTTCGACTTCTTATTCACGCCTGCCTTTCTGCGTTGTGGGCCGCTTCCTCGGTGCGGTTCTCGAGCATTTCGAGAAACGCTTCGAGTCGCGTCCCGCCATGGCGGGCTAGCGGGCCCGGCCGGTCGAACTCCAACGTCAGCATCGGTGCCTGCACGCCCTCCCGCAAAAGCCGGTCCTGGATGTGCCGGAAACAGAACGTCTGCACGTAATGCACGAGGCCGTCCAGGCGGCGCTGGCGCACCGCGCGGCGGAGGTCCTCGATACGCCCCGCGACGCCATACGGATACGTGTACGCGAGGTACTGCGCGACGAGATCCGCCGCCGGCGGGTCCGCCGCCGGCATGCTGAACTGTCGCTGGAACTCGTTGAAGACGACGCGCGCCCCGCGGCCTTCGAGAAACTCGTAAAGCCCGCCGCAGATGGGCGGAATGCCGACGTAGCCCAAGCGGAGTCCCCCGGCCGCCGGCCGGCGCCCCCGCGCCTCTGCCAGGAAGGCTTCCGCCTCCCGCCGATACCGATCCGGGTCGCCGCCGAAGTCGCTCGCCCCGATGAGCCAGCGGTGGTTCTCTTCGCCCGTCACCTTGCCTTCCTGCCACGCGAGGCGATCGATTTCGGCCAGCGCCTGCCGCACCGGCCGAAGGCGCTCCCGCTCGCGCTCCGCGGCCGCGCGCGTCGTCCCGAGTTGCTGCGCCAGCGCGTCCAGCGCCTCCGCCAGACGCCTTGCGTCCTTCGGGTACGGGTAATTGAACGCAATGACCTCGACGCCCTCGGACTCGAGGATTTCCACGAGGGCGTGCGTGTTGGAGCAGTCGCCTTGGGCGACGCCGATGACGCGCCGGATCCCCAGCCGCCGCGCCGTCGCGTAAATGCCCTTGATCCAGGCGCACGAGTTCGCGGGGAAGCCGTGCCGCTCCGCCTCGGCCACGAGCGCCGGCGGGTCCGGCGACGTGATGAAGACGTTGTTAAGGTCTAGCGGCGCCGCCCCGGCCGCCAGCAGCACCTCCACGGGGACCGTGGCCGTCAGCCCGATGGTGTTGGAGTCAATCGTGCGCATCCGCCGCTCTCACGTTATCCGGGCGCGTCGTGACGGCCCGCTCGTGCGAGTATACCTGCCTGGGGCCGGCATTTCCACCCGGCGCCCGATCCGCCCGGAACGGCTGCCGGCCGGCGCAGCGAAAAGAGCAGGGCGAGGAATGCCTCGCCCCGCGGGATGACGATTCCAGAACCGATGGCGCTCGAGAGGGGCCGCTACGACTCGGGCCGGAGCACCAGGTCCGCGAACACCGCCGCCGTCGGGTTGTAGTCGCCGAGGACCGCATAACCGATGCCGCTCGTCTTCCGCCCGTTGCGGTCGAGTTGGGCGGGCGGCGCCTCGCCGTCCGGATCGTAGAACTCCCACAGGGCGCCCGTCCGCGCGTACCACTGCCCGACGGCCTCGAGCGTCCGCTGCCTCAGGTCCGCCGCTTCTTTCGCGTACCCGTACCGTTGGAGCCCCCGGATGATGAGGTAATTCATCGTGGGCCACGCCGCCCCGGACCACAGGTCCTTCTTGAAGGCCGGATCGTCGCGCGCGACGCTCGCGACGGGCATCGCCGTCCGAAACTTCCCGCTCACGAGGTGACCCACGAGCCGGTCCGCCTGGTCCTTCGTCGCCACGCCCGACCAGAGCGCCAGGAACGCTGCGCTCGTCCAGGTGTCCACCCACGGGCCGTCGGCTCCGCGCCGGTCGAAGAAGAAACCGCGCTCGGGGTCCCAGAGGCATTCGCGTGCGGCCCGCTCGATGGCCTCGGCCCGGCGATCCCAGGTCTTCGCCTGCTCGCCGAATTGCAGCGCCTGGGCCATGCGCTGAAGGGCCCGGCACTCGCTCGCCAGGTAGCACGCAAGATCGATGGCGGCGAAGTCCGCGCCGCCCGCGAATCGCGGCGAATTGTCCTGGCCCGATTCCGCCGCCGTTTTCCAACCGTACAGCGGCGTGCCGTATTCCAGCGACTTCTCGGGCGGCGGCTCGCCACCCAGACGCCGCTGCTTCATGTACCACACCACCTGCTTCGAGATCACCGCGTAGGATTGTTCCAGGAACTTCCGGTCCCGCCGATTGTCCAGTTCGTACACGCGCCAGGCGGCCCACGCCAGCAGCGGCGGATGCGAGACCGCCTCCGTCGGCTGCGCCGGCATGGTGATCGGTATGAACCCGTCGCCCCCCTGGAAATCGTAGACGGCCGCGAGCGCTTCCTTCGCCAGCCCCGCGTCCAGGTGCACGAGGCCCAGGCTGTGGAACGCCGATTCCCGCAGGCTCATCTGCCGCTCCGGCCACCGCGCCGGCGTCGTCCACCGCGAGAAGATCAGTTTCTCGGGGGCGTACACGTTCGCCTTCATCACCGTGAAGGCCTTCGCGAGCGTCCGGCAGGTGAGGGCGTCCGTGTCCTGCGGTGCGGAAGGCGTGCTCCCGAAGAACGCCAGGTGTTGCTCGACCAGCGTGTCGATCGATGCCTTCAGACCCTGCGAGGCCACCTTCGCCGCCTCCTGGGCCCCCTCCGCCGAGTACGCAAACGCGAACTGCGTCCGCTTCCCGTCTTGTTTTTGCAGGAGCACCGTCTCGGTTCCGGTTCCTTCCACGGACACGGCACTGCCCGATGGCACCCGGCCGACCACCAGGTCCGCCGACGCGAACACCGCCACCAGCGGATCATCGGCGCCCGGCACGTCCGCCACCAGAAGGTCGTTCGCGACCACCCGGAACCTGAGGCTTCCCAGGCCGGAGCCGGGCAAACGGAATCGGAGGGTCTGCTCGCTCGCCAAATGGAACTTCAGGCCCACCTCGCCGCCCGTCGTGCTCGCCACAAACGGCGATTCCCACAACGTCTTCCCGTCCAGCCCGGAATAGACGAAGAGGATGCCTTCGCCGTAGACGTTCGGCACCTTGGCCGGCGCCGGCGACCCGCCGTCCGCCACGGAACACCATGCCGTCGGTCCGAAGAGGACGATAAACGCCGCCAGGGCCCGGCTCATCCGTTTCACCATTCTCGCTTCCTCCCAAGTTCCAGGTTCCGGAACCTTATACGACCTGGCAGAGTCTAGCCGCGTCACGGAACGATTGCAATTGCCCCCGGTCCGGCGAACCGAACCGACTTGGCCCACGAGAAAATGGGGTCGGACCCCATTTTTCTAAGCACCTGCAAACAAAGAGGTTATGAAAGCGATTTTTTAAGATTTGGGGGATCCTCCGTGGACGGCCTCAGCCGCCGAAATACCGCTGGACGACGTCGCGGTCTTCAGGCCGGACCTCCGGCGGAACGGGCAGCCCCGCGGCGGTGCCGGTGCCGCCTTCCGCCGGCGCGGCAGAAGCGCCTGCGGCCGGCGCCTCGCTCGGCCGCACCGCCCCGGCGACCGCGGCGCCTTCGGCCGGGGACGGCGCCTCGGCCAAACCCAGCGCTCGCCGCGCCTGCTCGAGCGCCGCCAGGACCACCTCCGCGCCTTGGCGCGACGGGTCGCCGAACGCTTCGGTTATCGCACCGGCTAATCGCCCGAGGGTCTCGGCTGCGTCGCCTTTGCTCTGGCGGACGGCGTCAGCGGTCGCCTGAAGTTCCGCAGCCAGGCGCGCGAAATTCGCCGCGGCGGCTGCCGGCGCCGCGCCCTCCAGGGCGTCGGCCAGACGTTCTCGCTCCAGCGGCGGCATGCCGGTCGTGCCCGGCTCGCCGCGCAGACGGTTGGCCAGTTCGCCCGCCGCGGCGCCGGCCCCCGCGCCGTCGCCTGCGCCGGCCGCTTCGACCATCTTCTTGACCTGCGGGCTCTCGATCTTCCGGAGCGCCTCGCCTGCCGCCCGATGCCGCTCCGCCGCCTGGGCGGCCGCCTGGCGCACTTCCTGCGTGGCCTCCTCGGCGTCGCGCCGGCGGGCGCCGGCCTCGAGGAGCCGGGCGACCGACCGCTCGACGGCCTGCCGGAGGTCCGGGGCGATCCGCTCATCGCGCGCCGCCCGGGTGAGCGCATCGGCAGCCCGTGATGCCGCCGGCGCCGCCAGCGGCGGCCCCGCGACGGACGGCACGAAGGAAAGGCTTGCCAGGACGAGAATGGCGGCGAGGACCATCCGCCCGCGCTGCCCGAGCGACTTGGCGAGGGACGAGTTCGGGATAGAAAGCCGCTCGGCCACCGACCGCGCCTGTTCCAGCAGTTGGGCGTCCAGTGCGTGGCCCGGCGACTCGGCCGCGGCATCGAGCACCTCGAGCGCCGTCGCCAGACGTTCCTTCAGCCGGCCCGCGCGGTCGGCCGCCAGCGCCGCCTGCCGCAGCGACGCGCCGACGAAAAGCCGTGCGAGGAAAGCCGCCGCGAAACCGGCGGCTGGCCAGAGGAGGGGCCAGAGGGGTTCCGCCCATCCGGCGGGAAGCGCGTGCGGCCAGAAAATTCGGAGAAGCGTTTGAACCAGAGCGGCGCCCGCACCGACGAGCGCGCCGGCCAATCCCGCCTCAGCCGCCCGCACCACGAGCAGCCGACGACGCACACGGCGCAGCGATTTTTCGAGCGGGTCCATGGCGCGACTCCTCGCCGCCCTTCCTGTTAGATTATACGACGGCGGGCTGGTTCGCGTTAAAACTGTCGGCGGCGGCGTGAGGACGAAATGCCCAGTTCTTCGCGGTACTTGGCGACGGTTCGGCGGGCGACGTCGAGACCCTCGGCCCGCAGCCTCTCGACCAGTTGTTCGTCGGACAGCGGCTTCGCCTTGTCTTCCGTGTCGACGATCGCCTTCAGATGCTGCCGAACCTGGTCCCACGCCACGTCGTCGCCGTTGGCGTTCTGCGTCCCGCCCGTGAAGAAGTCGCGCAGGGCGTAGATGCCCCAGGGGGTGTCGGCGTACTTGTCGGCGACGGCCCGCGAGATCGTCCCGACGTGCCGCCCTACGTCGTCCGCCACTTCCTGCATCTTCAGCGGCCGGATCTGGTCGGGGCTCTCGTCGAAGAAAGGCCGCTGGAACTTCACGATGGATTGCGCGACGCGCTCCAGCGTGTCGCGGCGCTGCTCGATGGCGTCGATCAGCCAGCGCGCCGACCGGATGTTCCGTGCGACGAACCCGCGCGTCTTCTCGTCCAGGTCGTGCTGTTTGACGAGTCGGCGATAGGTCCGGCTGATGTAGAGTTCCGGTGCGCCTCGCCGCTCGACCGTTACGCGCCACTCGCCCGCCTCGTCGTCCCACTCGATCCGAACGTCGGGGATGATCGGCGGCGTGCGCTCGGGGCTCACCGCCGTCCCGGGATGCGGATTCAGACGCCGAATCCGTTCGACCGCCTCTTTCACGACCTCGATCCCGACGTCCAGTGCCTTGGCCATCTGGGGATACCGGTTCGCCTCGATGTCCTTGAGGTGGTGGCGGATGAGGCGAACCTCCAGCGCGTCCTCCGGAAGGGCCCCGGCCCCGTCGCCGAACGACGGGTCCGCCGCCAGTTGCACCAGGAGGCACTCCTCCAGATTCCGCGCCGCGACGCCCGTCGGCCCGCTCCGCTGCACCAGCCGCAACACCGTTTCCATTTCCTCGGGCGACGCGGGCGGGTCGGCCTCCTCGGCCAATCCCTCCAAGCCCACCCGTAGGTATCCGTTGTCGTCCAGGTTCCGGATCACCAGGTCGCCCAGTTGCGATACGCGCTCCGGCACGTCCTCCAGGTGCCACTCCGCCAGCATGTGTTCCTGGAGGGTCTGGCCGGTGTCGGGCGTGTTCTGCATGGCCTCGAACTTCGGATCCGGTTCACCGCTCGCGACGCGCGGTCGCTGCCACGTGGATGTTTCGTCGAAGTAAGTCTCCCACCGGTCCACGAGGTTCGACAGGTGCTCGAAGTCCTCCGCGCCCCCTTGCGCATCGCGCACCACGAGGTTCTGTTCCGACTCTGTGCGGGTCGACGGTTCCGATTCCTCATCCGTCTCCTGCGTCGTCTCCGACGAGTCCTGACGGATCTCCAGCACCGGGTTGGCGATCAGTTCCTGGTTGATCCGCTCCTCGAGCGCCATGAGCGGCAACTGGAGGATCTCCATCGCCTGGATCATCCGCGGCGCCAGGATCATCCGCTGCTCAAGACGCTGTCTCAGGCTCGTGTCGAATCGCATCCTATCCTTCCATCTCGCGCCGGTCCCGCAGCGCGTCCGCCAGCATCCCCTGGTTTGCGTAATCCAGGCTCGCGCCCGCCGGCAGGCCCCGCGCCAGACGCGTCACCTTCACGCCCGTTTCCCGCAGCCGGTCCGCCACGTAGAGGGCCGTCCCATCGCCCTCGGCCGTCGCGGCGAGCGCCAGGATGATTTCCTCGACCTCGCCTCCCGCCACGCGCTTCGCGAGGTGCTCGACGTCGAGGCGATCGGGCCCGCGCCCTTCCGTCGGCGCCAAGAGGCCGCCCAGCACGTGGTAGAGGCCGTCGTACCCTCCGGTGGCCTCGATACGGATGACGTCCTTCGGTTTCTCGACGACGCAGATCCGCGAGCGGTTTCGCCGCGCGCTCGAGCAGATCGCGCACCGGTCCTTGTCCGCCAGCGCCCCGCATTCGGCGCAGTGGCCGACTTTCGCCTTGATGTCGTGCATGGCCTGGGCGAGGGCTTTCACTTCTTCCTCGTCGCCCTCCAGCAGATGGAACGCGATCCGCTCGGCGCTTCGCCGGCCGATGCCCGGCAACCGGCCCAGCGCCTCGATCAACCGCTCCATCGTCTCCGTGTAGGCGTCCATGATTCTTCCTGGCGCTCCCGGCGCGGGGGCGCTTATAAGCACATCCGAGCCGGCGGCGGAAGCTTGCGCCTTTCGAGCCGCCCGCGGAAGCGGGCGGTCACGTTCCCTACCCTGGCACGTGCCACGGCCGCATGAGGCTGACCGGGTGCTCCCGCACCCGGCTCGAACGACGTTTTCTACCCCAGCAGGTCCGCGAGGCCCGGCGGCAAG
>Ga0315273_10005826_pt1 | contig 15278 bp, 10 predicted proteins | sample YL17G02_0_MG_FD_205753 | JGI IMG/M metagenome (GOLD analysis project Ga0315273, IMG submission 205753) | Sediment microbial communities from Yellowstone Lake, YNP, Wyoming, USA - YL17G02_0 | ecosystem: Environmental > Aquatic > Freshwater > Lake > Sediment | place: USA: Wyoming | collected...
TCATCCTCTTTTTTGATGCAACTGGCATGTTAGAGATTGCAGTGAACTTGTTTTCTGCAATTATGGAAATATCAAATGTCGCCTTGGCTTCTGGTTCATCCCAGCATGGAAATGCCCTTCTTGCATCAGCTGCCTCAAATTGCGATGTTGCAAGGTATTTTGTCTTGCCATTTTGTGTGTATTGACTTCTGTAAAACCCAAGTAAACGATCATTTAATTCTCCAGTGAATTCAATTTCAACAAAAGCCTTACCTTTGATTTTGTTTTTAATGATGATTGCAAGTTCTTCTTTTTGTACATTAATTTTGGTGACTGCCTTTTCATAGATTCCATTGTGTCTAACATGGCATGAAATTATTTTAAGCTCAGCACAGTGCAAAGTAATTGAATTTACAAGTTCTTTGCAATCTACAGTGATGATCTCTTTTCCATTAAAGGTAAAATTTTTGAAAATAGGCTCAAATTCAAGTGAATAATTTACAGGAATTACCTTCACAGCCAATGTACTTTTCTAGCGCTTTATGTAAATTTCTAATAGCAATAATTAAACCAGAAATACTTGTTTTTAGACTATTTTGAATAATTATTTTAGAAGAATTTTTGATTTATTTAACATTAATAATTCCAGCATTTACTAAAAATTTTACTCCGTTGAGAAAGTCATCATCTGAAATAATATCATTTGCCCACCATCGGGCATTGTTTTTAATCCAAGAGGAGATTTTTTGTTCTTGATTTGATTTTCATTAATTATTGACGAGTCATCAGATATTTTTTGGCACATACTTGCAACGGTTCATATATTTGCACAAAAGATGGCGTAAATAAAACCACATTAATTAGAATTGGAATAATTGCTAAAAGTAATTTCAATAATTTTTTAGATTTTGCATAACCTGTGGATTTAAAGTAGTGGAGATTTTTGTAGCCATACACACGAACAGATAACTCAGGTTAGAAATACATTACATTATCTATATAGCAAACTCAACTCGTGAATGTCATTATTTGATATGAGTTGATTAGATTGCTCTAGTACGGGAAACATAATATCGTTAATGTCTTGAGAATGCGTCAAGCCCAAACTGTGACCAAACTCATGACATAGTATTTTTTTAAATTCTACATCAGTTAGATTTTTTGAATTATATATTGTAATATGAGATTGTACTATCTTGTTTTCATTTAGAATAATTTTTGTCAAGCCACTAAATTTTGATGATTCATCTACAAAATTAATGAAAATCATGTTTGAAGGTTTTTCAACATCTGTAAAAACTAATTTAGGAGCATCATCTGAATAATAAATTTGCCCTAATGCTCCCTGCCAACCTTCAAAATAATTTTTGTCATCTAATGTAACTGATTTTTTTGACATGATGACATCATGGATTATTGTTTGCTTACTATCTGAAATTTCTGATTCTGAATTTATTAAAACAAATATGGTTTTTTGAGAATCAAGATTCCAAGATCTAGAGAACGCGGGCTCCATTTCCTGTGCAATTGCTATATGCGGATAAATTAGAATTAAAAATGCAAATACAAGAGTTGTCCTCATATTTAGGAATAAGTTTATTTTTTAAGATAACTATCAAGATGTATTACCTCATTACATATAGACGAAAATCAAATAAAGGCTTTAAAATAATGAATGCCAAGCACTAATCATGAAACAAAAGACAGATTCCAGACCGGTCAAAATTCTTGTGGCAAAATTGGGCTTGGATGGTCACGATAGAGGCGCACTAGTATTGTGCAGGGCATTTAGAGATGCAGGAATGGAGGTAATTTACTCTGGTCTTTTTGCTACTCCAGATAGAGTTGCACAGATTGCAGAAGATGAAGATGTAGATGTAATTGCAATGAGTCTACTTAATGGTGCACACGGCACATTATTTCCCAGAGTAGTGCAAGCACTAAACAAAAAAGGAATCAAAGACGTACTAGTTGTTGGCGGAGGAGTCATACCTGAAGAAGATAAAAAGGATCTCAAAAAATCAGGAGTGGATGAAGTGTTTGGTCCAGGTACTCCACTAAAAGATATAATTGATCACATTACAATTGGCGTTTCAAAATTAAGAAAAATATAATAAATTATTCTGTAGAGTCAGGCCACATCATCTTTCGCATTTGCTTGCCGACTTTTTCAATTTGATGTGCGTCTGTCTCTTTCATGTATTTATCAAATGCATCTTTGCCATTTTTTTGATATTCACTAATCCATTCTTTGTTGAAAGTACCATCTTGTATCATTTTTAGAACTTTTTTCATGTTATCTTTGGTATCACTAGTCATTACCATTGGACCGCGAGTTAAACCGCCATATCTTGCAGTTTCACTAACACGTCTCCACATTCCATTGATTCCGTATCTTTGAATTAAATCTACAATTAGTTTTAGTTCGTGTAGAACCTCAAAGTATGCAATTTCAGGCTGATATCCAGCTTCTACAAGTGTCTCAAATGCAGCCTTTACCATAGATGCAGAGCCTCCACAAAGATCAGCTTGCTCGCCAAACCAATCAGTTTCAACTTCTTCTTGAAAAGTTGTCTGAATTAATCCTGCACGTGCACTGCCAATTGCTTTTGCAATTCCCAGTGTTCTATCCCAAGCTTTTCCAGTAAAGTCTTGATGTACTGCAACAATTGATGGAGTTCCAAAGTTTTCAAGATATGTTTCTCTTACTTTGGATCCTGGTCCTTTTGGTGCGACCATAATAATATCAACATTATCTGGAGCAACAATCCATTTCCAATGAATTGCAGCTGCATGTGAGAATGACAATGCCTTTCCTTTAGAGAGGTTTGGTCCAATTTCATCTTTGTACACTTGAGATTGGATCATATCAGGAAGTAAAACGTGAATAATATCGGCTTTTTTGCATGCATCAGATACAGACATTACTGCATGACCATCAGATTCTGCTTTTTTCCAGCTATTCCCACCTTTTTTTAGACCCACAATAACGTTAAGGCCTGAATCTTTCATGTTATTGGCTTGTGCATCGCCTTGAATACCATAACCAATTACAGCAATAGTTTGATCTTTTAGTGGAGCTAGACTGATGTCCTTATCTTTCCATGTTTTTGCCATATACTATTACTCAAAATATTGCAAATATTAACTATAGAATTTCAAAGATTAATTATTTTATTGCAACCACGACATTTTACCCTTATTGCATCACCAGAAAGTCGCTCAAATCTCTTAGAGCCACAATTTGGACAAATTGGGCAAGCGCGTATTGGTTCCATTAATGCTCAGTGGGTTTTGTACCAGATTTTGATATTACATCCAGTCTTTTTTTGGCGTTAATTTTTTGTAAAAATTTAACAACTGCATTTGGAACAAGACTTTGCCAGTTATCACCAGATATTATCATTAGTCTAATACGAGTTGCATTGTATTGTGCTCTGTCCAGAAATTTTGGAGATACTACATTAATTAAAGAATCTGCCAGTAACATTTTGACATAGTCATTTCCGCTATACACTTTATCAAAATGAGGCAGTGTCGCTTTGAGATAAGATGCCCATGTTGCAATATTGAATTGGTTTTCAATTGATATAATAAAACATCGTGATAAATCAATATCAGATTCTTTTAACGAGTCATGTATCATTTCAATTCTTTCTCCAGATGTGAAAGGATCTTTTTCCAAATAATTGAATTGAGAACTAGTTATTGCAATAATCACCTCATCGCATTGCTCAAGAATTTGTTTTACCAAATCCAAATGACCCAAATGGAATGGCTGAAACCTGCCCATCATCAATCCGCGCATAAAATATGATAAATTTTGATTTAATTAAATCCGTCTATTTGATTGGACCGCTGCCCAGAATTCTAATGCTAGTTGATTCAGGTTTTAAAATTACTGCAATATCACCAGAATTGCAAACTATAGGTTTTTCAAATGTTAGTTTTAGCGGTGTGATAGATGAGAATTTTGCGGCCTTTATTTGCAGACCTACACTTACAAGACATCCTTGATTTTGAGCAATGTCAGTTTTATAAAATGGACTCTTTGTAAAATTAATCTCAATTTCAGATTTTACATCAACTGTACCTGCTTGAGCAATAACATCACCCCGTCCAACCTCATCAGGTTTTGCACCCTTTACTGCCAAGCCAACTCTTGCAGGGCAGATTGATTCCTCAACAGGATCATCGTGCATCTGAATTGATTTTATCATCACATCTATTCCTGCAGGATACAATTTGAGATTGTCATATTGTTTGATTTTTCCGCATGTCACTTTGCCAAGAATCACAGTCCCGACACCTTTAACATCAAAGCAGTGATCAATTACCAGTTTAGGTGGATCGTTACTTGAGATTGGTTGAATCTTGTCCATTTCTTCTTTGAGTTTGTCTTGATCTACTTTGAGGTATTTTTCAACAACTGTTCCCTTTATCATGGAATTTAATTTTGATTCATCGACATCAAAAGTATGAGATAAAATTCCTTTATCTTTTTTGAGTATATCTAGTGCAATGATTTGCTCTCCAGTAAATTTATCAAGTTTATCAACATGAAATATTACAAATTCTGCAAGATTGATTGCCTGCAAAAGAGGTTGAATTTTGTCAGGAAAGCCGCTAGGTGTTACCCATGTTTTGATAATGTCTGATTCTTTTCTATCATAAAGTGAAAGATCAGTTACGGTTCCTTTTTTACCAAATTCTGCCGCAATGTCTTGTTTTCCCAGAACTACAAAATTTATTGATTTTACCATATCATCAAGTAAAAAGCAGTCATTTCTAAATATATACTAAGAATTTGTAGATAAAAGTAAAATCAGTATACTTGCGTAAAATAATAAAAACCAAAGTTTAGAAACATCATACAATAATCTCAATTATGAATCATAAGTTGGAAGATTATGCAAAATATTTTCTAGAAGTCTCAAGTGAGCAAAGATTAAAAATTATCCAACTACTCAACGAAAAGAAATTTCGACTATCAGAGTTAGCCAAAGTACTAGATGCAACGACTCCTGAAGTACATCGAAATTTAGAGAGATTAGAAAACGCTGGATTCATAGTAAAAGATAGAGAGGGTAATTTTGTTTTAACAGCGTTGGGCCATATGCTATTGGCTCTTATTCCAAATTTTGCTTTTATCATAGAAAATAAAAAATACTTTATCGAACACCCGATAGATTCACTGCCAGAGAAATTCATTTTAAGATTGGGGGGATTATTTGAAGGTAAATTCATTTCAAGCTATGTGTCTGTTTTTGAGTACTGGAAAAAAATCTATGAAAACTCTGAAGAATACATCTACAACATACTATATGAGGTGCCATATTTTGATGAATTTGTAAAACCAATTCATAATAAACTCAGTAAAGGCATCAAAGTAAAATCAATATTTTATGAAAAGGCAATGGTCTCAAATTCAAGAGATGAGGCAATTAAAAAATTTAAAAAATATATCGATTCGGGAGACATTCAAAGAATGATGACAAAAAATATTGCTCCAGCAGTCATAATTAATGAAAAGCAGTGTTGTTTAATATTTCCAAACAGGGAAGAAAAAGTAGATGCGGGATATGCATTTGTAAGTGAAGACCCGTCATTTCATCAGTGGTGTTTTGATTATTTTAATTACTGTTGGTATAATGCACATCCGTTTGTTGAAAATAGACTGACAGAAAAGTAATCTGGCTCATAAATCTTCAAATAAGATTCTTAAATTACAATATTGTGTTTAAAATCAGAATAATCACATTTTTTGTTCTACTCGGCTTGTTCTCTGCTTCATTTCAAATCGGATCAATTTCTGATGTGAGCGATGAAGAAGCAGATGCATTAATGGCAGATTTTGAAGAATTAATTTCAGGGGTAGAAGGAACATCGATTTTTATCAATAATGTATCTGCAGCATTGCCAATGTTTATTCCAGGATTTGGAGTTGCCTGGGGATTCTATACAGCGTGGTCTACAGGATTTGCCTTTACTGCAATTATTTCAGGAATGCCAGGATTGGAAAACATTCCACCTTTGGCAATTTTGTATGTGTCTCCATTTGGAGCAATGGAGTTGATTGCATATTCTATTGGTTTGTCTCGCAGCTGCCTCTTGACTTACTTTCTAATCAAAAGAACCAACTTAAAATCACTAATCAAACCAACATTAATTGAAATTGGAATAGTAATAGGATTATTACTTGCAGCAGGATTTTTAGAAGAATACATGATAAAGACATCACAAGTACTTTGATTCTGGAATTGTACAATCTAAATTATGACAAATCCATTCCAGGAATTTAGAGGGTATAGACCGCTATTTCATTAACAGTTCTAATGTTAATTCATCAAAATGTTCCTGAATCATCTTTCCTCTTTCTGCCATAGAACTCACTTGATCAAAGCCATGGATCAGATACATACTTTGAATTGGTATGAGTATTGCTTTCATGATACATCTATTACAATATTGCATATTACCTAATGCTAACAATTTAGCTAGAAAATTATCAATCTAGCTAACAATGCAATAAATAAGATTTTGACGTAAAATGGGAATGACAAGCATAAATTTTGCAAATACAGTAATTGCCAGAAAAATAATTCAGAGCATCAAAATCATAGAAGAGTCAAAACCAATAAAGTAAATTGTATGATGTAAAAAGTGATCAAACTTTTACTTGAATTATTCCCTTTTCTAAGAGATACTTGATTCCGAATAAAAAGTCATCATCAGTTAGTTGGCCTTCTGACCACCATACGGCATTGTTTTTAATCCAGTCTGGAACTATTGGAGTAAATTCCTCTGTTGGTTCTATCAAACCAGTATCAGAATTTATTTCAGGCGATACATTTGCTTGCAATAATTCTGGAATGTCAATTATTTTATTTTGAATCAAATATCCAATGCCGTTTGTAAATTCAGTGTCATCAATTGCACCTTTACCCCACCATGCAACATTTGATTTTACCCAGTCTGGGACTGTTAGTCTTTGAGTTGGTGTGATTGTTTCAGTTTCAGATATAGTTTCTGGCTTTGGGTTTTCTACTTTGAAGAGATCTGGAATTTCTTTTAATGCAGAATCTTTTTTAAAGTTCCAAGATTCAAAGACAACATTACCATTATCAAGGGATTTTGCAAAGTCAAACAAATAACTTATAGATATTGTACCTAGTTTCGGTTCTGTAACATCGGCAGTTACTATCTTGAAGAATTTATTTGGATCATGGATTGTGACTTGTGGGGTTTTGAATCTATCATAGTAAACGTAAGTATCACTATCAAATTTATCCTGTCCAGGACCAATATTTGCATACAGCCCAATATGGTCTAAATTATTGAAACCCCCTGGCATTTTAAATTCCATTGAAATTATTGATTGAGATTCTGCTAGTATGCTTGAACCGTCAGATAATGCGCCACCAAGTGTTTCACTCAAAGTAAATGATTTGGCGTCAAATGATGGAGGACCTGAAGTGCCTCCGCCACCGCCTCCAAATAGAGCAATGGCACCTACAGCTTGTACAACTAGACCAGCTCGGGATATTCCTCCTCCACCTCCACCTGGTTCAATTAAAGTGGATACAGTTGCATTTCCATGTACACCGCGGTAAGACGCTGTTACTGTATCATCAACAGGATCAGCCATTACCAATATTGCGCCGTTAGAAGGATTTGGATTTGTATCTGATACTACCAATCCATTTGTAGTAACAGTTGAATGAATTACAGAGACTATATCTCCTGCAGTAACATTGATTGCACTTCCTAGGACAGAAGTGTCTGCCAAAGTAAATGTGCCTGTAAAGATTCCAGTATCCAAATCAGTTTCTGTAAGGGTGATATCAACTCCTGCTGGATCGCTTGTAGATCTTATTGTTTCAAGGATGGTTTCAGCTACAAGACTATTGGCATTTGCAGCAGTGTGTTTATGAGTTATAGTGACAGTGCCTGTAGTAGGAAGCAGGTAATCTGCGTCCATAAATATTAGATTATTAGATGTTGGACTACCAAATACTCCAGTATTTGGTCCAGTCTCAGTTAGAGTAAGAGGTATTCCAATTGGGTCTGCAGTTGAAGTTATATCTACAATGATGCTTTCCGGAACACCTAGATCCAAATTGGCAGTTTCATCTGTAACTTGAATATGTCCTATTGCCCCACGATCAATAAGGGTTGATGGAGTAAAAATTACTTCAATTGAAATTATTGACGCAGTTGAAGTCTGTCCACCAAAAGTAGCTGTTATTGTATCGCCAGAACTTGCTTCTAGTACACTACCCAAAGTAGTTGAACCAAACGTAATCTGTCCAGTAAAGATTCCTGTAGCAAGACCAGTTTCAGTAAGTGTAAGTGATGCAATTCCAGTTGGGTCAGATGTTGATTTTACCTCGATAGGTATGGTTGTACTTGAAAGCGGATCTATCACAGTGATAGTTGCAGTGTCAGTTAGGCTGTATTGAAATGAATCAAATGAAACATCAATAGGTGATGGCGTAGATGTTCTAAATAATACGTCATTAGTAACAGTACTATCATACCACACTACTGCCAAGTTGGTGGCAGATGCAGCCATCTGTTGAGATGATGATATCCCTGAATTATTACTTAGATTCTCCAAACTTCGAAAAGTAGCACCGCTATCTGTGATTAGTTTAAGAAAGATATCACCATTAGAATCGAGGGTATAATCTTGCCAGCTCACATAGACATTACTGCCTTCTGCATCTATCTGTGCAGATTGCGAGTCTTTAGCAGTTTTACTTAGATTAGTGCCGCTACCAAAGCCTACTCCATCATTATTGCTAGCCTTAAACCAAATATCAGATGGGGTGCCATCTTGCCACGCAACATACACGTTGGAGCCAGTGGAAGTTATTTGTGGCACTACTGAATTTCCTGTATTGGCACTTAGTGGAATAATCGTACTAGCAAAGTCTGTCCCGTCAGTGCCAATAGCTTTAAAATAAATGTCATTATCACCATCTGAATTATCCTGCCATGCCACGTAGACATTAATGCCAGATGCAGATATCTTTGCATTAGTTGAGACGCTTCCAGGAGTGCTGCTTAAATTTTCTGGAGCGGTAAATGTACCTAAAGCGCCGTTGGTTGGGCTAGACGAAAATAAAATGTCACCACTAGAATCAATTAAAGCATCATTGTCTTGCCATACTGCATACACATTATTTCCAGATACAGCTAAATCAGGAGAGAATGCAGTACTACTAATACTAAGATCAGTTATATCTAAAAAAGAAGTTCCTGCACCTACATTTGCTACAAAATCTAAACCTCCTGCAAATGAAATGCTACTTGTAGAATCATCTTTCCAAACTAAATAGACGTTGGTGCCAGATGCAGCTAGTTTGAAAAATGAAGTTCCACCAGGTGGATATGCAAATTCAGGAAATCCACCAGAGGCTGTGTTGAAGGTAACTCCGTTATCTGTACTTGCCACTACTGCAATATTAGATGGGAATCCTTCAAGCCAAGCAACATACACAGTACCTCCAGAAACAACAATCTGAGGCAAAGCTGATGCTCCATTACCGATTAGTGGAGTTACAAGACCAAATGTATCGCCACCATCTGCACTTGCTGCAAATGAAATGTTGCCAAGTCCATCTACCCAGACTACATACACATTAAGGCCATCGACTGCAACCTGTGGAACAAACGATAATCCGTCAGTGCTTAATGTTTGTACAGGACTTAGAGTTGTAGAAGAGTATGCCTTTTGAATTGGCATTACTGTTCCAAAAAAAGATGCGATTAAAATAATACCTATTACAGCAGTTTGTAAATTTTTACTGTTAGTTTTGGGAATTATACTAATTGGGACCACATCTAGAACAGGACATGATAAAAGTCCAAGTCTCCCAAATACCGAGAATCAGTCCCTACAAAGTGAGTAATGCCATCTGCATCTATTATGTAAATGTCCCCAGTGCTCCCTAAAGCTACTGACCCAAAGATAACCCCGTCACTTCTAACAGCAAGACCACTAAAGTCAAGATCTGTTCCTATATCAGTAATCGTAGAGGCATCTGTTGGATCAATTATTTTAAAAAGATTGTCGCCAGAATCACCTGCACTAGTCATGTAAAGGGTTCCATCAGGACCAAATGCTATTGCAGAAGCTGTGCTGTCCAAAGAACCAATTTCAGTTGCTACTGCGGTATCTTTATCAATAGTTACTAATTTGTGATTTCCTGTCACGCCATACAAAATGTTTGTCAGTGGATTAACAGCTAAATCGATTATTTTGTAAGTGCCTTCCTCACCATCATTAACTTCACCTATCGAAGAAATAATTGTTCCATCAGATGGGTCTAGTTCAATTAATTCTGATGAGCTACCTGCGCTAGTTACTGTTGTTACAAACAAACGTCCCTCATTGTCAATTGCCAATCCAGATATGCCGCCTACACTGATAGGATCAAAGATTAATGTCTGTGAACCAGTGTTTTGATTAATAGTGACAAGTGCTCCTGAATCTGATGCTGAATTTCTAGCTACTCCTCCGAACATTGTTTCAGAGATTGAATTTACTGTAACCTCAAAAGTTTCAGATCCTGTACCAGAACCTTCAACATCATCATCGTCTATGACAGTAACAGTTACGGTGTAAACACCACTAGTATCATAAACGTGTGAACCAGATACTGTTCCATCACTTGCTCCCTCTCCAAAGGTTGGTTCTGTTAAAGTAAGTGCAGTTACCTCATCCATAGTTGAATCGGTATCGCCATCACCCCAGTCTATATTAGCTTCGTGAGTATCAGCAGTTCCAGGATCGGTAAATGTAGCAGGATCAAGACTTAGAGTTTCTCCTTCATTAATTTCCTGATCAATACCTGCAACAACTACTGGAGCTACATTTTCTACTGTAACATCAAAAGTAGTAGATGCCTCAGCACCACAATCACAAGCTGCAGCGCGGTTGCTTGTAACAGTAATAGTTACAGTATGTGGTCCGCTAGGTCCATCTGCATATACATGGCTTAATGGAATAGTTGTGTCATCTTCACCGTCTACATCAGGTTCAAAGAATACATTTACTTCATCAGAGCCATCACCATAATTGACTAGTATATTCCAAGACAGAGAGTCTGGGTCATGTATTGTTAAATCATAACTAAAGAGACCTTCTGGTACTGTAACGTCTTCAATTGTATCAACTAGAGGTTTAAGGGTTTCATCAGAAGCAGTGCCAGCTTCAAGAACATCGTCGTGGAACTGGTTAGCAGTTGTAAAGCCTTTATCCATTCCACTTGAGCCTCTAAAGTTGTACACTAGGTTTGCCCAGTCACTAAAGCTGGTAAGAGTGGTAGTTCCAGTGTTAGTATCACAGCCGCCCAAAGCAAAGTAATTAACATTTTGTGAATATGTACCTGCAGCCAAGCCGTTTCTATTCCAGTCTATTTTAGTACCTGTAGCATTTACAGTTGGAGTAAATCCAACAGGAATAGGATGACTGCCATCAAAACCACCGATCGTTGAGTTCCTTGCAGGACTGCCACTCATGGAAACTATATCCTCTCTTAGAGCAGATTGAACTATTTGAGCATATGTAGTACGTGAAAAGTCTAGTGGCCTGGCTGGAACATAACCTCCGTTATCCTTGTCGAATTGGAAAAGATAATTCATTACACTTGGATAGTTTGGTTTACAATTATCAGCGTTATTTCCGCCATGATCTAAACCGAGGTTGTGACCAAGCTCATGCATAAGAGTTCCAGCTTGCTGATCATTACTTCCAACATGTCCAACAAAGCCGCCACCTAATGAGATTACAATATCATTACCTGGTCTATCACCATATCCGGAGCCTGAAAGAGCATTTGTGTCTTGATGAATAAACATAGCATAGTGGAAGAACTGTCTTTTTGCCTCAAGGAGTTTTTGTACATCAGCAGGAGCTACAGAAGCTCTTTCAGTAGATGTTCCAAAGTAAGATGTCTTTAGACTTAGAAATGAAGGAGTACCAGTATCATATGCTATGAGGTTAGTATGAGCTATTCTCTCATCAGTTATGACGTGCAATGCAATACCGTTTAATGGCCCGCCTGGAACTCCCCTTACTGGTGCTATTCCAAATGCTGCTACAACTGAATTAATTGCAGCACTACTTGGCATGTGACCAGTCATGTAATCAATTTCAACATAGACATCTTTTCTTGTTGGACTAGGACAGACTGTGGCACCAGTTGGATCATTAACTTGAGTGCCAGTGGCTCCACTATACACAGCAAGTGGATTACAAGATAAAGTGTATGCTATTCCACTTGCCACATTAGTAACAGGGTCAACATACCAACCAGCTGGCATGGACAGAGAACCTGGATGCAAGCTTTGGGATTCCCACGAATCACAAATGCCATCAGCATCGGTAGTTAGATCTGTATCACCTATGCATGTTGATCTTACTGTATTATCAGGAGTATATGATGGTCCTGCAACTTGGTTTACATCATTGATTATTGTAGCAGTTGCAGTATTTGCACCATATATTGCAAGGACTTTACAATCAACTGGTGCCTTTAATGCATTAGCAGTAGCATCGGTGGCAGTTGGTGAAAATGTAAGCAATGTACCAGAAGTAAATGAGGGGTCAGTGCCATCTCTGTTAAGTTTAATAGAAAATCCTACTGTGTCTCCAGGTAAACCTGTGCATGCTGAGGCTTTGACTAGAACCGAAACTGTGTTAGTTCCTGAAGGAATACTTGCATCGTTAACTTTTACAGTTGCCCCTTGCGCTGGAGTGTATACGTCTGATTCATAAAATCTAACTACATCTGTAGTTCGAGGAGGACTGCCACCTGGAGCAAGACTAAGAGGTGAGATGCCAGGAGGCATTATTTTTGCTTGTGCTGTAATTTCGTTATCGTGATTTACAACTATTAGATCTCCTTCAAGAGCATGTAACATTGGAGCAGCGGCGTTGTTACTTGATGGACCAGAAGTAAAGGTTATACCATTACTGACAAATGTCCCAGAATCAGGTGAGATTTCTGGTAGATTGAGATCGATAGAACCATGAATTGCTAAAGTCGTTGAATCTTTTGAAGTAACAGTAATTCTTTTAAAACGAAGATCATCATCACCATCATCACCTTTATCGACATCTCTTAAAGTTATGATTCCTATACCGTCCAATGGATAATTCGCAGTTGGTTGACCATCAAAGAGTAGATCCTCAACTTCGACACTAAAATTCTTTGAGCCAGTATTGCCTGCAGCGTCTGTGGCAGTACATGTCACTTTAGTATGACCAATGTTAAATGTGCTACCAGAAAGTGGGGTACATGCTGGTGTTAATGGCCCATCAATATTATCAATAGCTGTTGAGATAAAAGTGGCTGGAGCTGTCTCAGATGTGTGGTCTGTAGCTCTTACATGGATATTCTTTGGTACTTTAACAACTGGTGGAGTAATATCAGATATGTTAACAATTATTTTTATTTTGTCTAGGTTTGCTGTTTTTCCACTAGTGGCTTGTTCAAAACCAAAATTTGTTTTACTAAAATCAGATGCAGACCACGCCTTGTTGTTAAATGGGTTTAAAGTATAGACTTTTGAAATTGTTGTTCCGGCTGTGCCCATTGTACAGTCAGAAGTTCCTGATTCAACTTTCTTTGTACCTTGATCAGCAATAGATTTAACACAAGTAGTTCCTGTTATAACTCCAGATTTATACAAGATTCCTTCTACTGTTACAGAGTTAATTTTGACACCCGATGGAATTGTTGGACTAAACTTGTAAGTAATTCTTTGAGCAAGAGTACTTGAATAGACAAATTGTGAATCATCTGATGTAGTAACTGCAACTACCGTACTGATTGCTGGGGACACACTCCAAGAACTAAAAGATCCTTGTCCAGATGGAGATGCAGAAATTGGCGGAATAGTGAAAACTGCTTGTGCATAAGGAAGCTCAAATGATACAGAAAGGAGGAAAACTGATGACGATACTAATACTGAAAATAATACAACATTTCTAATGCTGATGCTTCTCGACCCAAACATGTGTGTATATTTCTGAACAGACATAATTATAAACATGATCATAAAGTATGATTGTATTAAAAAAAATAATACACTAGATCGCAAAAAATTACACAAATAAATGAATTCATTTTAAAAATATGTATAACGGATCTAAATTATAAAATAAATGCTAAATCAGCAGAGAAATAAATGGTATTAGTTGTATCACAAAAATATTACTGATCGCATGTAACAAATTTATTATAATTTAGTAGTACTTGTTGTAATATTTACAATTTGATTTTACCAGAATATTTGAAATGCATCAAATGCCTTTATGCCGTTTTTACTCCAGTTTGCTACTGTTTTATCATCAAATCTTTTAATTAATGGGTTTGGTGTTGCGTTGATTTTCAACCCTGTCTCCAAATCTACTTTTAACACTCTGATTTGAGGATCATGTTCTTTTGGAATTGTCAACATGTATGTCATTTGTGCGCAATCAGATGGAACTCTGAATAAAAAGTTCTTGTCTGGTTCCTCCCAATCATATCGCAGTTTTATTGTCCTTGATTTTTTTGGCTCTATTGGTGGAATCTTTGCAAAAAATTCTTTGTGATATGGCTTGTTTACATTTAAGCTCATAATCTCAATTTGTCTTCCTCTATCATCTGAAATAATAACATTCATGTCACCAAATTCTCTTGGAGTATCACCGTCAATTGAATAAAAGATTTGGTTCTTTGCCTCTTTTGAAATGTTTGTCAGTGTCCAGACCCAAGTATGGCGTGTAAGCATTGTTTTAACATCTAAAACATCAAGTAAAATATCCACACTATCAAACTTGAAGTTATTAGATGACTTTAGAGATTCATCGAGGGATAGTTTTTTGATCTTTTTTATTTTTGGTGCAATCTTGTTTCCAAAGCCATCGCCATAGATATTGTAAATCTGTAGTTCCTCGCCGTGCTTTATGCTGTAATCCCCTATTGGGTGGACTATCTTTTTGTATTCCCCTGAAAGCTTCAAGATATCATCTGCAATTCGAGCAGATGCAAAGATGTTCATATCGCCTGCAAGGTCCATAACCCTTCTTGTCAGGATAATCCCCGGACCCCAAACATTATCCATGTTGTTTAGATCCTTTATGACATAGACAGGACCCATATCAATGCCTATCCTAACTAGTAAAATATCATCACCTTTTTGCGTCTTGTTATACCGATTAATTCCGCTGTGCAACTCCATTGCCAGCCTCATTGGTTTTTCAGGACTGTCTGCAAAACCTATTGCCATACCATCACCAG
>Ga0315273_10005829_pt1 | contig 15273 bp, 16 predicted proteins | sample YL17G02_0_MG_FD_205753 | JGI IMG/M metagenome (GOLD analysis project Ga0315273, IMG submission 205753) | Sediment microbial communities from Yellowstone Lake, YNP, Wyoming, USA - YL17G02_0 | ecosystem: Environmental > Aquatic > Freshwater > Lake > Sediment | place: USA: Wyoming | collected...
CGATATAAGTCAGAATAAGACCCTAATGAATTTTGAAAATCAAGGTTGGCAATCACCGTCCCGAAGGTTTATGAATTTCAATCATGCTTTGCAGGAAAACCTTCGGGACGTTTACCGAATTTGAATTTAAACCCCCATAAGGTTTCAAAAACCTTTGGGGTCTTAATAAAAAAAGACGGATGGGTGTCACCCATCCGTCAAGTTCTATATGACAAAGGAAAGAGCGAATTTGCAACCTTAATTTCGTTCGGTGAACGTCTGGAGCGGGATCAAGTGCTTTGTCCAGGATGGGGCATTACGGTCTTTCCTTCTTTACGTACTTCCGGTGGTTTTTCTATTGCGCCTCCTTTCTCTTATGCATTTATCATACAACAAAATCAGGCGGCTTACATTAAAATAAACCATCAATTTTGAAATGGGTTGTCTGGTCCAATTTTTACTATCCAGTGAACAAGTATCTTATTTCTCGGTTTAGTGGAAAATTTTCCTTCCAAAGAATGTGTTCGTTTTTTGATAGCACTTGATAGCCTTACAGGTTAGAATTATATTCAGATAAATCATTCGAGGTGTTCATGCGAAAGATAGCCATTCTCGGGGTCGGTCAGACAAAAGTTGATGAGCAGTGGGAAAAATCCCTGCGCGAGATCGGGGGGGAGGCCGCCTTTGCCGCTATGCAAGACGCGGGTGTGGATAAGGTCGACTCACTTTTTGTGGGCAACATGCTCTCTCCTTTAATTAGTGGGCAAAATCAACTTGGGACTTTCTTCGCGGATTGGGTGGGACTCTGGCATCAGGAAGCCGTCAAAATTGAGGCCGCATGCGGATCTGGTGCGGCGGCGTTTCGCGCGGGACTTATGGCTGTTGCCTCAGGCGATATCGAATCGGCGCTGGTAATTGGTGTCGAGAAGATGACCGATAAGGCTGGTCACGATATTACCGCCGCTCTTTCCACCGCCGCAGACGCGGACTATGAAGTGGAGCAGGGTATTTCGTTTGTCGGCATCAACGCTTTGGTGATGCGGCGATATATGCATGAGTTTGGCTGGAAGCACGCAGATTTTGCGCCATTCTCGATCAATGCACATGCGAATGCCATGCATAACCCGTATGCGCGTTTGCATGAAAAAATTTCAATTGAAAAGTTCGAGCGGTCCAGCATGATTGCCACGCCGATCAATCTTTTGGACGCGTCTCCGGTTGGAGATGGCGCGGCCGCGGTAGTCATCGTCCCGGCGGAGCGGGTCGCTTCACTTAAGGGAAAGCCTCGGGTAACGGTGGCAGGTTCGGCATCCTCGACGGATACGATTGCCGTCCATTCGCGCAAAGATCCGCTGTTCCTATCCGCTGCGTATCAATCATCCAAACGCGCTTACGAAATGGCCGGACTCAAACCTGAAGATATTGATGTCTTTGAATTGCATGATGCGTTCTCCATCATGTCTGCGCTTTCGTTGGAAGCAAGCGGATTTGCCGAGCACGGTCAAGGCGTGCGGCTTGGCCTGGATGACGAGATCAACCCGAAAGGACGCATCCCGGTTTGCACGCGCGGCGGCCTGAAAGCGCGCGGACATCCTGTAGGCGCGACGGGTATTTATCAGATCGTGGAAGTCGTTCAGCAATTGCGCGGTGAATGTGGGCACACGCAAGTGGAAGGCGCGCAGATCGGCATGACACAAAACATTGGCGGTTCAGGTGCAACGATATTAACACATATTTTTAATGTAGAATAATGCGTTTTTGTACTACACTCAGATGTGTAAGGAGGCTGATATGCCTGAGCAACGAAAATTAGATAGGCGGGATTTTTCTGATTACCTGCGTTTGATGAACGAAAACACCGGTGAATTAGTCGGTCATCTGGCTGATATTAGTACAGATGGATTTAGGCTTGAGTGCAAAACCCCCATCGTTGTGGATCTGGAATTCTTATTGCGTATGGATATAACCAGTGATATCGCTGACAAAGGTTATTTGGTTTTTGCGGCGCGCAGCAGATGGTGCCAGATAGACCCCGTTGACCCAACTATATACAACGTGGGCTTTCAGCTCATTGATATAGCCCCGGAAGATGTTGAGATATTTATTCGAATATTTGAGAAGTATGGATCAGATAATAAGAACAATAAAAAAAATTCAGATTATTTGTGGAGATAATAGATGATAAAAGCTCCTGCCACTTTGAATATGGCGGGAGTTTTATTAGGTTGTACCTTTGCGCCTTTTGTACTATACTTATATAAACCTTTAAATCTTGCAAGGAGGTTACCATGATTGAAAAGCGCAAAAGTAAGCGCCGGAACTTTTTATATTATATGCAGGTAACAGACAGCTTTACTCAAAAACCAATTGGACATCTTTCTGATGTTAGCATGATTGGTTTTAAGTTGGATAGCGCCGAACTTTTGCCAGTTGGCGAGCATTACAATTTGCGGCTTGACCTGCCCACTGAAATGGCAGATAAGAACTTTCTGGTCTTTAAGGCCCAGAGTAAATGGTGCGGCATGGATAAAGCTGACCCCCTTACCCAGAATATTGGTTTTGAGATCATCAACATAACGCCGCAGGACGCGGCGATCTACAATCGCGTTATTGAAAGGTACGCTTCGTAACACTATAGCTTCTTATTGGATTGTGAATTGGAAGGATTTTACGAAATGGAAAAACGTAAACTTGACAGGCGTAAGTTCTCCTATTATATGCGGGTTCTGGATGCCCACACTGAAAAACTGGTCGGGCATTTAGCAGATATCAGCGCCGACGGAATTAAAGTGGATAGCCAGTTGAGCATTCCCTTGAATGTAGATTTCATGCTTCGGATGGATATACCGACCGAGATCTCAACTACCAAGTTTATTACCTTTGCCGCCCGCTCGAAGTGGTGCAAGCCTGACCGCTTTGATCCCACTTCTTATAATGCTGGGTTTCAGATTACGGCAATTCATCCGGGCGCTCGCGATATCTTTGTTCGCATGTTTGAAAAATATGGAACGCAAATGGATTCGAATACTAAATTAGATAACGATAATTTTTGGAGATGACGCGAATGGGTAAATCGTAAATTTACGGGCGGTTTTCCCGCCCGTTTTTATTGTAAAATAAACATCATGAAATATAAAACCTTACGTTCCTTTGTTCGTTTTGTTATGGACCTCATCACTGATGTGGAGATTGTTGGCATGGAAAAACTTCCAGAAGGCAATGTCATAATTGCCGCCAACCATCTGGGGCGGTTGGATACGGCTGTTTTGATATATGCACTCGATCGTGAAGATATCATCATGGCCGTGGCTGAGAAGTATAAAAACCATCCGTTATTTGGCGCGATTGGCCGTGCAGTGGATGCCATTTGGTTAAATCGTTTTGAAGCGGATTTTGCCGCCCTGCGCGAGATCCTTGTGCGCATGCAAAAGGGGGGATTAATGGTCATCGCTCCCGAGGGCACGCGCTCGAAAACCGCATCCTTGCAGGAAGGCAAAATGGGCGTGGCCTTTCTTGCCAGCAAAAGCGGATATCCCGTCCTGCCTGTGGCGCTCACAGGCACGGAAGACCGCGGCATTGTGTCAAACTTGAAACGGTTTCGACGTTCAAAGATAAGAGCTGTGGCAGGAGAGTTGCTTTATATACAAATCCCCAAAGGTATGGGACGCGAGCGGGCCATGCGCGCAGCCACGGATGAGATCATGTGCCGGATCGGCGCGCATCTGCCTGAGAGCTATCGCGGTTTTTATAAAGACCATCCAAGACTCAACGAGTTATTGAAAAATTAATTCATGAAATACTTTCTCCGTTGGCTTGTCCGCCTTGTATTTAATTTGATCGCCCGCGTGGATGTGAGCGGGTATGAAAACCTGCCCAAAGGCAAAAGCTTTGTATTAGCCACAAATCATCTTGGGATCATTGATGCCCCATTTGCTTTTTACGCACTGGATCGCTGGGATATGTACGTTCTCGTTGGTGAAAAGTGGGAACGGAATCGCTTTCTTAAGTGGCTGGGCGGCTATTTGAATTTTGTTTTTATTGATCGCTTCAACCCTGATATCAAAGCCCTGCGCAGGATCATCGCGTTAATGGAAAAAGGCAATTTGCTGGTTATTGCGCCCGAAGGCACGCGCTCGCGCGTCGGATCAATGATCGAAGGCAGGCCTGGGGTTAGTTATCTGGCGACAAAACTCAATCGACCGATCGTGCCTGTGGCGTTGGCTGGAACAGAAGATAAAGTGCTGTTCGGTAATCTCAGGCGTTTACGCAGAAGTCACATTACGATCAAAGCAGGGCCGGCCTTTACGCTTCCGCCGCTTCCGAGAGAAAACCGTGACGAAGTTCTCAAGCAATATACCGATGAGATTATGTGCCGCATCGCTGTGCTTTTGCCAGAGAAGTACCATGGGGTGTATGCGGGGCATCCGAGATTGAAGGAGTTGTTGGGTGAGGCTTCGACTTCGGACTTCAATACTCAACCCTCCGCTCAACGCGACGATTAAAAACAGAATTTACACCCTTCGCTAACGGTTAGGTAAATGGTTTCATAGAAGCCCCGCACATCGAGAAAAATGCTCGGCAAACGTATTCCCCATTCATATTTTGTTTAATAAACCACTTTTTATTTGATGTAATACGCAGTATACTGCGTAAATACTGGTATCTTCTGTAATGATTATGGACAATTCTCTGGGCACGCTCATCTCTCCAACCCTGTTGTTGGAATTAGGACAGGCATATCGCTCCATGCTGGAACTTGAGCCGGTCGTGGTTTCCATTCTCAGGCAATTACAAACCAGCATCAATAGTGGGGATATTTCGATTTGGTTGCTTAATGAGGCTAAAACTGAGCTTAAATGTACTCATGCTGTTGGTGTGCAAGCGGCGAACATGACAGGGAGTTTGATGCGCGCCAAGAAATTTGTCGCTGCCCATCGCACCATCCCGGCCAGGCAGATGAATATTGATGACTTGCATCATTCCAAATGGATGGATGCCAGGGTGTATCGTGATTATTTCAGCATGGATGCACACAACATCATCATTGCGTCACTTGTCGCGCGCGGCGAACTAACGGGCGTGATCATTGTCATCAACCCGATTAGCGCATCTGCTTTCACCCGCGATGACCGCGATCTTGTCAATAAGATGTCGGTACATATCGCCGTTGCGATTCAAAACACACAACTCAACGAGTGGCAAAACCACACCAACGAGCGCCAAAAACTGCTCAACCAAATCAGCTATTACCTGCATCAGACGCTCGACATTGACAAACTCATCCCTCGCATTTTTGCAGAAGTAAATAAAGCCATTAACACCGAAGCCCAATCCATTTGGCTGGTGGATGAAGAAGCGGGCGTTATCAAATGCCGCTTTGCCACTGGTCCTGAATCCGAGATGCTCATGGGTTTTGCCATGCCGCTTGCCGCGCCGAGCATCGTTGGCACAAGCGTCTCCAGGAAAGAATCCATCATCATCAAAGATGCACAAAATGATCCGCGCCGTGCCCATTCAGCGGATGAAAAGACGGGTTTTGTCACCCGCTCACTCATGACTGTGCCGCTGGTACTTGAGGATAAATCCATTGGCGCGATCCAGGCAGTTAATAAACGCGATGGAAAACTCTTCAATCAAGACGACCTCGATCTGTTTCGCTCCATTGCAGATAGTGCTGCGCTGGCAGTCAATAATGCCCAACTTGTCGCCGACCTGCAAAACAGTTACGATCTGACTCTTGATGCACTTTCCGCTGCGCTTGATGTACGCGACCGCGAAACTGAGGGTCATTCGCGACGCGTGGTTGAATATACTGCCCGCCTCGCAGAGAAAATTGGACTGGACAAAGAGACTATCAAGAGTATCCGCCGTGGAGCGCTCATCCACGATATTGGAAAAATCGGCGTGCCAGATGCAGTGTTGAACAAGCCCGATTTGCTCAGTAAAGAAGAGCGGAAAATCATTGAGCACCACACACAAACAGGATACTACATGCTGGCTGATATTCCCTATTTACAAGAGGAAATCAAAATCGTTGTTTGTCATCATGAGAAGTGGAATGGTACGGGCTATCCTTTCGGCTTGCGTGGTGAGCAGATCGCGCTGGGTGCGCGCCTGTTCGCCATCGCTGATACGTTCGACGCACTAACATCTGACCGTCCTTACCGCCAGGGTCGTCCCTATGAGACCGCGCGTATAATCATTGAAGAAGAGTCTGGCAGGCAGTTCGATCCAAAAGCTGTTGATGCATTCCTTGCCATTCCCGCTGATGAGTGGATGCAAATCCGCACACAAGTTATGGAGGAAATCACACGACGGCGTGGTTTTAAATAATGAGCTCTTTTTTGCGAATTCTGATCGAACGTACCGTCGAGATTTAATATTGCTTATAAAATTTCTCCCTCACCTCTCTTCAAAAACACTCCACCGCCGCTCCTGCCCAGCCACTTCTCCCCATCTACAATTAACTTGCCGCGCAGGAAGACTTTTTCAAGATAGCCGGCCAACTCCCAACTCTCATACAAATTGTAATCGGTGCGCTGGTGTGAATATGCCACGCCATATTTCACACGCTTCTCGGGGTCCCAGATCACGATGTCTGCATCCGCGCCGGGGACGAGCGCGCCTTTACGCGGATACAGGCCAAATATCTTGGCAGGGTTGGTGGATGTCAGCGCTACGAATTGATTGGCAGAAATTTTCCCTGCGCGCACACCATACGTCCACAGGATCGGCATTCGATCCTGCACGCCGGGCAGGCCATTCGGGATTTTCGTGAAATCATTTTTGCCCAATTCCTTTCCAGCAATCGCAATTTCTTTGCCTTCATACACAATCGGCTTTGTGCCATCAAAGAAAAACGGACAATGATCCGTGCCGATCGTTTGCAACGTGCCGTCATGCAGGCCTTCCCACAGGCGCGCGTTATCTTTTTCGGTTCGCATCGGCGGCGAGCAAATCCACTTGGCGCTATCCGTGCGGCGCAAATGGTCAATCGTGAAGAACAGGTATTGCGGACAGGTCTCGCCCATCACTTTGACGCCGCGTTCGCGCGCGTAGCGTAACATGTCGACTTCTCCGCCCACGTTCATGTGGACGATGTAAACCGCCGCATCGGACTCTGCGGCCATGCCTGCCACCCTTAAAGTGGCTTCGACTGCGCCCCAGCCGGGTCTCGTCAACGCGTGCCATTCGGGTGACGTGTGGCCAGCGGCTAATGCTTCCGGGATCAGGGTTTCGATCACATCGCCATTTTCGCAGTGTGCCATGACCAACATGCCGTTATCTTTTGCGATTCGTATTGCCTTGAAGATACTGCCGTCATCAATTCGTAAGCGTCCGGTATAAGCAGTGAAGACTTTGAGCGTCGTGATCCCCATCTCGCGCAGGGACGGAATTTCCTTAGCAATCCTGTCGTCAAATTGGGTTAGATTCATATGGAAGGAATAATCAATCGCGGCTTTCTGCGCTTTCTCCATCCACAAATCAACCGAATATTTGAAATCGCCCGCCCTCACCCCCAGCCCCTCTCCCGCGGGGGGAGGGGAGTCCAAGGGAACAAAATCCATCACAGTCGTTGTCCCGCCGTACGCCGCGGCTTTGTGACCCGTGTAATGGTCATCGGATGAGACGGTGCCGAACATTGGCAGGTCGAAATGGGTGTGCGGGTCCACGCCGCCGGGCAGGATCAGCTTTCCCGACGCGTCGATTACTTGTGCGGAATCAACTTGCAGATTAAGTCCGATGCGGGTGATCTTTTCATTTTCGATCAAAATATCAGATTGAAATGTGTCGGAGGCGGTGATGAGGGTGCCGTTTTTTAGGATGGTCGTCATAGTGAAAAGTTCCTGAAGTTTCTGATGTACCTAAGGTTTTTGGCGGGTGTACGTTCGATGCCCGCTTTTAGACGCGATAGCAGGTAGCCTGTTTCGCGAGCAAGTTCGGTAAAGTGAACGTAATCATTGTCTTCCAGATAATGCAAGTCGTGCGCGATTCCGGTTTGACATTCCACTTCAGCTAATGAACCAATGGCGATATTTAAGTGACACAAATAGTTTGGCGCAGTTCCAAGTGCATATCCCTCAGCAATGTTCGATTCAACCGACACAGACGCGCGTCGAATTTGGCTGGTAAGACCAAACAGTTCGTGCTTCGGGAATCTTTCGCTTGCTTTATAAATGGCTAATGTTAACGCGTGCGCTCTTTCCCAGACAATCAACTTGCGGAAAGCTTTTTTCTCGACCATGCGTCACTCCTCAGGAACATCATAGACATTAGGCTCCTCAGAAACGTCAGGAGCATCATAGCCCTTTTGCAATTCTTTTATCCCAAGCAAAGCCATCAATACTTCCGGCGGAATATCCACTTCAGGCAAATCGGTTTTATACAATATTTCATTTTCGGCGCGCTCGCGTAGATTTCGCCAAAGTGTCTGACGTTCTTCACCGTCAACGACCAGGTCGTTAAGCGTTTTTGCATTCAACAAATATTCACCCGTTGAATATAAGAAAGTTAATCGTTTCCACTTATCGGTGACAATCGGTTGGGATAGTTTTTCCATCCCGCCAATTTGGATTTTGAAATATTCTTCCTTCGCACGCGGATGATCGGCTTCGTCGCGTAGCAGCTCGCCGCGCGTGGTCAGTTCGTGGCCGCGTACCTGGGCGATGAATTCAATTTGTCCGCCGCGCTCAGCGAACGCAGAGGGTTGGTAAAAAGCCAGATAGTCCACCGCGACAACTTTCGGGGCGGTGCGGAGCGGGATGCGATACCAGCCCAGGAGGCGCGCAATTTCCAAATCCCGCGGAGTTGGAAGAAGGCAGACGAGGATCAAGTCTGTAGGTTTTAGCATGGGGCAATTATAAAACGTGACAGTCACATTTAGGTGACTGTCACGTTTTTCTATATCAGCCCAACTTCCTTATTGAACTCAACGATCAATTCGTCAATCTCATCAGCCTGCTTTTGGACATCTGTCCAGTAGTTTGGCTGATACCATTGCTGTTGGATTTCTTCGTAAGTCTTGCCCTGCTGTTCGACCCAGGTGTAGTATTTTAAGTTATGCACACGGCGGCGGTCGGTGTAACGCAGCTCGAGCATGTTGTCTGTGGACTGGCCGTGCAGGTAGCGGGCAAAGTCAGCGGCGGCGGCTTTCTCGTTGTATTGACCGTATTCCTCGTGCATCTCGTGGATGCGCGAACGGTAGAGTTCCATCGAATCGGTCAGTACGGTGATCATGATGTCGTTTTCAGTCATTTCGTAGTATTTTGCGGCTTTGATGCAGCTCAACACATTCGAGATACCAGAGAAGCCAAGCAGATCAAGCTGGCCGACAATCGCTTCCGGCACGCCTTTTTCGATCAAATACGCGCGGCCTGTCTCTTCGTTGAAGAGACGTGAGATATTGACAACGGCTTGATCGTCAATGGCGGTGACCATATCGGTATTCTTCGAGTTTTGGATCCACGGCACGTGCTTATCACCGATGCCTTCGATGCGGTGCGCGCCGAATCCGTTTTCAAGCAGGGTCGGGCATTGCAGAGCTTCACTTGCCACGATCTTGCTATCGGGGAAAAGTTGCTTCATGTAGTCGCCGCTGGCAATCGTGCCTGCTGAACCTGTGGCCGAGGCCATGCCGCGATAACGGTCATTCACCCCCATGACTTTCTTTAATACCTCTTCCATTGCATGGCCGGTTACTTCGTAGTGCCACAGGTAGTTGCCGAACTCCTCGAACTGGTTGAAGATCATCAGGTCCTGGCCAGACTTGCGCAATTCCCAGCACTTGTCAAAAATTTCCTTTACATTGGATTCAGAGCCGGGGGTCTTGATCGTTTCACCTGCGACATTTGCCAGCCATTCGAATCTTTCCTTCGACATGCCTTCTGGCAAAATGGCGATGGATGCGCATCCGAGTAAAGCGGAATCATACGCCCCGCCTCGGCAGTAATTACCTGTGGACGGCCATACCGCTTTTTGGGTGGTCGGGTCAAACTGACCTGTGACCAGCCGCGGCACGAGACAGCTGAACGCAGCCCCGACTTTGTGCGCGCCGGTTGGGAACCACTTCCCAACAATGACAATGATGCGCGCCGGGACACCTGTCAGCGAAGATGGAAGCTCAAGATAGTTGACTCCGCCAAAGGTTCCACCGGAAGCGACGGGCTGGTTATGCCAGTTGATGCGGAACAGGTTGCGCGGGTGAATGTCCCAGAGGCCGATGCTCTTCAATTCGTCCTTTATTTTCGCAGGAATCTTCGAAGGGTCTTTCATTTGTGCGTAGGTCGGGATGATGATGTTGCGCTCTTTGGCGCGTTTGATGGCGTTCTTGCGGCGGGACTTATCAACAGATAGGTCAATAGTGGTCATGGGATTCTCCTGAAAAGGTTGTCAGACGAATTTATTATAGCGCGAAAACAAAATGAATCTATGGATTCTTCAAACACTCATCGTGATTATCTATATTACGCAAGACGCAAATGCTTTCCCCGTCTTTGCTTTTCTCATAATGCGCGGTAAAACGATATTTCAAATCTACGCGTATTTCCCAAATGCCGTCACGTCCCTCCATTTTCTTGACATGCAAGGATGGATGGCGCTGGTTTTGCCCGAAGAGAGTCAATGCTTTTAGGGATTTGTTTTGAATATCAGCGGGGAGCGAACGAAAAGCTTTCAGAAATCGCTCGGTGCGGCGAAAAATCATGACTTGCCCTCATCCAAATCAGCAGTCAAATCATCCATGCTGGAGAAGTCTTTATAGCGTCCTGCAATCAAGTCGTCGTCGGCTTCGCGTTCCCCTTCCTGCCAGCGGCGCGTCCAGAAGTAAGCCTGGGAACGTTCCACGGCAATTTGCGGAACAAGGCGGACGGTTCCATCCGCTTCAACCACCACTTCAAGCAAATCGCCTTCCTTCAAATTTGCTTTTCGACGAACAGCGGTAGGTAAGGTTATTTGTCCATTGCTGCGCACTTGTAAAACTGTTTCAGGCATGGGAACCTCTGTTTCTCAAATTTCTGAAATCTGATAAGGCGATTGTAACACGGAAACTTTGTTTGGCATCTGACTTTCGCGGAGACACCTTCGGCAGGTCTTATGAAAAGGACTCTCAGGCTTGAAGGCTTGAGAGTCCTGTTTGATTTATTTGCCATCATATTTTAATTCACAGACTACAGACAATAGATGATGGGTGGTGGTCTATCGTCCACCGTCTATTTATCCCTTCAACAACACGATCTCTTTTTGCGGCTCTCCCAAATACTCCGCACCTTTTTCTGTCATCACCACATCCTCCTCCAGACCAAGATAGCCGAAACTGTTTACAGCCAGTCCCGGCTCAATGGTAAAGACTTGCCCAGCTTCAAGTATTTGATTGGGCGAGTCGCCGTACTTTTCCCACAGCGGACCCAGCAACGCACCGCCGTCATGCGCCACACGTCCGAGTTGGTGGCCCAAAGCGTATTTGAATTCAGGATAACCAGAGTCGGTGACTATTTTGCGTGAGATGGTATCAATGGCATTGCCTGTTACGCCTGCTTTCATGGCTTCGCGCGATTTCTCGATGGCAATTCTGATTGTCATAAATCCGCGCTGGACTTCAGCAGGTGCTTCGGTTTCGCCTTCGCACAACACATAACACACGCGCTGAATATCCGAGCAATAGTCTTCGTATTTCACGCCAAAGTCAAAGTGGATGATATGGCCGCGTTCGATTTTTATGTCCATTGGGCCGTTATGCCCAACGGGTGAGTTGGGTCCGCTGTTGACAGCGGGACAATTATCTGAAGGCCAGGCAAGCCCCACATTATATTCCCGTGCAAGCTTGTGCATATATTCGCCGACTTCAATTTCAGTCATGCCGACTTTGATGAAGGCGAAAGTCTTCTTGAATATTTCTTCCGTGATCTCAACAGCCTTACGGATACGTGCCTGCTCAGCGGGAGTCTTTCGTCCGCGCATGGCGGAGATGACTGCTTCCGCGCTGACCAATCTGTCTGCGTAAGGCGTATCCGCGAGATACTCGCGCAGCATCTCGTGCATGGCGTGAGTCAAACCGTCCGCGTGGACATTGTTACGGGATGTGTTAACAGCGATGCGGTCCGGGTTGAGGCGGGTGAGAGTCTCGCGTAAGAGGCTGCGAATCCCTTCGTCGTATCCCAGGATGGTGCTGTAGACATCCAACCGTTGCAGAGCGTCTTTTTCGAGATTGCCGATGATGGCGATCTTTTCACCTTTGCGCGTCAGGATAAGCACGGAAGGCCAAGTCAGGTCGCTTGGGCCGATCAGAAAATCGAGCACGGGGTCGCGCACGCCGCTGGTCTCGCGCACGAACGTGAGCCAAAGATCGGTTTGTTGTTCTTTGAGAATTTCAATGGCTTGATTAACTTTTTCCTGAATGAGGGACATGTCATTTTCCTTTCCATGCAATACGCGGGTCTTTTACAAGCAGGAATAAAATTCCCACCATAACAATGGATAATGTGGTTGAGATGGCAAAGGTTGGGATGAAGCCGGATGTGTCCGCGATCCATCCGCCGATGAGCGGCGCGATGATGGTGGCCGGCGCGGTCAGTGTTTGTGAGAGGCCAATGTAAAACGGACGATCAGCCTCATCGCTGAAGTCTATGGTCATTGTCATGCCGATTGTCCAAATGGAAACATTGGCGAGTCCCGACAGAAAAAAAATAGGGAAGAACCATGCAATCGATGAAGCCGACCATGCCAGCAGGGAACTGAACATTGCCGCAACCGCGCCCAGGATCAACATCCAGCGATGACCGATACGGTCTCCCAGCCAACCCATGCTGACGTTTGCGAGCATTTGTGAGATGGTCAGTGTGGCAGTGAAGTAACCGGCTGTCACTACAGTCATATTAAATCGGCGCAAGGCGTAGACGATGTAGAACGAAAAGCCCATGGTGGCAAATTGCGAAAGGAAGCGCGCAACCAGGAACCAGTTGAAATTCGTATCCCGCTTTAGGATGCGGCTCGCGTTATGCCAGAAGGACGATTGATTTTCCTCGATTACTTTTTTGGTATCTTCGGGTTCTCGCGTTAGGTTAAGCGCGAACCAGGAGAGAGTGAAGAAAAAGCTTGCGATGAGGAAGCAGGCCATGAAGTCCAGGGGCGAATCGAGCCAGTTCAATAAATAACCGGCGCACACCGCGGCCCCGCTGATGAATAAGTTTGCGACCGCGCTTTGTGATCCAAAAAACGTGCCGCGCATTTCTGACGGGATGATTTTTGAGATCATACTCGTCCATGAGTTGGCGGTCATGCCGCCGCCCAGTCCCTGCCAGATCAGCATGATGAAGGTCAGTACCAATCCGGCGTGCAAACCAATCTTCGGTAGAAGCAGGGCGATGATGGCAAGCCCTAAAAACGGAAGCCGTTCGTGGATGGTTGCCAGCATCACTGTCCGTTTATAACGACGCAGGCGTGCGGTATGATTTGCTGTGAATAATTGCGGCAACAACCAGCCTGCTGAATGGATGGCAGGCACAAGACCGATTAGTGTTGCAGAATTTGTCATGGACGCAACGAAAAGGGGTAGGATGGTCCCAAAGGAAGCGAAGCCTAAAGCAAGCCCGAACGTTCCGCCATCCAGGAGATTAACAAATATGTTATAACGCAGGTGCGCACGGACATATTTTTCAACAGTAGTCATGGGGGAAAGCATGGGAAGATTGTACCATTTCAACTTTGAACAAATCGGGGTTGTCAAGTTGTTAATTCACCTGTATAATCCAGTTTACATTTCTTGTTGACCGGAGTCTATCAGTGATTGATCAGAACAATGCCCTGGCTGGGCAGGGGGCCGCGGACGCGAACCCACAGGGTGACCAAATTAACCACAATCAGACCATGGAGTCGCTTCTCCAGACTGAATCTCTTGGCGTAGATCTGCCGCAAGCTGGCGAGATCCGCAAAGGAGTCATTGCCAGTATTGGCACGAGTCAGGTCCTGGTAAGTATTGGTGCCAAGTCTGAGGGTGTGATCAGCGGCCGCGAATTGGAACAGCTCACCGAGGAGGAGCGCGCCGCTCTTCAAGTTGGGCAGGAAATCAATGTTTACGTCGTCAACCCTGAGAACTCGGAAGGCAATATCGTTCTCTCGTTCAAGCGCGCACAGGAACAACTCTCCTGGGATAATGTGGGCAGGATGATCGCCGATGAGACCGTGACCGAGAGTAAGATCATCGGGTTCAATAAAGGCGGTTTGATCGTGCCCGTCGGTGGATTGCGCGGCTTTTTGCCATCATCCCAGATAAGTGCCATGCGCCGCAGTATGTCTTCGGGTGATACACCTGAGGCACGCTGGCAGAAGATGGTTGGAGAGCCGATCTCTGTCCGCATCATTGAAGTGGATCGTGAACGCCGCCGTCTGATCCTTTCCGAGCGGACTACTGGAACCGAAAGCCGCTCGTCCATGAAGGATCGTGTCATCGGTGAATTGGAAGAAGGCAAGATCTATACAGGCCGTGTTACCAGCCTCGCCGAGTTTGGCGCATTCGTCAATGTCAACGGCGCGGATGGTCTCGTCCACCTTTCCGAATTATCCTGGGATCGCCTCCAGCATCCCAAGGAATTGCTCGAAGTCGGCCAGGAGGTCAAGGTTAAGGTGATTAACATTGACCTTGAGAAGAGACGCATTGGTCTTTCCATGCGCGCGCTTCAGGATGACCCGTGGAAGTCGCGTGTCGAAAATTTCAGTGTCGGCCAGCTTATTGAAGGCAAAATTACGCGCCTTACCAAGTTTGGCGCCTTTGCCCGTCTCGATGGCGATATCGAAGGTCTCATTCACATCTCTGAGCTTAGCGAAAACCGTGTTGAGCATCCCAAGGAAGTCCTTAAGGAGGGCGAGGTCAAAACCCTGCGTGTGATCCGCATTGATCCTGATAATCACCGCATCGGTCTCAGCCTTCGCAAGGTTGACTCCGCTGCTTTTGCGGATAAAGACTTCAAGATGCTCGCAGAAGAATTCCGCAACGAAGATAACAACGAACCCGAAAATATCAACGAACCCGAAGATAACAACGAACAAAGTAATAACAGCGAACCTGAAGAAAGTAGCGAAGAAAAAGAAGGATAAAAATAGACAGAGCGCACCAAAGGGTGCGCTCTTCTCTAATTTGACAATGTCACATTCGGTATATGCAGGTCACTTTGTCTGTATACCGCCATATATGGCACATCGTTGGCATCACCATATTTGGGTAATATGGCCTAAATTCATGCAGGAAGGCTGCATACGGTAGAGATGCCGAGCCGAATTCATAGAACAGATATTTAATGTGAC
>Ga0315273_10005830_pt1 | contig 15271 bp, 10 predicted proteins | sample YL17G02_0_MG_FD_205753 | JGI IMG/M metagenome (GOLD analysis project Ga0315273, IMG submission 205753) | Sediment microbial communities from Yellowstone Lake, YNP, Wyoming, USA - YL17G02_0 | ecosystem: Environmental > Aquatic > Freshwater > Lake > Sediment | place: USA: Wyoming | collected...
GGTTCAAGCCGGATTTACCCAAGCGGCTTGCCGCGCTGCGTGAAAAAGGCAGCTTGAAGATTTCTTTCCGATTCGAGAAGAATCTGACTGTTAGCAGTGTAGATATTGCGATCGTCCCGCAAGAGACGGATTTCCGTGGCGTCGCTGGCCGGCACATCGCTGTAGGGAATCCGTTGGACGAAATCGGTCAGAACTTCCGCATCCTTCCACAGCGAGTCGTCCAGTATGCCATCGATCACGGGGGAGCTTGTAGTCCTGGCGATGTGAGCCTTGCGCTGTTCGACATTGTCGGCCGCTGCAGCTTTCACGACAATGGCAGTAGGGCAGCTGAAAAACAGGAGCAGCAGCATCCTCCTCAGGACGCACTGCCGGGAGGGAGTGCGCCGTTCTCCCACAGTCCACGGGTTCATAGAAAGTCCGGAGGATTGAGGCCTTGATCTCAAGGTAAAAAAACGGGCGCAGGGTCTATGCCCTGCGCCCGTCCGGCGAGAGGAGCGCTACTCTTAGAAGCTGAACCGCAACCCGAAACGGAAGGTCCGCTGATCAGCCTGGGCGCTGGTGATGGACATGAAATTGCCGGAGGACTTGATCGATTGATCGGCATTCAGGGTCATGTCCGAAGCACTGGCTGACGGGTTGTTGAAGTGCGGTGTGTTGGTGAAGTTGAAAGACTCGACTCGGAACTGCAGCTCCTTGCCTTCTGTGATCCTGAAGGCACGGAAGATGCCGAAATCGATGTTGACCAATCCCGGTCCGTAAAGCGTGTTGCGTCCGGAATTGCCGAAGCGCACCGCGGTCACGGGCCGGAAAGCATTCGGATCAAAAAAGGGCACGCCCACGCCGATGTTGCCGAGTTTTTTCACTTCATCCAACACCTGATCGGCGAACTGGCTGCTGCCGGGGGCGTTTAAGGAAACAGAGCTCGTGCCCACCGTGAAAGGCATTCCGGTTACGGCGCTGAAGATGCCATTGATCTGCCAGCCGCCCAGAACTTTGCCGAGAGCACTGTCTCTCATCCATTTCCGGCCAGGCCCCCAGGGCAATTCATAGATCCAGGCGGTACGGAAGTTGTGCCTGCGGTCGAAGTCGCTGGAGGAGCGGTTGCGGTAGAAAAGCTCCGGGATGCCGACATAGACACTGTTGTTGTCGATGGAGTGCGCCCAGGTATAGACCGCCTTGAGCATCAGGCCCATGCTGAACCTGCGATCGAGGCTGGTCTGGAACGAATGATAGTTCGCTCCGGTCCAGGGCTGCAGGATGTTCGTGCCCACCGATCGGCCCCACTTTTGCTGCAGGGGTCGCCCTGCCTGACCGGTACCAACCGGGGAATTGTTGATCGGATATTGTGCGCCGCTGACGATGTTGATGCTCTTGGTCCCGACGTAGCCGACGTTTCCGACCAGGTTGAAGAACAGCGGCCGCTCATAGGTGAGGTTCCAGGACTGGACATAGCCCCGGTGGAAGGGTCCCTTGGGCAGCGTGCCTGTGCTGATGTTGCCGGGGATATCGACCACGCCTTTGGTAATATCCGGCCCGGTGAACGGAGGGATACCGTTCTTCACCTCCCCATAGGGGATGAAGGTGCTGGACCCCTGGAGCGAGAGCTGGATGACGACAGGATAGGGGGAACGCATGGGGCGTCCGAGGTTGTAGGGATCATACGTGATTCCATAACCGGTGCGGATGACCCCATGGGTCTTGCCCAGACGATAGGCTAGGCCGAAGCGCGGGGCGAAGAGCTTTTTGCTGACCGTGGTGTCGGCGTTCCAGTCGACGCCGCCATAGCCGCCAATGTAGGTCTTGTTGGTGTTGGGATCGTAACGCTCGATGCCGTGGAAGCCGCGATCCATGATGGGATAGAGTTCCCACCGGAGGCCGAGGTTGAGCGTAAGGTTGCTGGTGACTTGCCAGCGGTCCCGGAAGTAGAGGGCGATCTGCCACTCGCGTGTCGACATCGGGTCATAGTACTGTAGCGACTTCTGCACCTGCTGGGCCTGGCCGAGCAGGAAATCGGCAAAGCCATTGAACCGGTTGGGAGAAGTCCCGCCGTTCAACGCGGTCGCTCCGCCGTTGAAGGTGAAGGTTCCTCTCGGGCCGTTGTTCGATTCCGGCTGCCAATGGTTCATGCCGAAACGGCTGATGTCGGGTCCGAAGCGGATGTCGTGTTTGCCTTTGCTCCAGCTCGCGTTGGCCGTATAGGTGTAGGTGTAGTCGTGCCGGTCGACCGGGACCCAGGTGTCGGTCATGCCCAGGGTCGAGTAGCCGCTGATGCTGAACATGGGCTTTCCGCTCTGGCGCGGGTCCGGCCCATTGGTGCCCGGAATTTTCAGGACGTCCAGACCGAAGTTCTTGCCGAAGTCCGGCTGGCGCACCGCATTGACGTACCGGGTCATGCCGATGGTGCCGTCGACGAGGAACCTGGGTGTAATCGCGTAATAGCCGCCGATCGTGCCCACGTGCGCGCGGACGGTGCCCTTGCCGGCGCCGCCGTCGGGAGAAAGCGCGCTTCCGCCCGCCTCCCCGAATGCGTATACAGATTCCACGAGCGAGTTCATGAGGCTGTATTTGAACCAGATCGTGTTTCTAGGCGAACGGACCCAGTCGACCTTGAAGTCGTACATGTCGCGGTTGAACTGCCGGGGTCCGGAAGTATAGAAGTTGTTGGTGAACGTCGCGCCTGGAACATTGGGGTTCGGCATGAGATCGAGCATGGTCTTGGACGAGCTGCTGATCCTGTTCGAGGGGATGATTCCCCCGGCAAATGGGGTTCGCGCCTTGCCGGTAGAGTCGCCGGTGGTGGGATCAAAGATCGTGGTGCCCGTGGCACTGAGGTCCCCCTGCTTCATGGCGGGGGTGGGAATGGTGAAGAAGTTGGAGAAGCTTTGGCGGTCCCTCATGCCGTCGTAGTTGGTAAAGAAGAAGAGCTTGTCCTTCACGATCGGGCCCCCGACGTTGCCGCCGAACATGGTGAGAAGATATTTCGGCGCTCCGCTGCCTTGGGGTGTGAAAACGTTCCTGACATCCATGGCGCTGTTACGGAGATAATCGAAGACGACACCGTGAATGCTGTTGGTCCCCGTCTTGGTCTGAACCGTGATCGCCGCGCCTCCGGCCAGCCCCTGCTCGGCGTCGAAGCTGTTGGTGGAGATATTGACCGTCTGGATGGACTCCTGCGGAGCGACGTAGACGGAGTGGTGAGGGAGCCATGGCATGATGTTGAGCGCCCCGTCCAGCCGGGTGTTGTTGTTGAAGCGCGCGACACCGTTGATGTTGGTGGTCAGAGCGCGCGCCGGAGTGTCGACGCTTGCGTTCTGAAAAGCTGACGGCGTGGAACCAGGGACGAGGTCGATCAGGCTCTGGTAGTTGCGATAGTTGCTGAGCGGCAGGTTGGTCATTTCCCTGGTGTTCAATTCCTTGTGCACGTCGGCTTTGTCCGTCTGCAGGATCGTAGCCTCCGCCGTGACGGTCACCATCTCCGTCCGGGCGCCTACCTCGAGGGTTACGTCCACGCGCGCGATGTTGTTCACGGTGACCTGGATCTCCGTCCGGACGAACTCTTTGAATCCCTGAACAGCAACCTTGAGCGTGTAATTGCCCGGCTGGAGGTTGCTGAAGGTGTACATCCCGGCGTCATTTGCCACAGCTTCCCTGGTCTGGTTAGTGCCGACGTTGATAGCCGAGATGGTGGTCCCAGGGATGACGGCGCCGGTGGAATCCTTGATGTTGCCTACCATGGTGCCGTACAGCATCTGCGCTTCGGCGGACGAGGGCAACAGCATCGTCAGCGCCAGGCCGAAGCAGAGCAAAACGAAAAAGCTAATGTCGAGTTTTTTATTTTTAATACTGAGGATCATCTGCATCCTCCCAAAATGGAAAAAGGGTTGAACCATGCAACTGCTTGCCTGCTCTTTTAGCACAGAAAAGAAAACATTAACAAGAAAAAACAGGTAACCGATAAAATAGCGCTATCCGGGACGGCATCAAGTGCAAGGAAGCCTTAAACCGTCCCCCCAAGTGGATCGTTCTCTCCCACCTCGAAAGGAATCACTTATGCCACGCCGCAAATGTATTGTGACTCTTGAATTCATCTTTGTTTTCTATTTCACCCTGATCTGCTGTTCCTGCCGGCGGGTATCTTCAACTCCGGAATTCGACCTTGTGATCTCCAACGGCCAGGTGGTTGACGGTTCGGGTTCGCCGCCGTTCGCTGCAGATCTGGCGATCAAGGGAGATACCATTCTGCGCATCGCACGGATGGATGAAGCGCAAAAACGCCGGGCGGGCCGCGTGATCGATGCCGGCGGCCTGATGGTCAGCCCCGGCTTCATCGATATCCACACGCATTCGGATTATCCCTTGCTGGTGGATGGGACGGCTCAGAGCAAGATCCGGCAGGGTGTCACGACGGAAATCCTGGGCGAGTCCGAATCGGCCGGACCGATCGAAGGGAAGGCCGGGCGGAGCGGTCCCTATGGGCTGAATGTGGAGTGGAGATCTCTGGGGCAGTATTTCGAGCGGCTGCAAAAGGCCGGCATATCCGTGAATGTCGGCTCATTCGTCGGCGCCACACAGGTTCGCAGCTGCATCAAAGGCGACGAGAGCCGCGTTTCCTCCCGCGAAGAGATGGAAAAAATGAAGGCGCTGGTTGACGAGGCGATGAGGGAGGGCGCATTGGGGCTCTCGTGTGCGCTCCTGGTTCCCCCCAACACGTACCTTACGACTCCGGAACTTGTCGAGCTGGCGTCGGTCGTCAGGCCCTATGGCGGTATCTTCTCCATCCACATCCGCACCGAAGGCGAGGGAATTCTGGATGCGATAAGAGAGGCGATTGCCGTGGGGGAAAAGGCAAGGGTTCCGGTGGACATCCTCCACCTCAAGATCGCCGATCGCAGGCTCTGGGGAAGCATGAAGGAGGTCTGCGATCTCATCGAGGAGGCGAGGAACCGGGGAGTGCAAGTGACTGCGAACCAGTATCCCTATGTCGCCGGGCAGAACAACCTGGTCGCGCTCGTGCCGCCGTGGGCCATGGAAGGGGGGCGCGGAAAAATGCTCGAGCGGCTCAGGCAGCCGGTGGCGCGCCGTCGCATGGAGAGGGATATCTACAACGGCCTGCCCGGCTGGTACAACCACTATCTCGCGATGAGCGGATGGGAGGGGTGCCTGATCGCCTCGGTCCGCAGTGAAAACAACAAGAAGTTCGAGGGCAAGTCGGTGGCGGAAATAGCTAAAATCTCCGGCAAAAAACCGGCGAACGTTGTCCTCGACCTCCTATCCGAAGAGAATGGATCGGTGCCCGCGGTTTATTTCCTGATGAGCGAGGAGGACGTACGATACGCGATGAAGGTTCCCTGGGTCTCGGTCGGATCGGACGGTTCCGCCGTGAGGCCCGACGGACCGTTGGGGAACGGCAAACCTCACCCGCGCTGGTATGGAACCTTCCCGCGCATCCTGGGCAAATACGTGCGCGAAGATCATGTTCTCACGCTGGAAGAGGCGGTGAGAAAGATGACGGCATTGAACGCGGAAAAACTGGGATTCACGGATCGTGGATTGCTCAAGGAAGGGAAGAAGGCCGACATCACCATTTTCGATCCCCGGCGGGTCGCCGACAGGGCTACCTTCGAAAACCCGCATCAATACCCGGTAGGGATCGAGTACGTGATCGTGAATGGCGTGCCCGTTCTGGAGAACGAACAGCACCTCGGAACCAGACCGGGCCGCATCTTGAGAAAAATCGATCCCCATAGGAAATGATTCGAAAGAGCTTGATAACAAAAACATGTTTCTTCTTTTTTCCATTTAATGGCATAAATGATGCTTCGGCAAAATACCCTGATGGCGCTGCCACCAGTTTTCGCCGGGCAGAGACCTGATGATGCAAAGGAGCTTTTATATGACACAGTCAAGACGCGATTTTTTAGCCGGCGCTGCCATTGCCGCGGCGGCAGCCGCCGCCGGGGCGCTCGGGACGCGAGCCGCGGATCGGCCGACCAAGGACGATGTTTCCCTGGCCGCATGGTCCATCAACCGCAGCTTTTTTGTCGGCAAGAAATGGAAACTGCTCGACCTGCCGCGGATTGTGCGCACAGAATTCAACATCAACGGCATCGAGCTGGTGAACCAGTTCTTTGAAAATCCGATGATGCGCTATCTCCAGGAGCTGAAAAGCAACGCGGACAAGCAAGGGGTCAAGTTTGTGCTCATTATGGTCGATGGCGAGGGCGACATGATCGCGACCGACAAAAAAGAGCGCATGCAGGCCGCGATTGCGCACCGCAAGTGGATCGACATCGCCAGCTATCTGGGCTGCCATGCCATTCGCTGCAACCTGGGCGGCAGCCGGGTCACGGACTGGAAAACCGACAAGGATCTCGTCAGCCGGGCCGTGGAGAGTTTCAGCAACCTGCTCGAGTATGCGAAAGGCGCAAACCTGAATGTTGTCCTGGAAAATCATGGCGGCGCTTCCTCCGATCCCGAGGTCATGGTTGCCGTGATGAAGGCCGTCAACAACCCGAATTTCGGCACGCTGCCCGATTTCGGCAATGTGAATCCGGGTGATGACAACGCCGAAGTGCTGCGCAAGATACTGCCATATGCCAAGGGGATCTCGGTCAAGGCTTCTTGGCAGCTCGATGGCACCCATAACAAGGCCTGGGATCTCGAGAAGATGATCGGGATTTGCCAGGACGCCGGATATCATGGGTTCTGGGGTATCGAGTCAAACTACGGCGCGCCTCGGCGCAAACCGGCGGAGGGTGCCCCCGCGGAACCGCCTCCGTCGCCGGAGGTCATTTGGGAGAACGAACTCAAGGGCATTCGCCTGACCAAAGAAGTTCTCGATCGGCTGGTCATGAAAAAAGCCTGATTCATCCAATGGTGCTCGGTATCGTCAATATAACCGCAGATGCAATGCAGAATGTTAGGCTTATAAAATCGGAGGATAATCGATGCGATTCCACATGCTGATGACTTTTGCAGTTCTGGCAGTTGTCGCGTTGACGCTGCCGCCTGCGGCAACGCTGCGCGCGGCCAGTGACGATCAATTCCTGGGCCGGTGGGACATCTCGATGCCCGGCAAGGATGGTGGACGAGCCCGATTTTGCTGGCTCGAAGTCAGCAGGGAAGGCGGGGCCCTAAAGGGCAGGTTCAACTCGGGAGGTGGAGCACAGTTTCCACTGACGGAGATCACGATCGAAAAGGGCGAGCTCCAGTTCCAGTATCCCCAGGGCAGGCCGCCCGACCAGACCAGGGTGGTCTGGAAGGCAACTGCGAAGGGAGGCAAACTCGAAGGAACGGCAGAACTCGGTAAAGAGGGAACTCGCTCCTGGTCGGCTGTCCCATGCCCGGCCTGGCCGAAGGATCCGCCGAAGGGGAAGCCGGGGAAGCCCGTCGCTCTCTTCAACGGCAAAGACGTAGGCGGCTGGCTCGGCCAGGTTCCGGGCAAGGAACTGGGTTGGAGTGTGAAGGAGGGAATCCTGCAGAATGCCGGTTCCAATGCCAACAACATTTACACGGAACAGAAATTCAAGGATTTCAAACTCGACATTGAATTCAATGTCGATCCCAAGAGCAACAGCGGCGTTTACCTGCGCGGCCGTTATGAGATCCAGATCATGGATCAGGCCGACAGGCCTCTCGACGTGCACGCCATCGGCGCTCTGTACGGATTTGTCATTCCACCGGTTAACGCCGCCAAGCCTGCAGGCCAGTGGCAGAAATTCGAAATCACGCTCATCGCGAACCGGGTGACGGTCATCCTGAACGGGACGAAGCTGATGGAGAATGCCGAGGCGCCCGGAATCACGGGAGGCGCCCTCGATGCCAACGAAGGCGAGCCCGGGCCGATCATGATTCAGGGAGATCACGGGCGCGTACAGTTCCGAAAGATTGAGCTGACGCCCCTGATCTGAAGTGAAGGGTGCCAGGTCTTCAGTATTCGCTTTTTTCCCAAAGTGGTCCGACGAGGCCCTTTTGCGAAACCGAATACTGAAGACCTGGCACCGCTCCCCCGCTCTCTGTTCAGGCGGGCATTTTGAATGTCCTGCGCACGAAACCGAGGTTCTCCCTGGAATCTTTGAGGACATCTCCTGAGGGACTGGAGGTTTCCATCACGTACCACCCCTTATAACCCGCCTCATAAAACTCTTCCGCCAGACGCGGCCAGTCGAGAACGCCTTTTTCTGTCATCAGGATTTTCCCGTTCTTGACGTGTGCCTGGTGAATGCGCTTGCCAAGGAGTTTTATTTCTCCATAGGGGTCGTGAACCTTGGCTTTTACATTTGCCGGGTCGTAGTAGACACCGACATAATCGGATCCGATGGCGTCCAGAAGGCGCATGTTATCTTCGGCGGAGAGCCAGTCCTCGAGACTGATCACGACACCCGCCTGTTCGGCATGGCGCGCCACCTCTTTCATCAGCGCCACGAAAATCTGAACCTCGGCCTTGTTTTCCACGTTGATGTGACTGTTGCCCAGCACCGGATAGAGGATGTCATTGGTGCCGAGGTTCCGGGCGACTTCAATGGCCTCAACCAGCAAAATGGCAGCGGCGGGATGTGTGTGGAGCGGCATGCGGGTCTTCCCCGGAGACCCAATCGCCAGAGAGCAGATCTGGACGCCGTTGGCCAGCGCAGCCTTCTTGTACTCTTCCTGCACCTTGGGGCTGCGCAGGTGAAGACTGCCGTCTTCGGGGAAGATAAGGCTGACCTGAATGCCGTCAAGGCCGATCTGCCTGGCGAGGGCAACCTTCGCAACGTTGCCCCTCTCTCCCAGATCCCAATCCGTCATACCGACTCTCAAAGGCGAAGACTGCGCTTCGTCCGCACCCAGGAGGGCTGCGCCTGTTGTACAGAAGATCCCGGCTGCAACGCCCTTAACAAAATCACGTCGATTAGTTTCCATAGGTATCCTCATGGCAGGGGGGCGGAGAGCAACCCGCTATTATCAGACGGCAATCCGGCCCTACAGGAATGCACCCGGTCAAGCCCCGGGTGGAAGAAAGGTTTTGCGCGGTGGCGGCACGCGCAGGGTTTTGCGCGTCGCCGGATCGAAGGCAAGCGCTTTACCCTGCCGGTAGGACTCCACACCGAGCTTGATGGCGACCATGATCTGGTATCCTCTGAGCACGTTGTAGACCGGGATCTCCCGGCTGCGCATGCAGTTGAGCCAGTTGTCGGTCAGATCGTCTCCCGCCTCGGGTTCAATGGTCACCTCGGTCTTCCCGCCGTTCGCCTCCTTGAACTTGTTGAGAAATTCGCGTTCCGCCTTTATTACGGCGACCGCGCCGCGGCCGACGGGGCGCGATCCACGGGTTTGATCTCCCATCGAGTCCATCCCCTGCGTCTGCGGTTGAACGATCTGGAGGGTTCCCCAGTTGCCGTAAATGCTGATGGGGGCTGACTGTTCATTCCCCATGCATGAGATCATGTTGATGCAGTATTCACCCGGGTATTCCACCATGGTCATGTAGGTGTCCGGGACTTCGCGGTTCTTCTGGACGTAGATTCCGCCGGCTCCCACCACCTGCGTGGGGAAGTCGAAGCCAATCATTGTGTTCATGGCTCCCAATTGATGGTAAAGAAGATCGGTCGCGTTCCCTCCAGAGTAATGCCAGAATTTCCTCCAGCGGAAGTAGCGCTCGGCGCTGTAGGGCCGTTTGGGCGCGGAGCCCAGCCACATCTTCCAGTCGAGGTTCTTGTCGTTCACCTCGGCATTCGGCCAGTGCTCGCCACCCACGCCCGGAATCGGATAATCCCACATTCCCGTGTTGGTATTTCGATTGTAGCTGATCAGGCCCCAGAGAATTTTTCCCATCTTGCCGGCTTTGATGTACTCGTTGATCTTCCAGTTCAGCCGGGTGGCCGGTCCCGATCCGCCGACCTGGAGAATCTTCTTGGTCTGGTTGACGAGGTCGTTCAGCTTTGCGGCCTCTTCAATCGTGTAAGTCATTGGTTTTTCCAGGTAGACATCCTTGCCCGACAGGATGGCCTCCCTGGCCATGGGATAGTGCCAGTGATCGGGAACAGCTATAACCACGCCGTCGATGTCCGAGCGCCGCAAGAGCTCCCGGAAATCCCGGTAGGTTTTCTCCGCCTTGGTCTTCTCCTGAGCGTATTTCAATCTCGGTTCCCAGACATCGCATACCGCTGCCAACTCCAGATCGCCCCTCTTTTCCTTGCGCGTCTGAAATCGGCGCATCAGCCCCTGGAACTGCATTCCGTTTCCGATGAAACCGAGATTGATGCGGTCGTTTGCCCCCAGGACTCTGCCCGAAACCTTCGGAACCGGTTTTTCCTTTGCCGGTGATACTTCGGCACCCGCCAGGAGCGACGCCGTGGCCACCGCAGCCGCTGTCTGGCCCAGAAACTGCCGCCGGGTAGACTGATTGCCGGCATCTGAACTATCGTTCCCATGAGTCATAATGATGCATCTCCTTGATTAACAGGCCGGATTCCATCATCCCTATCCTGTTCCCCGGCGGCAGCCTGGCCGTCGTGCAGGAGATGACTTTGCCGGCCTCGCCCCTCCCCTGAAACGTGTTGGGTTCTCGTTTAACATAAAACACAAGAAATAGAAACCATCAAAAAGAAAATTGCATCGGGCGTGTTGGCCCAATCATGTGCTATGGAGTCCACGGTCCAGGTGAATCCGAGCATTGGCTGCGGGAGGAGGAAAATGACTCCAGCCCCGCGCGGATGCTTTAGTACGAGCTGTTGAGCATCAGGGTTCCATGTGGGTGGGACGACAGCCCTCCCCATTTTACAGGGCAGTTTCGGGCGGTTTCTGCGGCTTTCGTTCCTGTAAAGAGCCATTTGACAATTCTTTTTTTCCTTTTGCTATCCTTTTTCATTTACTCTGTGCTAGATGTAGAGAATGTAAAACTCCCGGGCCTGGTCTTTTTCTGATGGGCAGCTCCGGGAGGAGAATCGCGACGCGTCAATAAGCGGCATACCTTTAAATAAAGATCAGGGATCCCAGGGATTCATAGGAGGAACAGCAATGGGTGATGAACTTAACCGGAGAGATTTCTTAAGGGCTTCCACGGCTTCCGTAGCCGGCATGGCGATGGCTGGATCATCTGTCGCGGGGCAGACAGCATCTTCCTCCAAGCCGGTGCGTTTGGGTTTTGTCGGCATCGGCGGCCGAGGATCGTACCATCTTGATTGTGCGCTGGGGATGGAGGGTGTGGAGATCAAGGCGGTCTGCGACATCGATGACGGCGCCCTTTTCAAGGCCAAGCGTTGGGTTGAGGAGTCTGGCCAACCCTCGCCCCACACCTACGGCGACAGCAGAACGGCATTCAAGCAGTTGTGCGAAAAGGAGGACCTGGATTGCGTCATTTGTTGCACACCCTGGGAGTACCACACGCCGCTGTGTGTTGCTGCCATGAAAAACAACAAACATGCGATCAGCGAGGTCCCCATTGTTCTAACGCTGGAGGAAGCGTGGGAACTGGTCGAAACTCACGAAAAGACGGGCAAGTGGGCAACCATTGGGCTGGAAGGTTATGGCGACCTCACGCTTATGAACATGATTCGGCAGGGGGTCATGGGAGACGTCCTGCACGCCGAAGGTGGATATGTGCACGACCTTCGCATGGTCAAGTTTAACCCGGAGGAGGAACCCTGGCGTCTGCAGCACTCCGTCGACAGGAACGGAAACCTTTACCCGGACCATCCCATGGCGCGCATCATGCGCCTTCTGGATATCAACCACGGCGATCGATTTGATTACCTCGTTTCGATGAGCACAAAGGCGGTGATGCTGAACAAGTATGCGGCCAGGGAATTCGGTGAGAACACTCCGTATGCCAAGATGAAAATGAAGCAGGGGGACGTCAACGTGACTCTGCTCCACACGGAAGGCGGGAAGGTGGTTACGCTGAACTACGATACCAACACTCCCCATCCGCGCGAGTTTTTCCGTTTGCAGTGTACCAAGGGCGTCTACCAGTCGGGTGTGAGTCTTCCTGCCCCGCCGAGCAAGGATGCGCCACAGTCCGCACAGCCTCCACAGGCGGCGGATTTTATGCGCCGGGGCGGCCGCGGGGGTATGATCTACCTCGAGGGCCGAACCGCCGTCGAACACCAGTGGGAATCTGCCGAGAGATATTTCCAGGAATTCCAGCATCCTCACTTGAAGAACCTCAAGCCCACGCCGCGGAAGGTGGCCCTGCGCGGGCACGGTGGCGGCGCGACGACGACCCCGGTCAACTGGGTACGGCTCATCGCGGCGCTGCGCGCCGGTAAGATCACAGATTATGATGTGTATGATTCCGTTACCAGCAGTGCCATCTCCCCCGTGAGCGAGAAGTCGGTCGCCGGCGGCAGCGTGCCCGTCCCATTCCCCGACTTCACCAAGGGCAAATGGAAAACTGCAAAGCCTTTTGAGGTGACATAGTCGAGGATCCGGACCACATGGGAAGGGGGATTCTCAACGGGGGTGCGGGACCGATGCAAATGGGCACGGGAATAGGATAGAACCTGATGCTGTTGGTCCCCCCGTCCGCGCCGGGCGCCCCTTCGTGCTTCCCGTCTCTGCCTGCGGAAATTCGGTGACAGGCGCCTTATTAATCTTGGCAGGCTCATCCCGCTATGAGGTTGCCCATCCGGCCCAAGATTAAAAGGTGCCTGTCACTGATTTTCAGGCCGCGCCAGGTGAATCCATGTCCTGATATTTTTTGATGAGAGAGCCAGAAGAGCGAGCAGCCAGTCAGTCCTCTTCAGGGGACACAGCATCAACCCCTCGCCTTCAAGGCCAGGTGTGTTCAGTATTTCCGATTCGGGAATACAACCACAGAGCCGGGGATGTGAATTTCCCGGTTCCATGGATTCAAGCAACATTTCTGAGATCCGGAGGTTTCAATGCATAAGCACAGACTGAAATGGCTCTATTATGCCGTTGCCGTAAACCTGCTCCGTTCACGCCCGACGTGGCTGTCTCCATCGACGACGTCTTCGACAGGAAAGTCGACATGTTCGATGCGCATGTTTCCCAGATGTATGAATGGCTCGCCTGGCATGCAGGAGAGCTGAATCAGGTCCCGAAAGACCCGGCTGCCGGAAAGGCGTGGCTGAAAAAACAGCGCTCTGATGAGCCGACTCCTGCGGTGCGCAAGGCTCTCGCAAAATGGTATGGCGAGGCGGCGGCCGGGCAGATCAAGTTTGCCGAGGCTTTCGAACTTTGCGAGTATGGCGCGCGACCCGGCCCCACCGAGCTGCGAAGGCTGTTCCCGTTTTTCCCGGCGCAACCCAAATAGCTGAGTTCCAGCAGACATCGAAATCGTATGAATCGAGGAGGATTGGAATAATGAGTGACAGGGATGAGAACAAGAAGTCCAGCGGCGGCCCCACGCGGCGGCAGTTCCTGGGACAGACTGCGGCGGCGCTCGCTTCCGCATCTGGTGTGACGAGCCTGCAAGCCGCACCGGCGAAAGAGAAGCCGGTGAAGAAAGTGACGACGCGGGTGCTGGGTGCGAACGATCGCATCAATCTCGCCTTTATCGGCAACGGCATGCAGTTCCTTGGGCTGCTGCAGAGAGGGTTTCAACCGCGCAAGGACAAAAAAGGCGACTTCGAGTATGCCGCCGTGTGCGATGTGTGGGAACCCCGCGTGAAAAATGCGCAGCAGAAAACCAAGGCGGAAAAGACCTGCCGGGATTACCGGGAAGTCATCGCGCGGCCGGATATCGACGGTGTGGTTGTCGCAGTTCCGGATCATTGGCATTACGCCATCGCCCGGGAAGCCCTGCTTTCCGGCAAGGACGTTTACCTTGAAAAACCAATGACCTATACCATAGACGAGGCGGCCAGGCTGAACGATCTCGTGAGTCAGACCAAGCGCATTTTGCAGGTCGGCGGCTCCGGCGTGACCACGCGCCTCTACTGGAAGGTCAACGAGTACATCAAAGCCGGAAAAATGGGGAAGGTCCTCTGGGGCTTGATCAGCTACAACCGCAACACCGATACCGGCATGTGGGACTATCCAATTCCGGGAGTGGGCAGCGAAGCCTGGCCCGATGCCGAGTTCAGCGAAAAAAACTGCGACTGGAAGATGTGGCTCGGACCGGCGCGCAAGCGCCCATTGAGCACGGAGCGCTATTTCCGCTGGAGAAAATTCTGGGATTACTCGGGAGGCAACGCCACCGACCTTCTCTATCATCGGCTGGGCGCCATGTCGACCATGATCGGTTTCGATTTCCCGACTCGCGTGATGGGCGCCGGTGGAATCTATGTTCAGAAGAACCGTGAAGTCCCCGACACCTATATGACGATGGTGGAATACCCGGGCGAGTATTGCATCAACATGATCTCCTGCATGGGAAACCAGGAGTCCGCCCCGATCAGCATTTATGGGAACTGGGGGACCCTGCAGATCGTGCAGGAAAGAATGCAGGCGGGCGATGCCATGGGAGATCAGGCCCGCCCCAGAGGCGGCCGTCCCGGGCGCGAGGTCGCCGTCATCAAGGCCGAACGGACATTCCTGAATAAATTCAGGGAAGCGAACGACGGCAAAACGGAAGTGACGATCGAACCGGTGGAGAATGAAGACCTGGCGGACAACTGGCTGAACTCGATGCGCAGCCGGGAAAAACCGGCCTACGATTCGTTGAAGGGATATCAGGTCATGGTCGCCATCAAGCTTGGCGTCGAATCCTACCGCGAGGGCAGGATCATGACGTTTGATCCGGCGAGCCGCCGCCTGGTCGGGAAACCGTCCGAGCGCAAGGTCTACCTGCCGCCTGGAGCATAGCTGTCTTTGTCCCGCACCCCGGTGTGCCGGCCGGAAGCCTCTCCCGAAGCAGGGAGGCTTCCGACTGAAGTTGCCGGGGGGTCCTGATGCACGCTTTCTTCGGAATTAGCTTGCAGCGCAGGCGTGCTCGGAGTAATTTGGTTTTCCTTACCGATTCTTTCTTTATCCTTCATTCGAATCGTCTGTAGGGAGGTAAAAATGGAACCGAACAAAAACGTTACCCGGCGTGAGTTCATCCAGGCGAGTACTGCAGCTGGAGCGGCCGCCGCATTCACTATCATCAAGCCCGAGTCGGTCCGCGGCACGGCGGCGAACGATGCCGTCTCGCTGGTGTGGGTCGGACTCGGGGGGCGAGGCACCGCCGATGCCAACGGACTCACGGCCGCCGGCGCCCGAATCATTGGCCTGGCAGACCTGTTTCAGGAGAAGGTCGACCTGGCGCGCAAGACTTTCACTTCAGTCCCGGAATCAAACTGCTTTACCGGATTCGATGCCTACAAAAAAGTGATGGATCTCAAGG
>Ga0315273_10005831_pt1 | contig 15267 bp, 12 predicted proteins | sample YL17G02_0_MG_FD_205753 | JGI IMG/M metagenome (GOLD analysis project Ga0315273, IMG submission 205753) | Sediment microbial communities from Yellowstone Lake, YNP, Wyoming, USA - YL17G02_0 | ecosystem: Environmental > Aquatic > Freshwater > Lake > Sediment | place: USA: Wyoming | collected...
GCACTGCAGAGGTATTCAGCAGACTTCAGCTCGGAAAGTACATTCCCGCCTGAATTAATTTTTGGCTATCCCCTACAAGAACTACAGCGCAGCGGCTTATTTTTCCAAGATCTTATAAACTCCGGTAGGAGTGCGAAACATCCTCTTAGATCACTTTTTGGATAAACTGCTCCGCTAGAAGAAAAGGCGAACGGGATCTAGAGTCTGGCATACACATTATGGTGCTTGAGGACGCGGATGTAAAGGAGCTTGCTATCCATTGCAGGTTGAGTAGGGTGAATTATTCGCGAAGATCCGCAGGGCATATCGGAAACGCGGAGTGCCGCTGGCCCCGGGCATGGAGATAGGATCGAGATGCCGCCAAGTGGGAAGTGGATACGGAAAGAGATACGTCATAGTTCGATGCTGGGTGTTATGAGAAGCTGCGAGAGAGGCCGTCGGAGAGTAGGGTTTATATTTTAGAGGCAGCTTTCTAGGAAATAGGAGTTTGAGAATTGAGGATACCTCACATGGTCGCCAGCGGTTGCGCTTGGTGTGTGAGCAATGATCAGTCTTGCAAGGCAATCAGACTGAACGGAGTTAACACGAATCAATTATACCGGTATTTTGTTCTTTGCTCCTGAAGGCGTGAATATGAGATACATTGTGGTCACAGGCGGGGTTATGAGCGGCCTTGGCAAGGGCATTACTGCGGCGTCCATCGGCAGGCTGCTCATGAACAGGGGCTATAAGGTTACAGCCATCAAGATCGATCCTTACATCAACATCGATGCCGGACTCATGAGTCCATTTCAGCATGGAGAGGTTTATGTCCTCAAGGACGGCGGCGAGGTGGATCTCGACCTCGGCAACTACGAACGCTTCTTAGATGTGGAACTCACCCGCGACCACAATATCACCACTGGCAAGGTTTACAGCACGGTCATTGAAAAAGAGCGCAGAGGCGAGTATCTGGGCAAGACGGTGCAGATCATACCCCACATCACCGAGGAGATCAAGAGACGCATCCGCCAGGTCTCAAGGGACGGAGGCTGCGAGATATGTCTGCTGGAGGTCGGTGGGACCGTGGGCGATATCGAGTCCATGCCCTTCCTGGAGGCCATGCGCCAGCTCAAGTATGAGGAGACGGGCAACATCTTCTTCGTGCATGTCACCCTCGCCCCTTCCACAATGGACGGAGAGCAGAAGACCAAGCCCACCCAGCACAGCGTGAAAGAGATGCGCCAGCTGGGCCTCCAGCCGGACATGATAGTAGTAAGATGCGAGCGGCCCCTTCTGGAGGAGACCAAGCACAAGATCGCCCACTTCTGCGATGTTCCAATGGAGGCTGTGATCAGCGCCCACAATGCCGACGACATCTACCGGGTGCCTCTGCAGATGGAGGCAGAGGGCCTCGCCAGGTATTTGATGAAGGCCATGCGGCTCTTTCCTCTGGAAGAGCGGAAAGACTGGGACGAGTTCGTGAAGAAGATGGACGCTGCGGAAGGCGTCGTAAAGGTGGCCATCGTCGGAAAGTACACAGTCGGCTCGCAGTGCGCCGACCCCATGGAGGATGCTTACCTTTCCATCCGGGAGGCTCTCAAGCACGCCGGCATTGAGGCCGGAGTGAAAATTGACGTGCAGTGGATCGATGCCGAGGAGCTGGAGCACGGCTCGGCTGATCTGATCTTGCGGGATGCGGACGGCATTTTAGTTCCGGGCGGATTCGGCTCCCGCGGGACGGAGGGCAAGATGAAGGCAGTGCAGTACGCCAGGGAGATGAAGGTTCCATACCTGGGGATATGCTTTGGCATGCAGTTGGCTGTGATAGAGTACGCCCGAAATGTCTGCGGTCTGGATAGAGCGAGCAGCACGGAGTTCGGGGCCACGCCAAACCCCGTGATTGCGCTTCTTCCGGAGCAGGAGAAGATCAGGCACATGGGCGCGACGATGAGGTTAGGCAACTACCCGGCGCGCCTGTTAGTGGGCAGCCTGGCGCACAAGATTTACGGAACAGACGAGATCGTGGAGAGGCATCGGCACCGCTACGAGGTCAATCCCGCTTACATTGCCCAGATCGAGGAGAAGGGCATGATCTTCTCGGGAACCAACGGGGATCTGATGGAGATCTGCGAGATAGCCGAGTATCCCTTCTTCTTTGGATCGCAGTTCCACCCGGAGATGAGATCAAGGCCAGGGAAGCCGTCGCCGCCGTTCCTGGCTTTTGTGGAGGCGATGAAGGAGAGAAGGAAAAAATAGATAAGATCTCATATATTTTTATTTAAGCAAGATATGATAAGATAACCTCGGGATTCAATCATGCAATTTGACTCAAATAAATTTGCTCCTACATCCAACAATTGGTTTCAGACAAATGTAGAATACAAAGGTCATGGACGAGCGGAATTCTTAGATCCAAAGGGTGCTGTTGAAGGAACGGTAAAAATAAAGTTCGATGAATTTGGCAAGAATGAAATAACTATGGACGTTGAGTCAGCAAATAGCGACCACGTTTCGATATTTGGACTATTGAATCAAAATACATGCACCTCTCTGGAAGTCACAACAATAGATGGCAAGTTCTATTCAACTTATGATATTTATTTTGATAATCAAATTAGCTTTCAAGCGGATAAGGGAACTGAAATTAAGCTACGTTTCCATATCCTCCGCTCTATATTTCAGCCCAATCAGGTAAGATCGGCTTATTATTAGGTGCTCCCACTTTCAAACTTTATATCGAGTTTTATGAATGATCACCCAAAACTGGATCGCCATGTACTTCGTATGTTTTCAATACCGATCATACCAGAAGATTTGAACGAAGATCAAAAACTCATCGCACGTATCAGAGCTAAAGAAAAGAATCGTTTGATTGTCTTCAATTTCCTTAATCGATTGGCTTTTATTGAGCCTTTGCATGATTACGATGCTAGAAAACAGATGTTGTTAGAAGGCAAAGCGCGATGTTTGATAACTTCTTTAATGGTAGGAGAAATAGGCTCTAATCAAATGGACTATGATAACCTAAAACAGTGGTTTCCTTTTCAGTTTTTAAATCTTCTAGGCATAGCCACAGGAATTGAAGTTGGGGCTAATTGGATTGAGTTCAGAGACGATAAAGGAAATCTGGTTCAGCGTTTGCATGCTAATTTTAATAACCCATGGTTTTCCAAAGGCCATAAATCTATCGACGAGGTAATTCATAGAGGGACAGGGACGCTACTCTCCAACTATCAATTCTCTTTGCATAGAGAAAATTCCTATTTAACGGCGGTTCTCAAGCACTTACTTCGCTCTAGCTCCAACAGCCAATCCATTGATGATCAGATGACGCATATCTTTCGAGCCTTTGATTGCCTATGCGAATTATATGGCATAAGCGTTCAAGATCTAACTCAAAAGCTCGACATATCCCAAAAAGAGATAATTAAAGACACCTTAACATTTTCAGTTGATGTCATTAAGACTCTTGCAAAGATTGCTCCTCAACTAGATCAAAAGAATTCAATCCAACAAATCGCGGAACGAGTACGAAATTCAAATAATAGGGATAGAGATTTTGGGCTTGCGTTTGTTGACCTCCTTAGAAGATTCGATCAACCCGATGGAGATATAGTCGACCGCCATTACCGAAAAAATTCACGCAACGATGATCGAGATTGGTGCGATGTCCTTTCTCATTATCGAGGCGTTGTAATTCATTCCAGCTATTTTGATTTTGAAAGCGGCCTCTATGATTTTTTTGAAGTTGTGAAAATAAATGCTCATTTGCATGATATTTTACTCAGAGTGGTTTTCAAGATGCTGTGCTATACCGAGACATACCAACGGTCCGTGATTGTACCCAATTCTTGGGCGAATAGCTACTCTATAGATTGGGTTAAGCCGGATACACCTGCAAGCGAACTAGGATATTCTTCAATCGATGGCCGATAGCATAATCGATTGGGCCGAGTGCCTGATGCCTAGATATATCATGCTGCCCATAACAATCCAGGCCCACAGCCACCGAAACCACTCGTTCCTTCACGATGGTCTGCCAACGAGCCTGACCACCTACATGCGTCCGCGCGCTCCTACTGGCGCGGGACCATTCGTCTCACTGTTACGGGCTTTTGTGGAAGCATGATTACGCGAGGAAAGCGTTCTTCGTTCAAGCCTAAAGCTATTTTAACTTGTTTCGCATACATCTAGTTGACAAGCAGCAAGATAATTTGCTAAGAGGAGCTGTAATGAGCAGAAAGTTCTGGCTGGATCTCTTTACAGGAGCAACCTGGGAGGAATTTCTAGAGCATGGAGCAAAAATTAGCGGCTTTAGAGAAAGCAGAAAGAAAACGGCGCAGCGAATTTCCCCCGGAGACTACCTCCTCTGCTATTTAACTGGCATTTCAAGATTTGTCGCCATCCTAGAAGTCAAGTCCAAGTGCTATTTTGATACCACTCAAATCTGGAAAGATGAGCAATTTCCAATCAGATTTGATGTAGAGCTGGTGGAAAAACTGGATGCAAAGACCGCGATCCCCGTCCTCAGCCTCAAGGATGAGCTTGAATTATTCAAGGGGCTTAAGTCCAGGAATGCCTGGACGGGATTCTTTAGAGGATCTCCCGCCGGATTTTGCTCAAATGATGGGGAAATAATCTTTAATGCCATAAAAAATGCTGCGAAAAATCCGGTTGAGTTGGAATACGACGAAAGAAAATACCGCCGCAAAACCAAGACGTATGAGTCAGAGATCGGCGTAGTGACTGTGCCCGAGGATCATGATGAGGATCTGAAAAAGGCTCCTCACGAAGAGACGACTCATGAAGAAATTCAGTTGTTGCTATTGAAGCTGGGTTCAGATCTGGGCCTCGATGTTTGGGTCGCCAGGAATGACCGAAATAGGAAGCACAATGGAATCAATTTTCAGGATGTTCCCAATCTGAGAAGAGAGCTTCCCAGGCAGTTCGATGATGCCACCAACAAGACGATTGAATTGATTGATGTTCTCTGGCTTCAGGGCGATGCGATAATTGCGGCATTCGAGGTCGAGCACACGACGGCAATTTATTCCGGCTTATTGAGGATGTCGGACCTGGTAAGCATGCAGCCCAACATCAAGCTCGATCTATTTATGGTCGCACCGGATGAGCGGCGGGAGAAAGTGTTCTACGAAATCAACCGGCCGACTTTTGCCCGGCTAAAGCCGCCCCTGCCGAAAATCTGCCGATTCATTCCTTACTCGGAATTGAAGAAGGAGGTCGAGCAGATCGGGAACAGAATGCGTTACATGAAACCGGAATTTATTTCAGAAATTGCGGAAAGCTGTGAGCCAGACTACACATAATTTGCCTGCTGCACTTCCAACTAAGCCACCCATTTGAGAGTCCTGCTCCAGGCGCGCTTCGCCAGCCTCCTGGCTCTCTCTGCCCCCCTTTCCAGCGTTCCCCAAGACCCAGCGCCCTTGCCCTGGCTGCGATGCCTGGCCCTCGGGCCGCCTCCGTAACGGCGGCGATCTCCTCCAAGCAAGGGCCCGACCGCGCTGCTGGCCTCCCGATCCCCCTGATTTCTGCCGACGACTGCCACGCCGCCCCAGGCACGCGCGCGCCCCCGTGCCGGTGTGCGTGCGCCCGTGGGCGCGAGCGCCGCCGCAAGCGTGGGACGAAGACGGGCAGATGCCATTATTTACTATTCGTCCAAATGTCCCCTGCATTAAAGTACCTTTGCATACGAATTCGTGCATTGGTGGGATGGATGACACAAATGGACGAGCCCGATCTGGTTTACAAGGGTCCCTGGGTGAGAAGCGCTCAGCATAGATTATTCCAAACGCTTGAAACCGACTACGCCTTTCCCAGAGCAACATGTGGGCCATTTGCCACTATTCATCGAAGGTGGCTCACAAAGCATAGATTTTAAGGGTCTGCCTTTTCCGATGCTCTTGATCTCATGCTCAGTGAGCCAGTTCCTTTCTCTCAGGGTTTGTATGGCGATGCTGACCTCCGGCTGCCTCAGGCCGGTGGCCACCTCGATATCCCTGGAAGATCTCTCGTTCTGATCCTTGAGAAATGTTATGACGCAGGCCACGGTTCTTTTCATGCCCAGGCTCTCCAGACCCAGCATGAACAACAAGTCCTCTTTGTCTGCGACATTGATAGTAGCGTCTCTGATGGTGCTTCCTCCTACGCTTTTGACAAATATCATACTCATATAAATAATTTATTTAAAGCCAGATTATCGTTAAACGGAACTGGACCTCACAATCACGTAATATTGACCAAACCAGTAGATTTATATAATATAACAGTTTCAACATAATGCAAGTGTATATCACTGAATTCTCATGCAAAAATCAAATTAGAGTATAATGTATTATATATTGGTGGGGATGAGTATGGGGCGTCCCAGGAAAAACAGAGAAAGGAAAGAATAAAATGAGTGATGAAGCGGTTAAAGCAAGCATTTGCCCTGGTATGGGTGTGTGCCATTTGGAAACGGGCGTGCAGGCAATCATCCCCATGCAGATAAAGCCAGAAAAGATTGTGGAGGCGCTGGAAGCCATTCTAAACGCAATAAAAAACAATATCGCAGAGGGCATTGGCTGTTACCAAATAGCATGTATGATGTCGAACGACGTCGGCGCTATGTTGGTCGTAAGCACCGATACCGATGATGGTTTGCCCGAAGCTCTTGAGGCACTCCAAGCTGCGGCAAAGGCGTTTGCAGAGAGTGCAGGTAACGCAAAAGCTCAATGGGAAAAGCAGAACAAGGACGTTACTTAGGCCCGCAAGATAATGGTTTGGAGAGATAAGTGCGCATGAAGTCAACAATAGATATCGTGAACGTGGTGGCATCCACCAAGCTGGCGGATGCGTTCGATCTGCCAAAGATCGAGGCCGAGCTGGAGGGAGCCGAGTATAACAAGAAGAAGTTCCCCGGTCTCGTCTACAGAGTCACAGCCCCTAAAGCTGCTTTTCTCATATTCACTTCCGGCAAGGTAGTATGCACCGGATCCAAGAACATCGAGGATGTTCGCACAGTCATCACCACCCTGGCCAAGACGCTCAAGTCTATCGGCTTCGAGAATATCAATCTGGAGCCAGAGATCCATGTTCAGAATATTGTGGCCTCCGCAGATCTGAAGACGGACTTGAACTTAAACGCCGTCGCCCTGGGCCTGGGCCTGGAGAACATCGAGTACGAGCCGGAGCAGTTTCCTGGGCTGGTCTACAGGATCAAGGTGCCCAAAGTGGTAGTGCTCATCTTCAGCTCCGGCAAACTGGTGATCACGGGCGGCAAATCACCGGAGGACTGCGTTGAAGGCACGCAGATCGTCAGGATGCAGCTTGAGAACATGGGACTGCTCTAACCTGCTGCGCTAGGAAGGGCGATGGTAGGCGACGTTCTGCCTGAAAAAATGAAAATGGGCATATTGGAGATCCGCCGCCGCATCGGTTGATGGGTCGCGAGGTGGTCCGCAATCTTTCCAGGTTCCTTTCCTACCAGATGACCGGCCTCTCCTCCTCAGGCCTGTATAGCTTGTCGCCGGGCTTGATCTCTGAGAAGGCCAGGTAGAACTCGGGCATATTGAAGACCACACCATCAATTCTGAACTTGCAGGGCGAATGAGGATTGGTTAATACCTTTGTCCGCAAAGACTCATTTCTTATATTCTCTCGCCATATCTGGGCGTTACCCAGGAAGAATCTCTGCTCCGCTGTGAAACCGTCGATCTTCATTGGCTCGTTTGGTTGAGCAAGATGGTAGGCATAATAGGCCATGGTCAAGCCTCCCATATCCGCTATGTTCTCGCCTATTGTCAGGTTGCCGTTCACATAAAGGCCCGGCAGAGCTTCGAATTTGTTGTACTGGCCGACGAGCACCTTTGTGCTGTTGTTGAAGTTGGATCCATCCTGCTCTGTCCACCAGTCAGTCAAATTGCCATTCTTGTCGAACTTTCTTCCCTGATCATCGAAACCATGTGTCATCTCGTGTCCGATGACGGCGCCAATGGCTCCATAGTTGATGGCATCATCGGCCCTGGCGTTGAAGAAAGGTGGCTGTAGTATTCCAGCCGGGAAGAATATGGCATTCATCTCGAAATAGGCGTAGGCATTGACGTCTTGAGGGGGTACAAACCAGGTGTAGCGGTTTACGGGTTTTCCGGCCTTGTCCATGCCAGAATATCCGTGGTCGAACTGGAATTTGCCGGCTCGCAGCACATTCATGACATAGGAATCGTTCTTTATCTCCAAGCGAGTGTAATTCTGCCATTCTTCAGGGTAGCCGACCTGAACATCCATGGTCTCCAGCTTCTCAAGGGCCTTGACTTTGCTGGCGTTCTCCATCCAGGTCAGATTCCGGAGCCGGGCGCGAAATGCTGTCTTCAGGTTCTTTACCATATCCTTCATCCTGGCCTTGGACGAAGGATCAAAGTATTGTTGGATGTAGAGCTGGCCGATGGGCTCTCCTAAAAATGCGTTCTCTGTCTTGAGGACTCTCTTCCAGCGCGGCTGCATCTGCTCCTGGCCGTTCAACTTACGACCATAGAAGTCAAAGGATTCGTTCTCAAATTCTGAGGAGAGGTATGGAGCTGTGGCCGAAATCAGCTTCCAGCGCAGGAAGGTCTTCCAGTCCCCCACGCTCTCTGTTTCTATCATCTTTCCCAGCTCCTTTACGAAGGCTGGCTGGTTGACGTTGATCTCCTCAATATCGGGATAGCCAACATCCAGGAGCAATCCCGTCCAGTTGAATTCTGGTGCCAGGTCCTGCAGCTCCGTTAAAGTCATGCGGTTGTAGGTCTTGACTGCATCTCGATTCTCAATATTTGTGAAAGAGGCATTGGCCAGGCGGGTCTCCATCCTCATAATCGTTTGAGCGTCTCTGGAGGCATTCTGGGAAGAATCTCCCAGCAAGACGAACATCCTTGCAACGAATTTGAGATAATCTTCCCGCGTCTTTGCTGATTCATTATCACTTCGGAGGTAATAATCTCTGTCCGGCAAGCCCAGACCGGATTGGTAAAGAGTGGCTATCATCACTTTGCTGTTCTTGCTGTCTGGAGAGGCATAGAATGAGAAGAGCGGGTCGATAATGTAATATGAAAGCAACTTTGCGGATACCCTCTGAACATCTGCGGCCGTGGTCATGTTGTCGATGAATTTTAGCTCTCTTTGCAGCGGCTCGATTCCCCGTCGGTTTATTGAATCCGTATCCATGCCTATGCGGTAGAACCGGCCTATCTTCCAATCAAGGCTGCTCTCCTTGGCATAGGTGCTATTAGAGGCCTGCTCCACCAGCTTTAAAACCTGCTCGTCTGTTCTGTCTTCCACAATTTTGAACTCGTTATACTCGGTCTTATCAGATGGAACTGGATTCTTCTCGATCCACCCGCCGTTGACATATTGATAGAAGTCGTCTCCGGGATGAATTGATGGATCCATGTTGTTAGGATCGAAGGCCGGGGTCTCGTCGTTAGATATGCCGGCAGCCATCAGGCATGGCATCTGCGTCAACAGTATCAAATAAATGAATGCTGCGATGCGAAAAACCTCTTTTGCTAAAGGTCCAAATGTATTCTTTAACACCATTCACCACCTTCTTGCAGTCAATTGAATTCATTTCCCCACATCTATTTGGAGAATTCTTCTCTAGTCCATTTTTTGTGAAATCTATTTATAAAATACAAATGTTCAGAGGCTTCGCTGTTCCAGAATGCAGGTGGGATCCTCTGCCAACAGGTCTCCATGATAGTAGTAGGCCTTCTGGCGGCATCCTCCGCACAGATCCAGGTATTCGCACTTCCCGCAGGCGCCTTTAAGATTGGACTTGATATCCCGCAGCGCCTTTAGCTCGGGTGTGGGATGATCGATCCAGATGTCCCGGAAGGTGCGCTCGCGCACATTGCCAACCACTACCTGGGGCATGAAGTGGCAGGGGTGCACATCCCCTCGCTGATTGATGTTGGCCACCTTCAATCCAGTGGAGCAGCCGCCGGCATTGGAGAGCAGCTTATGCACGTTCTCGCGCCGGGGATCGTCCTTCAATAGCTCCAGCAAATAGGCTCCATCCATGGGCGAGTCCGTGGTCAGGATCTCGATGTTCTCTCCTTTCAGCTCCTCTGCCGCCTCGGCCAGCAGTCGGATAACGCTGCGCCGCTGCTCGGGCGTGACGTCTCTTTCGGCCATTTCCGCACCCCTGCCCGTGGGCACCAAGTGGTAGAGACAGAATCTGGGGATATTCTCTTGCAGTGCCAAGTTCAGCAGAGCGGGAACATCCTGCCAGTTGTCGCGAGTGAGCGTGATGCGTAGCCCCGTCTTCAGTCCGGCATCGCGAGCGTTTTTGAGGCCCTGCAAGGCCCGGGCATGCGCTCCGAGAACGCCCCGGAAGGCGTCGTGGCTTTGCGCTGCAGCAAAGTCCAGGCTCACCCCAACGTATCTGATCTTGGCCTCCGCCAGGAGCCTGGCCACCTGCGGGGTAATCAGGGTTCCATTAGTGGAGATGACAGTCCTCAGGCCCACCTCGCGGGCATGGAAGGCCAGGGCATAGAAATTGCGGCTGAGAAGGGGCTCGCCGCCGGTGAAGATGAGGATGGGCACTTTCATCTCGGCCAGTTCATCCACCAGGCCGATGCCCTCCTCCAGAGACATTTCCTCCCGCGCCTCGCGGCTAGCATTTATGTAGCAATGCTGGCAGGCCAGATTGCAGTGCGCCGTCAAATTCCACATCACTACCGGCCTCTTCTGGGCCGAGAACCTGAGCAAATCAGGCGGCAGATTCTGGCACGATTCGGAAGCGCGCAGCGCCTCCCAAACGGTGGCTTGATCCGCCAGGGCTTTGGAAAATATTATCATTTTATCCTGTCTTCTCCTTCAAAACGGCAAGCATCGCCTCAAAGGTGAATTTGTCCGGCATCACGTCCACTTCCACTCCCAGGCTTGCTAGCTCCTCGGCAGTGGGCTTGCCTATGGCTGCCACTGTGCCGGCGGCAAGCGCCTCTCTTAAATCCTTTTCCAGGCCCATAGCTTTGGCCCTCTCTATTAGATAGCGAGCGGTAGAGGAGCTGGTGAAGGCAAAGATGTGCACGCTTTTCGCCCTCTTGATCAGTTCGTCCAAACGGGGGTCCCGGGAGGGCACAACCTCGTAAAGGGCAATGTCATCCACATAGAGCCCTGCTGCCCTCAATCCCTCGGATAGGTACAAGCTGCCCTGAGCGCTGCGCAGGAAGAGAATGCTCCGGCATTTTCCCAGTAGCATCTTCTCCATTCCCTCTGAGCTGTACTCCTCCGGCACCTGTGCCGTCAAGCCCTGCTCGGCTAAAGCCAGGGCGGTCTTGGGCCCAATGGCCACGATCATCTTTTCCGCCAATGCCTTGTGGATAGCGGGGTTATGTAATGCCATTTTCACTCCGTTGGCGCTGGTAAAAGCTACGCATTCTGCTCTTCTCAACCTATTCAGAAGATCTTCGGGCAGGGGCTTTTCCGCCAGAGCGATGGCAGGAGCCTGGATAGGTGAGAAGCCGTAGCGCTCTGCCAGGGTCGCCGACTCCTTCTGCTGGGCGGCAGGCCGAAGAATAGCGATCTTCTTTTGACCCAGTTTTTCCGCTAGCAAGACTACCTCACCTACTACCAGTATGGCCGGCGACTCGATCTTTGCTTCTCTTGCCTTTTCGGCTATGTCGGCCAGAGTCGCCGAAACCATTCTCTGCTCCGGCCAGCCTCCCTTTTCTACCATAGCCGCCGGAGTCTGGGGAGATTTTCCGGCTTCAATCAAGGCCGCCACATTCTGCTCCAGGCGGGAGACGCCCATCAGGACTACCAGAGTTCCACCCAGCGCTGCTATCGCCTTCCAGTCCAGTGGTGTCTCTTTTCCCGGCTCCTCGTGACCGGTCACAATGATAAGTGAAGAGGCCACACCCCGGTGGGTTACGGGAATTCCGGCCAGCTCGGGAGCGGCAATGGAGGAGGTCACGCCGGGCACAACCTCAAAGGGTATGGCTTTTTCCTGCAAGGCCAGCGCCTCCTCTCCGCCCCGGCCAAAGAGGTAGGGATCTCCGCCCTTCAGCCGCACTACGACAGCTCCTGCTTCCGCCTTCTCGATGAGAAGCTGGTTGATGCCCTCCTGAGTCAGCTTGTGCCTGCCTGCGTTTTTGCCCACATCGATCAATTCCGCTTTAACCCCTTCCAGCATCCTGGGGTCAAGCAGCCGGTCGAATAAGACCACATCTGCAATGCTTAGCAGCCTTTTCGCCTTCAGAGTCATAAGCTCGGGATCGCCAGGGCCTGCTCCAACCAGATAAACCTTACCGTGCGCCAAATTCCTTCACCGCCTCATCTACCAGTTCTCTTCCACCCATCATCATGAGCCTTCGCCCCATATCTTCCGCCCGGCTCAAGGGATCTTCTCCTTGCAAAGAGATATTTTCATCCAATCGCACAAACCTCTTGCCGTCTAAGGAGAGTACCTCGGCCAGGACACGGACCTGGCCATTCTTTGCTGAGGCGTGCACGGCCATGGGCACCACGCAGCCGCCTCCTACCGTCTCCAGGATCTTGCGCTCGATCATGGTCTCGGTTCTGGTGGGAGCATCATCCAGTGACCTGGAATAAAATTCGGCCCTTGATCCCTTCTTGGCTACGACTATTATCGTTCCCTGGTTGGCGGAGGGAACGAACCTCTCCCCATCCAGCCGCACATAATCGTTCTCCAGGCCCATCCTCTCCAGACCGGCCTTCGCCAGGACTATGGCATCGTAGTCCCCTTGATCCAGTTTGCGTAGTCTCGTCTGCAGATTTCCCCGCAGGCATATTATCTGCAGATCAGGCCTGGCCCGGCGCAGCTGCGCCGTGCGCCGCATGCTGGAGGTGCCTACGGTCGCGCCCTCTTTTAGTTCTTCCAAACATTTCGTCGAGCCGTTCCTGCAGAGCATTATATCATAGGGCGAGTCGCGCTTTAAGATTGCGGAGATAGTCAGTTCTTTCGGTCTTTTTGTGGGCAGGTCCTTCATGCTGTGCACGGCTAAATCGATCTCGCCGCTGAGCATTCGCTCGTCTATCTCTGCTACGAAGACGCCAAAGCCGGTGAGCTGGTGCAAAGGCTTGTCCAAGAAGACATCTCCGCTGGTCTTGACTAAGATCCGCTCCGTCTCTATGCCCAGGGACAGAAGCAACTCCCGCACAATCTGGGTCTGGCGCATTGCCAGAGGGCTACCCCGGCTGCCCACAATCAGCTTTTCAGGCAGGACCCAAACGCCTCCAGAGTGGTTTGTATTACTTCTGGGCTATGTGCTGCCGATATGAAATCCGTTTCATACTGGCTAGGGGTCAGGAAAATGCCGGCATCCAGCATGCGACGGAAAAAGGCAAGATAGCCTGCACTGTCGCATTTCAGGGCCTGGGTATAATTATGAGGCTCCTCTCCAAAGAATATCTTAAACATGGAGGCAATGCCCACCACGCTGTAGCCGAGCTGCAGGTCGTCTACAATCTCTTGCAGCCCTTTTCTCATCTCCTCTCCCGTGGTATTTAGCTTCTCCAGAACCTTTTCCTTTTCCAGGACGTCCAGGGTGGCCATTCCACAAGCGAGTGAGACGGGACTGCCGTTGAAGGTTCCTGCCTGGTAGATGCCGCCGCTGGGCGCCACCTGCTCCATTAGATCGCGCCGGCCGCCAAAGATGCCCACGGGAAAGCCCCCACCGATGATCTTGCCTAAAGTGGTAAGATCGGGCTTTATGCAAAAGTGCTCTTGCGCTCCGCCCAGGGATAGCCGAAAGCCGGTTATGACCTCGTCGAAGATGAGAAGCACATCATGCGCCTCGGTAAGATGGCGCACGCCCTCAAGGTAGCCTGTCTGCGGTAGCACCGGACCGATGTTGCCCAAAACGGGCTCCATGATCAGGCAGGCTATCTGGCCGGGAAAGGTCTTCAGCACGCTCTCCAGGGCCTCTAGATCGTTGTAGGGCACCTGCAGAGTGTTCTTGGCCGTGTCGGCAGGTACGCCTCGTGAATCGGGAATGCCGAAAGTCGTAGCCCCCGAGCCGGCCTTCACCAGGACGCTGTCATGCGCTCCGTGAAAGCCTCCCTCGATCTTGATGATTTTATCCCGGCCCGTAGCACCACGTGCCACGCGAATGGCCGCCATGGTGGCCTCCGTGCCGGAGCTGACGAACCTCGCCATCTCCATGCTGGGGTAAACACGGGTGATTCTCTCTGCTGCGGCAACTTCCAGCTCGGAAGGCGTTCCATAAAGCCAGCCGCGGCCCATCTGCTCTGCAGCGGCCTCAATGATGGCCGGATGGCGGTGGCCCAGGATCATAGGCCCGTATGCGCAGCAGTAATCGATGAGCCTGTTTCCGTCGGCATCCCATAGATAGGGGCCATCGGCACGGGCCGTGTAAAAGGGATAGGGCGAGATGGCGCGCACGGGGCTGGAGACGCCGCCGGGCATCAGCTTTTTGGCGTGATCAAAGAGCCGGATGGATGAGTCAAGATGCATGAGAAGAGCAACCCTACGGGGCAGATTAATCAAACTTGCGAGCCATCAGGCCATTTGCATGCTTCTACTATTATTATTTGAGAAAAGTATATATAATATCAACTACAATCCTAACTATATTAGTATTATAAGTAAGTAATAAGAATTAATACAGCTAAAGAGGCGAGTTGGTCCGGTGACATAGTAATAAAATAAGATATATGTTAGAAGGGATGGCACGAATTAGGTGTTTGCTGCCTGCCACCCCGCCTCTTCCACTTTTTTGATGACCGTGCGTAGGGGCTGATTTGTCTTGTCAGCTACTCTCTTGCAGTCCTCGTACTCCGGCTTGACGCTTAAAAGCTCGCCATCCATGCGGCTAACCTTCACCTGAACCTGGTAGACGCTTCCGGAAAATTCCACCTGCACAAGCCTCTGCTCTCGCTCCGCCACCAGTCGGTGAATGCTGGGAAAGACGCGCACGCCCAAGGAGCCCGTCTCTCTGATCATAATTTTGGCCAGCAATTCCGTCTCATCATGCCTGACAATGGCCCTGATCACAAATCCAGCGCGCCCTTTCTTCATCAGGGCAGGAATAATGGAGACATCCAGGGCCCCGGCCGCCATGAGCAACTCTATCAAATGGCCCAGCACCTCGCCCGTCACATCATCCACATTGGTCTCCAGCTGCACTATGCGGTTCTTGTGATGATCGTGATTCTGCCGGACCGCCGCCTCGGGGGCCGGGACGATGTCTGCTGCTATTGCCCGCAGCACATTTGGCAGGATTAGCTCCTTTTTGCCTGAGCCGTAGCCCACCCTCTCCGCTCGAA
>Ga0315273_10005832_pt1 | contig 15267 bp, 19 predicted proteins | sample YL17G02_0_MG_FD_205753 | JGI IMG/M metagenome (GOLD analysis project Ga0315273, IMG submission 205753) | Sediment microbial communities from Yellowstone Lake, YNP, Wyoming, USA - YL17G02_0 | ecosystem: Environmental > Aquatic > Freshwater > Lake > Sediment | place: USA: Wyoming | collected...
AAAACCCTTTGATCAACTAACTATTGATGATTTTGTTGTAGAAGATTATAATCCTCATCCTCCAATCAGAAGGAGTATGGCTGTTTAATAACCTTAATTCAGGGAACTTCCCTGGGAACCCCCTGCCGCTGCGCGGCTGTCCCCCTAAAGGGGGACTAATTCGGAGTCCTTGATGAATTTATTGAATGACTGAGAATTAACCCCCCTTTAGGGGGGCAGGGGGGCCGAAAATATGAATAATATGGATGAGTTAGTATTTGCTTTTCCAACAGCCGAGTTTTGGAAACTAATGACCTATAAAAAAAAAGGTTTAATAAAGGAAAATAGTGAAGTATTAAAAAGGATTGTTCAAAATGGTCTGTTTCTTAGAAGAAGTGAATTAGAAGAAGACCCTTCCTTTAAACAAATTATTCCGTATGCAATTATCTCGAATAAAGAACCGGAGCGAAGCGGAGTTCGGCAAAGCCAATCATTTTATTTATTTAAGAGAACATCTAAGCAGAAAGAAAAAAGATTGCACAATAAATTCTCTTTGGGAGTAGGAGGTCATATGAACCCTGGCCACTTTATGGAATCGAAAGAACAATATTTAATCGATGAATTAAAAAGAGAATTATATGAAGAAGTCAAATTACTAAATGGATGTTTGATAAAGGATATTGAATTTATTGGCTTTATAAATGATGATACAATTCCGGTTGGAAGCGTTCATATTGGACTTTTGTATAACATCCATGTCTCAAATAAAGAGGTATATATTAAAGAAACGGATAAAATGACGGCAGATTGGATAGATAAACCCAATTTAGCTGAATTTTATGAAGGAATGGAAACATGGGCTAAAATAACATTTGATTTCTATATTAAATGAAAGAATACACTATAAAACTATATAATCTGGATGCTATCATCTCAACCGGATACCGGGTAAATTCAAAAATAGGTATTCAATTCAGGATTTGGGCCAATCAGGTTATAAAGAGATACATTCAAGCATAGAAATCCAGATTGACGGGATTGACTCGCTTATGCATATTCTGGAAAACAAGGATCAAAACAATTTTATAAACAACCTCTACTATTATTCGTTAAAGTATCTGAATTCAGCGGTTTTTTTTACAAGTTCCGACAGGACAATAAGTCAACTGAAATCTGCCGGAGGATTAAGATTAATTCAGAAAAAAGTCGAATCCGACAATATTGTAAAATATTACAGTTCTTCGGAAAATGTCGAATATAATACGGAGTATTGCCTGAAAGAATTCTACAAGATAATGGATTCTGAAAAGGAAATATTTGATTTTGGTATACTTAGGGGGCACAAAATTGATTCTTTACGATATTTAACAGATCTAAAATTACTTATCGATGACCCTCTAAGAATAAATCACTTTTATAATCAAATACTGATGTATATGAGTGCCTTGATGAATCATAACTCACTTCTGACTGATTTGAAAAAGGAAGCTGAATCCTTATTAAGTTTCACCAGAGAAAGTTATGATATTGATTAATCTTCTCTAAAACAGGATCACCTAAAGGCCTGAACATGGCTCACAAAACAGAATTAATTCTAAATTTCTGGTTAACTTTAACCGTATCTTAAAATAAAACAACTATGAATATCAAGCTGATTCTGATAATTTCTTTTTCAATACTCTACGGATTTTTTGAGATATTCATGAGCAGGAGACAGAAATACCAAAGAGAAATTTCCACATCTGGTGACAAGGGGAGTGTTTGGCTAATTACCATTTCTATTTCGATAGGTTATTGGCTTTCTTTCATAACGGCTTCTACTAAAATTGGACGAATATATCATTGGAACACTTTCTTTATGATTGGATCATTTCTTGCAATAATTGGATTAATAATACGAATTAAATCTATCCTGACTCTTAAACAACAATTCACTTATACTGTGACAAAGATTGAGAATCATGAGTTAATTGAGACGGGATTATATAAGAAAATAAGACACCCTGGTTATCTAGGACAACTGATTATCTTTCTTGGGATTTCAACCTGCTTATCAAATTGGTTATCAATTCTACTCATGATTATTCCTGTTTTATTGGGATATCTTAATCACATAAAGGTTGAAGAAAAGTTTATGGTTGAGAAGATGGGACAAAAATATCTTGACTATCAAACACGGACTAAGAAATTGATTCCTGCAATTCATTAAAAACTATTCAACCAAGACAATTCCATCCTGACACTAATAAAAAGCTTAAACACAGAACCAGCTTCTTTGTTAAATAGAATAACACAAGATTCCACAAGTACTATGAATGCTAGTTTGAATAATGACTTAATACAATAATATTTTTAAATAAAAACGAACTACTTGTTTTCTTAACATAAAAACTATGTCAAACATTGAAACAAAAAAGGAGTTGTCACCAGAACAACGTGAAGAACTAATCAGAGCATTGAAAGCCCGTTTTGTCAAAAACATGAACCGCCATAATGGTCTAGAATGGGCTAAAGTACAAGCAAAGCTGGAAGCTAATACTGAAAAGCTGTGGTCGCTCAATGAAATGGAAAGAACTGGCGGTGAACCGGATGTTGTTGGTCATGATAAAAAGACGGGTGAATACATTATTTATGATTGTTCCGCGGAAAGTCCTAAAGACCGCAGAAGTGTTTGTTACGATCGTGAAGGGCTGGAATCAAGGAAAGAACATAAACCAGAAAATAACGCTATTGATTTGGCTGCTGCCATGGGCATTGAACTTTTAACGGAAGAACAATATCGAGCGTTGCAGAAACTTGGAAATTTCGATTCGAAAACATCGAGCTGGGTGAAAACTCCTTATGAGATTAGAAAACTCGGCGGCGCCCTCTTTTGTGATCGTCGCTTTGATCATGTCTTCATATATCACAATGGTGCAGAATCTTACTATGGCGTCAGGGGGTTCCGCGGCTGGCTAAGGGTCTGAATTATGACTTTGAATTTTAGCATCTCTTTGATTTTTGATTTTGTTTTTTACGAGAGACAGATCTCAGGTGATGTGATAAGAAACAGTGACATAAGAAAACGACTGACGAGGAAGATAGATTTAAACCTTCCTAATGCAACAAGATAACAGCCGAACGGGATTGTTAATTGATGAAATGATTGTAACATTTATTTCATTTCTTGTTCGTCAGTTGAGATTCCATCTATCAAAATCATAAGCTAGATCGACATTATTATGGTCAAATGTGGTGTATTAGATTGAGATATAATTGTTAAATTTATTATGTTTTTCAGACAATTGGTCAATATGCGAAAAACAAATTTAGTTAAGATTAAATTCTTTATCTTCATTGCATTCGCTTCGGGAGTGCTAATAGGATGTGTTAATACTGAAGGCACGCTAAAAATAAAGGGAAAAGTTTTAGATGAAAGCACAAAAACGGGAATTCCCTGGAAAAATATAATTGTTCAGGGATTAGTAAATAGCAATAATAAATTGGAACCAATCGAAGCTGGTCAAATCTCAACTGACAGCTCAGGTTGTTTCACATATTCATTGAGAAAAATCAAAGGTGCCTATAATTACAATTTTTGTTTCATCGGTAATTCAGATTATGCTGTCATAATCAATAAAATGACACTCTTCGACCTTGAAAGAAATGCAAATTAGTAGATCTTACCATAAAAATAAATAGAAAAAGTAAAACGCCTGTTTGCGGTACCCTGTATCTAATTTGGGAGTTGTACCGAAACGGAAAGAGAAAGGAATTCACAGACACAATAACATGCAAAAGAGATTTTGCAAACATTGTTTTTTTACCTATTGAGAGAAAAGAAAGTATTGGATGGATCCCGTACTTCGCTCATTGCGACCCTAAAATGCGTTATGGGCAGTTAAAATGGCATTAAAAGGTTAAAGATTCATGTTTAGACTTCAATATCTATGGAAACAGCATTAGAATGGACATTAATAAATACTTACAAAGCTGATATGATTTCATATTTGGCTGCTCATCCAGAAGATTTTGAGGAGGCAATAAAATTAGCCATTACAAATAAACAACCATATTCATGGCGAGCAGCATGGTTATTGTGGAGTTGTATGGAAGAAAACGACCAGCGAATACAAGGATATCTTAAAAGAATAATTAACACTATATCAGACAAGAATGATGACCAGCAGCGAGAATTATTAATAATTCTTCAGAAAATGGAGATAAATGAAGAACTTGAAGGATTACTATTTAATCATTGTGTGACGGTTTGGGAAAAAATAGGTAAAAAACCGTCAGTCAGATATAATGCGTTTAAAATAATTGTTAAGATTGCAAAAAAACATCCTGACTTATCTCATGAAATTGTTTTTTTAACTCAAGATCAATATATGGATTCTTTGTCTCCCACAGTAAAAAGATCCATTTCTAAGATTATAAAGGGATTTAATTAATAATGAAAAACGATATGATAGCTTCTGATTCACAATTCAAAAACACCTACGGCAACCAGAAACGTGCCGAATCTTATTCCAAACTCGAATTCCCAAATACATACTATTTAGCATATCGCGATCTACCCTTAATTATCTCTAACCATGTGAGTGGTAAACTTGCTATAGATTTTGGATGTGGGACAGGACGATCAACAAGATTTTTAAAACAACTTGGATTCGATGTGATAGGCATTGACAACTCAAACGAAATGATCGAAATCTCTAAGAAACTTGATAAATCAGTTGATTACTATTTAGTATCTGATGGAAATTATCGTCATCTTGGATTGAATCAGTTCGACCTTATACAATCTATATTCACCTTTGATAATATACCTGGTTGGGAGAATAGAACAAATATTTTAGCAGGACTTCGTGACTTATTAAAACCTTCTGGAAAACTTATTTGTCTTGATTCAACACCAGAGATTTATACTAATGAATGGGCTTCTTTTTCAACAAAGGACTTTCCCGATAACTGGCATGCAAAAACTGGTGATATTGTTCGTGATATCATGCTGGATGTTGAAGACAGAAGACCCGTTGAGGACATTTTCTGGTCTGAACCAGATTATCACAAATTATTTGACATAGCAGGACTAAAGCTAGAAGCTACTTATAAACCATTAGGCTTCAAAGAGGAACCTTTCAACTGGGTATCAGAAATTAAGGTTGCGCCATGGATGATTTTTGTCCTTGCCAAGGCTACAAAATCGAGTCTGGCATCACAATCTTGAAAAAGAACGGCACATAATACGGAAGGTATGGGTAATTATCTCATCACGCTTTTGCGGGATTCTATGAACTCGGACCTTTATCTGTAATACCGAACACGCAACTAAATAATAACAATCATCATCTATAAATAATATGGATATGAGAAGATTAATCTGTTTAATAACATTAGTGATTTCTTTCTTTTCATGTGAGAAGTCACCAGACACCAGCAAAACCCCTAAGATTCCTGGTAATCCAAATACTACTTTCAACAAGAAGATTTTGGATGGTTATTTTGTCACATCGATTGCTTTCGACGCCAGTGGGAATGCCTGGATTGGTACATTTAAACAAGGCTTGATAAAATACAATTCTCAGGAAACCACAATTTATAATTCCTCAAATTCAATGCTTCCGAGTAATTTAGTTATCTGGGATATTAAGATTGATAGTAAAAACAATGTTTGGATGGGCTGCAATGGGCTATTGAAATTTGATGGGGATATATTCACTTTATATAATTCAGAAAACACAGTAATACCGGAAGATTTTGTCTATTCGGTTGCCATTGATTCAAAAGATAATATCTGGTTTACTTCATGCAGATTTCGACAGGGTGGCGTTGTAAAATATGATGGTAAAAAATGGGAAGTTTTTACACCAGCCAATTCAGATTTGCCGGTAAACTTCGTCCATAGTATTGCTATTGATAAAAATGACCGGGTTTGGCTGGCCCTGGGTGAGATAGTAACCAATTCATATTTTGTAAAAATTTCTGGTGATCAATGGACCACCTATACAGCATCAAATCTGGGGTTTTCTCCATATTATCTTGGTAACATCCAGATTAATAGCCATAACGAGGTATGTGCTTCGATTGACTATTCTTTATCAAGTACGTGGGTTAATTCAGGTCCTCAGGTTTTCGTATTTGATGGGAATCCCTCTTTGCAGCTACAATTTGATAGTATAACAAAAATAAAATCTCTTACAGTTGATAATGAGGATAATATCTGGTGCAACACGTATAATGGATATGCTGTTTACAATTGGAATAAATGGGTGGTTAATGATACAATATTTAAAGAAATTGGTTCGTTTACTATAGGACAATCGAAAGATGAGAAAATCTGGATTGGAACCGGAGATGGTATTTTTATCAATAATTGAGGAAAAAAGTCCTTCCGCCAAAACTAACAATCAGACATGAACCCAGCATTGAAAATATTGTTATATATTTTGGTTTTGGGGGGGGGTTGTCAATGTAATAAACAGGAACAATCAATTAAAATCTCTGATGACAAATTTCTAAGTTCACTTATTAATCAGGGAATTGACAAGAATGGAGATGGCATTATTAGTCCTGCGGAGGCAGAAGTTATAACAACTTTGAATCTGGCTGGGGACAGTATTTCGGATATGAAGGGTATTGAGATATTTGTCAATCTGTCAAAACTTGATTGTGCCTCTAACCAGCTTACCAGTCTGGATCTTTCTGAAAACCCCGCTTTAAAAGAATTGAATTGCAACTGTAATCAACTTACCAGTTTGATTGTTTCCAATAATACTTCATTAAGGATTTTGCGTTGCAGCAATAATCCTCTGTCCGGTCTCGATGTTTCTGACAATACTGCTCTGGAATATTTGTACTGTGAAAATAATCAACTAATCGCTCTGGATGTCTCTAAAAATATGGCCTTAAAAACTATTTATTGCGGTTCAAACCGGTTGACTACTCTTAATGTCTCTAAAAATGCCGGCCTGCATAAGTTGAATATAATGGCTATGTCTTCTTTGTTTAAAGTTTGTGTATGGAAAATCCCTTTCCCCTCAACCAATGTTGAAGTTAATACTTCTGGTAGTCCAAATGTCTATTATTCAATTGATTGTCGTAAATAAGTAATCATGGAATTTCTAGTTGCACCTGGATATTGATTTTAAAAAAACCGGCAGACTTATGAAGCCAATCAACTTGATAATAACATTTTTACTCATATTAGAATTTTATAATGCCCGAAAACAAATCTATGAAATCATTATTATTATTAATTCGAATGTCCCTGGTGATAGTTTTCATGCTATTCTATGCTTGCGATAAAGTAACCGTTGAAATAAAGAATCCTCCTTTGCCTGTACACCGAAAAGATGAAAAACCTCTTACGCCTGTACCCCTGGGTTGTATCAGGGGTTACTTCGGGGACTATTACAGAACGTTTACACAGCATATTGAAAAGATTCAGCCTGTTGACAGCTTTTCAAATTGCTATTATTACGGGTCTTGCAACGGCACTCCAATTAATCAAATTAATTTAATACGGTGTGATTCATCTTTTGTCTTTGCCATGTATATCATGGGGCGTTCATTAGATTCGTTGCCTGCTACATTTCCTGTGTCTTCCGGGTATGGAAAATACGCTGATATAGAGTTTTACCCTTATCAGAGCTGGAGCTGGAATTCACCAGGACACTATTTTCTGGCCGGTTATTATGGGTATAGCGTATCTATAACTGATAAAACAGACGATATTCTTACCGGGACATTCGAGGGTATTCTAACATCATCCACTGGTGAGATGTTGCCTGTTACAGATGGAGAATTTAAATTAAAAATCTACAGAAAATACATGCCATGTGGACAGGGCAATGGAAAATGATACAATAAAACAATATTACCGGGGAAATTAATATGCGGAATAAAAGATTTATTGCAGAACATCGGGGTGGACCTCTAAAAAAAGAGCAGCATACACAGTTAATGAAATCAGAAAGAGAAGGATTTTAAAATATAATATACGATTTTTGCATGAATCGTTACCTGACCCACCTTTCAAATCTGTGATTCACCCATGAAGTTCATCCATTTACCGATTAAGCATTTTAAAAACACAGTCGCAATTATATTTTTGTATATGATTCTTAAACCACTTAAAGCTAATCTGATGAAAAAGATTTTAGTATCATGTGTCACAGTCCTGTTTTGTATTTCGATTATGATTTTAAATTTGATCTTATAATTGCACCATTTCGAGTAATCATGCATCTCCTTGATAAAGAGGAACAAATAAAAGCAATTAATAAAAGGGATTAGTAATCAACTGGATTTCGAGGATGAATATGATCACGGCAAGAAGATCAAGCGTATTGTTTCAACTTCCCCGGATTTAATATTAAGAATCTGAGCCATGGAAACATCAAAAACTTATGAAAACTATCCATTATGGATTGTAACTCTATCCAACTTAGTTTCAATTTTAATCTACATTTCGGGGTTTATGATAACTCTCCGATTAGTATGGATTGCTGCAGCTTTCTATTTAGTTTTTATTCTGGCTTTGGAGTATAGGTTGGTAAATAAACATTGTGTCAACTGTTATTACTGGGGCAAGACTTGTGGATTTGGCAAAGGAAGACTTAGTTCCTTGTTCTTTAAAAGAGGTGATCCATCAAAATTTTGTAATAACAAAATGACATGGAAAGATATGATTCCTGATTTATTAGTTTCTCTAATACCATTAATCATTGGAATAGTATTATTGATAATTGAATTTGAGTGGCTTCTAATAATTGCTGTGGTTCTGTTAATAACGTTAACAACATATGGCAATGGATTTATCCGGGGTACATTGACTTGCCGGTTTTGTAAACAAAGAGAATTAGGTTGTCCGGCAGATAAATTATTCAATAAAAGCAAATAATCTTATAATATCTGAGTGAGCTTCGTCTCTGAGTTTGAACAGCTAAAACTATAAACTTATCTAAATTATGAATCTATCTGCAGGAAAAAACATCATTGTTCTTATGGTCATATGTTATTGTTTGTCAACCTGTAATACTCCTGAGAAGGATTCAATGCAACCATATGAGAGCTATCATATACTAAAAAGTAAAGCAGAGATCGAACAAGCATTAAAAAACAAATGTGTTGACACCATTAAAATTAAAAAAGGAGAAATAATAGCAGATATAGGCGCTGCAAATGGACATTTAGAAGCTTTGTTGTCTATGTTCTATGACAGTATAACCTTCTTCATACAAGACATAGATACTATGGTCTGTAATCAAAAAGCTATAGACAGGGTTATAGCCGATTATCAAGGTATAAATAACAAACCTTTTACGAATAAATTCATTGCAGTCAATGGCTCTGATATAGAAACAAACCTGCCAGATAGTACATTTGATAAAATATTGATGTTATGGACTTATCAATATTTAAAGAAACCACAAAATCTATTAATGGACATAAGGCAAAAATTAAAAAAGGAAGGACTATTTTATGTTATAAATCCAAATATTGATGAAAAGGATCGGGAAATGTTGACATTAAAATATGGATGGAATGCATCACCTATTGAAAAAGAGATCTCAGATATTATCGAATGCGGTTTTGAATTAATTCGAATATCCAGAAACATTGATGGTCCCGAACAACCATATATTATGGTTTTTAAAAAGAAAAATCCTGACAAATAATTACTACAACCGGGTCTATAATAAAAAAAACAACGCCTTATGACTTTGATAAAAATATTCAGGATATTGCATAATATAATGTTGTAGCTTCAGTTAATAAGAAAGTTCTGAAAAGAGGAATATCTAATCCGATTGAAATGGAGGTAACATGAAAAACAAACCTCATATATTATTAACAGGAGCTTCAGGGAGTGTAGGACAGGAAGTATTAAAACAGTTATATCAGCAAAGACATAATTTTGAAATAACTGTCTTTGGTATAGAATCAAAAAGATCACAAAAAATCTTTTCTTCTTTTAAAGGTCAGATAAAAGTAGTTTACGGAGATATTTCAAACTATAATGATATAGGAAAAGCTTGCGTTAACATGGATTATGTAATTCATTTAGCTGCTGTAATCCCCCCCCTGGCTGATGAAAAGCCAGATCTTGCATTTAAAGTAAATACAATTGGTACTGAAAACCTTATCAGAAATCTTGAACAATTATCACCTCATACTTTTTTCATTTACAGCTCCTCTATTTCCGTTTATGGCGACAGGCTGGAAAATCCAATGATAAAGGCAGGAGACATCTTGACCCCGAGTGAAGGTGATGAATATGCAAAAACAAAGATAAAAGCAGAGCAAATTATTTGCGGCAGTAAGCTTGACTGGAGTATTTTTCGCTTAGCCGCTATTATGGGAAACCATAAGTTATCAAAATTAATGTTTCACATGCCATTATTAACTTCTTTGGAAATTGCAACTGCTGAAGATACAGCAAAGGCATTTATTCATGCTATTGATAACAGGTCTCTCATTTCAAAAAGAATTTTCAACCTCGGTGGTGGCACAAAATGTCGGACAACTTATAAAGAATTTTTAACTCGCTCGTTTGAAATATTTGGGCTTGGCAAACTCAATTTTCCAGAAAAAGCTTTTGCAGAGAAAAATTTTCATTGCGGCTTTTATGAAGACGGTGACGATTTAAATAATATTCTTCAATTTAGAAATGACACAATAGAGAGTTATTATAGTAACGAAAAAAACAAAATACCTTTATGGAGAAAAGGTATAACTGTTATTTTTAGAAAGCAGATAAAGAATTTCCTGTTAAAAAAATCAGAACCTTACTTAGCGTTTATTACTGACGACACTAAAATGGTCCAACATTATTTTAAAGCTCAGTGAAACAACTGGTTATATTTTGCTTTACTTTTATTGACCAAATTTTAAGATGAACTAACAATAAAACAACCGAAATAAAAATTCAGAAATAAACAAAAACTGGGAAAAATGAAAACTAATAATAAAACCTCTGGACCTATACAACATGAACCGTTGAGGCTATGGCCAGCTGTGGTCATAGTGACACTCCAATGGACGATCAGATTTGTCCTTCCAATGTTTATATCAAATGCTACTGCATACAGTGTGTTTGGAGGACTCCTTTTAGGGTTGGCAGTCGTTGTCTGGTGGGCTTTCTTTAGCAGAGCGCCCCGATTTGACCGTTGGAGCGCAGTTGTTCTGATGATCGTAGCGCTTACAGCGACATCGCAAATCATCCACAAGTCGATTTCAACTTCGATGATGGGATTGATGTTTGTTATATATTCAATCCCGGTAGTAAGCCTTGCTTTTGTTATATGGGCCGTGGCCAGCGGTCACCTCTCCGGCAGATCCCGCCGCACAACTATGGTTGCTACAATCTTTCTCGCATCAGGATTCTGGGTGTTTCTACGTTCAGATGGAATGGATGGGGAGGCTCATCATTATTTTGCATGGAGGTGGGCGAAGACATCCGAGGATCGCTTGCTGGCCAGGGCCGACAATAAACTAATAACATATCCTTTGGATTCAGCAGCAATAGCAAAAGAAGCAGAATGGCCAGGCTTTCGGGGAGCTAATCGGGATGGTATAATCCACGGTGTGCAGATCGAGACCGATTGGTCTAAATCACCACCGGTTGAGATGTGGCGACGATCTGTCGGACCGGGATGTTCGTCCTTTGCAATCCATGGTGCTTTGCTCTACACTCAGGAACAGCGCGGTGAATACGAGATGGTTACATGCTATAACCTTAATACTGGAGAGCCGGTATGGAGACATAGTGATACAGCCCGTTTCTGGGACTCACATGCAGGCGCGGGTCCTCGTTCGACCCCAACCCTCAGCAATGGTCGTGTATACACATTAGGTGCGACAGGAATTCTGAACGTGTTTGATGCGCGTGACGGCACTCTTGTTTGGTCTCGTAATGCATCGAAAGACACCAAGGTAAAGATACCAGGCTGGGGATACACAAGTTCACCTTTGGTGATTGACAGTATCGTTCTCGTGGCAATAGCAGGTAAACTCCTTGCTTATGACCTGGTTACCGGTCATCAGCGTTGGTCGGGCCCTGATGGTGGAGAAAGCTACAGCTCTCCGCAATTATTGACAACCAATGGCGTCAGGCAGATTTTATTTTTGAACAAAGAAGGTGCGACCAGCTTCGCTCCAGCAAGTGGCAAGGAACTTTGGAAGCTCTCTTTGCCTGGTGTCCAGATTGTTCAGCCTGCCTTGATCAATGAAAGCGATATCCTGGTAAGTGAAGGCGATTTAAAAGGTATGCGGTGTCTCACTATCAAAAATGGATCCGGCGGTTGGACTACGGAAGACCGCTGGACATCAGACAAGTTAAAACCCTACTTTAACGACTTCGTTATTCATAAAGGTCATGTTTATGGCTTTGAAGGCCCCAATCTAGTGTGCATCGATCTGGAGAATGGCAATCGCATTTGGAGAGGCGGACGCTATGGAGGCCAGCTTATTCTGCTGGCCGATCAGGATATAATGCTGGTCCTGTCGGAAAAAGGGGAACTGGCGTTGGTTAAATCTACACCTGATCAATTCAAAGAACTTGCACGGTTCCCCGCAATTAAGGGTAAGACCTGGAACCACCCTGTTTTGGTTGGGAATGTCCTGGTAGTTCGAAACAGTGAGGAAATGGTGGCATTCAGGTTGTCACTTGCGGGAAGCTGATTGGAGAATAATTACGGCAAAAATTAGAATTTCAGGACGAAAATTTATCTGCACAGCTTCAAGTGTTGCATTTGGTTCTGCAGCTTTCGGACTTAATCCTTGAAATGAGATATGAAAAAACTATATTCTTACAATTTCATTACAAAAATTCTGTTTCTATTATTGACCCCTACTCTGTTTCGTGCCCTGAACTTTGGGTTTATATGGCACTCAATTTATTGGGGGACAATCACAATGGCTGTAATAATCTGGGGAGTTTTGATTTTGATTTCTCCCCTTTTCGGTCGGTTAGGTTGTGGGTGGATTTGCTTTATGGGTACCATTCAGGATATTACCAGCCAACATTCACTATTCATTATCAAGTGGAAAAAACCTCTTGTCTGGACAAGAATTCTTAATGTTTGTGCATTCTTCACGACTGCGTTTATCTTTTTCTTTATACGACTGGATTCCGGAACAATTACCGGAATAAAATTTGAACCATGGTTTTTAAATATGGATTTTAATCTGCATTATAAACAGGTATGGCTTTATGATACACTGGGAGCCGTTTTGCTTGGGTTATTATTAGAACGTCGCTGGGCTTGTAGAAACTTATGTTTTATGGGTGCTTTATGTGCTTCAGGGGCTTCAGTTTCCAGATTAATACCAGTAGTTGATACTCAAAAATGTAATCTTTGTGGTAAATGCGAAACAGATTGTCTGGTCAGAATTCCCATTAAAGATTACGTGATAAATAATTCCGGATTAGTTACAAATTCGGAATGTCTTATTTGTGGCAAATGCATCGAAAGCTGTAAACCAAAAGCCTTGAAAATTAAATTTATATGGAATAGAAATAAATACATCCAAAAACAATATAAATAAGAACTTGAACAACAGTTTAGAATTTCTGTTAATGTTATTGAAGAAGATTAAGCCAGATCTGATGTAGCAATTGCAGCTTTGCTACTGTATTTTTAATCTCAATATCGAGTTTATAAAGTTCTTTTATTGAAATATTGAAAATCTATTGATGCATATGAAAGAAAATGCCAGAATAGAAGCCTTCAGCGATGGCGTGTTTGCTATTGCAATTACCTTGCTTGTCCTTCAGTTAAAAGTACCTCCAATTGCTTCAGTACATTCTGTAGATGACTTATGGAAAAGTCTGTTTCAGCTCTGGCCTTCATACTTTGCATTCATCTTAAGTTTCGGTATATTACTGGTGTCATGGGTCAATCACCATTACCTGTTTAATGTATTGGATAAATCTTCCCGTCCTTTTCTCTATGCCAATGGATTTTTTCTGATGTCAATTACTTTTATGCCATTCCCTACAGCTCTGTTGGCAGAATATATTTCATCAGAATATGCAAAACCTGCAATAGCATTTTACTGTTTTGGCGGTGTTATTAATTCACTTGGATGGAATTGGTTATTCCATACTTTATATAAGCCAAAAAGACTCATAAATTCAGACCTAAACATTAACCTGCTTAACCCGATTAAAAGATCTGTCCAGATAGGTTTTGTAATTTATGCAGTTTCTACTCTTCTTGCTTTCTGGTTTCCTCTAATTGCATTAGCAATAAATCTATTATTGTGGATTGTATGGATTTCGTTATCATTCACAGCAAAATAAAGCTGAATATGACAACAAAGATGATAAAACTTAAAAACTTTGAAGAGTATCTCGTTGTATTTCCGGCTGAGACTCAAAAAATTCAGAGTCAATGAAAACCTGGAGAAATCAAAGGATTAAATTATGGCACACGATTCAGACACTTTTAAAAACTCAAGCTTAAGTAAGATATGTTTTATCTCAAGTATTATTGTATTCCTGTTCTGGTTTATTGGACAGGTAACAGATGTTTATCATTTTGCTTTAGTCGGCGAAATCTTTGAGCTTCTTTGGCTTATTATAATATTAATGTTATTTGTTTTGCCAATAATATCACTGGTATTTTTAATTAAAGACAAATTTAACTTCAGGTCGCTTTATCTATACACAATCATAATAGCTATCTCAAACATTTTGTTAATGGTTTTCATTTGATAAGAAAACTCAGACTCATTAATTGGAATAATTACAATCTCAAAAAGAATCTATCAGAACTAAAATGAACAACATTGATGAGTATATCGCTGGTTTCCCGAAAGAGACTCAGGAACTTTTAGAAAAACTCAGGGCAACTATCAGAAAAGCTGCCCCGGAAGCTATGGAGACAATCAACTATGCTATACCGACTTTTACCCTGAATGGTAACCTGGTTCATTTTGCCGCGTTTAAAAATCATATAGGATTTTATCCTACGCCTTCCGGAATTGAAACATTCAGAAAAGAATTATCTGTTTATGAAAGAGCAAAAGGATCGGTTAGATTTCCTATTGACAAGCCGCTTCCGCTGGACCTGATAAGCAAAATCGTAAAATTCAGGGTTAAGGAAAACATTGAAAAAACAAAGGTCAAAATAAAAAGTGCCAAATAACTTGTGTTAGTAAATATGCTGTTTAGTAAAAGGAGAACCCTCCAGTTCTAAGAAAATTTAATACTCTGTTTAATGACGACCCTGTAGCATGGAATACGGCCATTCACATATTCATGACAATAAATTAGGTAATGCTTTTAAAATAGGC
>Ga0315273_10005833_pt1 | contig 15265 bp, 10 predicted proteins | sample YL17G02_0_MG_FD_205753 | JGI IMG/M metagenome (GOLD analysis project Ga0315273, IMG submission 205753) | Sediment microbial communities from Yellowstone Lake, YNP, Wyoming, USA - YL17G02_0 | ecosystem: Environmental > Aquatic > Freshwater > Lake > Sediment | place: USA: Wyoming | collected...
CCGCACCGCAGGCGCACGTAACTGACCCCTTACGGCGGGTGGGCTGAGCGCTGTTCACGTGCCACGGCTTGCCCTCAAGCCGTGGTTATTGGTAATCCGTTCAACCTTCTTGCTTTGGCCGTTGCCGGGCGAGTCGTAGCGCGGGGGTTTATCCGCCGCGCAAGGCCGCGCGGGGGGCAAGCCCCCGCGCTATAACGCTCGTCAAGGCGGATCGCGGCCTACACCAGCCCCCACCGCCGCCGGAGCGCCCACTCGGCCGCCAGGAGGCCGACGACGATGCCGAGGAACACCCGCCCCTCGGCCAGCGGCAGGCGCCGCTCGATCTCGCGATACGACGGCGGGAGGTTCGCCGCGAGGTCGGCCATCAGGTCCCGCAGGGCGGTGATCTCGCGGAACGTCCCGCCGCCGGCCCGGGCAATCCGCCGCAGGTTCTCGTGGTCCGCCAGGATCTCGGCCAACTCAGAGTCCTGTTCCTCGACCGACACGAGGGTCTCGGCGTGTTTGGCCGCGCCGCCAATCTCCGCCGCCGCCGAGAGCGTGTACTCGCCGGGTTTGCCGAGGCCGACGCTGCCCCGCCACTCCCCGGCCCCTGCCAACTCTACCCTTATATCGGCCTCGGCCGGCCCGGCCACCCGCACTCGCGGCGCCGCCCCGGCCGGCGCGTGGACGGTCACTTCAGCAACAGGCGGGCGGGCGCGATCGGCAATCGAGTAGCGGGACCGGTCAGTCAGAATCCAGAAGTCCTCCCGCGGCCGCCCGTCGCGTCCGGCCAGCCAGAGGACGAGTTGCCGCCAGAATCGCCGGTGGACCTCCGCCCCCGCGACCGGCGCCCGCCCGCCCTGCCCCGCCGCGTCCGGCGCAAGGACCCACTGCCACGTCGTATCGATCGTCAGGGCCGCCGCCCGGCCGCGTGCGTGCTCGCGGACCGCCAGGATTGCCTTGCCGCCATCCGATTCGGCAAGCAGCCGAGCCGCCGGATGCAGCGGGCCGACGGCGCTCGCGCCGGCAAGCGGCGGCAGCGCGTCGAAGTCCATTTTCAGGCCGTCCGCGCCGTCGAGGTTGAAGATGAAGTGCTGCCGGCCGCCTGAGGTCAGCTTGAGCCTGACGCGGCCCTCAATCTGCCCATCGCCTGCCGCCATCGCGAAGGGCAGGACCTCGGCCAGCGGTGTCGCGGCCCACCCGCCCGCCCCGTACGCCGCCAGGCCGCCGAGCGTCAGGAGCCCCGCGGCGCCCCCGTTGCGGACGCGCTCCGCCAGCCGCGCGATCGCTGCCGGGGCCAGGGCCGCGGCCGGCAGGTCGCCGAGGATGACCACGTTGAACTTGTCGATCTCCTCCGCCGCCACAGGTGGCACAGCCGCCCCCGGCTGTGCGGACTTGCCGGTGGCGCTCCCAGTTGAGGGCGGCTGGGCCGCACCGCCCGTCAGGATCCGCCGGTCGAGCTCAATCTCCTTCGCATCGCCGAGGGCGCGGGCGATGTACTTCCCCTCGGGGTGAAGCCGGCCGTCGAGATACAGGACGCGGATGCCGCCTTCCTCCACGCGTACGATCGTCTCGGCGCGGTTGTTCGTGGTGACGAGCTCGCCCGGCACGGGCTCGACCGCCAGGACGATCTTCGCGGGGCCCACCGCATCGAGCGGCGGCGCGTACACGATCTCCTGCGTGCTCCGGTCCGCCGCAGGGACAACGGGCAGCCGCGCCACCTCGTTGCCGTTCACCGAGAGGACCGCCTCGACCTTCTTGCCCGCCATGCCGAGCGTTGACACGACGGCCCGCACCTGCGGCCGGTTGCCGACGAAGACCCGCTCAGGCGCCCGCAGGTCGCGCACCGCCACGTCGCAGACGCGGTCGATCGGCCGGTTGCTCCCGACAGCCACCGCGTGGACCTTGACGCCGCGCTGCCCGAGGAGCCGCGCGGCCGCCTCGGCCGACCCGCGCGAGCGCGTCGCCCGGCCGTCGGAGATCACGACCACCGCCGCCAGCGGCGACGGCTTGTCGTCGTACGGCCCGGTGCCCCGCTCCTGCCGCACGACCATCGTCCCGAGCGCGTCGGCGAAGTCCGTCCGCGGGTCGGCGCTCTGGGGGGCGAAGTTGCCGATGGGCCGCGTGCTGGTGCCAAAGGCATACGGATTGATGATCCACTTGGCGGCCAAGTCCGCGTAGGACTTGCCCGCGGTGAGGAAGGCGAACCGGACGGCGTCCAGCCGGGAGACGGCCTGCGTAAGCGTGTGCGTGTCCGGCCGTGCTTCCGGAACCACCGCATCGCGGATCGCCATGCTCCGCGAACCATCCATAAGGAACGCCACCTCGCCGAGGACTTCCTGGCGACCTTTCCACCGCACCTCCGGCTTGAAGAGGAGCATGGCGAGCGCCACGACCACGAGCGCCCGCAGGACAATCAGCGCCACGCGCCGCCCGCGCGCAAGGGGCATCGGCCATCGCCACGCCGCCAGCGCCATGGCGCCCGCGAGGGCGAGCAAGACCACGCCCGCCCACACCGGCGCCATCACCGGATCAAGCACGAGATGCCCGCCGATCTGGATCTCCGCCACCACCGCGCAGACTCTCCCTGCCGCCTGGTGCAAGCCGCCGGGAGTACCATCGGCCAAAAGACCATTGCGGATTGCGGATTTCGGATTGCGGATTGAACAACAAGCAAGGGCAACGGCGCGCCTGTTTAGCGGGGAGCCGCAGGCGACCGCGTTGGGCCGGGTGGCATGCCCAGGCCGCCGCTGCGTGGGCATGGTCTCCAGGACGGGTGACAGCATGCCCAGCGAAAGACGCGCTGGGCATGCCACCCCCCCCGTAAGCAAGGGCGTTGCCGCACCCACGTTGCCGCGAAACTGCTTGAGTCCCCCCGCACGCCGTCCTATACTCGGCGGCGTGAATCCACTACTCGAACGAGCCTGTGACCTCGCGCGGCAGGCGGGGGCGTCTTACGGCGACATCCGCGTCCGCGAAGAGTGGCAGGAATCCATCGCCGTCAAGAACGGGCGGCCGGAGCACATCGCGTGCGGCCTGTCGGCCGGCTTCGGCGTGCGGGTGCTCGTCGACGGGGCCTGGGGCTTCTTCGGCACCCATCGGCTGGAGGAATCGGCCGTCGAGCCCGCCGTGCGGCAGGCCGTGGCGATCGCGAGGGCCAGCGCCCGCCTTCGGGACAAGCCGATCGCCCTCGCCCCGGTCGAGCCCGCCGTGGCCCGCTACGAGACGCCGCACGCGCGCTCGCCGCGCCGGGTGCCGCTGGAGGAGAAGCTGGCGCTCCTGGCGGCCGCGTCCAGCGCAATGAAGGGGCCGAACGTCAAGCTGGCCCAGGCGTTCTTTGCCGCCTACGAGACCCAGCAGTCCTTCGCCTCGACCGAGGGCGCCCGGATCGAGCAACGGATCGTGCAGACCGGCGGCGGCATCGCCGCCACGGCCATCGCCGGCGGCGAACTCCAGGTCCGCTCGTACCCGAACAGTTTCCGCGGCAACTTCGCGACCGCGGGGTATGAATATGTAGAGGCGATGGACCTCGTGGGCCAGGGGCCGCGCGTCGCCGACGAGGCCGAGGCGCTGCTGAAGGCCCCGCCCTGCCCCGAAGGCCGGCGCACGATCGTCATCGACGGCGGGCAGCTCGCCCTCCAGGTTCACGAGTCGTGCGGGCACCCCATCGAGCTCGACCGCGTCCTGGGCATGGAGCTCTCGTACGCGGGCGACTCGTTCCTGACGATCGACAAGCTCGGCACGTTCCTGTACGGCTCGCCCGAGGTCACCATCGTGGCCGACGCCACCGCCCCCGGCGGCCTCGGCACGTTCGGCTACGACGACGAGGGCGTGCCGGCCCAGCGGACGCCGATCATCGAGGCCGGCCGCTTCGTCGGGTACCTCTCGAGCCGCGAGACCGCCCCCGCCATCGGGCGCACCTCGAGCGGGGCGATGCGGGCGAGCGGCTGGAACCGCATCCCCCTCATCCGCATGACGAACGTCAACCTCCTGCCGGGCCGCGCGGGAACGCTCGAAGACCTGCTGGCCGACACGGGCGAGGGGCTGTTCCTGGCGACGAACAAGTCGTGGTCCATCGACAACAAGCGCCTCAACTTCCAGTTCGGCACGGAGATGTGCCGCGAAATCGTGGGCGGCAAGCTCGGACAGATCTATAAAAATGCAACTTACACGGGCCTCACGCCCGAGTTCTGGGGCTCGTGCGACGCCGTCTGCTCCGCGGCCGCCTGGCGGCTCTGGGGCACGCCGAACTGCGGCAAGGGCGAGCCCCCCCAGACGGCCCGGGTCGGCCACGGCGTGGCGCCGGCGCGGTTCCGCAACGTCCAGGTAGGAGTCAAGACATGACCCCCGCCGACCACGAGGCGAACCTGCTGGAGGTCGGCCGCCGTGTCGTCGCCGCCAGCCCCGCCGATGAAACCGAGGTGCTCCTCTCGGAGGGCCGCCAACTCCTCACGCGCTTCAGCCTGGGCCAGGTCCACCAGAACGTCGGCACCGAGGAGGTGTGGGCGGTCCTGCGGCTCGTGCTGGGCGGGCGCATCGGCGTCGCGACGGCGTCGAGCCTGCGGCCGGAGGCCCTCGACCAGGCGGTCGCCTCGGCCATGGCCATCGCCAAGGCGTCGGAACCCGAGGAGGGCTGGCCGGGCCTCCCCGCCCCGCGGCCCGTCAAACGCTTCGACTCCTACGATCCGGCCACCGCCGAAGCGCCGGCCGACGCGAGGGCCGACGTGGCCGCCCAGATCATCAAGGCCGCCCGGCAGAGAAGCGGCGAGGCCGCCGGCGCCGTCGAGGTCGAAGAGTCGAGCCTCGCCATCGTCAGCTCGCGCGGCGTGGCGGTTGCGGCAAGCCACACGCGGGCCCAGGCCCACACGGTCGTCACCTGCGGCGACGGCTCGGGCTTTGCCGAGGGGGTCGGCGTGCGCCTGGCGGACCTGCGGCCGCGCACCATCGGGCGCCGGGCCGCCGTCAAGGCCGCCGACAGCCGCCACCCGCAGCCCCTGCCCGCGGGCCACTACGACGTGGTGCTCGAGCCGCCGGCCATGGCCGAATGGCTCGAGATGCTCAGCTATCTCGCTTTCAGCGGCAAGAGCTTCCAGGAGGGCCGCAGCCCGCTCTCGGGCAGACTGGGCCAGCGCGTCACGGGCGAAGAGGTGACGATCTGGGATGGGGCCCTCGACCGGCGGACGTTGCCGTTGGAGTTCGACTTCGAGGGCCAGCCGCCCCAGCGGATCAAACTGATCGACCGTGGCGTCGCCAAGGCGGTGGTCACGAGCCACTACCGCGCCCGCCGCCTCGGCAAGCGCCGCTCGACCGGCCACGCCCTGCCCGCGTCGACGGGGTACGAAGCCCTGCCGATGCACCTCTTCATGAAAGGCGGCACGTCGAGCGCGGAAGCCCTCGTGGCGGGGATGAAGCGGGGCCTCCTGGTCACGCGGTTCCATTACACGAACATCCTCGACCAGATGAAGACGGTCCTGACGGGGATGACCCGCGACGGGACGTTCCTGGTCGAGGACGGCCGGATCGTGCATCCGGTCCGCAACCTGCGGTACACCGAGAACGTGCTGGAGGCGCTCGGGCGGATCGACGGCCTGTCGCGCCGGCTGACGCTCGTCCGCGGGCCGGTGGTCGTGCCGACCGTGCGGATCCGCGAGGTGAACTTTACGGGCACGACCGAGTTTTAGTCGTTTAGCCGCAGCCGGTACGGCTGCGATTACTAGCGACCGTCGCCGTACCGGCGACGGCTAAACGTCGCGCGACACTGTACCACGCCCGTTTAGCGGGGAGCCGAAGGCGACCGCGTGTTCCGAATTGCGGATTGAGCGGCAACGAAACAACGAAAGGATGAGTGTCATGGCACGGACAATGGTTGTTGTTTTCCTGGTAGCCACGATGTTGGCGGCCGGATGCGAAATGGGCGCCGTGCGCCAGGGCCCGGCGGGCGAGACAACCTTCCAGGACGACGTCACTTTCCTCAAGAAGTTCACCGACACGGTAGTCCTGCAAGCCGAGGACGGCAGCGCCCAGGTCGCCGTGTGTCCGCGCCTCCAGGGCCGCGTGGCCACGAGCACGACCAGCGGCCCCGAGGGCCTGAGCCTCGGCTGGACCAACCGCGAGTTTCTCGCGGCCCGAAAGAACGACCCGCACTTCAACCCCTACGGCGGCGAGGACAGGCTCTGGATCGGCCCCGAGGGCGGCCAGTTCTCCATCTACTTCAAGAAGGGCGCGGCGTTCGACCTGGCCCACTGGTACGTGCCACCGGCGTTCAACTCCGAGCCCTGGGACGTGGTCGGCAAGGACCTCGATCGCGTTATGATGCACAAGGACATGTGCCTGGTGAACTACTCCGGCACGGTGTTCAATGCCGAGATCCGCCGCGAGGTGCATCTCTTGGGCGCCGCCGAGATCGCGAAGGACCTCGGCATGGCGCCGCCGGCGGGCGTCAAGACCATCGCGTACGAGTCGGTCAACGAGATCCAGAACGCCGGCAAGGAGCCCTGGAAGAAGGAGACCGGCCTCCTGTCGATGTGGATCCTGGCGATGCTCAACCCGTCGCCCGCCACCACCGTGGTGGTGCCGTACGAGGAGGGGCCGGAAGCGGAACTCGGCCCGATCGTCAACGATACGTATTTCGGCAAGGTGCCCGCCGACCGGCTGAAGGTGGGCCACGGCCTCATCTACTTCAAGGCCGACGCCAAGATGCGCACCAAGATCGGCCTGTCGCCGAAGCGCGCCAAGCCCGTCCTCGGCAGCTACGACGCCAAGAACCAGGTGCTGACGATCGTCCAGTACACGCGGCCGCAGGGCCCCGCCGACTACGTCAACTCCATGTGGGAGATCCAGAAGAACCCCTACGCCGGCGACACGGTCAACAGCTACAACGATGGCCCGAAGCTGGGCGCCGCCGAAGGCCTGTTCTACGAGATCGAGACCTCGTCGCCGGCGGCCGCCCTGGCGCCGGGCCAGTCGCTGAAGCACGTCCACCGGACGTTCCACTTCCAGGGCAGCGAAGAGGCCCTCGGCAAGATCGCCCGGGCCACGCTCGGGGTGGGCGTCGCGGATATCAAGAAGGCATTTGAATAGCATGACATCACGCCAGCGCGTCCTGGCCGCGTTTCGGCACGAAGAGCCCGACCGCGTGCCGATCAACTACTCGGCCAACGAGGGGATCGACCAGCGGCTGAAGGTGCATTTCGGCGTGGCGAAGGGCGACGACGAAGCGCTCCTGCGGGCCCTCGGCGTGGATTTCCGCTGTATCGGCGCGCCGCACACGGGGCCGAAGCTCCACGCCGACGTCCCCGGCCGGAGCATCGACCTGTGGGGCATCCACCGCCGCTGGGTCCAGCACGCCACGGGGGGCTACTGGGACTACTGCGACTGGCCGCTGCGCGAGGCGACGCTGGAGCAGGTCGAGCGGTGGCCCATGCCCTCCCCCGACCACTTCGATTACGCGGCCGTGGCCGAGCAGTGCCGCCGACAGGACGGGTACTGCCTGTGCGTCGGCAACCCCGGCCTCGGCGACGTGATCAACTCGACCGGCATGATACGGACGATGGAGCAGGTGCTCCTGGACCTGGTGACCGACAATGGGGCGGGCCTGCGCCTGATCGACCGGCGCCTCGACATCCAGCTCGAGGTCGCCCGGCGCACGATCAAGGCGGCGCGGGGCAAGGCCGACCTCCTGTGGCTCGGCGAGGACCTGGGGTCGCAGCGCGGGCCGCTCCTGAGCCCGTCGCTCTTTCGCCGCCACATCCGCCCGCGGATGCAGCGGTTCGTGGACCTGGGCAAGGCGTACGGCCTGCCCGTGATGATCCACTCGTGCGGATCGAGCAGTTGGGCGTTCGACGATTTCCTGGAGATGGGCATCTCGATCGCCGACACGCTCCAGCCCGAGGCGAAAGACATGGCCCCGGCCTACCTTAAGAATCGCTGGGGCAAGCGCCTCGCCTTCCACGGGATGATCTCGACGGCCGGGCCCGTGGCGTACGGCACCGTCAAGGACGTGGTTCGGAACGTGCGCGAGACGCTCGAGACCATGATGCCCGGCGGCGGCTACGCCCTCGCGCCGACGCACATGCTTCAAGACAACTCGCCCACCGAGAACGTGGTGGCGATGTACGAGGCGGCGAAGAAGTACGGCGCCTACTGAATCCGCCCGTTTAGCGGCGAGCCGAAGGTCGAAGACTCGCCGTGGCGGGCAACCGCGCGTGTCAATTGCGGATTGGGAATTGCGAATTGCGGATTGAACGGCAACGCGAGAAAGGCAGGACCATGAAAGCACTGGTGTTGCATGGAATCGGCGATCTCAGGGTCGACAACCTTCCGAAACCCAAGCCGGGCCCCGGCCAGGTCCTGGTGCGGGTGCGGGCGGTGGGGCTGTGCGGGTCGGATGTCCATTATTACACGCATGGACGCATCGGCGACCAGGTGGTCACGGAGCCCATGATCGTCGGGCACGAGGGCGCGGGCGAGGTGGCCGCCCTCGGCCCCGGCGTCAAGGGCCTCAAGGTCGGCCAGCGCCTGGCCCTCGAGCCCGCCGACCCCTGCGGCCGCTGCGAGTGGTGCAACACGGGCAAGCCGAACCTCTGCCCGACGGTCAAGTTCTGTTCCACCCCGCCCTACGACGGCCTGATGTGCGAGTACGCCGTCCTCGCGGCGCACCAGTGCGTGCCGATCCCCGATGCGATGACGCTGGACGAAGCGGCGATGCTCGAGCCCCTCCAGGTGGGCGTCCACGCCGCGAACCTCATGCAGGTGCGCGCGGCCGAGACGGTGGCGGTGGTCGGCGGCGGCTCGATCGGCCTGGGATGTATGGAGATGGCCCGGCTGTGCGGGGCCGGCCGCATCATCGTGACCGACAAGCTCGATTACCGGCTGAAGCTCGCCCGCAAGCTCGGCGCCGACGACACGGTCAACATCGAGAAGGCCGACCCGGTGAAGGCGGTCATGGAGATGACCGGCGGCCGCGGGGCCGACCTGGTCTTCGAGTGCACCAACCGCGCTGCCGGCGCGCCGCAGGCGTACGACCTGGCGGGCATCGGCGGGCGGCTGTGCCTGGTGGGCATCCCCGAGGAGGACACGATCACCATCGACACGCACCGTCCGCGCCGCAAGGAGCTGCGGGTCCAGTACATCCGCCGCTCTCGCCATGCCGCGGCGCAGGCGATTACGCTGGTGAGCTCCGGCCGGTTGGACGTCAAGAGCTGGATCAGCCACCGCGTGCCGCTGGCCGAAGCGAAGAGCGCGTTCGACATGGTGGCCCACTACTCGGATCACGTGCTCAAGGTAGTGATCCTGCCATAGGAAATGACCCGCGCAGAAGAAAGGAGGATCCGGGTTCGCCGCGGCCCGGATCCTCCAGAGTCGGCTGTCCTCCCAGTTGGGGAGGTGACCCACAGCCTTGCTTCAAGTATCGGCAGGAATGGCGAAGGGCTTGAGGCAAACCGCGGGCGACGCAAAGACGGCCACTTGTCAGTGGCCACTTGTCGTCTGCCGTTGCCGTTCGCCGTTTTCGCCCCTCAATTCGCAATCCGCAATTCTCAATACGCAATCGAAACGCGGTCGCCTCCGGCTCCCCGCTAAACGAGGCGGGTTTTTTGTGGTAATAGCATGCCGAACCGGATAGGTTCTTGCAACGGCGCGTGCTCCGGGCAAGGGGCAGCGCCGGTCGTTTGCGCCGACCGATAGGCGCTAGCGGAGGCCGTCTCGAGTGAAAGCCAGAGGCAACACCTGCATCGTGGGGCTCACGTGGGGCGACGAGGCCAAGGGCAAGATCGTCGACCTGCTGGCCCCCCAGCACGACATCGTAGTCCGCTACAACGGCGGCAACAATGCCGGCCACACGGTCGCCTTCAACGGCGAGACGTACAAGCTGCACCTCGTCCCCTCGGGCCTGTTTCACCCGAACGTGACGTGCGTCATCGGCGGCGGGCTGGTGGTCGACCCGAAGGTCCTCCTCGAGGAAATCTCGAAGCACGAGGGGGTGGCCGCGGGCCTGCGCGGGCGCCTGCTCGTGAGCAGCCGGGCCCACACCATCTGGCCCTGGCACTCGAAGCTCGAAGCCCTGAGCGAGAAGCACCTGGGCAAGGGCAAGATCGGCACGACGCTCCGCGGCATCGGCCCGGCGTACGCCGACAAGGCCAACCGCGTCCACGCGATCCGCATGGGCGAGCTGCTGCGGCCCGACCACCTGCGCGTCAAGGTCGAGCGGATCCTCGACGCGAAGAACCTCGTGTTCCAGAAGGTCTTCGGCGAGCCGCCGCTCGACGTCCGGGCCGTGTGGGCCGAGTACGCGGCCTACGGGCAGGCCCTCGCGCCTTTGATCGCCGACACGACGGCGTACCTGCACCGGGCCCTGGCGGAGGGCAGGCGCATCCTCTTCGAGGGCGCCCAGGGGACGCTCCTTGACATCGATCACGGCACATATCCCTATGTTACGAGCAGCAGCGCCTCGGCGGCGGGCATCTGGCCGGGGGCGGGCGTGCCCGGCCGCAAGCTCGGCGACATTCTCGGCGTCGTCAAGGCCTACACCACGCGCGTGGGCGAAGGCCCCTTCCCCACCGAGCTCAAGGACGCCATCGGCAACCAGATCCGCGAGCAGGGGCACGAGTACGGCACCACGACCGGCCGGCCACGGCGGTGCGGGTGGCTCGACACCTTCGCCATCCGGTACGCGGCCCGCTTGAACGACATCGACGGCATCGTCATTACGCTCCTGGACGTGCTCGGCGGCCTGCCGGAGCTCAGGATCTGCACGGGCTACACGGTCGACGGAAAGCCGCTCGAGGATTTCCCCGACGACCCGGTCGTGCTGGACCGCGCGCAGCCGGTCCTGGAATCGCTCGAGCCGTGGTCCGAAAACATTTCCGGCGCGCGGCAACTGAAGGACCTGCCGCGCGCGGCACGGGCGTACGTCAAGCGGGTCGAGCAGACGGTCGGCGCGCCCGTCCGGATCATCAGCGTCGGGCCGGATCGCGAGCAGACAATTCTGCGGCGGTAAGCCGCAGGGCCGGGCGGCAGGCGGTCCTATGTGTTCAACTTGGCGCCCAGGTCTTGTCACCCCGAGCGAGGTCGCCGCGGCGACCGAGTCGAGGGGTCTCGCCTTGGGAGCAGCCGAAAAGCAACGGCCACGGCGAGATTCCTCGACTCGCTTCGCTCGCTCGGAATGACAACGCTGATGGGGTGCGGGCATTCTGCCCACCGCGCTCCAGTTGGAGGACCATGGCTGACTCGCTCTACATCCCGGAGCTTCTCGCCGGCGTGCCGCGAACCGCGTGGCCGCGGCACGTGGCCATCATCATGGACGGCAACGGCCGCTGGGCCCAGGGCCGGGGCCTGCCGCGCATCGAGGGCCATCGCCGCGGGGCCGACGCCGTGCGGCGCCTCACGGAGGAGTGCTCGCGGCTGGGCCTCGCGCAACTCACGCTGTTCGCCTTCTCGAGCGAGAACTGGCGCCGCCCGCCCGACGAGATCGCCTTCCTGATGGACCTCTACCGCCGCTACCTCGTCAAAGAGCAGCCCACCCTCCGGAAGAACAACATCCGCTTCCGGACGATCGGGCGGCGCGAGGGCATCCCCGACGACGTGCTGGCCGAGGTCGACCGCACGCTCGAGGTCTCGGCCGCCAACACCGGCATGACGCTCTGCCTGGCGGTGAACTACGGGAGCCGCCGCGAGATCGCCGACGCGGCCCGGCGCCTCGCCCAGCTCGCCCGGAGCGGCGAACTCGATCCGGCCGCGGTCACCGAAGAGACGCTGGCGTCGGCACTCGACACCGCCGGCATGCCCGACCCGGACCTCTTGATCCGAACCGCGGGCGAGATGCGGCTGTCGAACTTCCTCTTGTGGCAATTATCGTACGCCGAACTGTGGGTGACCGAGACCCTCTGGCCGGACATCGCCGAGAAGCATCTTCACGAGGCGATCCGCGACTTCGCCCGGCGCGAGCGGCGGTTCGGCGGACTGGGACACACATGCACCATGCATTGATGCGCATCACGATCGGGGCGGGGCTGATTGCCGGAACGGCCGCCATCCTGCTGGGCGACCTGGCCGTGGCCCGGTGGGCCGTCCGCGCCGCCCCGGGCTTCTGGATTCTCCTGGTGGCGGCCCTCCTGACGGGCTGCTGGGAGTTCCTGCGGATGCTGCGGCAGGCGGGGCACCCCGTCCGGCCTGTCATCGCGATGGTTTTCGTGGTGCTCCTCGTGGGGAGCGCGGGCCTCGACATCTACCGCGTGTGGGACATCCTGCCGTGGCTCCACATGCGCGGGCTGGAGCTGTACCTTCTGCTGATCGTCGCCCTGATCTTCACGACGTTCCTGGCCGAGATCATCCGCGTCGAGCGCACCGACGGCAACATGCTCCGCGCCCTGACGGCCGTCTGCTGGACCACGCTGGTCGTCCTCACGGTCGGCCTGCTCGGCGTGTTCCTGGCGAAGGTCCGGTTCCTTTCGGCCGACTCGGCGGAAGGGCTGCTGTACCTGGCGCTCGTGCTCGCCGTGGTCAAGGGGAGCGACATCGGCGCCTATGCCGTCGGCTCGACGCTCGGCCGGCACCGGCTTGTGCCGAAGCTCAGCCCGAAAAAGACGGTGGAGGGCCTGGTGGGCGCCCTGGCGATGGGCACCGGGCTGGCCCTGGCGATCGGCGTGGGCTGGGGGCGCTTCAACTGGATCGAGATGCTCGTCTTCGGCATCGCCGTCAGCACGAGCAGCATCCTCGGGGACCTGGCGGAGAGCCTCATCAAGCGGGCGTGCGGCGTGAAAGACAGCGGCAGTATCCCCGGTTTCGGCGGGGCGCTCGACATCCTGGACTCGATGCTGGCGGCGGCGCCGGTGGCCTACCTGGTGCTTGTGCTATTGACCGGGCCGGTCCGATAGTGATAATAGGCGTCGGCGGAAAGGCAGCCAACCCGGCTGCCGGGCGAGGGAGCTTCCGAAGCGCTTCCGCCGGGGACGGGATGGAACGAACCTTCAAACTGAGAAACGACGAGCACCGGCGCCTGGTGTTCGGGCCCCGTGACAAGTACCTGCGGCTGATCCGCGATACCTTTGCCGTGCGCCTGGCGGCGCGCGAGGGCGAGATCCACGTCATCGGCCCCGCCGAAGCCGTCCGCAACACCCACACCGTCATCGAGGAGCTGGTGCGGATGGCCGATGACGGCCTCGTGATCTCCGACCGCGAGGTGCAGCAGGTCGTCGACACCGTCGCGCGCAGCGGCCAGGGACCCTCGATCCAGACCATCGAGGTTTACACGGCGGGGCGCCGCGTGCGGCCCCAGACGCCCGGCCAAGCCGCGTACTGCCTGGCCATCGAGCGGAACGACCTGACCTTCTGCATCGGTCCGGCGGGCACAGGCAAGACGTTCCTGGCCGTCGCCATGGCGGTCCAGGCGCTGAAGCGCGACCAGATCAAGCGGATCGTGCTGGTGCGGCCGGCGGTCGAGGCCGGCGAGCGCCTGGGCTTCCTGCCGGGCGACCTCCAGGCGAAGGTCAACCCGTACCTGCGGCCGCTGCTCGACGCGCTGCACGACATGATGGGCTTCCAGCAGGTGCGGGCGTACACGGAGAGCGACGTCATCGAGATCATCCCGCTGGCGTACATGCGCGGCCGGACGCTCAACGACGCGTACATCATCCTCGACGAGGCCCAGAACACGACGGCCACGCAGATGAAGATGTTCCTGACGCGCATGGGCATGCGGTCGAAGATGGTCGTCACGGGCGACATCACACAGGTGGACCTCGCGACCGGCACGAAGAGCGGCCTCGTGGACGCCTGGGAGAAACTGGCGGGCATCGACGGCATCGAGTTCCACGAGATGACCCGGCGCGACATCGTACGGCACCGCCTCGTCCAGGAAATCGTCGATGCCTACGAGCACGGCGAGCGGGGCGCCGAGGATCGCCGCCCGCGGCCTAAGCCGACACCCAAGACGACAGAATAAGGTCCCGCTATGACCTTCTGGAATCGGAAGCGCCTGCGACCGCGATACATCGACCGGGTGATGCTGGAGAGCCCGCCGCCGTGGACCTCTTACCTGCGGTCGCGGCGCGGGATCTGGCAACTGGTGGTCTTGGCGAGCCTGGCCGTCGGGCTGCTCGTGATCGTCCAGGTGCCGCATCCGCCCCTGCCTTACCAGAAGGGCGTGCCGGTGAGCCATCCGATCCTGGCCCGCGTCGATTTCGACTACGTCGACAAGGATGTCACGCGCAACGTCCGCGACCTGAGGGCCCTTCTGGCGGTGCCGGGCAAGTACGAGGTCGAGCCACGGCAGGTCCTTGCCCTGCGCGAGAAACTCAGCCCATTCGTCAGCGATGTAGCGAAGGCCGAGTCATTCCAGCAGATTCCGCCGGCCGCGCGCGAGACCTGGGGATTGACCCAGGAAACGTTCGACCTCGTGAAGAAAGCGATTGGCGACCAGGCGAGCAACCTGGCCGGCGTCCAGGAAGCCGTCGCGAAGGCAACGGCGGCGCTGGGCGTTCCGCGGAACCTTCCCATCGTCCGCGATGAGGACTACCAGCGGGAGGCCACCCGCCTCGGTCAGATCCAGGACTTTCGCGCGAAGCTCCCGGCCGGACTTCCCGCGGACACCGTCCCGGCTTTCGAGGAGCCCGCGGCCACGGTCACCGCGTTGGCGGCCGACGGCGAGGTGGCCATCCCCCTGGGCAGCGTCATCACGCTGACGCAGACCGACAGCATCCAGGCCCGGATCGAGCGGCTTATCGAGCCGACCCTGAAGCCGATCTTCGGGGACAAGGGCGTCCTGGCCCTCGCCGGCGCCATGGCCCCTCAGGTCGGCCCGACGCTCGTTTACGCCAAGGCCAAGACCGAGAACGCCCGCAAGGACGAGCGAGACAAGGTGGCTGACATCCGTGTCCTGCGCAAGGCCAACACCACGCTGGTCGACGCGGGCAACAAGATCACCGACGCCGACCTCGAGGTCCTCGAGCAAGAGCAGGAGGCGCGGCTGGCGCAGCTCGGCTGGTTCCGCACGCTCCTGGCCTGGATCGGGGCGGCGGTCGTCCTGGTGGTCCTGCTGGCGCTGCTGGCGGCGTACACCGCCCGGGCCCAGCCGCGCGTCGCGCGGTCCTTCCCGCGGACGCTGATGCTCGCCATCCTGTGCCTCCTCGTGGTGGGCGCGTCGAAGGCGATCGCCCAGGCCAAGGGCCCCATGGAGCTCTACACGCTCCTCGTGGCGGTGGCGGCCATGATGGCGGCGGTGGCCTATACCGAGACCTTCGCCATGGCCCTCGGGGCGGCGATGGTCGTGCTGGTGGCCATCGCAACGCGG
>Ga0315273_10005834_pt1 | contig 15265 bp, 19 predicted proteins | sample YL17G02_0_MG_FD_205753 | JGI IMG/M metagenome (GOLD analysis project Ga0315273, IMG submission 205753) | Sediment microbial communities from Yellowstone Lake, YNP, Wyoming, USA - YL17G02_0 | ecosystem: Environmental > Aquatic > Freshwater > Lake > Sediment | place: USA: Wyoming | collected...
AGAACTGATGCTCGACGCGTTCGCGTCGCAAGCCTCCCTCGAAGAAGCGGCAGAAGTCGATCGCTTCGCGCTCGCCCAGGAGTTCGCTGGGCTCTGCCGGGAAGAAGACGACGAGGAGGACGACTTCTAGCCCTCCAAGGGTTGCCGCCAGGCGACCGCTAGCTGCTACCGGGGAGTTGGCTGCAGAATGTCACCGGTGCGACGCATCGGTGACCTTTGTTGAAGCCCACGGAGTAGCCAGCCTGATACCCGGCCGAATACCCGGCCTCATAGCCGAGTTTCTTGCCCACCTCGTGGCCGCGGGCGCGACCGTGACGGTACCCGACCTCGCGACCGCTGGCGCGGCCGGCTCGGAACCCGTCCGCGACGCCGTCGGAACGGCCGGCCCGGTAGCCCTCGAGATAGGCGGCGTCATCGCTGGCAGGTCCCGAAGTGGCCGCGGGACTCACCGACGGCAAGCTCTCCGGCGTGGCTGTGGGCGACAACCCGGCGGTCGGCGGTTCCGAGATGCTCACCCTGCCCAGCGCGAACGCATACCAGTTGTTCAAGGTGCCCACCACGCCGAGCGCAGCGGCGACCACCAGCACGACCACGGCTGCGGCAAGCCTTCCCCACCGGACGGAGCCGCGCCGCTCAGCCACCCTGCGCCGCCTCCCATGCCAGGAACTGCCGTTCGAGCTTCTTGTGACCTGCCTTCCGGCCTTCCTTGAGCCCCACCGCGTAGCCCGAGTGCTCCCCGCTCGCGAAGGTCGCGTGGTAGCCCTTGTGCTTGCCCACCGCGAAGCCGTGCTGGAACCCGAGGTGCCGCCCCTTCTTCACCCCACGGGAATAGGCGGCTTTCTTCCCGTCCGCGTATCCGTCCTCGTAGCCGGCGGCCTTCAACTGGTCCGAGGGGCCGACCGCCGCCGATCCGGACGGGCCAGGAGACACGGCTGCGGCCGCGACAGGCCCGGTCACGCGGTACACGTGGCCGGTCGCGAACGCGAACCAGTCGTGGGCCGTGCCGAACGCGGCGACGGCGAACACGGCAACGGCGGCGATGACGAGCACCACCACCGGGCCCAGATTGCCTCTCGTGCGCGGAGTGGCCATGGGACCTCAGATCGAGAACCAGGATTGGTCCCATCCAGGCTAAGACGAGGAGAGGGCCGATTCCAGCACCTCGGGGGGAGATCGGACCGACCGGAGCCGGGCGGCCCGCCTATCCGCCAGCTCTCTCCCTCATCTGGCGTTCGTACTCGTCCAGGTACTCCCGCGTGAGCTTCCTACGGACGAGCCCCGATGCGCGCCCCCGGGTCGCGACGACCGTCGCCTGCTTGAGCACCGCTTCGTCGAGCATGTCCTTCATGAACATGACCGCGCCCAGGCCCTGTGCTTTGGCGTTCTCGTAGTGCTCGATGATCGCCTCGGCCCGGTCGTATTCCTCCTGGGTGGGCGTGAATACCTCGTGCAGCACCTCGATCTGGCTCGGGTGCAGCGCCCACTTACCCTCGTAGCCGAGGCCCTTGGACCATGTGGCCCGGGTCCGGAGACCCTCGAGGTCACCGATCGAGACGAAGGGCCCGTCGATAGCCTGCAAGGCGAAAGTCCGGCACGCGACCAGCGTGGCGAACAGGCCGGCGTGCAGGTGGTCGCCCGGGTAGCCCGGCATCGGCGAGCCCGCAGGGATCGCGGGCAGCCCAAGCGAAGCGCTCATGTCCGCGTATCCGAAGATCAGGGCCTCCGCGCGGTCGGACGCCGGTGCGATTTCGCTGATGAAGGTCAGGCCTGCCGCGCTCTCGATCAGCAGTTCGAGCCCGACCCTCTTCCCCGAGAGTCCTGCGTTCGCTTCAGCCTTCTCAACAAGAGCCTCGACCTGCTTGACGCCTGCGGCGTTCTCGTTCTTCGGGACCATGATGCAGTCGAGCCGCTGGCCGGCGCCTTCCACCACCTCGGACACATCGCGCTCGCACCACTCGGTCGTCACGCCGTTGATCCGCACGACCATCGTCTTGTCGCCCCAGTCGCCCCGGTTCAACCACTCGACGACGTTCGCTCTCGCCTCATCCTTCACCCCGGGAGCGACCGAGTCTTCCAGGTCGAGGAATACCTCGTCGGCTCCGAGGCCTTGGGCTTTCTCGATCATCCGCGCGTTCGAACCCGGAACCGCGAGGCAGGAGCGACGCGTGCGCGTGGTACGGCCGGCCATCTGCAGATCCTCTCAGGAAGAGGGGCTCATGCTATCCGGGGAGAGGCACGAGCCGCAAAGAACTCGCAGTGGTCCAGGCCGTTCAGCGACCTCTCATGAGCCGCTCCCGCAGCCGTGACGGCGTGTTCCCGATCAGACTCCGAAGCGCCCCACGGGGCCGGCCCGCCTCCTCGAGGCGATCACCGCTCTCTATCGCCCGTTCGATGGCTCTCACCGCCGGATAGCGCACGGGTTCGGGCGGAACCTTTGCGAGCGGGGGTCCCACCACCGGGAGACTCGCCCACTCGTCGTCGGTTCCGAGCACGAGGGAAGCGAGGATCCGCGCGCCGAGCTTCGTCTGGGTGAGGCCGTGCCCGGCGAAGCCGAGCCCCGCGTAGACGTTCCCCGGCTCGAGCGTCTGGAAGAAAGGCGTGAACGAAACAGTGTGGTCGATGGGGCCGCCCCAGGCGTGGGTGAAGCGGACCCCTTCGAGTTGAGGGAAGAGCCAGAGGAGTCCCCGCGCCGCCTCCTCGGCGACGCGGCGATCGTGCGTGCAGGACCGACCCACATGGCCGCCGAAGATCACGGCTATCGCGCCGCCGCCGATCGCTATGCGCCCATCCTCGGTGGGTCTCAGGTAGAAGAGCATCTCGCGGCTGTCGCCGATCCCGGCCATCGAGGTCCACCCGATGCCGGCCAGCCGGTCACCCAGCGGTTCGGTCACCACCATGTAGTCCACGACGTTCGAGAATGCCCGGCGGAACTCCGGTCGGGCAGCCGCCCAGGATCCGGTGGCAAGGACCACTTGGTCCGCCCTCACGGCGCCTTCGCCCGCATGGACCACCGCGGGGAAGCCGCCCTCGATCCGCCCGGCCGCGTTCCCCTCGAAGATGTGGACGCCCCGCTCGAGGCACACACGCCTCAGGCCCCGGGCCAATCTCGCCGGCTGCACGATCGCGCAGTCTTCGACAAACGTCCCGCCCACGAACGTCGGAGAGTCCGCATGCGAACGGGCTTCCTCCGCCGAGACGTTCACGATGGCTTCCGGCACGCCGAGGGACAACGCGGCCCCTACGTCGCCGTCGTGGGCACCGCGCTGCCACTCCCCTGCCTCCGCAACAAGGATCCCTTCCGCGTGGAACCAGCAATCCACGCCGTTCGCGTCAACCCATCGTCCGATGTCATGGACCTCGTCCGCCACGCGCTGCGCGTACCGGAGGCCGGACTCGCGACCGAACAGACCGGTCAGTCCTTTTAGGTCCCACCAAGACGAAGACACGAATCCCCCATTGCGCCCGCTCGCTCCGCCTCCGCAGATGTCGGACTCGAGCAGAACGACGCGCAGGCCTGGCGCGCGCTCGGTCAGTTCGATAGCCGTCCAGAGCCCGGCGAATCCGCCGCCGGCTATGCACACATCGGCCGAGACCCTCGAGCGGAGCGGCGGGCAGGTCTCCCCAGGATCATGCGCGAGCGCTTCCTCGAGCCAGAAGCTGCGTGCGAAGCCGGGATCGGGCATGTCAATCCTCACGGCAGCGCTCCGCCCCGGGGACGCCGCGGAAGCGGTCCGTCGGCAGGCTGAGCAGGCGGCAGCGGGCCGGTCACCAGCCGCCGGTGCATTCGGCCGATGTCTGTGCGTCCTGCGTTCCCCGGGTGTCCCCACCCGTCACGTTCGTCACTATGCAGTACACGCCCATCGCGTCCTTCGACACCACCAGGAGGTTGCGTTCCCCGGCCACGCGAATCGTGACCACTCCCTCCGAAGCGGTTTCCGCCCTGTTCCAGGTGAGGCTCGCATCCACACCGTCCGCCGACTTCGGGTTGAACCCCTCGAAGGACGGCACCTGCTGGTCGCCTAGGTACGCCTGTGCCGCGGCCAGGGCCTTCTCGAGGTCCGCCCGAGCGCTGGCCACCGTGGGCGAGGGAGCCGGTGCGGCCGGACTGCCGCCCAGGGACAGCGCAATCATGAGAGCGCCGCCGATCAGCAGGGCCGCCGAGACGAAGGGCAGCGCCACCCTCGCCGCAGCCGTCTCCTCGATCCACGCGGAGAACCGTCGCAGCATCCCGTCACGGTAGCGCATCCCGGGGCGATCTCGGTGTGTCCCACCGAAGCAGCGACCGCTCTCATTGTCGTCCGTGTTCGCGCGCAGAGCACCCTTCATCGACCGGCTGCATCCTGGGTGACAAGCGATACCCTCGGGCCCCTACGCATGTTGCCCAGTCCCTGCATGCCCTCCGGCGTGCTGACCAGGATGCTCTCCCCGTCGAAGTCGGCTCAAGGGGGCGTCAGATGGGTGCCGCGTCGGGCACGGAGGGCAGGATCCAGGAGGAAATGGGGTCTTCTACCCATTGCCTTGGAGAGAACTCCCGCCGTATATTCGGGCGGCACTTGTCCGGCTGACTGGGGGCTGCCGGGACGCCCCCGGGGGGACGATCGGGCGACATGGACTGGGTTCATCGAGCGATGTGCCGGGGGGAGGATCCTGAGCTCTTCTTCCCGATTGGGTCCACAGGTCTTGCTGTCACTCAAGTCGACACAGCCAAGGCAGTCTGCGTCGTGTGTGCCGTGAAGAGCGACTGCCTCGAGTGGGCGCTCGCCACCGGTCAGGATGCGGGTGTCTGGGGCGGACTCTCCGAGGAAGAGCGCCGAGCGGTCCGCCGGGCCCGCCGCCGCGAGGCCCGTCTGGCGAGCGTCGGCTAGAGCGCTCCTCACGCACGGCTCGAAGGACAGAGCGTCTCGATCACACACTCCCCGCAACGTGGCGCGGGCGCTTTGCAGACGGCCCGGCCGTGCTCGATCAGCAGGTAGGTGAAGGGGAACCACTCGTCTTTGGGCAGCAAGGCCATGAGGTCGCGCTCGATCTTCTCCGGTTCCTTCCACCGGCTGAAGCCCAGCCGGTTCGACAGACGCTTGACGTGCGTGTCCACGGCGATGCCCTCGACCCTGCCGAAGGCATTTCCCAGGACGACGTTGGCCGTCTTGCGAGCGACCCCGGGGAGGCTCAGCAGCTCGTCCATGGTCCCGGGAACCTTCCCCCCGTAGACCTCGAGGATCCGCCTGCAAGACCCTCGGATCGCCCGAGCCTTCTGGTTGAAGAACCCCGTCGGGCGGATATCTGCGGCCAGCTCTCTCTCCGGCACTCGCAGGTAGTCCTCCAGTGTCCGGTACTTCCGGAACAACGATCCCGTCACTTGGTTCACCCTCTCATCCGTGCACTGGGCCGAGAGAATCGTCGCGACGAGCGTCTCCAACGGGAAGGATGCCTCCAGCGACATCCGCGCCCCCGGGTAGGTCTCCTCGAGTCGCAAGACGATCAGGGGCGCTCGTTCGGAAGCGGGGCTGCTCCGAGCGACAACCATGGCGAGATTATCCGCGAAGTGCCCCCGTCTCGGCCGTAGGCTCACGAAGGGCCGGGAATGCCGAGCGGGGCCCTATCGGGCCCCGCTCGCAACTCCCGGGGGTTTTGGCCTCCGCCGGACGGTCTCCTCGCCGACAGGGCCCGGGGGGGCTTGCGTTCCAACTTCCATTATCGGCCGAAGCCCGAGGGGGACTTGAGCGTTCCAGCGGGTGGTTTCCAGAACTATCCCGACGGGCTAGACACGGCCCTTCGGAAGCCGCTTTCCCCGGTAGTTGGGGAAACTGATGTCGGTGTGCTGCCAGCAGAAAGCCCCGCCGTTGTACCGAGAGAGCTTCGTCCGGCACCCCGCGCGCTGGCAGGTGCGGGACTCGCCTTCCACGGCGTGGGACGGCCGGCTAGGGACTGGGCGGGTTCCTCTCACGGGTGCCTCCTGCGAGCATTTCGCCGCCGGGGGCAGCGCGGTTCTACGGTTGCCCTGGGGGCTCGCTCGAAGCCAGCATCTCGCGGATGCGGTCGGCGAGCGCCTGGGGGACGGCTTCCCGTCCGCACTTGGAGGCGATGATCTCCCGCAGGCGCCGCCTGAACTCGGCGCGCTCCAGGCACGGACCGCACCGACCGATGTGGGCCTCGATCTCCTCGTATCGCGAAGGGTCGAGTTCCCTGTCGACGAATAGCTCCAGCTCGCGGAGGATCTCGCCGCAGTCGCCCTCGGAACAGTCACTCTCTGACAACGCCACGCTCCCGCACAGATTCCCACAACGCCTTCTCGAGGCTCTTTCTTCCTCGGTGCAGCCTGGACATGACGGTTCCGATGGGTATGCCCAGCATCTCCGCGGTCTCCTTGTAGGAGAAACCTTCCACGTCCACCAGCAGAACTACGACGCGGAAACCCTCGGGCAGAGCATCGACCGCGGCCTTGACATCCTCCTCCGGGATAGCCTCCAACACCGAGGACTCCGCCGAAGGCCCCACGGCCGATCCGTCAAGCCTCTCGTACAGGTACCAGTCGCCCATTTCGTCACCCGACACGGTCATGGGCTCTCGCTGCTTCTTCCGATACATGTTGATGAAGGTGTTGGTGAGGATCCTGTACATCCATGCCTTCAGGTTCGTTCCCTCCTCGAACCCCTGGAACCCCCGGAACGCGCGAAGGTAGGTCTCCTGCACGAGATCCTCCGCGTCGCTCGGACTACGCGTCATCCTCAGGGCAGCCGAGTAGATGCTCCTCAACATGGGCAGCGCATCCCGTTCGAAACGCTTCCGGAGGTCGTCGGTCTCGCCGCTCATCCGGCCCAGTATGCCTGTGCCGCGCGCAGGGAACCACCCGGGTGTCGTCCCGACGGGGTGAGTGGGAAGATGGCTGCCTCATGTCCGACCGCAAAGACAGGCCCGACCTCGGCGGGAGCGCAGGGGACCCCAGCAAGTGGTGGCGGGTCCCGCTCCTGTACCTCCTGCCCATACTGCTCGCCACATGGATCCTTCTCTCGTTCATGGGCCCGAACCCGGAGGCAATCGACTACTCGGACTTCCTCAACAAGGTCAAGGGCCACCAGGTAACCGCCGTCCAGATCACCGACACGGAAGTGAAGGGGACCTACACGAGCGGGGGCCAGGACCACGCGTTCGTCTCAACGCTTCCTCCCAACCTCGAGACGCAGTCGCTCGTCCAGTTCCTGATGGACAACAACGTGGCGAAGATCGACGGTCAACAGGCGGGTATCTGGCAAGCCATCCTGTACAACTTCCTGCCCCTGATCCTGGTCGCCGTGTTCCTGTACTTCGTCGTGTTCAGGCGCATCGGAGGCGGTGCGGGCGCGGCGCTCAATCTGGGCCGCTCGAAGGTGAAGGTGGTCGACCGCAAGGAGATGAAGACCACGTTCGGGGATGTGGCCGGGGTCGACGAGGCCGTTCAGGAACTCCACGAGATAGTCGACTTCCTCAAGAACCCCAAGAAGTATCAGCGGCTCGGCGGCCGGCTCCCGAAGGGCGTGCTCCTGCTCGGGCCGCCCGGCTGCGGCAAGACCCTGCTCGCGCGCGCGGTCGCCGGCGAGGCCGACGTCCCGTTCTTCTTCATGTCGGGCTCGGAGTTCGTCGAGATGTTCGTCGGGCTCGGCGCGGCGCGTGTCCGCGAGCTGTTCAATCAGGCGAAGGAGAAAGCACCCGCGCTCGTGTTCCTCGACGAGATCGACACGATCGGGAAGGGGCGGATGGGCGGCCCGTCGGGGAGCTTCGGCTCGCACGACGAGCGCGAGCAGACCCTGAACCAGTTGCTGGTCGAGATGGACGGCTTCGACGCGTCCAAGGGCGTCATCATCATGGCCGCCACCAACCGGCCCGACGTGCTCGATCCTGCGCTGGTCCGGCCGGGCAGGTTCGATCGGCAGGTTGTCGTGGATCGCCCCGACCTGCGCGGGCGCGAGGCGATACTCAAGGTGCACGCCCGCGGCGTGGCGCTCGACCCGACGGTGGACCTTAGGGTACTGGCAGCCCGCACCGCCGGTTTCACCGGCGCGGACCTCGCGAACGTGGTCAACGAAGCCGCGCTACTCGCCGCGCGCCGCGAGAGGAACTCCGTGACTATGGTCGAGCTCGAGGAAGCGATCGACCGTGTCGTCGCCGGTCTGGAGCGCAAGAGCCGAGTGATGTCGGACAAGGAACGTGAGATCGTCGCCAAGCACGAGATGGGCCATGCACTGGTGGCCCTGTCGGTCAAGAACGCAGACCCCGTGCACCGCGTCTCGATCATCCCCCGAGGGGCGGCCGCGCTCGGCATGACCATGCAACGTCCCCTCGAGGATCGGTACCTCATGACCGAACCCGAGTTGCACGACCGGCTCGCCATCCTGCTCGGCGGGCGAAGTGCGGAGGAGATCTGCTTCCAAGAGATCTCGACGGGTGCGCAGAACGATCTTCAACGCGCCACCGAGATAGCGCGTGCGATGGTCGTCGAGTACGGGATGAGCGAAGCGGTCGGGCCGCTCTCGTTCGGCCCGAACGGGTTCCGAGGAGCCGAGGGCATGTCTCTGTTCCCGGGTGGGAAGCCGGAGATGTCCGAGCACACGGCGGAGGTCGTGGATCAGGAAGTCGCCCGGCTGGTGAACTTCGCGCACGAACGGGCGCGCAGGATCCTCACGGAGCGGCGGGGATCCCTGGATGCGCTCTCCGGGCTGCTCAGGGTCACCGAGGTCATCGAAGGCGCCGATCTGCTCGCGTACTTCGAGGGCCGCAGGCCGATCCCCGACGCCGTCGAGGCCGCTCGCGTGGCTCAGGCGCGAGCGGAGTTCGCCCTCGCGCCGGACATCGCCCCCGCTTCGGAAGTCCCGCCCCCGCCGGCGCCTCCCACGCCGCAGGTCCGGAACCTGCCGCGTGAGACCGCCTAGTTCCTCCCCCCGACCGTGAGGTCGATGCGGCCCCGCCAGCGGTCCAGGAACCTGTAGTAGTTGCGCTTCGACAGGCGCTCGCGCTCCGTAGGCGAGGTCGATTCCCACATGCGATGTTCCCGCCTCTCCACCTGAAGAGTGACCACCACGGCCTTGTACCCGCGATCCATCAGGCGGAACGAGTACTCGACGTCGGCGATCCTGTAGAACTTGAACTTCTCGTCGAAGAACCCGGCCTCCTCGAGCGTCTCCCGGCGGAAAGCCATCAGGTAGCCCTCCACGGCATCGACGCGCCGATCTTCCCCCACACCCCCCGACTCACGGAACTCATGGAGGTCGTCCGTCACGAGGCCGAACGGCCCGACGACGCCGACCGAAGGGTCGGCGAGAGCCTCCTCGAGGGGAGGGAAGACGTCTCCTGCCGCCTCGATCGAACCGTCGGCGACCACAACGATGCGACCGCGCGAACGCCGGAGCCCCGCGTTGCGGTCGGCGGCCCAGCCGAAGTCATCCTCCAAGGGAATGACTTCCACGTACGGAGGGAAGTAGGAAGGCTCCGTGCCCGCCGCATCGACCACCACGTGTTGCACATCCCGCTCTCCCTGAAACCGGCGGAACGACTCGATCCCGCGGAGCACATCCTCGGGCCAGCCCTGCACGACCCAGTGGACCGAGAAATCCGCGTTGGACGGTTCACGCAACAGAGACTCGACCTGCCCCGGACGCAGGCGCCTCACCTCCTCCATAGTGGGCTCGATATCGACGCCTTCGGGCGTGTCCCTAACCTCGAACCCCATTTCGCGGATCCGATCGCGCAGTCCATCGGCCGCAGCGAAGTCCCCTTCGGCCCTCTTCCCAGCGCGCTCCTCCGCGAGGCGGCGTGCCCGCTCCGGAACCTCCCTCACGGGTACCTCCTGATGAAGCGGAGCACGGCGGTGTCGGCGGCTTCAGGCTGCTCCGAGTGATAGAGGTGCCCCGCTCCCCGCAGCAGAACGAGTTCGGCCCGAGGGATACGCGCCGCGAGGCGGAACGCGTTCTCGACCGGAACGAGACGGTCGTCGGTCCCGTGGAGTACCAGGGTCGGGGCGACGATCCCGGGGAGACGGTCGTAGGAGTCGAAACCCAGCATCGCCTCCCATTGTCTCCGACCGGCTTGCGGCCGCTGCGGGTTCCGGGAACCGACCTCGAGATCTTCAGTGACGTGTTCAGGGTGTCGTTCCGCGAACCCCGTCGCATAGAGCGCGAGGTGCAGCCCCTCCGCCTGCTCGGCCGTCTCCCTCCGGATCGCGTGCGATCCGCCGCAGTGGGTGCAGGCCAGCACAAGCGTCCGAACCACTTCTGGATGAGCTAGCGCCAGTTCCTGCGCGACCATGCCTCCGAAGGACTGGCCGTAGATGTGCGCCGGAACAATGTCCAGGTGATCCAGAAGGTCCACCGTATCTTCGACGAAGGTCGCTGCTGTCATCGGCTCGTCGGGGGCATCCGACATGCCGTTCCCGCGGAAGTCGTATGCCACGACGAAGAACTCAGCTGAGAGCCGGGGGATACTGCGACGCCAACCGGGGATGTCGCCGCCCATCCCTTCCAGCAAGACGATCGGGGCGGCACCACGATCGCCGTAGGTCTCGAAGTGCAGGCGACAGCCATCGGGCCTGCGCAGTTCGGGCATCGGTCCCCCCGCAACGAGAAGGCGGGCGACCGGAGTCGCCCGCCGCTGTCGCGGGGAGAGGATTTGAACCTCTGACCTCTGGGTTATGAGCCCCGCGACGTATACGGCGGGGGGAAGCGTACACCGGCGACTAGCGCTCTCACCTGCGGATTCTCTCGGACCCAGCGGCGCTCATTGCGGCCCGTTGCGCCCTCCGCGCCTCCGCGTGGGGGAATTTTGGGGGAATTCTGGCTGGCGCTCCGGAGCGATCGCCGGAATCTCGGAGGTCTCAGCGTGCGACAGCGTCACACAACGGGCCGGACCGACCACGGCCACCAGGACGCGCCGAGACTGCCAGCCCGGTCCCCCGTAGCCTTCGGCGCGATCTCCCTTGCTCTCCGTCGTTCCCGTGCGGGCAGAGACGGCCACCTGGACGGCCGAGGAACCCGCGCGAAGGCGCCGACGATCCTGCAGGCCCCACCTGAACGCTACGCGGGCGTAGCTTTCAGACAAGAGCCGGGCCCGGCACAGACGCGACCCCCTGCCCCAGCGGAGCAGATGGCCCTCGAACGAGCCCGGATCGAGCAGCACGCTACGCCGGGGTAGCCGACTCGCGGACATCCGCACGCCGATGTCCGCAGGCAGGTGGGCGGGTCGCTCGGGTTCACCAGGAACGCCAGAGGGCGCCGACGGGGGGTCTGTTGCTGCCGTTCCGTGCCAGACAGGACCGTCGGCAGACAGGACCTTATCGGCGCCCAGGTGTCCATTGTAGGTCCCGCCATGGCACCAGGAGCGAGCGAGAGCGGCAGGCCGCCCTAGAATGGCCCGGATGCGGACGCTGGCCGAGATCATCGCGAGCTTGGAACCCGTCGAACTGCGGGCGGTCTCCGCGCTGCGCATCGAGGGCGAGAGCTGCCGAGTGTCGATAGCACTCTTCCTGCCCGGCGCCGGTCCTGCCATCCTCCCAGAGCACATCGCCGACGTGGACCTCGATTTCCTGGACCTTCCCGAAGGAATCACGGTCTCGGGGTGGACCCGATACCCGGACATCGAACGGGCCGTCATGCCCGTCGACGTCGAAGGCCAGATACGCGAGGTGGAAGAAAGCGGACTGCTGGGGCATCTCGACGTGAGCCGCTACGAAGTCGAAGGGCGCGCGTGGTGGATCGTGAAGACGCACGCGGGCTCCGATGCTGAGCGGGCTGCATGGCTCGTGTCGCTCGCGCGGGACAAAGGGTAGCGCCGGGGTCTGACATCGCGAGAGCGCGAACCTCCCCGGACTCCCGTACCGGGGAACCTCCTGAGAATCGGTCTGCGTCGCCCCTGTGAGGTCATCTTCGGGCTCGCCTGCGGATTCGGCTCCTACTTCGCTCCTAGGCCCTGTGCCGCATGCGGAATGGGCATCCCTGCGGCGTGTCCGGGCCTCTCCGGTACTCGGACACCGGCTCGGCCCCAAACTCGGTCTGTGTGCGACGCGTACATGTGGAACGGGCTCGAGGATGTGAGGACGGAGACCGCGGAGCGGGTCTCTCGGGTGGCGGGCCTGTAGGCCCGACCCTGCATGCAGGCTTCGCGCTCCCGCTGAGTTTCAGCGCCTCGGCGTGGGATTGACCAGAGAGCCTCCCCGCGGCCGTCTGCGTGCGCTCTGTCTGCGTCGCGCCGCTTCCTCCGCCGCCTCGAGGGATCGCTCATCCCACCCGGGTACAACCTCGCCGCCTGGTCCCGGAGGCTTCGCGTTCGCCGCGGCGCCGAGCGCCTCGAGGGCCACCTGGACGCGACCCGAGATGTAGCGGCAAGTTTCGCGAAGGCGGGCCTGCGCCGGCGACGTGACGATGTCCGCGACGCTGTCGCTCGTGCCGGTTGGGCGGGCCGATCCGCCGACGAATCCTTGGCCAGTGGATGAGAGGCCATCATCGTGCATCAAGCGATAGGCGTCGAAGACCCGCTCGGCGTCCTTCCTGATCGCCGCGAGATCGCGGAGGAGGTCCGCTGGCGCAGGCAGCGAGTCCCGCTCAGTCCGCGCCATCCTCGACTTACGTGAAACGATCGAGCGCGGACGGCGGGCTGGCCGACTCACCCGAACGCGCAGATGGCGAGAGCCCCAGCTCGCCGCCGAGGAGTCGAACGTTCGTGGCGGCGATCCCGGCTATGCTCCGCGCCGGGTTCTTGACGACCGAGCCCCCTCTGGCCCCCTTGATGACGATGCCCGCCGCCGTGAGCTTCGTAGCCGCTCGGTAGGCTGCGAGCTCGCAGCAGAAGACCTCGAGGACGGCATGGTCGAGCGGGGTCAGGACGCCAGCGTCGTGCAGGATCTTCGCGGCCTTGCGCCAGATGCGTTTCGCTTCCACGGACAGATGCGCGGGCGGTGCCGGAGGCTTGCTCGTGGTCGCCTTGGCCCCCGCGCGGACTCCCCTCGAAGAACGATCGCGCGTGCCGCGCAGCAGGCGCAGGGCACGTGGCGCGGGTTTCGGGCCCGGCTTCATCGGGCCAGCCCTCCCCGTGACCGAAACGCCCTAACCTGTCCGCGCATACGTGAGCTTACCCCTCCGGTCTGGTGCGCAGCTCGAGTGGTCATACCCCACCCCCTGCCGACCCCTCGGGCACGGGTCAGCCCTCCTCCCCGGCATCATCGGCGAACCGCGGCGACTCGGGACCGACCTTCACACTCCGCGGACCTTCGGCGTCGTCTTCCGGTGCCGCGGCAGCGGCGAGCAGGGCAGAGACCGCATCGGCGAACAGAAACGGCTCTCCGTTCGCCTTCCGGAGCCCGGCAAGCCGCAGGGCCGCGACCTTCCCGTCCGCGCCGCCGGAGGAATGCCAGCGAACGAGCGCCGCGGCGCTGGTCCACTCGGCGACGGCCTGCTCGAGGCTCGCGAGTTCTTCCACGACCCGGAGACGTGCTTCCTCGCGCGCCTTCGTAGCCTCCTCGACGTAGCCACGGCGGCCAACCTCAAGGGCCTGTCGAAGATCGGCGCGGGCGGCCTCGAAGGCCGCGGTGGCCGCCGTGTGGTCGCGACGGCGTTCCTCGAGGTTGGCCTTCGCCTTCGCTTCGGCATCTCGGCCAGGGCGCTTGCCCTTCTCGCCCTTTCGGAAGTGTTCGGTCAATGCGCGGAGGTCTTCCTCTCCCGCGACTTTGACCGCGGACTCGGCCGCCTTCACGCCCACGAACGCTTCATGCTTCCTCGCGTCGAGACAGTGGATCTCTTCGACTCTCTCGGCGAGATCGTCGGCGAGGCGCTCTGGGCTCGGCAAGTTGAGCGCGGAAATCGGCTTCATGTTCATGTCTTCCCCTTCCTCTCTCTAGTACCTACGGCCGGATGCCGCATCGCGCAGCGTGTCGTTGAACGACGCGCGTTCAGCCTCGAGGCTGCTCGCCGGCGGCGCGGGCGGGCGGGCGCCGCCATCGGCTGAGCCCGTCGGCTTCGTCGGCGGGTCCGCTTCCGGCGTTCCTTCCGGCGTTCCTTCCGGCGCCGGGGCAAGCCACCCGACGCGACGGGCGAAAATTGCGTCTAGTCGACGTCCCACGGTTCCTCCTCCTTGCTCGGTGCTGCGTGGTCTTGGTCGCTCGCCGGAGAAGATCTCGTCGCCTTCATCGGGCTCGTACTGGTTCCACCAGCGCTCGATGCCCTCGACAAAGGCAGGCCGCGTCTCCCGGATTCGTTCGGTTGCGATCTCCCGCGGCACCGGCAGGACCACGCTCCGAGCTCCGAGCGTTTGGCGAAGCGCACGGCGGTCTGCCGCTTTCGGTGCGCTCCGAATCACCCAGGCATTCACGCTATCGGGCAGTTGTGCCACCTGCTGCAGCACCGCCTCCCGGACCGCCGACACGATGCCGCGCAACGTCTCCGGGCGCTCGTACATCGGGCGATGCGACAACGCTGCGTACAGCGCGTCGTAGTCCACGATCAGGTCGCCGGGTTCGGCATGCTCGTGAACGTAGGTCGTCTTGCCCGCACCAGGTGGGCCGGCAACGATGGTGACTGTCACTACCGGCCAGCCGCGGAGATAGTGCCCAAGGCCCTGTCTGAGCTCGGCATGGTGCCTCCTATGCGTCTTCCCATGATTCCTCCGTTCCGAGCGGCTGTGGGCCGCTCGCGATCCGCGCGGCCAGCGAGTCCAAAAGCGCGAGGCGAAAGCCGTCACGTTCCCGCCGCGCGTTGTCGAACAGTTCCTCAAACGTCTCGACCGCACTGTGTTCCTGCTCGAACTGCTCGACGATGTCCGACAGCTCGAGCAGCGCCGTGAGCCGGGCGACATGACGGGCGGTGTCTTCGCGCTCCACCTCGATCTCCGAGGCCAGCTTCTCGCGAACACTCATATTCCTGCCGCCCCAGGTGGTGCGGGGAGCGCTGCAACGGCGGCAGGACCATGCGCCGGAGCGCCCCCCGCACGTGCAACGTTGTCGGCGTTCACGAGTCCGCCCCGGTCGGATGCCTGGATTCGTGGTAGGCGCGGCAAAGGTCGGTGCGCCGGTACACATCCATTAGCCGCACGATCCCATCCGCGGCAGCTTCGGCGATCTCGTCCTCACGTCCCGCGGCTGCCTCTCCGAAGAGCGCGGTAGCGGCGGCGATGTAGTCCGAGAGAGCCCGGATGAGCGCGTTGTTCACGTCCCCGCCCCCGTCCCTTCCATGACTTCGGAGCCCGGGAACATGCGGAGCACCCGCTCGGTGGCTTCTTCGAGCGAGGCGGGCGGAGCGTCATCCTCCGGACA
>Ga0315273_10005835_pt1 | contig 15264 bp, 14 predicted proteins | sample YL17G02_0_MG_FD_205753 | JGI IMG/M metagenome (GOLD analysis project Ga0315273, IMG submission 205753) | Sediment microbial communities from Yellowstone Lake, YNP, Wyoming, USA - YL17G02_0 | ecosystem: Environmental > Aquatic > Freshwater > Lake > Sediment | place: USA: Wyoming | collected...
GCTGATCTTCACGTGCTTGTGCTCGTGCGCAGCCATGAGAGAGAGAGCGCTCATCGGCTCACCCTGTGACCCGGTGCAGACGATGCACACCTCGCCCGGCGCATACCGGGCGGCTTCCTCGATGTCGATGACCCGATCGGCCTGCACGTCGAGCAGACCCATCTCCCGGGCCAGTGCCGTGTTGTGCACCATGGAGCGCCCCAGGAACGCGACGCGACGTCCGGCGGCGATCGCCTCGTGCGCGACCTGCTCGACCCGGTGCAGGTGCGACGCGAACGACGCGATGACGAAGCGCCGGTCGGGGAAGTCGCGGAGCAGGTCGCGGATCACCGGCCCGACGCTGGACTCCGACTCGGTCTGCCCCGGCCGCTCCGCATTGGTGGAGTCCGAGAGCAGCATCTTCACCCCCCGCTGGCCGATCGCGCCGAGACGCGACAGGTCGGTGCGGCGACCATCGACCGGGGTGAGGTCGAGCTTGAAGTCACCGGTGTGCAGGATCGTGCCGATGGGTGTCGTGTACGCCACGGCGAACGCATGGGGGACCGAGTGCGTGACCGGGATGAACTCGGCCTCGATGGACCCGATCGTGTGGGTCTCACCGTCCTTGACCGGGATGAGGGTCGTGCGGTCGAGGACGCGAGCCTCCTCGAGGCGCTTGCGCGCGAACCCGAGGGAGAGCGCGGAGCCGTAGATCGGCGCCGGGACGTCACGCAAGAGGTAGGAGAGCCCCCCGACGTGGTCCTCGTGGCCGTGAGTCAGCACGATGCCGTCCACACGCTCGGCGTTCTCACGCAGGTAGGTGAAGTCGGGGAGCACGAGGTCGACGCCGGGCATGTCGGCGTCGGGAAACATGAGACCGCAGTCGACGACGACGATGCGACCCTCGACCTCGAGGCAGAAGCAGTTGCGGCCGATCTCGCCGAGCCCACCCAGGAAGACGATGCGGACTGGAGTGGTCATCGGTGCCCAACGTAGTGCGCCCCGGGCGCGAGCCCGGGGCGCAGCTGCGTCGCTTGCGATCGGGACGCCTACTTGTCGGCCGCCATCACGTCCATGCCGAAGCGGCGCGCGAACTTCTGGTTCGACGTCATGCGCGCCGTGTACGCGTCACTCACGGTCTTCCACTTCTCTTCCGTGTAGCCGTTGGCCTTCGCGATCTCGAGCTGCTTCGCCGTGTCTGCGCCGGCCGGCTGCATCTTGATGCAGAGGGCGAGGTAGTCCTTGTACGAAACGCCTTCGATCGGCGCGAACGCAGGGTCTTTGTCGACGTCGATCGCCGCGGCCTCGGACTTCAGGGCGTTCGACTCGGCCTGCCCGGCCGCCATCTGCTGGTTGGCCCAGCCGGCGCCACCTTGGGCCCCCGCCTGGCTCATCGCCTGCTGCATGGCGTCGTCAGCCTGCTTCTTGGCGTCCTTGAACATTCCCATCGAATCAGCTCCTCACTAGGGGCGGTCGGATGCAGTCTGTCCGAATCCGAGTGTGAGCGAAAGAGACGAATCGGTGAGGTCGCTGCTTACCGCCTGGGCGTACAGGCTGGGCCTACGCGCTGGCCGCCTCGCGGTCCTGGGCCACCATGTCGAGGGAGGCGTACTCCTCGCCGGTGTCGGCCCAATCCTCGAACTGGATCACGCCGAGCTCGGTGAACTTCTCGCGCAACCAACCGTCGGCCGCGTCGAGGAGGCCGAGCTTCTTGCAGTTCGGCACGATCTTGGAGAACAGCATCCCCTGGAAGATCGGACGGTCGGGCGCCTGCAGGACGAACTTGACCGCCTGCTTCACGTCGACCCCCATGCGCTCCCAGACCTCCTGCTGGAGGAAGCGGTCGCGCATGCGAACGGCCGCCTCGTACGCGAACTCCTGGCGCTCGCGGATCTCCTTGGCGCTCAGCTGCTCGTAGTACTCCTGCAGGGAAAGCACGCCGAATGCGACGTGGCGGGCCTCGTCGCTCATCACGTAGCGCAGGAGCTGCTTCAGGAGCGGCTCGGTCGACATCTGGTGCATGAACCCGAACGAAGCGAGCGCCAGACCCTCGACCATGATCTGCATGCCGAGATAGGTCATGTCCCAGCGGTTGTCGGTGATGATGTCGTCGAGCAGTGCCTTGAGGTGCGCGTTGATCGGGTAGTGACCCGACAGCTTCGTGTCGAGGTAGCGCGAGAACACCTCGACGTGACGCGCCTCGTCCATCACCTGCGTCGACGCGTAGTACTTGGCGTCGATCCACGGGACGGTCTCGACGATCTGGGCGGTGCAGATGAGGGCGCCCTGCTCACCGTGCATGAACTGCGACAGCGTCCAGTTCTGCGACTCCACCCCGAACTCGAGCCACTCCTTGTCGCCCCAGTTCTCGAACGGCGTGCCGGTCGTGTCGATGCCCGACTGGTACAGGTAGCTGTTCGCGGCCTGGTTCGCCTCGACCACCTTCTCCTGGTCGACCTCGGTCTCCCACGGCAGGTCGTTGGCGTTCCACTGCGAGGTCTTCGCCTTCTCGTAGAGCTTCGCGAGCGGCGCGCGGCTGCGCTCGTAGTCCCAGGTGAAGATCGTGCTGCTGTTGGCCGCGACCTCGTGCATCGTCGCGTCGACGTCACTGTTCGAGGTCGCAAGGATCGCTTCGATGTCGTCCAGATCGGCGCGGCCGATGAGCTCTTCGTTCGAGATGGCCATGGCAGTCAGCCCTTCGACAGCTGGTTGAGGACTTCCGGGAGATGGGACGGTTGGATCGCGGGGAGCACGAAGGCGCGCACGTATCCACGCAGCGCTTCGGCATCGGCGAGGGACACGGGTGCAGTCGGCGACAGCCAGAGCGCGAGTCCGATGCGAGCGACCCACTCGGCCGCGCGCTCCGCGTCGTCCCCGAGGAAGCGGGCGAAGCACGGGGCGATCGCCCCGGCCGCGTCCTGCAAGAACCGGTCGCCGCCCGCGAACGTCAGGTACGGCAGCAGTTGGTCGGGTTCGACGTCGGCGACGAACCGCAGCGCCGGATGCTCCCCCAGCTCGCGACCCGCGACACCGAGCACACCGACCACGGCGTCCTCGAGCGTGGTGGCCGAGCCGGCCACCTCACGAACGAGGGACGCGACGCGCGACGCCTCCGCGTGCACCGCGGCGGTGACGAGCTCCTGGCGGGAGCCGAAGTAGCGGTAGAGGGTCGCACGGGAACAGCCGGCTTCGCGCGCGATGTCGTCGATCGTGGTCTTGCTCAGCCCGTGGCGAGCGATGCACGCCAGGGTCGCGTCGACCGCGCGCGTTTCGACCCGATCCGGGTCGAGGGCGTTGACAGCGAGCGCAGCGGTCACCGTTGAGATGATACGACCATGATCGTCTCACGGTCAACGTGTCGCACGCCACACCGTCTCGCACCTTGCTCCGGGCCCGCACCTGCTCAGGGAAGGGGCGGGGCCCGGTCAGCTCGCCGACACGAGCCCATCCCATTCGACCAGCAGCTTCGAAGGATCGGTCGTGCTCACGCGGACGGGCACGGTCGCGCCCTTGGCGAGGCGGTCGTTGAGCTTGAGCGGCATCCGAGATCGGTGGACCTTGTGGAGTGTCTCGCCCCGTCCGGTGCTCACGTCGAGCCCGAGCTCGACGAGGGTCGTGCCCTCTTCCGTGCTGCCGGCCACGTACTTGAACGCCGTGATCGTGCCCTGCGCGGCGATCCCTGTGGTCGTCAGCTCGGTCGCCGTCTGCTCCGAGACCGAGCCCGGCAGCGGTGCATCGGGCTCGACCTTGCGGATGTCGCGCCAGGCGTGGAAGGCCCAGAACAGAAAGCCGGCGCCGAGCACGAGGTTGATGGCAGCCGGACCGACCAGGCTCTCGGCCCCCTCGACCGCGGCGCCGCCGAGGAGCATCCCCAGGCCGAAGACCAGGAACATCAACCCCATCAGGAACGGGAACCAGAAGTGCCACCCCGCCTTGCCCGTCTCGCCGTACCGGTGCCGGCGTCGGCCCGACGGTCGCATCCCGTCGCCACCGAGGTTGTTGAGGCCGCTGCTGCTCACGTAGGTCATTGCCGTTCTCCCTGCCCTGTCCGCGCACTGGAGCGCGAAGGGGCGGCCCCTGTCACGCAGGTGGCCGCCCCAGGCACAGTGCTCAGAGTTGGGCGCTCAGCCCTGCGGGCGGGTCCAGTCGATCGCGATCGCTGACGGGTCGGCCGGGTCGACGCGCACGCCGACCTTGTTGCCCGGAGCGACCATTGGGATCTGCATCTGCGGGATGGCAGTCGTGAGCTGCGTGGTGTAGGGGTCCTTGCCCTCCACGGCGACCTCGAGGTCCAGGACGACCTGGGGGTTGAAGTTCACGAGCGTTCCGGTCTCCTGCAGCGCCTTGATCGTGGCGGTGCCGGGCGTGCCGGTGGTGAGGAGCTGGTTCTGGGCCTGCATGTCGGCCTGCATCCCCATGGCGTCGTCGAGGGCACCACTCATCTGGTTCAGGGTGTTCGGGGTGTCCTTGATCCTCCCGAGCATGCTGGTGGGTCGACCCTGCTGCTTGCTGAGCTCCTTGCTCTGGTCGGTCATCTTCTTGATGTCCTTGAACATGCCCATGTCGACTCCTTCTGGACCGGTCTGCTCTGGTCCTGGTTGATCCAGTCCGGGCGCCCGGTGCGCCCCGACTCGTGGAGTGTCGCAACGGGAGGACGTCTCGGCCTGAGTACCGCTTACTCAATTCCCCGGCGCGCGGGTGGGGGTGCGGTTCCCCGAAGGGGCTCGCAAGATCCCCCCGAGCAGCTCACGGCCCACGAGACCCCGGACGGCAGCCGGATCGGCGAGATCCCAGCGCCCGGGGCTCCCGATCAACGAGAGCAGCGTCCGCGCAACGTAGTCAGCCGCGAGGTCCACATCGACACCTTCTCGGAGCCGCCCCGCCGCCCGCTCCGCCTCGAGCAAGGGTGCCAGATACGCCGTGATGTAGCGCAGGACCCGGTGTTGCTCGACGGTCATGAGCGGCAGCAGGGCGTCGGGCTCGGTAGCCAGCACCTTCTGGAGGACCTCGTGCTCCAGCAGCGAGCGCCGGGCAAAGGCCAGGCCGCGCTCCAGGCGGGTCTCGATGTCACGCGCGTTCTCGACCTCGGCCGCGAGTCGGGCGAAGAAGCGGTTCATCTCCCACCCGACGGTCTCGCGCATGATCTGGTCGCGCCCGCCCGGAAACATGCGATAGACGGTCGCGCGCGACACCCCCGAAGCCCGGGCGACGTCGTCGACGGTCGTCTTGGCGAGCCCGTAGAGGGCCACGCACTCGTACGTGCCCGCGTAGACCAACTCGCGTTGGTCCGGAACCGGGGAATCCATGCCCCGAGCGTAGGGGGGCGGCCGTGGCCGCCCCCCTACCTCGGTCCTCTCCGTCAGAACCCTGCTCCGGACTCAGCCGGGGATCGGGTACGTCGTCGCGGCCTTCGACGCCGCCGGCGGCCCGACCGGTGCGAGCCCGATCGGCTGGGTCGGGTCCACCTTGAACACCGTCGTCGCGCGTGGCGGGTTGCGGTCAGCGGCGGACTTGCCGTACTTGTAGTCGCCGGAGAGCCCGTCGAACTTCAGCGTCCCGACCTGGTTCGAGGCCTTGAGGATGCCCTCGTGCGACAGGTCGCCGTTCTTCACCGCCTTCTGCAGGATCTGGTACAGCGCCTGGCCCTGCACGTACCCGAACGCGAAGTACGGGTCCGGCTTCTGGCTCGGTGCGTACTGCTGCTGTTGCTTGAGGAACGCGCTCATCCCCGGGATCGAGGAGTCACCCCATGCCGCCCCCGGCTGGGTCGACACGATGACGTGGTCGACCAGGAACTGCTGCAGGTTCGGGCTCTGCGCGAACACCGGCAGCCAGAACACCCCCAAGGCGATCATCTGCGGCGAGAAGTTCAGCGCGATCGACTTGGTGACGATCGCCGTCGCGTCGACCGCGGTGGCCACGGTGAGCACCGCGTCGCACTTCGCGTCGGAGAGCGACTGGATCTGCGCCGTGAGGTCCTCGCCGGTCTTGAACCGCTCGGTCGGCCCGGTCTTGAGCTTCAGCGCCTTCTTCGCGTACGCGAAGCCGTCGAGCCCGGCCTGGCCGAACTCGTCGTCCTGGGCGAGGGCACAGACCTTCTTCCCCTTGCCACCGTTCTTGGTGTAGTAGTCGAGCCCGTTGATCGCCTCGATCTGGTACGGCGCGCCAATCGGGAACAGGTTCGGGTTCTTCACCCACGTCGAGTCGAGCGTCGCGGGTCCGCCGGCGCTCTGGTCGACCTGCATCTTCGGCAGGAGCGCCTTGGTGACCTGGGTCCCGAGGATCTGCTGGAAGTCGACGACGTCGCCCTTGATCTTGTCGTAGGCCTGGATCGCCGTCGCGGGCTGGTACTGGCTGTCCTCCTCGACCAGCTCGACCTTGTACTTCCCGCCGACGCCACCGAGCTCCTTGTTGACGTAGTCCCACCAGAGCTGGTTCCCCGCGGTGAGGGGCGTGCCGATGAGGCTCACGGTCCCTGTCAGGGGCGTGATCACTCCGAGCTTGATCGTCTTTCCGTCGAAACCGTCGGTCGACGGCGGAGCCTTGGCGTGGACGCGGGCAACCGCGGGAGCGGTCACCCCCACGACGAGCCCTGCCGCGACCGCGAGCGTCAGGAACGCTCGAAGTCCTCGTCGGTACATGGTGCCTCCTCGTTCTTGGGGATACATGGAGTTCGGGAGTACATCCCGTTCGGGAGTATGTGGAGATCTGCGCCCATCATGACCCGCGTTTCGCCAGCGGCCACGTCGCAAAGTAGTCGCGAACCCGGCGCCACATCCCGGCGAGGCCGTTCGGTTCCGCCACGAGGAACACGATGATGAGGATCGCGTAGAGCAGCGTCTGCAGGGCGGGCTTCGAGATGCCCGAGTCGGTGGCAGACGAGGACACGAACGGCAGCTGGCCGGCGAACTCGTCGATGAGGGCCGGCATCGACCCGATGAGCAGCGCGCCGATGATGGGGCCGTAGATCGTGCCGACGCCCCCGACGATGATGATCGCGAGGTAGCTGATCGAGAGGTTCAGGCCGAGCGAGGAGTCCTCGGGGACCAGGTACTGGATCCAGATGCCGTAGAACACGCCGCCCGCCGTGGCGATCGCGCTCGACAGGACGAAGGCGCCGACCTTGGTCCGGAACAGGCTCACGCCAACGACCTCGGCGGCAACATCGCGGTCACGGACCGCCTGGAAGGCCCGGCCCGGACGCGAGCGGACGAGGTTCTTGCACAGCAGCGCGACCAGGGCCACGACCGCCCACACGAGATAGAAGAATCCCTGGTTGCGCCCGAAGGTCTCACCGAACACCTCGAGGTTCGTGAAGTTGAGCCCGAAGATCTTCACGTCGATCGGCATCGGGACGCCGGCGTTTCCTCCGGTGACCTCTTCCCAGCTCCGCCAGATGTAGATCGCGACGAAGACCAGTCCGAGGGTCGCGATGATGAGGTAGTTGCCCCGCAGCCGCAGCGCGGGGACGCCCACGAGGTACCCGACCCCCGCACCGAGCAGGATCGCGACGCCGAGGTACGCGGGGAAGCTCCACCCGAGGCCGCCGTAGTCCTCCGGGCGACCGCAGTAGCTGGCGGTGAAAGCGCCGAGCCCGATGAACGCGGCCGTCCCGAGCGAGGGCTGCCCGGTGTATCCCGTGAGCAGGTTGAGGCCGAGCGCTCCGATCGCGGTGATCCCGGCCAGCGTGAGCACGCTCGCCCAGAAGTCGTCGAGCTGGAACGGCAGCCAGAGGTAGAGCGCGAGCAGCACGACGAGGAACAGCCGGCCGCGCCGCGTGCCCACGAGGCGAAGGTCGTGGCCGTAGTTACGCACGAGGCGCCGACTGGCCCGAGCCATCAGACCCGCCTCACGTCGCGCGTGCCGAAGAGCCCGTAGGGCCGCACGACGAGCACGATGAGCATCACGACCCAGGGCATCACCGCGGCAAATCCTCCGGGCAGGAACGGCAGCACGTCGGACTGGTAGCCCGCAGTCAGGACCTCGAGGATCCCGATGATCAGCCCACCCACGACTGCTCCCGCCGGGGAGTCGAGTCCGCCGAGCACCACGGCGGGCAAGGCCTTCAGCGAGATGACCGTGATCCCGATCCCGAGGCCGGTCCCCGGACCTGCGCCGGCCCCGAGCATCGTCCCGGCAAGCACGGCCACGACGCCGGCGATCGCCCACGACAGCGCCACGATGCGCCGCACGTTGATCCCCTGGGCAAGCGCGGCCTCCTGGTCGACCGCGGTCGCGCGCATGGCGACGCCGTACTTGGTGTAGCGGAAGAACGCGAAGAACACGCCCAGCACCGCGGCCGCGAGGAGGATCGTGGCGATATCGACCTGCAGGATGTTCACGTCGCCGATGGTGACCTTCTCGAGGCCCCAGGGTGTCTCGATGTTCGTGCCCGGGTTCTTCCAGATCGTCGTGACGATCGGTTCGATGAGCAGAAGTATCCCGACGGTCACGAGGATGACCGCGTAGACGGGACGGCCGACCATGCGACGCAGGATGAGCCGTTCCAGGACGATGCCCAGCAGCGCCCCGAGCCCCATCGACACGATGACGGCGAGCCAGAACGGCAGGTCCCAGGTTGCGGTCGCGTTGTACACGAGGAACGCACCGAGCGCGACCATGCCGGCTTGCGCGAGGTTGATGACGCCGGTCGCGCGGTAGATCACGACGAAGCCGAGTCCGACGAGGGCGTACACCGCGCCGAGCGCGGCACCGGAGGCGACGAGTTGGAAGAACTTCGTCACGCGTACATCTCCTCGACCTGGTCGGAGAACTGCGCAGCGATCGCGCCGCGCCGCACCTTGAAGTTCGGGGTGAGCGCGCCTTCGTCGTGGCTGAGCTCGCTCGGCAGCACCGCGAACCGCTCGATGCGATCCGCCGCCGCGTGCGATCCGTTCACCTCGTCGATCCACCGCCCGATGAGATCGTGCACCTCCGGGCGGGTCGCGAGGCTGCGCATCGTCGTGAACGGCACCCCAACGCCTGCGGCCCAGTCGCCGACCGCCGCGTCGTCGACGGCCACGAGCGCGCCGAGGCACGGGCGACCGTCCCCGATGACGATCGCAGCCCGCAGGTACGGCGACGCCTCGAGGCGCTGCTCGAGTGGACCCGGCGCCACGGCGTGTCCACCGGAGGTGACGATGATGTCCTTGGTCCGTCCGACGATCGTGAGCGTGCCGTCGGCGTCGAGCGCCCCGAGGTCGCCGGTGTGGAGCCATCCCGAGGCGTCGAGCGCCTCGGCGGTCTCGGCCGGTGCGTCGAGGTAGCCGGCGAACACGACGTCGCCGAGGACCCGCACCTCTCCGGTGCTCGCCCCGGCCTCACCGTCACCGCTACCGTCGCCCCCGACGTCGATGGCGACCTCGGTCCCGGGCACCGCCCGCCCGACCGTGCCGGGACGCCCGCCTGCGGCCGGCACGACCGTGGCCACTCCGGTGCTCTCGACGAGTCCGTAGAGCTCTCGCACAGCCATGCCGAGGCCGGACCACCACTCGAGCAGCTCGAGGGGAGCAGGCGCGCCGGCAGCCACGGCGACGCGGACCCGACGCAGGCCGACCCGAGATCGGACGGGCCGGGTGACGATCAGCGCCGCGAGCATCCCGCGCCACGAGCGCCCGCCGGGGGAAGCGAGGCGAAACGCCGATCGCTTGACGCGTCCGGCGTTGCGGAGGCCCGCGTCGATACGGCCCCGTAGGCGCTCCCACAGCCGCGGTGACGCCAGGAAGAACGTCGGCTCAACCTCGCGGAGGTCGTTCTCGATGGCATCGCCCCCCTCGCCGAAGTGGACGGTCGCGGCGGCCCGGGTGGCCTGGGCCACGACGAGCACCCGCTCGGAGATCTCGCACAGCGGGAGGCAGGACACGATCTGGTCGTGCGGGCCGAGCCCGTATTCGGCCACACCCACGTCGGCCGCGGCCGCAAGGTTCCCGTGCGTCAGCAGCGCGCCCTTGGGGACGCCGGTGGTCCCCGGGGTGAACACCACGGTGGCGACGTTCTGGCGTTCGAGCGCCGCAACCGACCGGTGCCAGAGATCGGGATCGGCTGCGCGAAGTGCCACGGCATCGAGGCTGCCGAGCGCCTCGAGCTCCTCGAAGCTCGCCGCGGGTGCCACGAGGCGGCGGATCCCGCGGGGGTCGATGACGAAGATCTTCTCCAGTCCGGTGCCTTCGCGGACCTCGAGCAGCTTGTCGAGCTGCTCCTCGTCCTCGACAACCGCGATGCGGGCCTCGCTGCGACGCAGGACGTCGGCAACCTCCTCCGCCGGCGTGGTCGGGAACACGCCGACCGTCGCGGCGCCGAGGCCCTGCGTGGCGAGGTCGGTGAACACCCACTCGGGACGGTTCTCACTGACCAGCAGGACCCGGTCACCGGGACCGATGCCGTGATGCGCGAGCGCGCGGCCCAACGCCGCGACGCGACCCGCATGCTCCTCCCACGTGATCTCGCGCCAGCGGCCGAGCTCCTTGACGCGAACCGCGACGTCCCCGGGTCGCGTCGCCGCGTGATGTAGGAGCCAGGCGGGCAGCGTCGACGGGTTCGCGGCCGCGTCGGGCGCGGGGCGCACCGGTGCCACTGCCGCGCTCACGCGTGCTCCGCCTGGCCGAGGTACGCCTCGATCACCCGGGGGTTTGCCTGCACCTCGGCCGGCCCGCCGAGTGCGATCGGCTCACCGAAATCCAGCACGAGCAGGCGGTCGGCCAGCTCCATCACCATCTGGAGGTCGTGCTCGACGAGGATCATGCTGAGGTCGAGCTCGCGTCGGATCTCGAGGATGAGGCGGGCCATGTCCTCGGTCTCCTCGCGGTTCATCCCCGCGACCGGCTCGTCGAGCAGCAGCAGCCGCGGCTCCATGGCGAGGGCGCGCCCGAGCTCGATCTTCTTCTGGATGCCGTACGGCAACGTCCCGACCGGCTCGTAACGGTACGGCTGCAGGGCAAGGAGCTCGATGATCTCCTCGACTCGTCCTCGGTTGACGATCTCTTCGCGGCGGGCCCGCCCGACCCAGGCCATCCCCGCGAAGAGGCCGGTGCGCATCCGGACATGGCGTCCGAGCATGAGGTTGTCGATCACGTCGAGGTTCACGAAGAGCCCGAGGTTCTGGAACGTCCGCGCGATCCCAAGGCTCGCGATCGCCGGGGGCTTTCGACCGATGATCTCCTTGCCCGCGAAGCGGATGCTCCCCTGCTTCGGACGGTAGACGCCGTTGATGCAGTTGAACGTCGACGTCTTACCCGCGCCGTTCGGGCCGATGACCGCGAAGAGCTCACCGGGCTCGACCGTGAAGCTCACGTCGCGCAGCGCGGTGACGCCTCCGAAGGCAAGCGTCACTTCCTCGAACTCGAGCAGCGGCGTGGTCATACGGTCCAGCTCATGCGGTCCAGCGTCGTCGGCGTCGGTACGTCTTGAGGTCACGGAAGGAGCGCCGCCCCCGCTCGCCCATGCCGAGGTACGCCTCGCGGATCTCCTCGTCACCGAGGAGCTCGGACCCGAGACCCTCGCGGACGACGTGTCCGTTCTCGAGCACGGAAGCGCGGTGCGCGATCGAGAGGGCCATCATCGCGTTCTGCTCGACGAGCAGCACGCTCGTCCCGGTCTCGGCGATCGCCACGATGGTGTCCCGGATCTGCTCCTGGATGAGCGGGGCGAGCCCCAGCGACGGCTCGTCGAGCAGGAGCAGGCGCGGGTCGGCCATGAGCGCCCGACCGATCGCGAGCATCTGCTGCTCTCCCCCCGAGAGATACCCGGCGACCGACCGTCGGCGTGTCGCGAGGATGGGGAACATCTCGAGGACCCGTTCGTAGGTCTGGCGCGTCCCGGCGCGGTCCCGACGGGTGAACCCGCCGGCCCGGAGGTTGTCGTCGACCGTGAGCTCGGCGAAGACCCGGCGGCCTTCCATCACCTGGGCGAGGCCACGCCGGACGATCGCCGGTGCCCCGAGCCCGAGGATCGACGTGCCGTCGAGGAGGACGTCGCCGCGCACGACCCGGCCCGAGTGCTCGGACAGGAGCCCCGAGACCGCCCGCAGGACGGTCGTCTTCCCCGCCCCGTTGGCGCCGAGCAGCGCGACGATCTCGCCTTCTCCCACCTCGAGACTGACCCCACGCAACGCTCGTACCGCGCCGCCGTAGAGCACCTCGAGGTTGTTGACCGCGAGAAGCGGCCCCCCGTCACCCACAGAGCGTGACGTTACGGCCGACGGCTCCGGGGAGCAATACGCAGGGGCGTCCCGGTGCTCGTCAGGCCCGGTGCTCGTCAGGAAAGGAAGGCCTCGAGGCCGAGCGTGAGGCCCGGACGGTCACCGACCGAGCGCACCGCCATGAGCACGCCGGGCATGAACGACGTCCGGTCGTAGGAATCGTGGCGGATCGAGAGCGATTGGCCGGTGGTTCCGAGGAGGACCTCCTGGTGTGCGACCAACCCCCTGAGGCGCACCGAGTGGACGCGGATCCCGCCGGGGCCCTCGCCGCCGCGCGCGCCTTCGACCACGGTCTTCTCGGTGGGGTCGCTTCCCCAGTCCGACGACGCTTCGGCCATGCGCGCCGCCGTGAGCATCGCGGTGCCCGACGGTGCGTCTACCTTCTCGTCGTGGTGCAGCTCGATCACTTCGGCGCTTTCGAAGTACGGCGCCGCGAGCTCGGCGAAACGCATCATGAGCACTGCGCCGATGGCGAAGTTCGGCGCGATGACCACGTTGGCCGCGCTGGCTTCGAACCGGGCGCGCAGGTCGTCGATGTCAGCCTCGGAGAACCCCGTGGTACCGACCACAGCGTGCACTCCGTTCGCCGCGCACCAGCGCAGGTTCTCGCGTGCCGCGTCGAGCACGGTGAAGTCGACCGCGACCTCGGCCCCGGCGTCGGCGAGCGCTTCGGCGGTGCGTGCGACCTGGAGCCCCGTGTCGGAGACGCCGAGCTGCTGGAGGTCGATCCCGGCGTGCAGTGGGTCGACTGCGGCCACCAGCTCGAGCCCGGGATCGCCGGCGACCGCAGCGCAGACCGTGGAACCCATGCGGCCCCCGGCCCCGAACACCCCGACGCGGATCACGAAACGCAGGCTAGAGCGTCACGTCGCCGACCGCGTCGCCTGTCTCTCCGCGCGCCTGACGGTCGCGCCCGAACGTCGCCGCGTCGACCGGTCCGACCACGGCGAGGGTGCGCTCGGGTACGCCGAGCACCCGATCGACAACTCTCGTGATGTCAGCGGCTTCGACCCGCGTGACCTCGGCGACGAGGTCATCGAGCGACAGGACCTCGCCGAGCGTCAGCTCGCTCCGACCGAGGCGGTGCATGCGTGCGTTGGAGCTCTCGAGCGACAGCGCCAACGAGCCGGTGAGGTGACCCTTGGCCGCGACCAGCTCGCGGTCGGTGATCCGTCGCTCGGCGGTGAGCCGGGCGACCTCTGCCTCGAGCGTGTCGAGCAGCTCGTCGAGTCGCTCGGGAGCCGTGCCTGCCGCCACCGCGAGTGCGCCGGTCTCCTCGTACGCGCTCCGATACGAGTAGACGGAGTAGGCGAGGCCACGGCGCTCACGGACCTCCTGGAAGAGGCGCGACGACATCCCGCCGCCGAGCACCTGATTCAACACCGTCAGCGCGTACCGATCGGGGTCCTCACGCCCGATGGCTCGCATCCCCAGCACCACGTGCGCCTGCTCGGTGTCACGTTCGAGTACGGCAACGGGCCGCGGCGCGGGGCCGCCCTCCCACCGGGCGCGGGCCGGCCGGCTCCCACCCGAATGGACGAGGCCGGCTTCGACGAGCGCGACGACCTCGTCGTGCTCCAGGTTGCCGGCGGCCGCGACGACCACGTTGCTCGGGTGGTAGTGCTCCGCATGGAACCCACCGATCTCGGCGGGTCCCATCGCGTTGATCGTGTCGGGTGTCCCGATGACGTCGCGGCCGATCGGGTGCTCGGGAAAGATCGCTGACCCAAACAGCTCGTGCACGAGATCCTCGGGCGCGTCGTCGCGCATCCGGATCTCCTCGAGGATCACCTGACGTTCCGAGTCGACCTCGTCCTGGCGAAATGCCGGCGTCCAGACGATGTCGGACAGGATCTCGAGCGCGAGGGCGAGTCGGTCGTCGGGAACCCGCACGTAGTAGGTGGTGAGCTCGTGCGCGGTGAACGCGTTCATGTCGCCGCCGACCGATTCGACCGCCTCGGCGATCTCGACCGCGCTGCGTCGCTCGGTGCCCTTGAAGAGCAGGTGCTCGAGGAAGTGGCTCGCGCCGGAGAGCTCGTCGGCCTCGTCGCGCGAGCCCGTGCCGACCCAGAAGCCGACCGCGACCGATCGCAGCGCGGGAAGTGCCTCGGTGACGATGCGCAGGCCTGATTCGAGCTCGGTGCGGCGGATTCCCTCGATCACGCGGCTCCGTCCATCAGGCCGATCATCAGGCGGTCAGCGCCGGCGTCGACCGCCGCCACCACCACCGCCGCCGCCGCGACGACCACCGCCGCCACCGCTGCCCGGGCCACCGCTGCGCCCGGCCTCGGCGGGACCGAGGTCACCGAACTCCTCCGTGGCCTGAGCCTCCCAGGAGTCCTCGAACGAGGGCGCGGCCTTGGCAGCCGATCCGGGGTCGTTCGCACTCTCACCGTTGCCGCCACGGTCACGGTCACGGCTGCCGCCACGATCACGATCACGGCCACGGTCACCGCTGCGGTCGCGGTCACGAGGACCCGACTCGCGCTGCTCGCGCGGAGCACCCTCGTGCACCTCGCCGTCTTCACCCACAAGGCTCAGCGAGAGCTTGCCGGAGTTGTCGATGTCGTCGACGCGCACCTGCACCTCATCACCGAGGTTCAGCACGTCCTCGACGCGGTCGACGCGCTTGCCGCCACCCAGCTTCGAGATGTGCAACAGCCCGTCGCGACCGGGCAGCACGTTCACGAACGCACCGAACTTCGTGACGTTGACGACCCTGCCGGTGTAGTTCGCGCCCAGCTCTGCGGTCGGCGGATCGAGAATGAGCTCGATGCGTCGGCGCGCCTCCTCGACGGCCGAGGACTCCTTCGAACCGATCGACACGGTCCCGACCACGCCGTCGTCGGACACCGACACGTCGGCGCCGGTCTCCTGGGTGATCGTGTTGATGACCTTGCCCTTCGGGCCGATGACCTCGCCGATCTTGTCGATCGGGATCTGGATGCTGATGATCTTCGGTGCCGTCGGACGAACGTCGTCACGCGGACCGTCGATCGCTTCCTGCATCACGTCAAGGATCTTCAGCCGGGCGTCACGAGCCTGGAGCAGCGCCTTGGCCAGCACGTCGGCGGGGATCCCGTCGATCT
>Ga0315273_10005836_pt1 | contig 15262 bp, 9 predicted proteins | sample YL17G02_0_MG_FD_205753 | JGI IMG/M metagenome (GOLD analysis project Ga0315273, IMG submission 205753) | Sediment microbial communities from Yellowstone Lake, YNP, Wyoming, USA - YL17G02_0 | ecosystem: Environmental > Aquatic > Freshwater > Lake > Sediment | place: USA: Wyoming | collected...
ATTCTGTCAGCAACTTTTTGAATATGCAAGTCCATTTTTTATTGCCTCGAGATCTCGATCAAGAGGTGCCTTTTGGGGTCGACTTGAGCCGCGAATTCCATTGGCGTCGCATTGCCTAGAGCGCTGCGTGGCCGCTCTTCGTTTTAATCCCGTCGCCAGGCTTCAACCTTATCCCGGGCATCATCTAGACTCAAATACCAATGTTCTTTCAGGTCATGGATTGAGGAGTTTCCGTAGCTGGTTTATTGCGAGCGCTTAGTTATTTTTTCACGTAATTGTTTAATGCAGGCTTCTTTGATTTCCTCGTACTTCGGGTCCTTTACGGTCTCCAAGGCTTCAATGCGCTTTTCTAAAATATATATCGCTGCTTTTCGATGAACATTGTGGCCATCGCCAATAAACGACACAGGATACCCGTGAGCCTTTATGTCCCGAGTGTCTTTATAAGCTGTAAGGATCTCCAGAAACAGCTGGGGTTGAACTCGTGCGAACCACCCCAATGTAGACAATAGGAGTCCGGAGTAATATCCGTCGGCGACGTTTAGCAATCGGAAGTATATTTCGATTGCGATTCTGTCTCCGGAAATGGCTTCTTCGGATAATATCGGAAAATTGTCGATTGAGAAAATGTATTTTATGGCTCGGCCCTCGTCTCCGATCGCCGCATATTGCCTGTCCGTTGGGAGAGCGGCTAACAAAGCCTTGGCGTTATCTGGAGAGGGGTAATCAATATATGCGTCATAAGCTGCTAAGACCCTATCCCAATTAAGCACCTGCTCAACTCGCGCAATTTGAGGGAGGCCTCCAGCGAAAATGCTTCCTGTAACTCCCAAGAAAGTAATCAGAATAAAAAACATATTACTTTTACTAGAAAAAAGGAATCTCATGTTTCATCTCCTCACATCGCAAATGCCGCTGTTAGCATCAAGCTCACGGCCAGGCCTATCTGAAGCAAATATGTTGGGTCCCAGCTGACTTTCACCACTATTTCAGGGAAATCTGCTATAGATAATAATTGGGAAAAACCCATAAGGACGTCTCGAATCGGAGCGGCCATGCCCGTCGCATCCGCTCCTGCGACGAGATCAAACATTGCCTGCCTGGCGCCCGAGGAAAGGATTCCAGTCACGGGATCCTGGCCGAAGCCTACCAAGATACAGCCTGTAGAATCATCAATATCTTCTCCATTATGTATCCAAATACCCGTACGCTTACCTAGGTTCTCACCAAATAATGCAATAGTATCGAAAATTTGGTTATTCCTCCCCACTGCGTCGTAGAGTAAAGCGCCAGAATAGATGCCCGTCCTGATGGCACTCTTGCTACCTTGTGTCTCAGCGAGCGTTTCACCCAAATAGCTACGTTCGAGCGTATAGCCAGACATGCTGCCATAAGGGGTTTCCACCGCGAAAGTTCCCTTAATTCCTCCTGAAGGAGTTACCCCTGTGCGAACAATGGTAATTAGCACCGGATAGGCTCCATCCGGATCCAGATAAGAGATCGGATTATCTCTCGAATACGAATATAGATTCAGGAGCTGAGGGTCAAAACACGCCGAATTTCCGCTAAAAATAGGATCTATAGAAATAAAACGATACTGTGTTTTATCATAATACCTCTTCCCAAAGTAATCCAGCTCCGACTCGCCATCTAGCTCCTTCCCTGAGAACTTAAGCGATGGGTCGTAGGTGCTTGGTGGCCACGTCTTCTGGATTCCGCCATAAGGGTCGTGGGCCGCCGAATAGACGACCGATCCTGAACCGTTGGTTACGATGCGCGTCGAACTGATCTGGTCGGAGTTATAATAGTAATATTGGAGCTCAAGGGTTCTGTATTCTGCGATGAGCTGGCCTCCTATATAGATATATTCCCGGACGCATTGTTGGTTCACATTATATTCAGCTAGGAGTCTGCCGTCGAAGGCATAAATGTAGAACTTGCCGTCTACGGGCGACCCGGATAGCATTCTAGGAGATTTCTTTTCTCCCACGGCGACGCTTCGGATTGAACTGGATGCAGCCTTCTCACTTCCAAGATGTCGCCTCTCATGGGAAAGGCCGCGTTCAGGACCAGCCACAATATCATTCGCCCGTTTTTGCTTCTTGTATTCCCTCTCCCGTGCGCGGTCTCGATCCGAGATCTCGATTACAGCCTTTTCTCCGCGAACTTCGGAAGCGCTTGGTGTTATAACGAAAATATCGTTGCTGATGGAGAAAGGAATTCTTACAGGCAGCGAGAATCTCTTAATAACCGAAATCGCCTCAGCCCCCGAACTTTCCAGCTTGAATGATTTGGAGCTAGAGACATAATTCTCCTCGTCGACTACCGAACTGCCCTTCGATCTATCGGCATTGTCCATCGCAGACTGTCCGCTGCCCTCCTGGGCTAGCTGCCGTTGCTCTTTGCTCGCATCCTTTTTGCCCTCGGCATCCAGCTCTTGGCCGGCGAGCCATCCGCCGCGCTCTGGAAAAAGCGCCCTCTCGTATTTATTAAAATTATCCTTGAATAGGGGCCTGAACGCAACCTCTCTCGGATCTTGTGAAATAAGACTCTGGTCCAGGAACTTGACGCCAATATCGTCAATCCAAATTTTCATCGGAATGTTAGCTGTGCTGCGCACAGATATCTCCGGGGATCTGTTGACATCCAGGCCCATGTTGAGCGGGACGTTACTGAGGACGGGCTGACTGTCAATCCACACTGAACCTGAGTAGTTGATCATATCGTACTGGATCCGGGCGTTATGCCAATTATCGAAAAATTGCTCCAAGCTCTGGATCTCCGCTATGGCGTAATTTAACAACAGGTTTTCGCATCCTCTGAGTCCGTCCGGAGCAAAAGTAACTTCGGCAACCTGATAACTCTGCGTTTTCGGATCAGGAAGCCCGGCGCGAAAAGTGAAATGGGATGCTTCTTGGGCCAGGCCCTTAGGGACGGAAACCCTGAAGTTAAACTCATAGGATATGATCACGGGCATTGCGGGAGCGCCGTCAGGGTCGCTGATTCTGACCAGGCAGGATTGGGAGAGATCCAAAGGAACCTTCCAAGGATAGGTGCCGATGTTGACGGCCCTCTCGACAATGGTCCTATAGGTGCTGCCATTATCTACGGAATACTCTATTTTTACAGCCTTTGCCGCATCGCCCCCTGTCCAGGTGATATTCTGGATAGAACCGGCCTCCAACTCTTCTCCCCCGTTAGGAAACACAATTATTAAGGAAGATTTTTCAGATACCTTCATTGGACCGGTCTGCCCCACACCAGTCAGCGTAATCATAAAAGGGTTTTCGTCCAGGTCGTTGCTCTCGATGGATATCGTGGCCGTTTTTATCCCTTCAGACATAGGAGCAAACCTGACCGTAAATGTATTGCTGCCACCCGGCGAAATCTGAAAATTACCTGTTTGACCTTCGAGATGGAAAGAATGCGTGCCGCCCGGCTCCTCGATGCTAATGGGCAATCCGTAGAGGACCAGTGTTGCGGTGCCTATATTTTGGATGTGAAGTGTATCTGTTATGGACTCGCCAATTGTGACGGTGCCAAAATCACAGGATTCGTCCCCCTCGATCTCCGGCTCGCAGTAGCCGTTCAGGTTGATCGTGTAGGGATTTTCGTCCGGATCATTGCTCGCGATCGAAAGCAGGGCGGTTTTATTCCCCGTTGAGGTGGGCAGAAAGCGAATGATAAACGTCGTGGACTGATTAGGCGAAACAGGCGAGCTGGGTTGCTGCTGAACGCTGAAGAGAGCCGCGTCCGCGCCGGAAAATGTAAGGTCGCCTATTTCGAGATTAGAGTGCCCAAGATTATCGATTGTAAACGTTATGTTCGAGGGCAAGTTGAGGCTTGCCGTAATATCGATACTCGAGCCCGTGAGATAATATCTGACGTTGATGTCCGGCACAGGCGGAAGGGACGAAATGCGTAATCCTTTGTCATCGTAGCGATAATCGGCAAGGAATTGTCCTGAGATATCCATGATGGAGGTCAGCCGATTTTGCGCGTCCCAAAAGAAGTTCTTGCCTTGCGCCGATGTCAGGTTGCCTCTCGAATCATAAGTATATCCGCTGTCTATTCGGTTGGAGCTGTCATAGGTCTTGTCAAAAACTGTAAGCCCATTCTCCTTGACGGTTCTCATATTCCCGTATTCATCATATGCATAAGCATAATTCCCAACTGCGCCCGAAGTGTAAGTAGCAGAAGTCAGCCGGTTGAGTGAATCGTAGCCGAAGGATGCGCTCAAGCTCGGAGAGGGTGCCGTGCTCGAGATGCCGAGGATATTTCCGACCCCGTCATAAGTATAGGAGGCGTTGTAGAGAGTGCTGGCGCCCTTAACTAAGGTCACGGTACTCGGCGTGCCGTTGTTGTAGAACGTTGAGGTCAATGAGGTCCCGTTCCCAACAATGCTCATACTCGCGAGCCTCTTGTCTGGACCATAGGACGTGCTATTGACAAGCGTCGTTTGATTAAACGTCAGGCTCTCGGGCCTATTGAGACCATTATAGGTTGTTTCGGCAATTCTCCCCTCCGGATAAAACGTCTTTATTAGATTATTGTTGCCGTCATATTCATAGGCTATGGATTTTGAGCCCAATCCGGGAATTGAAATATCTTCGTGCTTGACCGAGCCGAAGACATTATAATCAAGATTGTTTCGACTCCAACCGGACGACCCAGTGATATTTATTATCCTTCCTGTAGCATCGTCATATTCATATGTAACCGTTTCCGCCCCTGTGAAGCTCGTCAATTGACCGGAGGCGTTATATCCAAAATAATGTGAAACTCCACTCCACGTTTTTTGCGAAAGCCTATTCGCGCTATTGTATTGGTAAGTTATAGGTAAGATCCCGGTCTCAGGATGGATCTCGGCTGTTACATTATCCACGCCGTCATAATCATAGCTCTGGGTTCTAGCGGCGTTAAAATAGACAGTCTTTAGTCTGCCGATGCCATCGTAGGTGTAGTCTGCAACATGGCTCTGCGCATCCGTCAACCTTGTCGGCAAGCCTGGCAGGTCGTTGTGCTCATAGACCGTGGAATGGTTCTCCGGGTCGATCACGGTGCGGGTGCGGGTAGCGCCTGAATAAGAAATCGTCGTGACCTTATTGACTGGATCGGTAATTTGTGTAGCCCTTCCCGAGGCGTCGAGAACGTAGTTATACTTATGAGACGGGTCGATGCTTCCCGAGTTCTCATCTTTCATTCGGCCTTCGGCATCGAGCGTCCTTCTATAGTACAGCGTCGTTCCATCGCCGCTCTCTGTATAGCCTGTTTCGCGGCCCATCCCGTCCCAGAACATTGTGACCGTATTGTCCCCTTGAGTGATGACGACCATATTTTCGTTATTTGGCCGCCAGTTAGAATTTGTATCGTTAAATGCTTCAGGTCGATCTATTGAAGTGACTCTTCCTAGGTCATCATAGGTATAAGCCATCCATCCGCCGTACTGATTGTGCTGATTGAGAATATAGCTATACTTCGAGATTATGCGGGTATATTTCTCAAACGTTGGAGTCGATATCGATGATTCCATTCCATACGTAAAATAAGCCGAGGAAATTCCCCCGTCTCCTGGGGCATCAGCGGAAATACAAATACTTACAGGGTTGGACCCCTCATATGTGTAATCCCATGTATAGTAGATCGGATTGGCTGCTCCTGCCTTCCATCTCTTCATTTGCTTGACGGCACCCCACTTTCCAGCCTCAGCAAAATACGACATGATCGTTTCTTTGAGGATGGTTCCTGTCCCCGATTTATCTTTCTCATTTTCGATGAAAGAGAGCATGTACTTATTAAGAAAGGTGGAGTGGGATTCATGATAATAGGTGAACTCCTTTGAGCTCTTGGCGGAACCCGATCCATTTACGAAGAAACCCACCTTTGTCGGAAAGCCGTATCTTTTTGCTCCAGCCCTATCATAATAATATTGCTCCTTAAGAGTTGCATCTCCTGTACGGCTCTGGGTGGCTGATGAAACCAGGGGGCCTTTCGCGGTGCCCATATTGGTCCCAAGAACGGACCAATTCGTGGTGGAAATTTGTTGATAGGTCCAAATGCTTGAACTAGAATAAATTGCATTACCTAACGTCCGCGAGGCCTCTAATCCAATTCTCCAAGGATACGAATTATCGTAAGCATAATGCGTAACTTGCGTACTATATTCCGGACCTTGAACGCTCGCGGTGCCCGAAGTAACGCCCTGATAGGTCGGATAAACATAGCTCCAGACCTTTGCTTGTTCCCCCGGATTGAATGTTATTCTTTTCTGATTAACAACCCTTGAATCAAGCCGAGTGGTTTTAAAATAGAAATAATGATTTTCGTATGAATACTCGAGTACGCCTCCATAAGAGGTCGTTAACCTTGTCAATTCATAATTATAGGATAGTCCATCGTTATATTCGAAACTGGTAGGTGGCAAACCTGGGGGCGTGCAGCTCACTAGTTTATAATAGCCATTGGGAAATGAGCCTACAGAATAGCTGTACACCACATCATGGGAGTCGTCGTAGTTCCTGATTCGGATTTCCGCTAATTTCGCGGCGTCGGATCCTTGATAGCTTTTAACGAAACGGATCTCCCTCCCCATGTTGTCTATGATCGTCTTTATTGAACGGTTATTGTCACTAGGGTCATATTCAATCTCGATATAATTTCCGTAGGGATCTTCAATCTTCGTAACCATTAGAACTGACTCGGATCCTCCGCCAGCAAGGGGAAGGGACGTGGTATTGCCAAAGGTCCAGATGACGCCGTTTTTAAAATAAAGTTTGGGAATCCCAGACGGGGATGCCGAATCGTACTTTAGAAAATCTCGGGTTATGTACTTCGTGGGATCATTATACTCAGACGTAACAAAGTACGCTGTCTCACGCCTTCCATCTGGAAACTCAATAATTGGCGTGCTCGACCAGTAGTCGTGGACGACGCCCATATGCATGGTCCAGCCGATGCCAACCATGGACTTTGGGTATGCCTGGATGCTAGGTGTCGGTTGGCTCTGTTGCCTATCCTTAAGGATTTTTGAGTTATATACGCGCCAGACCTCAATATTCAATCCGTTAGGTCCCGGAAGGAAAATATCGCGATAGCTAAGTGTCAAGTTGCCTGTGAATAGGTCAACACTTTCTTGCGGAAGTGAGGAGTATAATCCATGCTCGGGGATGACCCCGGTGCGGTCGAAGATGCCGCTCTGGGCGAAGAGGCTACGGCTGAGGATCAGAAAAAATACTAAGAACAGAAATCGGCGGAGGAATGGCTTCTTTTTCATTGTGGTTCCCCTATCGACGCATATCGCTTAGGCTCCCATTTTCTAAGCTGACAAGTATATTTCACCACGGGGGGGGGGGGGGGGCGTGTCAAGAAGAAAATGGCGTGTATCAACGAAAGGTGAAAGTTTCCGGGCTGCCAAAATGCAATCGTGGAATAAATCTAAGCGAATGGCTATACTTGGGAGAGCGCGGACCGAACATGGCAATGCTCGAGATCAAGGATCTTTCGGCAGGATACGACGACGGATTCGTCGTCCACGACGTCTCCCTCGCGGTCGAGTCCGGGGAATTCGTGGCCATCCTCGGCCGGAACGGCTCGGGCAAGAGCACGCTGATCAAGGCCGTCCAGAACCTCCTCGGGAACGTCCGGGGGCGGGTCATTTGCGGCGGCGAAGATGTTTTCCGGATGAGCCCGCGGCGTCTCGCGGCCAGGATCGCCTATGTCCCCCAGCTGGCCGACCCTATCTTCGAATACGCCGTGGAGGAGATCGTCCTCATGGGCCGGTTCGCCCGGCAGGGGCGTTTCGAGAAGGCCTCGGGCGCGGACGCCGCGGCCGTCGACGAGGCCATGCGGCTGACCGAAGTCGGGAGCTTGAGGGCGAAGCGGCTGTCCCAGTTAAGCGGCGGCGAGCGCCAGCGGGTTTTCATCGCCCGGGCCCTGGCTCAGGACGCTCCCCTCCTCCTGCTCGACGAACCCAGCCTCCATCTCGACATCAGCTACCAGGTCGAGGTCTACGGCATCCTGAAGGGACTTCAGAAGGAAAAGAAAAAGACGATCCTGGCCGCCGAGCACAACATCAACCTGGCCGCGGCCTACGCCGAGCGGCTGATATTTTTGAAAAACGGCGGCGTCGCGGCCGAAGGAACACCGGAGGAGACGGTCACGGCCGCGAACATCCGGGAGATCTTCGGCGCGGAGGTCGACATCCGGCAGAACGCCCGTTCGGGATCGCCGGAGATCTCGTTGGCCGGCGGAGAAACAGTCCGATGAAAACGGATATGTCCGCGCCTCGCCGCCTCCTATCCTTTTTCGGGCTGATCATTGTTGGGCTCTCTTTTCTTGCTCCTCCAACACCGCTTCCCGGTGACGCCCGGACGGCATTTTGGGAAGTCCATCGTGAGGCGGCGATGGATGTCGCCACACTGGCGTCCACCCCCCAGGACCTCAAGGACGACCTCGGCCGGCCGTTTCCCTTGCCCGAACGGACGCCGGAACGGATCGTGTCCATGGCCCCAAACGTCACCGAGATCCTCTTCGCCCTCGGCCTCGGCGCCCGCGTCGTCGGAGTAACCCGCTTCTGCGACTATCCGGCGGAAGCCCGATCCATCCGCAGGATCGGCGGACTCGTCGACCCCAACATCGAGATCATCCAATCCCTCGACCCCGGCCTCGTCATTGCCTTCCGCGGCAATCCCCTCCGGCTCGTCGACCGGATCCGGAAGCTCGGCCTCCCCGTCTTCGTCCTCGATATCGGCGAAGGGCTCGAAGCCCTCTTCCCCCTCATCGCCAAGATCGGCCGGGTCACCCGAAGCGAAGAGCGGGCCGACGCGCTCGCCGCCGGCCTGCGGCGAAGGCTCGTTGCCGTGGACGCAGCCATAGGTGAGGTCAAGACGCGGCCGAAGGTCTTCGTCCTTCTCTACGGCCAAGGGTTGTGGACGTGCGGCGGCGAGAGCTACGTCGACGACATCATCGGCCGGGCCGGCGGGACGAACGTCGCTTCGTTCATGCCCAAGAAATGGGTCCTCTACAAGCGCGAGCAGATCCTCAAGGACGACCCTGATGTCATCTTCATCCTGGCCCGCTCCGGGGAGGATTTCGCGACGGGCCGGGACTGGCTGCTGAGGAAGGCGCACGTGGAGAGTGTCGCGGCCGTAAGGGACGGGAGGATCTACGAGCTCGACGAGAACGCGGCCAGCCGCTTCGGGCCGCGGCTCGTGGACGTCCTCGACCGGATGGCCCGCCTGCTCCACCCGGAGCTTTTCGGAGAATGCCCGTGAGCCGGAAAACGGGGCGCCGGCTGTTCTGGGTCGTCTGTCTGGCCCTCTGCCTCGCCGGTTTTCTTCTTTCCGTCCTGACCGGCCCCGTCAAGACGACACCCGGAGACCTGCTGCGCTTCATCCAGAGCCACGACCGCGTTCAGGCCGCGATCTTCATCGACCTCCGCCTGTCGCGGGCCGTGCTCGCCTTCCTCGTCGGCGCCGCCCTGGCCCTCTCCGGGGCCATCCTCCAGGGCTATTTCCGCAATCCGATGGCTGATCCGTTCGTCGTCGGCGTTTCGTCGGGGGCCTCCCTCGGGGCCGTCATCGCGGTTTCGCTCGGATTCGAGGCCGCCGCCTTCGGTTTCTCGGGTCCCGGCCTCCTGGCCTTCATCTCCGGTTTGGGGATCGTTTCTCTGGTCTATGTACTGTCCTTGCGCCGGGGCGGTTTCAAGATCGAGACCATTCTCCTGACCGGCATCGCCGCGGGCGCTCTGGCCTCGGCTTTTACCTCGTTCTTTCTCTTCATGCGTTCGGATTCTTACGACCAGGCGGTCTTCTGGCTCCTCGGCAGCTTCCAGCTCGCCGAATGGGGCCAGGTCGTCACGATCGCTCCCTGGTTAGTCATCTGCTTCGTCGCGGCCATCTGGCTGGCCCGGGACATGGACCTCCTCGCCCTGGGCGACGAAACCGCCCAAGCCCTCGGCTGCCCCGTCCGCCGCGTCAGGAAAACTTTCCTGGCGATGTCGGCTCTCCTGGCGGCATTGTCCGTGGCCGCGAGCGGGGTCATCGGCTTCGTTGGGCTCGTCGTCCCCCACTGGGTCCGCATCCTGATCGGCCCCGGCCACCGTGCCCTTTTCGCCTCATCCGCCCTGGCCGGCGGGACGTTCCTCCTTTATTGCGACCTCCTGGCCCGCAACCTCCTCCCCGCCGAGCTTCCCATCGGCGTCATCACCGCGGCCGTCGGCGCGCCGTTCTTCCTTTATCTGCTTCATAAAAAACGTTAGAAAGAGGGGCGGTCCTCATTCGGGGCGAAGAATAAGAGGGACAGTCCCCATTCGGGGACAGTCCCTTTCAACAGGCCGAATTGAACTGCCGCGCCGCCCGAGCCGTATGATAGAATGAGGCCTCATGACTTTCTTCTTTGTCCGCGACTACCGCCATCGCCACCGCTTCTTCTCGGCCGAGCCGCTCGGCCCCCTGCCGGCCAAGTTCTCGAAGTCGCGCGCGATCTGGGAGACGGCCAAGAAGAAAGTCACCGGCCTCAACCCCCGCATGCTCCTCCAGGAGCAAGCCTTCGAGCGCGGCGCGCGGCCGGGGGACGATCCCGTCCGCATCCTCCACTCGGGCCATTCCGAAGACAAGGCCGTCCGGACGCAATTCTTCTTTTTCCTCCAGCGCCAGCGGACGCGCCATATCCTCGTCCTGGCCGGCGAGGCGCTCGTCCTGCCCATAAGCGGACTGGCCGCCCTCCTGCCCGGGCCGAATATCCTCTTCTACTTCCTGGCCGTCCTGATGGTCATCCAATGGCAAGCCCTCCGCGGCATCTCCCGGTTGATCCATAAGGACCACGAATTCGTCCCCGACCCGCTCTTGGCCGAATGGGAGGCCGCGGTCGACGCCCGGGCCGAAGCCCGCTTCCCGGAGCTCCTCGCCCAGCTAGAGACGGTCCACGGCCTCCCGTCCGCCAGCAAACTCCTCTGGAAATAGCCCTCTTCCCAGTTAAAAAGGGGCCGATGGCAGGGCAAGGGGGGAGGTCACGTTGAGTAGGGTAATCCCGGAGGAGGCCGCCGGAGAGAGGGGCCGAGGGGTATCGTCGACGGAAGCATAAAGCGGGGATTTAGGCAGCCCGGGACGGATACGCGGCCTCCCCCCATCGGATCCGGCCCGGGATGGCGTTAAAAATCACCGCAGCGAACGGAGACGATACCCCGAGGCCCTTTCCTCCACAAATTGACAAACTTCGGCAATTGGCTTAGGGTATAGGTATCATGCCGCTGACCCTGAACCAGGTCCTAGGGATCATCTTGACCGTGGCGGCCGTCGTCGCCGTGACCTTCCTTGCGCTCTTTCTCAACCAGGTCCGCCGGACCGCCCGGGAGGGCGAGAAGACCCTGGCCAAGGCCCAGGAGATGATGGACGGGCTGAAAGAGATCGAGGCCAAGGTCAACGCCAGCCTGGACAACGTCGGGGAGGTCCTGGCCACTTCGAAGAAGGCGGTGACCGGACTTTCGGAGATCACGTTCTTCCTCACTTCCAAGGTCATCCGCCCCTCGGCGAAATACTGGCCGTTCCTCTTTCCGCTGCTTCGCCTCGGCCTGCAGCAGATGAAAAAAAGAAAGGAGAAGAAGGATGGGTGATAGCAAAGACAGTCATTTCTGGGATTCGCTTCTGACGTTCATGGCCGGCGCGGCCACGGGCTTCATCGTCGGCATCCTGTTCGCCCCCGCGAGCGGCAAGGAGACGAGGAAGAAGATCAAGGACCAGGCCGCCAAGACCGGCGAGGCGGCCAAGGAAGGCTACGAGAAGATCGCCAAGGAAGCCGAAAAGGGTTTGCGGATGGTCAAGGAAAAAACGGGCGAAGGCGTCGACACCATCCGCGATTTCATCGAGAAGAAGAGAGAAGAATTCCTGCACAAGGCCGGGACCGAAGAGGATAAGTAGCCCCGGCCCAACGAGACGCTTCCCTTTTTCCCGTTAATTCCGATTTGATTTCCGCCTTCGGGGGTCTGTATTTTTGCCTCCGCACACACTATAATGACGTGTCTTAAAAAAGGACCGAGGTCGTTGATGATGAAACCGAGATCCCTGAGTGTCCCGCCGGTCGTTGGCGTTGTCATCCTTCTCGCGGCCATCCTGGCCGGCCTGCCGCCGGCCGTCCGGAGCGTCGACCTGAAAACGAGCCAGCGGATCGACGAGGAGATCGAGAAAAACAGGGCCGAGATCATCAAGATCCGGCGGTTCATCCACATGAACCCCGAACTCGGAAACCGCGAGTTCGAAACGGCCCGCCTCATCATCGCCAAGCTTGAGCCCCTCGGCTTCGAGGTCCGGACCGGCGTCGCCAAGACGGGAGTCGTGGCCATTCTCCGGGGAAGCCAGCCCGGCCCGGCCGTCGCCGTCCGGGCCGACATGGACGCTCTCCCCGTCCAGGAGACGACGAACCTGCCCTACAAGTCCCTGAATCCGGGCGTCATGCACGCCTGCGGTCACGATGTCCACACCTCGGTCGCCCTGGGGACGGCCCTCGTCCTCAATGCCCTCAAGGACAGGCTGAAAGGGACCGTGACGTTCCTCTTCCAGCCGGCCGAGGAAGGCGCGCCCGAGGGCGAGGAGGGGGGGGCGGACCTCATGGTCAAGGAAGGGGCCCTGGATAACCCTGCCGTCGGCGCCGTTTTCGGGTTTCACGTCTGGCCTGAGAACGTCGTCGGCACAGCGCTCGTCGCCCCGGGCAACGTGACCGCCGCGGCGGACACGTTTACCATCACGGTCAAGGGGAAAAGCGCCCACGCCGCGAGGCCCCACGAGGGCATCGACGCCGTGGTCATCGCCGCCGAGATCGTCACGGCGCTCCAGACGGTCGTCAGCCGGGCCTCGGACCCGACCGACCCCGCCGTGCTGACCATCGGCACCATCAACGGCGGCACTCGCCGGAACATCATCGCTGAGCGCGTCGTCCTCGAGGGGACGGTCCGGACGCTCAGCGAAACGAACCGGAAAAAGATCCCTTTGCTCATGGAGAGCATCGTCAGGAATATCACCGGAATGTACGGCGCCGAAGGCCAGTTTGAGTATAAAGAGGCCCTGCCGTCCGTCTTTAATAATCCAGAGCTTGCCGCGGCCATGACCCCGACCCTGGCCAAGCTTTTGGGTAAGGACAAGACGCTCATATGGAAGCCGCAGATGATCGCCGAGGACTTCTCCTACCTGGCCCAGAAGGCCCCCGGCTTCTACTTCTTCCTGGGCGTCAAGAACCCGGCCCAGGAGACGGCGGCGCCCCTCCACAGCCCCAACTTCAGCCCGGACGAGAGGAGCATCCCCCTGGGGATCAGGATCCTGAGCCACCTCCTGCTCGACGCCCTGGACGGCCAGAGCGCCCTCGCCTCCGGCGGGCCAAGCCGCTAAGAACCAGCCCCTTCCCTTTCCTGTTCCTGGCGGCCGCTCTCGGCCTGGGGATCTCCGCGGCCTCGGCTTTGCCCATCCCGCCCGGCCCGGCATGCGGCCTGTCGTTAATTCTACTTGCCGCCGGATGGTTCGCGTTCGCCCTCCGTTCCGACCGGGCGGCCTTCGTTTTTCTCCTGGCCGCCGTCGCCGCCTCGGGCGCCGCGCGCCTGGCGCTCCAAGACAGGAACTACGAACGCAATGCCCTCCATTCTCATGAAGCCGGCGACTACGTCGACATCGCGGGCCGGCTCTACCGCTCACCCGGCCGCGAACCGGACCGGGACCTCCTGTTCATCGACGTCCGGACGGTCGGAACGGGCGGCGCCGAACGGCCCGTCCGCGGCCATCTCCGGTTGAGCGTGCCTTTCGCGCGAGGGACCCGCCCCCGGCTCGATTTCCTGGTCGGGGACGAAGTCAGGGCTTCCGTCCGGCTGAGCTCGGGCGGCGCTTTCCGGAATTTCGGTTCCTTCTCGTACGAAAGATATCTCCGGGGAGTGAACATCCACCGGAGGGCCTCGACGAAGACCTCTCTACTTGTCAGGCGGACCGGGACCGCCCCGGCCGGCTCGATCCGGGCCCGGATATCCCGCATCCGGTGCGGCATCCAGGCCGAGCTCGAGCGGCGGTTCCCCGCGCCCGACGGGAACGACATCTCGCCCGCGGGGGCCGTCCTCGAGGCCCTGCTCCTCGGCGAGGACGGCCGTTTGGACGAGGCCACCGTCGAGAACCTCCAGCAAACGGGCCTCTACCACCTGTTCGCCATCTCCGGCGGGCACATCGCCATTCTCAACGTCCTCCTCTTCTCCCTTTTCCGGCTGGTCCGGCTGTCCCCTAGGGCCTCCCGCCTGGCCCTGGCCGCTTTCCTCGTCTTTTATACGATCCTCGTCGAGGGCAGCCCCTCCGTCCTCCGGGCGGTGATCATGACCCTGGCCTATCTCGCCGGACGGCTCCTCTGGAAAGACGTCCATGTCTTGAACACCATCTCCGCAAGCGCCCTCTTCCTCCTTCTCCTCAACCCCTCGAGCCTCTTCGATGCCGGCTTCCAGCTGACCTACGTCGCGACCCTGTCCATCATTCTCTTCACGCCGCCGCTTCTCAAAAAGCTGCCGCGGCTGCCGTTCAAGGCGACCGAGCTCGCCTGTCTATCCGTCACCGCCGCCCTGGGAGTCGCCCCCCTCATCGCCAGGAGCTTCAACCGCGTCACCCTCTCGTCCCTTCTTCTGAACTTCATCGCCATCCCTCTCGTCGGCCTGATCATGGGCTTCGGCTACGCCTTTCTGCCCTTCGCGGCGGCGTTCCCCGCGGCGGCGGGGCCTCCGGCCGCGGTCCTCGGGTTTCTCGTCGCCGTCTTCGCCAGGATCTCCCACGCCCTCGACCCCTTCCCTTTTCTGTCTTTCCGGGTCCCGACGCCCCGCCCCGGCATCGTCTTCGGCTATTTCCTGTTCCTCGGGCTCAGTCTCATCAAGCCGCGGTTCAGGGGACAGCGTTTTCTTGTCGGCACCGGCTTCTCCCTGTTCTTCTTCGTCCTCATCGTTTCCCCGTTCCGCCCGGGGTCGCCCGAGCTGAGGCTGACCATGATCGACGTCGGCCAGGGCGAATCCCTGCTCGTCGAATTCCCGGGACGCCGGACCATGCTCATCGACGGCGGCGGCCTGGCCGCGAGCACTTTCGACGTCGGGGACAGGGTCGTCTCGCCGGTCCTCTGGAGAAAGGGCATCAAGAAGATCGATTATCTTGTCCTCACCCATCCCCACCCCGACCATCTCGACGGGCTCGTGGCCGTGGCCAAGAACTTTAGGATCGGGGAATTCTGGGAGGGCTGGCCGGCCCAGGTCGATGGGCTTTAC
>Ga0315273_10005838_pt1 | contig 15261 bp, 12 predicted proteins | sample YL17G02_0_MG_FD_205753 | JGI IMG/M metagenome (GOLD analysis project Ga0315273, IMG submission 205753) | Sediment microbial communities from Yellowstone Lake, YNP, Wyoming, USA - YL17G02_0 | ecosystem: Environmental > Aquatic > Freshwater > Lake > Sediment | place: USA: Wyoming | collected...
GCGCTTTTCAGCCGCATGAGCAAGCAGACCATTTACCTGCGCTTCCACCACGTGCTGGCGCACATGTCTAAGGAAGAGGCGCGCCGCTTTTGCACGGTGGATTACCTGGACACCTTCGCCCTGGTGGGAACGCTGGGCGAGGGCACCGATGAGCGCATTATCGCGGTCGGACGCTATGCCCGGCAGCCGGGCGCCAACCGGGCTCAAATCGCCTTCGAGGTTGAGGACAAGTACCAGGGACTGGGCATCGGGACGCACCTGCTGGACCAACTCGCCTATATAGCCCGCGACAAGGGCATCAGCATGTTCGAGGCCGAGGTGCTGGCTGAGAATAAGGACATGATGAACGTGCTCATCAACAGCGGCTTCAACATGCAGCGCCAGCACCAGGGCACGACTTATGTGGGTATCCTGGACCTCGCCCCCACGGAAGTCGTCGAGCAGAAATCTTCTGAACGCGAGAAGTTCACCTCCATCGCATCGCTGCGCGCCTTCCTCAACCCCAAATCGGTAGCGGTGATCGGGGCCTCACGCAGGCCCAACACCATCGGCAACTTCATCTTCCGCAACCTTATCCAGCAGGATTTCAAAGGTGTGGTTTACCCGGTCAACCCCAACGCTGAGGTGATAGCCGCCATCAAGGCTTACCCCTCCATCCTGGACATCCCCGGCGACATAGACCTGGCCATCATCAGCATACCCGCGGATAGGGTGCAGCAGGTGGTAGAGGAGTGCGCCCACAAGGGCGTCAGGGGCGTGGTGGTGCTCACGTCTGGCTTCTCCGACATCGGCCCGGACGGGATGGAGCGGCAGAACAAGCTCCTCAACACCATCCGCAACTATGGGATGCGCATGCTGGGACCCAACTGCATGGGCATGATAAATACCAACCCGGAGGTCAACCTGAACGCTACCTTCTCCGCCGTAGTGCCCCCACCCGGCAATATCGCCTTCGCTACGCAGAGCGGCGTCCTCGGCTCGGCCATCCTGATGTACGCGACCAACCTGAATATCGGCCTCTCCACCTTCGTCAGCATCGGCAACCGCGCCGACGTATCCAGCAACGAGCTGCTGCAATACTGGGAGGACGACCCTGACACCGACGTGGTCCTGCTGTACCTCGAATCGTTCGGCAACCCGCGGAAATTCACGCGCATCGCCCGCAGCATCACGGCCAAGAAGCCGGTGGTCGCCGTAACCAGCAACCGCACGCCGCTGCAACTGAGGGTCAGCACCTCGCAGACCGGCGCCATGGCTACCGACCAGGCCGCCACCGAGGCCCTCTTCAATCAGGCGGGCATTTTGAGGGCGGATACTCTGGAAGACCTCTTCGATACGGGCAGCCTGCTGGCCAACCAGCCCTTGCCGCAGGGCAACAGGGTGGCCATCATCTCCAACGCCGGCGGACCGGCCCTGCTCACCGCCGACGCTTGTAAGGCCAGGGGGCTGGAGATACCCGTCTTATCCCCAAATACGACAACACAGCTTAAAGCGCTGCTCTCCCCGCGGGCTAACATTTCCAACCCCATTGATATGTCGCCGGAATATACCATCCCCCAGTACAGGGACGCGCTGAAGCTGCTGCTGGCCGATGAAAACGTCGACATCGCGGTGGTTATCTTCATACCACCCATCCTCAAGCTTTCTGATGAATTTGCTTCTATCATCAGGGAGGTCGCCCCGCTCTTCCGCGAGCGTGGCAAGCCGCTGGTTACCTCGTTTCTTGGCTTAAGGGGCGCGCGCATCGAGCTTGGCTCCAAAGAAAGCAGGTACGTTCCCTCCTTTGCCTTCCCCGAATCAACGGCCTGCGCTCTTGCCCGTGCTCTGGAGTTCAGTCAGCGGCTGAGGAAGCCAACTGGCAAGATCCCCGCGTTCCTGGATATTAATAAGGAAAAGGCCGAAGGCATCATCCAGTCGGCTCTGGAAAAAGCAGGCCAAAGCCAAGTCTGGCTCGACGCTGAATCCATCCTCGGTTTGCTCGATTGCTACGGCATCAAGTTCGTCACCCTCAAGCTGGCCAGGACGCCGAAAGAGGCGGCCGCCGCCGCTGAAGAGGTGGGCTTCCCGGTCGCCGTGAAAATACTGTCCTCTACCATCTCGCAAAAGACGGACGTGGAAGGCGTGATACTCGACTGCAGGAGCCGCGGCGAGGTGGAAAAGGCTTTCGTTCGCATCAGCGACAATCTGCAACGCATCGGCAATCCGGGGGAGATGGAGGGCGTCATCATACAGAAAATGGTGCAGGGCGGCATCGAGGTCATCGTCGGCGTCACCCAGCATCCCGCGTTCGGCCCCCTCATCATGTTCGGCCTGGGCGGGGTGTACGTGGAGCTTTTCAAGGACGTGACCTTCAGCATCCACCCGCTAACGGATTTAGACGCCCACGAAATGGTCAGGGCGGTCAAGGCTTACCAGTTGCTGGAGGGCTGGCGTGGTTCAAAGGAGGCGGATATACCGTCCATCGAGGAGTTGCTGCTGAGGATATCGGCGCTGGTGGAAAACCATCCGCAGATACTCGAGATGGACCTCAACCCGGTCAAGGTCTTGAGCGCGGGCAACGGCTACCTGGTGGTGGACGGCCGCATACTGGTAAGCGCAAACACCGAGTGACCGCCCGTTAATACGTCGAAACGTTCAGCTCTTCCATTTTTCCGGTAACCATGAAGACTACACGCTCGCAGATATTGGTCACGCGGTCCCCCGTGCGCTCAAGGTTATGCCCAACCCACATCAGCCTGGTAGCCCGCGTAATGGTGCGCGGGTCTTCCATCATGAAGGTTAACAGCTCCCTGAAAACCTGGTCGTAGAGGTTGTCGACCTCATCGTCTTCCGGTACGATTTTGCGGGCAGCTTCCGCATCGTGAGAGATAAATGCATTCAGGCTGCGGTGCAGCATATCGATTACTTTCTCGTTCATGCGCGGCAGGTCGATGAGCGGCTTCAAAGGTGGCTCATCACCTATCAATAGGACGATCTTCGCGTTGCCTGCGGCATGGTCGCCCATCCTCTCAAGATCTGTGACGATGGACAGTATAGTTAATAGTATCCTGAGGTCACTGGCCATGGGTGCCTGGCATGACATGGTATCCATCAACCTTTCCTCTATCTCGAAGCGCCTCTTATTCACATTCCTGTCTTCTTCAAGTACCTGTTTTGCCAGTTCAAGGTCGCGGGTTTTCAAAGCCTGCATGGACCTCTCAAGCGCCTTTTCGATCATGCTGCCCATGACCAGCACCTCGTCCTGCAACTCACGAAGATTCCTCTGGTATGCTTCCCTCGGCATATACAAACCTCCTTTAACCGAAACGCCCGGTAATGTAATCCTCAGTCCTCTTGTCCTTCGGCACCGTGAATACCTCTTTGGTACGCGCATATTCTATCAGTTCACCCAGCAAGAGAAAGCCCGTCCAGTCCGACACACGCGCCGCCTGCTGCATATTATGCGTGACGATAACAACGGTGTAGTCTTTTTTAATCTCGAGCATCAGTTCCTCTATCTTAAGGGTGGAGATAGGATCGAGCGCCGAACAGGGCTCATCCATCAGGATAATCTCGGGCTCGATGGCGATAGCCCGCGCAATGCACAGGCGCTGCTGCTGGCCGCCGGATAGCGAGGCGCCCGGCTGGTCAAGCTTGTCCTTGACTTCCTCCCACAATGCCGCCTTCCTCAGGCTGCGCTCGACAATATCCTGCACATCTCTGCGCCGGCTCCAGAAACGCGTCAGGGTTATCCCCGATGCGACGTTGTTGAAGATCGACATGGTCGGGAACACGCTGGCCCTCTGAAAAACCATGCCTATGCGGCGGCGTATATCGACCGGGTCGACGCCGGGCGCGTAGATATCCTGCCCATCCTTGAGAACCCGTCCGGTCACCCTTCCCCCTTCCGCCACCTCGTGCATGCGGTTGAGGCAACGGATAAAAGTGGACTTGCCGCAGCCGGAGGGCCCGATAAGGGCGGTAATGGCCTGTTTGCCTATGCTCATGCTGATATCTCTTAGAACCATTTTATTGCCGTACCATGCGCTCAGATCCTCTACTTTTACAATGCACCTGGGCGGCTCACGCAGGGTTGTTTTTTTCTCAGGTGCTTCCGAACCGGCAATTGGTTTGGGCAAATCGTTCATCATTGGGCCATTTCCTTTAATTAACTTTCACAGGTAATCACTGCTTTCTTCGATTGCTGACCAAACGCACTACGATGTTTATGCCAAGTACCAGTATCACCAGCAGGAAGGCCGCCGCCCAGGCCTGCTTCTGCCAGTCGCTGTAAGGTGACAGCGCATAGCGGTATATTTGTAACGGCAACGCCCCGATAGGTTCAGTTAAACCCTGCACTCCGAAAGCGCTGCCCAGGGCCGTGAATATCAGCGGCGCTGTCTCCCCTGCCACCCGCGCTACGGCCAGCATTATGCCGGTTACTATGCCTGTCGTGGCACCCGGTATAATTACGCCCAAAATCATGCGCCACCGGCTGATGCCGAGGGCTAATGCTGCCTCACGCTGTGAACCGGGCACCAGCCGCAGCGATTCCTCGGCCGTGCGCGCCACTACCGGGATCATTATGATTGCCAGGGCAACCCCTGCGGACAGTGCAGAGTATGAGTGCATGGGGCGGACGAGCAGGGCATAGGCGAAAACACCCACTATAATCGAGGGCACGCCGGCCAGTATGTCGGCTGAAAAGCGAATGGCCGAAGCCATCTTCGGCCCTGCAAACTCGGCCAGGAATATGCCGGCCAGCATCCCAACCGGCAGGGCGATAACTGAAGCAAGACCTACCAGTATAAAGGTTCCGAATATCTCGTCCCGCATCCCTCCCCCGGACTCACCCACCGGTTTGGATGCCTGCGTTATAAAGTCCAGGTTGAGGTAAGATATGCCGTTGACGAGGGTATAGCCGAGTATAAGGGCAAGAAATACTATTGTTATAGCTGCCGCGCAGCCGCACAGGACCAGCATCAGCCTGTTGAACCACTTGCGCCGCAAATATCCTTCAGGCCTGTTCATTCACCTCCTCCCCTGACGGATATACCGCGCCATACCAGCAGGCGTGCGATTATATTGACCAGCAATGTGATGCCGAAAAGCACCAGCGCCAGCTCTATCAGGCTGCCGATATACAGGTCTCCTGAGGCCTCACTGAACTCGCTGGCAACCTTGCTGGCGATGGTCACACCCGGCGAGAACAACGACGGTGTCAGGTTATAAGAGTTGCCGATAACCATTGTTACCGCCATGGTCTCTCCCAGGGCACGGCCCAACCCCAGGATCACCGCGCCAATCAATCCCGAGCGGCAGTAGGGCAGCACTGCTCCGGTTATCATCTCCCAGTGCGTAGCTCCCAGGGCAAGCATGGCTTCGCGCTGGGTGGCGGGAACGGCACGCATGGCATCCCGGCTGACGGCCGTAATAATGGGGATAACCATGATTGCCAGAATAATCCCTGCGGATAGAAAGCCCACGCCGAACGGCGGCCCCTGGAATAAAGGCAGGAAGCCCAGGTTGCTGCCCAGCCATTTCTCGATGGGGTCCCTGATGAACGGCACCATGACGAACAACCCCCACAGCCCGATGATTACGCTCGGTATGGCCGCCAGCATCTCGATGAGAAAAGAACATGGCCTGCGCAGCCACTCCGGCGCCAACTCACTTAAGAAAATGGCTGAACCAATGCTTACCGGTACGGCGATGATCAGGCCAATGAGTGAACTCAGTAGAGTTCCATAAATAGCGGGCAGTGCACCAAATTCTTCTCTTACCGGGTCCCAGGCGGTGCTGGTGATAAAAGAGAGCCCAAACTTCTGAACCGCCGGCCAGGCGTCGATGTTCAGTGCAATAAGCAACCCGGCAAGAATCAACACTATAAGCAGGGCAAAGAACAGCGTTAATTTTGAAAAGATGATGTCGCCGACCCTCGGCCGAGTCATAGCCCTTTTGTCCCCGGTGCCCGGCAGAAGTGTTGTCGCTTGTTCGCTATTTTTCATCATCTAAGGCTATTTATTATAACTGGATTAAAAAGGGAATGCAGGAAGGATGACCCTTCCCACATTTCCTCAAATAGTTACTGGTTATCCGCTTGTTCAGCGGCTGATTAACGGTTGCCCCTGGTACTTAATCGAGAGTATCTCGTTCTCAGCTTTGGATACAGCCGGGCCTGCCAGGCTGGCATAGGTAAGCGCCTCGGTATACTTTTGCCCGTCGTGTATCGCCCACCACAACATCTTAACCAGGGCCTCTCCTTTAACCTTATCCTTCTGATTTACATATACCAGCATCCAGGTGAATCCGACAATGGGATAGGCGTCCGGATTAGATGAGTTGGTCAGCATCACCTTCATATCGTCGGGAAGGGTAACACCCTCGGCCGCCCTGGTAGTCGCTTCAAGCGAAGGCTCGATAAAATTGCCGGCAGCGTTCTTAAGCTTTGCCCAGGCCAGTTTGTTCTGTTTGGCATATGCCAACTCAACATAACCGACGGAGTTGGGGATTTGCTGCACCTGACCGGCTACGCCGGCATTTCCCTGCCCGCCGATATCGCCCGGCCATTTGACCGATGTCGCATTGCCAACCTGTTTGCTCCATTCCTGGCTGACTTTGGAGAGGTAATTAGTGAAGATATAGGTAGTGCCGGAGCCGTCCGAGCGGAATACAACCGCTATCGCAGCATCAGGCAAATTCAAGTCGGGATTAAGAGATTCAATCGCTGGATCATTCCATTTAGTAATTTTTTTCAGGTAAATACCGGCCAGCACATCACCTGTAAGCTTAAGCTGCCCCGGCCCGGTATCGGGCAAATTGTATATTATGGCCACCGAGCCGCTGGCCATGGGTATGTGCAGAATAGGCCCTTTCTTTGATTCGGCCTTAGCTTGCTGCTCCACAGTCATAATGCCATCGCTGGCGCCGAAATCCACTGTACCCTCCGTGATCTGGCTGATGCCGCCGCCCGAGCCGATAGGCTGGTAATTGACTTTTACCCCGGTAAGTTTGTGGTATTCGTCGAACCATTTCGTGTACAGGGGGGCTGGGAAAGTGGCTCCCGCGCCTGTGAGATTTACAGGCTTGGTCGGTGCTGTTGCCGTGGTGGACGGTGCACTGCAGACGGTTAGGATGGCACTCCCTGCCAGTATCACAGCAAGCGCGGCAATCCATTCGTTGCCATGTTTACGCATGTTATTCTCTCCTTATTTTTCAGCCATCTTACTTTCTAAGACAGGCCTCTATATTATAAGGGAAACAGTACACGATTGCTTTTGTTAGCAACTAAGCATAAAACAAACACTCGCAGCATTACAAACGCTGCGAGTGTTTAAATGGCATATAAGTTACTGGTTTACCCCAGGTAGTCTATAAGCTTGCGGCTCCTGCTGGGATGCCTGAGCTTGGCCAGCGCCTCCTTCTCTATCTGCCTGATGCGCTCACGGGTCAATCCGAATTCGTGACCCACTTCTTTTAAGGTCAGGCCCTGCTCATTGTCCAGACCGTAACGCATTTCTATGATTCTACGTTCCCTGTCGGTTAGATCTGACAGTATATCCCGGAAGTGCTGCCGCAGCATGCTCTGAGCAGCTTCTTCCTCAGGCGCAGGGCTCACCTGATCCTCTATGAAGTCGCTCAACTGGCTTTCATCATCACCAATCGGGATATCCAGCGAAACCGGCTCAGCATACAATATACCAATCAGCCAATCTATTTTATCAATTTCAACACCCATTTCGCCGGCTATTTCATCGCTGGTCGGCTTGCGTCCCAGCTTCTGCAAGAGCTTCTGCCGTGCGTTATTCATCTTGGTTATAGTCTCCACCGTGTGTACCGGCAACCTGATAGTCCTCGACTGGTCCGATATCACCCTGTTAATCGCCTGCCTTACCCACCAGTGAGCATAGGTGCTGAATTTAAAGCCGCGCCGGTAATCGAATTTCTCCACCGCGCGCATCAACCCGATATTCCCTTCCTGTATTAGATCAGAAAGCGGCATACCGCGAGCCCTGTACTTCTTAGCCATACTCAGTACCAGGCGCAGATTGGCCTTTATCATATGTTCGGCAGCCTCACGCCCTGATTTCCTGATTGCTTCAAAATGCGCCCTTAGCTTACCAATTCTTGCCTCAAGATACCTGCCGAACTCGGTTTTTCCTGCGATATCCTTTAATTCAGCAACTGTCTTGATAAGACGGTATCCGTCGATTATATTCCAGGGCATCAACCGTGTAAGAATCGATATCTCTGTAATCTCCTGCAGGGCTTCTTCATTCTCCACATGATCATTCTTTGCTACAAACTGCGCCGTCTCCTCATTGATTACATTGTCGATACGGGATCTCAATTCATTGTCACACAGCTTCTCAGAAAGCCTGGCGGCATCAGCCACACAATAACGTTTGATTACTTTTTCTACCAGGCTGGCATATACATGCAGCCGCGTAACCAATAATTTGGTTACATCTGTCTCAGATGGCTTCCTGACAGCCTTAAGCGGTGACTGCTTCTCCAGCCGGGAAAGATAACTTGCCAGCTCCATACGGCTGCTGAGCACCTTCTCATCTTTGGATGTAAGCAAAGGCGTTCTACTGCACTCGGCTATATACAGGCTTACCGAATCTTCGGCAAAATCCCTGCTCCCTTTATGGTCCAAATATACCGTGTCATCGAGGTCAGTTTTCGCCATAGTTGAGTCAAGCCCCTTTATTCTGCCCTCCAATCCAACAAACCCCTGGCCTACAGTATCTTTTTCTATTTCTTTTGTACGTTCTTTCAATTTGGCCATATCTATTATCTCCTCCCACACAATTTCTTGCGCGGATAAGTTTTCAACAAGTTAATCCAATTATTTTTCTTCTATTAAATTCAACCCATGTTAGCGTTAAATATTTGCAAGGTAAGCGACTAAGGTCGCAAATTATAAAACGTCAGGAATTTGGAAAAGTTGCGCGACAACAAATTTAGGATGGGGTGTATGAATGGCCGGTAACTGACGGGGATATTGGCACTGGTCAGCCTTCTGACATTACTATTTCAAAGGGGCATTGCAGTGCCCCGGTAGTACAAACCAGCTCACAATCGGTACACCATCCGCAGCTATCCACTTGAATAATAGCCACTAATTTTTCAGTCATGACAAGGGCCCCACACTTGCAGACTGTAACACAAAGGCCGCAACCGTCGCATTTGGTCTGGTCAAATATGGGCATTATTGACAAATTATTTCTCCTGATACCTAATTATTTGGAATTTTAACGGTTAATCGTTAGCTATTATGTGACCTTAATCACCTTAATTTAAACCCGCAAGTTGAGTAAGCAACTCCTTATTTTTTATTACAATCCTGTGCCTTTCAAGGCTGATAACACCATTTTCTTCCAGGCTTTTTAATGACCTGCCTACTACCTCTCTGGCAGTCCCGGCCATGGCCGCCATCTCATATTGGGTAAGTTTCTGAAAGCCATCCGGTCCGGGCTCCGAGTTCTGCAACAATATCTTTGCTACCCGGCCTGTAACGTTTTTAAACGACAGATCCTCAATCAGCGTGAGCAGCATACGTCCCTGCTCACCCAGTGTTTCCAATGCATTCCGGACGATTTTCCAGTTTTTTTCCATTATCGGCATCAGGTCATTCTTATGGATCCAGTATATTATGGTGTTGCCCAGGGCTTGCGCGCCATACGGGCTGTTACCGGAACCAAACACTGTTACGTCGTTGAATGATTCGCCCGGCCTGACTATTTTTATTATTTGTTCCTTGCCTTCTGAAGATGTCTTGAATATTTTTACTACGCCGGCATTAACGAAATACAGGTTCTCCTGTTTGTCGCCCTCGGATACAATCGTCTGCCCTTTTACAAAAGATTTCTGATTAAAAAGCTGCGGTAGTCCGGCCAACCTGTCATTTTCAACACCGGCAAAATACCGCAGCTTAGCAAGATTCTCTATCGTGATTGTCATATTATGTTAAACGTGATTAATTCTTCAGCCAAATTATACCAGCCCTTCCTTCATTATTAAATAAGCTTGTTTATGTTGCCATAGATGGTCCCCCCTTTTCTGCTTAGCTGGCTTGACTGTGAAATTTAAAAATAATTATAATGATGTTACTTGATCAGGCGGCCCTCAAGTATGGAAGGGCGCAGTCGGGCTAAAAGCAACGGATCATAACTCCGTGGGACTACAGGTTCCACGGAGTTTTTATAATTAAAATATGGACAATCAACAACAGAAAACATCAGTAGCGCTGCTTTCAATAGTATCAAATAGCCTGCTGGTCACATTGAAGCTCATAACCGGTGTCTTTACCGGGTCTATTTCAGTTTTATCGGAAGCTGCCCACTCTTCCATGGACCTGATAGCGTCGGTAATCGCTTTCTTCGCAGTACGCATTTCCGCCAAACGGCCTGATGCTGAGCATCCATTCGGACACGGCAAAGTCGAAGATATCTCTGCCCTGGCCGAAGCCGTGTTAATACTTATAGCTGCGGTTTGGATCATAGTTGAAGCTATTCATAAGCTCATCAGCCCACGGGCTCTTGAGACGATTGATTGGGGCCTGGCGGTAATGCTTTTTTCCGTTCTGGCCAATATAGTCGTATCCAAGCTCCTTTTCATAGTCGGTAATAAAACAGATTCGCCGGCTTTAATTGCCGATGCCTGGCACCTGAGGACCGATGTATGGACCTCAGCCGGAGTACTGGCCGGCCTTTCCATTATCTGGGCCGGTCAAAAGCTCTGGCCGGAGCTTAGCCTGACCTGGGTTGACCCGCTTGCAGCCTTACTGGTAGCCCTATTGATCCTGCGGGCTGCCCTGAAACTAACTATGGATGCCATCAAGGACCTCATCGATACCAGCCCGCCTGCACATGAAGTACTCTGGCTCTCACGCTACCTGGAAAGCTGGTATCCAACCGTCCGCTCTATTCACCGCGTCAGGACAAGAAAAGCCGGTGCCGCACGTTTTATAGATCTACATGTTGTAGTCGACCGGGCGATGACGGTCAGCGAATCTCACGCCATCACGGAAAAAATGACCGCAGCCGTCAGGGAAAAACTGGGCGGCTCTGACCTGACAGTTCATATTGAGCCCTGCGATGGTTTATGCAAAAAGGCCTGTATTAGCGGCTGTATGCTTTCGCAGGATGAAAGAAAACAAATACAGGTAACAGCGGCAACTCCGAAACGTAAATAAAAGAGTACCGAGGTCTTTGTAATGAAAATAGTGCGCTTCCAGCATAAGAATAGTATTTCTTACGGGGTCCTTCAAAACGATCTGATAGAGGTTTACACAGGCACCCCCTTCCAACAACCAGGCAGCAAGGACAATATCTTTGAACCTGCTGGACGGCAGGTTTCCCTGAATGACGTCAAGCTGATTTCGCCCTGCCCGGCCAGCAAGGTAGTATGCCTCGGGTTGAATTACCGTCCGCATGCTGATGAACTTAATATAAAACTCCCCGAGCTTCCTCTGCTTTTTCTCAAGCCCTCCACCGCCATCATCGGCCCGGGCGGCAACATTATTCTGCCGCCATCGCCCGAGAGGATAGACTACGAGGGCGAACTCGGCATTGTCATTGGAAAGACAGCAAAAAACATATCTGAGAAGGATTTTGCGGGCTGTATCCTGGGCTATACCTGTTTTAACGATGTAACCGACCGGGTTGCCCAGGTGAAGGACGGGCAATGGACAAGGGCCAAGGGCTACGATACTTTTGCACCCACCGGGCCCTGTATCGAGACCGCTGTTTCACCTTTTAATTTGAAATTAGAAACATATGTAAATGGGGAGCAAAAACAGTCGGGCAATACCTGTGACCTTATATTCGGCATACCCAGGCTGATCAATTACATCTCCAGTATTATGACCCTGCTGCCCGGTGACGTTATTGCCACGGGCACCCCCGATGGCATCGGTCCGCTCAAAGCGGGGGACGTGGTGGAGATAAAGATAGAGGGAATCGGTTCGCTCAAGAACCCTGTCGTAGCTTTTAATGCAAAGTCATAGTTTTGATAAATTCAACTATTATTGCTATTCAATTAACGGCAATTTCTGATATCATCCTTTAAGTCACGTAAACAGATCCCGCTATCTGGCAAAGAAATTAAATACCGGAGGCAGCAACAATGGGAATCAGCAGGTTCTATTTACCCATAAGGTTTATCATAGGCCAGGGCAGCCTTGCACAACTCGGCAAAGAAGCATCAAGGCTGGCAAAGGTAGCCCTGCTTGTCACCGGTTCGAAAAGCATGCGCAGCACAGGCGTCATTGATAAGGTGCTCAACGACCTGACAGAAAACGGGATCAAATCCATTGTTTTTGACAGGATTGAACCCAACCCGCGTGCTTCCACCATCGATGCAGGCGCCAAAGTAGCCAGGGAGAATGGCGTGCAGGTGGTGATTGGCCTGGGCGGCGGCAGCGCCATGGATGCTGCCAAATGCATAGCTCTGGCATCCGCTGGCGCCGACCCGATCTTTGCCCACTACGAGGGCAAGGTAAGCGGTAAAACAAAGGCACTGCCAATTATACTCGTCCCTACGGTAGCAGCCAGCGGATCTGAAGCTAACAACGGCGCTGTATTCACCAACTGGGACACCCACGAAAAAGTGGTCCTGATGCAAGCTTCGATGTACCCGGCGGTATCTATAGTTGACCCCACGCTCACCCTCACGTTACCGTTCAAGCCTACCGCCCAGGGAGGCGTTGACATATTTTGCCACCTGGTTGAAAGCTATATTACTGCCCATGAATCCACACTTATAAATGATTCCCTGCGCGAGTCATCCATGCGTACCGTGGTAGAGTCCTTGCCCAAAGTACTGTCCAAGCTTGATGATATAGAGCAACGCTGCAACCTGTCATGGGCAAGCACCATAGCCTGTTCACAGTTCGCCAGCCTTGGTGGTGGAACCGGCGTTATGACGCTGCACGGCATGGAGCACCCGTTGAGTGCGGAATATGACATAGCCCATGGTGACGGCCTGGCTTCTCTGCTGGTTGAATGGATAGAGTACACGTTGCCCGCCCGTGAAGAACGCGTCAAACTGCTGGGAAAGAACGTTTTCGGTGAATCTGACGGCCTGGCAGCCACAGAAAAATGGTTAAAGAAAGTCAATATGCATATCAAGCTGCGCAGCCTTGGTGTAAAGGAGGCAGACTTCGAAAAGCTTGCCGATAACGCCATCAAAACCGCTCCCTGGGTTAAATTCAACCCCAGGCCGCTGGACAGGGCAGCCATTGTAGCTATTTACCAGAAATCGTTCTAAATGCCGGATGCGCTAAACTGAGTATCAGGCAGCTACCAGCTCCCTGGCGCCATTCTTCCATTTTTCAGCGTTTTTTACCAGCGCCTCCGCTCCCTTTAACATCACGTTACCGTTACGCTCGGAGCCCAGCATAGCAGCCAGTTCTTTCAGCCTGTCCTGGCCATCTATCAACTGCACCCTGCTTGAAGCCCTGCCCGATTCTATATCTTTGACCAGCCTGAAATGCGTGTCGCCGAAGCAAGCTATTTGCGGCAGGTGCGTTATGCAGAGCACCTGGTGAAAATTAGCCAGTGTAGCCAGCTTCCTGCCCACCGAGTCAGCGCTGCGTCCGCCAACCCCCATGTCTATTTCGTCGAAAACCAGCGTTGGTATGGGATCGGCTATCTTAAGCGCGCTTTTCACCGCCAGCACAATCCGGCTGGTCTCGCCGCCCGAGGCTATAGCGGCCATCGGCCTCATCGGTTCACCGGGGTTGGTCGCTACCTGGAACTCCAGCCGGTCTATCCCGTCGGTTGTATATACGTAGGATTTACCACCGGTAATAGCCAGGCCGTCTACATCCTCCCTGCGTGAAAGAGAAATATCAAATTTAGCCCAATCGAGGCCAAGGTCGGATAGCTCGCCATTCACCAGCCTCACCAGTTGTTCAGCCGCATGCCTCCTTGCCAGGGAGAGTCCTTCTGCTTTCTTGCCTGCCTCTGCTTTCAACTCCTGCCTTTCGGATTCCAGCTTTGCTTTCAACTCCTGCCGGTCCTGTAACGCATCAATTTCAGCCATTGTCTTATCGCGGAAGGCTATGATAGCCTCGAGGCTGTTGCCGTACTTCCGCTTCAGGGTATCCAGGGCGTCGATCCTGTGCTCGATTTCTTCGAGTTTCTCCCCGCTGTTTTCGATTTTTTCCGAGTATTCCCGCAGTTCCCTGGCCGTCTCCTCAATGCTGGCCAAATCATTTTCCAGCTTTTCCCTGCATGCGGCAATATTGCTGTCTATAGAGCTAATTCCCCTCAGGCCCGTCAGTGTTTTATGGATTGATACAGATGCCGACCTGTCATCTCCAAACAGGCTGGTATACGCCTCCAGGCAGCCCCCGCTTATGGCCCCGGCCCGGCGCAGGATATCCCTCTCATGATGTAACTGCTCCTCATCAACTTCTTCCAAGCGGGCACGGTCGATCTCTTCAACCTGGTACTGCAGCAAATCTACATAGCCTTCCCTGACAACATTCTGCATGGCAGCCAGCTCTTTTTCCCTGTCCCTCAGCTTATCTACAAGTATCTTCATCTCCCTGCGCATATCAAGCAGGTTCCCGTACACATCCACCAGTTTCAATTGGTTAGCAGAATCGTGCAAGGAAAGATATTCCATCTGCCCGTGGATATCGACCAGATTCTTACCGAGCTGGCGCAATAATGATAACGGCACCGCCCGGTTGTTTACCCTGGCCACACTTTTACCGCCGTCTTGAAAGTCCCGCGTTACCAGCACCATCCCGTTTACTTCCGGTTCGATACCATTTTCCTCAAGAATCCCTTTTATATTGCTCACCGTGGAGTCAGCCGGCCAGAAGATAGCTTCAATGCGTGCCGACTTTGTCCCGCTGCGTATCAATCCCGATGGCGCACGTGCCCCCATCAACAGGCTTAAAGCGTCAACCAATAGCGATTTCCCCGTTCCCTCCTCCCCGCTGATTACATTCAAGCCGGGCACAAAATTCATGGCAAGATCCCTGATCACAGCAAAATTCTTGATATGCAATTCACCTAACATAGCGGTCCTCCTGTATACTCCTTTTTATAATACAAGTGTACTACTATGTTATAGAACATCCGTACTATTTGTCAAGGGTTTCAAAAAATAATCTTATGGTCAGGGACGTGAGGGCTTTCGTCAGCCGTAATCCGTGGATTCTTTTAACATAATAAATCATAGTGTACTATCCATCCATTTAGTGGCTTAAAATCGTATCAGGATTATGTTTCAAGCGGCAGCAAATACCCCTGTATTGGT
>Ga0315273_10005841_pt1 | contig 15257 bp, 13 predicted proteins | sample YL17G02_0_MG_FD_205753 | JGI IMG/M metagenome (GOLD analysis project Ga0315273, IMG submission 205753) | Sediment microbial communities from Yellowstone Lake, YNP, Wyoming, USA - YL17G02_0 | ecosystem: Environmental > Aquatic > Freshwater > Lake > Sediment | place: USA: Wyoming | collected...
CGTCTCCGTGATGAAGGCCTCCTTTTCGGTGGAGGACATCTCGCGACCCGCGATCAGGCCCAGGTACCGCTGGCTGAGCTTCAGGACATCGTCATTCGGCAACCGCAATTGATCGGCGCTCCTTTCAGAGGGAAGGCCAAGGCATACCTTGGCCCATGCATCAGGTCAGGTTGATTTGATCTCGGTCCAGATCTGGTCCCACAGCGGGCCGGCCTCGCCCAGGTCCTTCTGGTATTCCAGGCGCTGGAATTCTTCGGCCGTGGGATAGGGGACGGGGATCTCCAGTTTTGCCATGGCCGCCTCATTGGGCGAGCCGTAGCCGGTCGTGTTCGAAATGGCCGCGCCGACGTCAGGCCGCAGGACGTAGTTGATGAACTCGTGAGCGGCACGCCGGTGCGGGGCGGAACTGGTGATCACCATGGAGTCAGTCCAGATGGTACAGCCTTCCTTGGGGACGACGTAACCGAGATTCGGCTGTTCCTTCTTGGCTTGGGCAGTGTCGCCGTTCCAGAGCTGTGCCACCCAGACGTCGCCCGAAATCAACTGGCCCTTCACCGGCGCGGAGATATACGCCTTCAGATTCTTCTTGGCGGCGAGGGCGTCGGTCTTGGCCTGGGCCAGCTCCGCGGGATCGATCGAGTTGAGCGACTTGCCGCGATAACGGAGCCAGGCCCCGATCACATCGCGCATGTCATCCATCTGCGTCATCTTCCCCTTGTATTTCGAATCCAGGAAGATGCCCCAGCTGTCCGGCGAGCCGGGGATCTTGTCAGTTCGCCAGGCGTAGCCGCTGGTGCCCCACTGGTAGGGGATGGCGTGCTCGTTGCCCGGATCGAAGACCGGATTGACGAAGGTTGGCGCGAGGTTGGCCAGATTGGGGATGTACTTCTTGATCAGTAACCCGGCGAGGCCGGTCGCGACCACCACGGGCACGATGTAGTTCGAGGGCACGATGATGTCGTAGCCCGAGGCTCCGGCCTGGAGCTTGGCCACCATCTCCTCGTTGCTCTCATAGGTGTCGTAGGTGACCTTGACCCCGAACTCCTTCTCGAAATTCGCGATAGTGTCTTCGGCGATGTAATCGGACCAGTTGTAGACGTTCAGTTCCTTCTCGATCTCGCCGAGGGTCTCCGCGGCGGCGGCACCACTGCCCTGGTCCTTCCGGCCACAGGCGGTCAGCACCATGCCGATGGTGGAGAGGCTCAGGCCCAGCGCCGTGGCCCGGCCCACAAAGTCCCGACGGCTCACCGCACCCTGCTGGAGGCCCTGGACGAGGCGTTCGAGTTCGTTGCGCTTAGTCATCGGGGGCTCTCCTCGTAGGGGCAGGTCGGGGTACGGGTGCCGAGTACCGAGTGCCGAGTACCGAGTACCGAGTACCGAGTACCGAGTACCGAGTACCGAGTACCGAGTACCGAGTACCGAGTACCGAGTACCGGAATGTCGCATCGCAGTGGAGTCGCAGCCACTACCCGGCTATCTGCCAAGGACTCGGTACCCCGCACTCGGCACTCGGTACTGTCTTGCACTACAACAGTCTATCCTTGAGCCCGTAATATGCCCCGGCGAGCGGAAGAAACCACGGGCGGCCCCAGTAGAACGGGATCGGGCGGAACGGAATTGCGGTCAGCGCCGGCCAGGGAGCAGCGCCGGCCATGGCCTGACCCACGCGATCCCCCAGCCAGCTCGCCAGCGCGACGCCGTGCCCGCCATAGCCGAGCGCGTAGGTCATTCCGTCGCGGCGCCCGGCATGAGGCAGCTGATCGAGGGTGAACCCAAGGGTTCCGCCCCAGGCATACTCGATCCGCGCCGTCGCCAGCTCCGGAAAGACCTCGATCATCCCCTGTCTGAGGATCTCCTGGCTCCGCTCCAGGGCCGTCGGTACGAACGCCGCCCGGCCGCCGAACACCAGACGGCCGTCCGGTGAGAGCCGGAAATAGTAGAGCAGGTTCTTGGTGTCGGACAGCATGCGTCCACGGGGGATGAGACGCTGCTGAACCTCGGCGCCGAGGCGCTCCGTCGCGATGATGTAGCTCCCTACCGGAACCACTCGACGGGCGAGCCAGGGGAGGAGTCGCCCGGTGTAGCCGTTGGTGGCGATCAGCACCTCGCGCGCATCAAGCGGGCCGTGGCTGGCATGGAGGCGGACGCCCGGGCTCGCTCGCTGGATCCGACGCACTTCCACCCGCTCGCGGAGCACCGCTCCTGCCTTTACGGCTGCGGCGGCCAGGCCCACGAGATACCGCGCCGGCTGCAGCGAGCCGGCCAGCGGATCGAGCAGGCCGCCGTGATACCGTGTCGAGCCGATTTCCTCTGCGAGGGCCTCGGGCGCAAGCAGTTCGGTCTGATAGCCGAAGTCGCGGGCAAGCAGCCTCGCGGTGTCCTCGAGTCCGTGCAGATGCGATGGCCGGGCGGCAAGCGTCAGGTGTCCCGTGCGCCGCCAATCGCAAGCGATCGCCTCCTGCCGCACCAGGGACTCGACGAATCCGATGGCGGCCAGCGAGTCCTCGAACAGCGCGCGGGCCCGCGCCAGTCCCAGCCGCCGCACCAGATCCGCCAGGTCCGCCTTGTACCCAGGCAGGACCATGCCGCCGTTCCGGCTACTGGCACCCCATCCGACGATCTCCCGCTCGAGCACAAGCACCTGGGCGCCCCGGCGTGCGAGGGCGCGCGCTGCGGCGAGCCCCGTGTAGCCGCCGCCAATGACGGCGACATCGGTGCGCGGGGGCATGGGGTCGGCGGAGACCTCCGGCGGTTGAAGTCCGGCCCACCACAGGGATTCAGCCGCTGCGCCCGGCAAGGTCATTTCCGGAGTGGTTTGTCGCGGCCGAGCCGATCGGCAGCGTAGATCAGCAGGGAGGTGGCCACCAGGATGATGGTGCTGATCGCGTTGATGCTGGGCTCGATGTTCTTCCGCACCATGCCATAAACCACGATGGGCAGGGTGGATGACCCGACCCCAGAGACGAACGAGGTGATCACGAAATCGTCGAACGACATCGTGAATGCGAGCAAGGCTCCGGAGAGAATCCCCGGCCAGACCTGCGGCACCGTGATTTTCCAGAAGGTGGTGATCTCGTCGGCGCCCAGGGTCATCGCAGCCTCCTCCAGGTTCTGGTCCATCCCCTGGAGGCGAGCGAGAACCACCACGACGACGAACGAGATGCAGAAGGCCACATGCGCGATGGTGATAGTGGTAAGACCCAGCGGGAAGCCCAACAGCACGAACAGAATGAGCAGCGAGATTCCGACCACGATCTCGGGCGTTACCAGCGGCACGTAGAGAAAGGCCTCGACCGTGGTGCGCCCCCGGAACCGGTGCCGGGCCAGAGCCAGCGCGATCAGCGTCCCCAGGATGGCGGAGATCACGGTGGACGCCAGGCCGACGATCATGCTGGCGCGGAGTCCGTTCAGGATGTCCTCCCGCTGGAACAGCCGTGCGTACCACTGCCAGGTGAAGCCCACCCACTCGACGCTGAACTTCGAGTCGTTGAACGAGAACAGCACCAGCACCAGGAGGGGCAGGTGGAGGAAGAGGTAGACGACGAACGCGAAGGCGACGAGCCAGCGGGGCAACCTGTTGTTCATCTCATCTCACACCCGCCGGCGCCCGGTCGCGGATACGGAGGTACCAGAGCACCGCCACCAGCACCAGGGCCATCACGATGAACGAAGCCGCCGACCCGAAGGGCCAGTTCCGGGCGGCCGAAAACTGATTCTGGATCAGGTTCCCGATCATGACCTGCTTGGCACCGCCCAGCAGGTCGGAGGTGAGGAAGCTGCCGAGCGAGGGGATGAACACCAGCAGGCACCCCGCCACCACCCCGGGGACGGAGAGCGGGAAGGTGACTTTCCAGAAGCGCGCCGCGGGCCGGGCCCCGAGCACTTCCGCGGCCTCGAGGAGGGACAGGTCAAGCTTCTCCAGCGAGGCGTAGATCGGCAGCACCATGAAGGGAAGGAAGCCGTAGACCAGCCCCGTCATAACGGCGAACGGCGTGTACAGCATCGGGATCGGCTGAGTGATGACTCCCAACCGGAGCAGCAGCGTGTTGATCAGCCCCGTGTCGCGCATCAGAAAGATCATGGCGAAGGTGCGGACCAGGAAGCTGGTCCAGAACGGCAGCACCACGAGGAACATCAGGACGTTCTTCCACTGGCCGCTGCGCGCGATGAGATACGCCAGCGGGTAGCCCATCACCAGGCAGATCAGCGTCGCCGCCACCGACCAGAGCAGGGTACGGTTGAGGATCTCGAGGTAGAGCGGGTTGAAGAACCGGGCGTAGTGTTCGATGGTGAATCCGGGCCGGACACCGCCGTACACGCCCCGGGGCATCAGGCTGTAGACGAGCATGATCAGGATGGGCACCAGGAAGAACACCAGCAGCCACAGCGTGCCGGGCGCGAGCAGCGCCCAGGCGCGCGCCTGGGGCCGAGGGTGGAAGAAGCCGAGCAGCCGCTGCCGCAGCCCCGCCATCACTCCTCCTCGAGGACCTGGCAGTCCTCGGGCAGCCAGCTCACCGCCGCCCGGTCGCCCCGCTTCCAGGGCAGCGGCTTGATGAGCTGGCCCTCGTTGCGCAGCGCCACGGTGCAGTCGGTACCATCGGCGAGCGTGACGATGACATGCATCATCTCGCCCAGGTAGATCACGTCGCGGACGGTGCCGGTGGCGGCGTTCTCTCCGGCCGGAATCGTCTCCGGCAGGCAGACATCCATCCATTCCGGCCGCACCGCGATGCGGACCTTCGCTCCGGCCTGCAATCCCGGCTGCGCGGGAACATGGAAGGTGGCATTCCCACCCGCCACTTCCCACCTGTCGCCCAGCCCCCGAGCCGCCGTGCCCTCGAAGAAGTTCGACTCCCCGATGAACTTCGCCACGAACGGGGTCCGGGGGTTCTCGTAGATCTCGGCCGGCGACCCAAGCTGGGCGATGCGGGCGTTGTCCATGACCGCGATCCGGTCGGACATCGTGAGCGCCTCTTCCTGGTCATGGGTCACGTAGACGAACGTGATCTCGAGGCTCTTGTTGAGCTGCTTGAGCTCGAGCTGCATCTCCTTGCGGAGCTTGAGATCGATGGCGCCGAGCGGCTCGTCGAGGAGCAGGATGGCGGGCCGGAGCACCAGCGCCCGGGCGAGCGCCACCCGCTGCCGCTGGCCGCCGGAGAGCTGGTTCGGCATTCGCCGGGCGAACTGACCGACATCGAGGCGCACCATCTCCAGCGCCTTCACGACCCGCTCGGGAATCTCCGCCCGCGGTACCCGGTGTTGCTCCAGCCCGAAGGCCACGTTCTTCTCGACCGAGAGGTGCGGGAAGATGGCGTAGTTCTGGAATACCATCCCGATCTCGCGCTCGTAGGGACGCTTGCGGTTTACCACTTCCCCGGCGATCCGCACCAGACCGCCATCCTCGTCCGGCTGCTCGAAGCCGGCCAGCAGTCGCAGCGTGGTCGTCTTGCCGCACCCCGAGGGGCCGAGCAGGGAGAAGAACTCGCCCCGCTGGACCTCGAAGCTGATGTCCTTCACGGCCTTGACCTCACCGAAGGACTTGCTGACGTGGGTGAACTGGACGATGGGATCGGTCACGGGCCGACTACAGCGATCACACTCTCCCGAAATACCTCCGTATGCCGATCGATGTCGGCGGCCGTGGTGTCCGGGGCAATCAGGGCCATGTTGTGGAAGGGGGTGAGGAGAATACCGCGATTGAGCGCGAAGAGATGCATGAAGCGGTCGAGCTCGAAGTCGGCAGCCGCCGCGGCCTCGCGGCCGTTCCGCGGCGGGTCGGGTCGGAACCAATACTCCGCGCGACAGCCGAGCCGCTTCACAATCCACGGCAGTCCGAACTCACGGACCACGCTTTCGACGCCCGCCTGAAAACGCTCCGCGAGCGGGATGGTCTTCGCGTACGCCTCCGCCGTGAGCACATGCGCGAGGGTCGCGCGCATCGCGGCGAGGGCCAAGGCATTGCCCGCGAGCGTGCCGCCGATGCCGCCCGTGTCGCACTCCGCCAGGGAGACGCGGCCGGTGAGCCGCCCGGCAACTTCGGTAGAGAAACCGTAGACCGCGCACGGGACGCCACCGCCGATCGGCTTACCGATGGTCAGGAGGTCCGGCGTGAGGCCGTGCGCGGCGGTGTACCCGCCGGGCCCGGCGCAGATCGTATGGGTCTCATCGAGGATCAGCAGCGTCCCGTGGCGGCGGGTGAGCGCCCGGAGCGCGTCATGATAGCCCGGCTCGGGGTGGATGATGCCGATGTTGGTCATTGCCGGCTCGGCCAGTACGCAGGCGACATCGCCATGGGCCAGCGCCGCCTCGAGCGCGGGGACATCGTTGAACTCGACCACGCGCGTCGTCACGGCGGGGTTCACCGGCGGACCGAGGTTGCCGGGCCGGGGACCGACGACGCCGTCGTTGAGAGTCGCGAAGGTCTCGTCGACGGTGCCGTGATAGCACCAGTTGTGCACCAGGATCTTGGGTCGGCCGGTGAGCATCCGGGCGAGACGGATGGCGAAGCGGTTGGCGTCGGTGGCGGTCATCGCGAACTGCCAGCGGGCGAGGCCGAACCGGCGGGAGAGCTCCTCCGCCACCCAGAGGTGATCCTCCGAGGGCAGCATGAAGGTGAATCCCTTCTCCGCCTGCCGTTTCACTGCCTCCACGGTGGCCTTCGGCGCATGGCCGGTCATGGCGCCTGTGTCACCCAGGCAGAGATCGAGATAGCGCAGTCCGTCGACGTCGGTGAAGTGCGCTCCCTGCCCTTCCTTCACGAAGAGGGGGAAGCCGCCGGCCCACTTCGCCATCCAGTGCATCGGGACACCTTCAAAGAGGCTCCCCTTCGCGCGCTGGTACAGCGCCAGCGACGCCGGATGGGATTCGCTGAAGCGACGCTGTTCGGTGGCGTAGAGAGACGCCAGTCGGCTGCGGTCGATCATTGTCATGGATGACTTGAACGTAGAGCAGAGCGGGCTGGGTGTCGAGGCGATGGCCACAAACCAGAGCGGGACCCGGGCTCGCAGCCCGAGTCCCGCCGTGGTCTCAGTCAGGTTGGTGTTCGATCAGAAGGCCATCCACAGGAAGGCGAACAGGGTGTTGTTGCCGGACGCGTTGGTTCCCGTACCGTCGAATTTGGAATACCCGGTATACTGCAGACCGACGCGGGTGTTCTCCCAGGGATTGAGGTCGACCTCACCGATGAATCCGGTGGTGTTGGGCTCGCCGCCGTAGAGATTGGCGTCCGCGCTGCCCCGGGTATCGAAGTAGCCGCCGCTCAGCCCGAGCCACTGCTTCGGGTAGTAACTGGCGTTGGCGCGCAGGGTCTTGAGGTCGTTCTTGGTGTTTGCCGAGCCGCCCGCAAGGAAGGTCGCATCCAGGGTCTGCTGCTCGTCAATCCAGCTGCCACGCACGACCACATTGCCGCTACCAACCTTGGATTCGAACTGGGCGTCGATCCCGATGTCGGAGTACTTGTCCTGAGGACCGGACAGCGCCGGGGAATTCTCGGGGAACAAGCTGGTCTGCATGCCGAAGGTGCCTACCATCACGGACTGGTTGTCGAAATCCTTCTGCAGCGCGACCCGCCAGTAGGGCGCCACGCCCTTGATCGCTCCGGTGGTATTGTCGGGTGCTGCCACGCCCTGCAAGGCCGAGCGGTAGACCGAGAACTCGGCGTACACCAGGTTGCCGAACATCCCATACCCGCCCAATCCCAGCACGCTTTGTCCGAGGCCACCGTCGATCAAGGTGCTGGCAGCAGGACCGGGAGCCGCTTCGGAGCCGATGAACGGGAAGCCCCAAACCGGGGTGGTGTTCCAGAGATCCTGCACCGTCGGGCTGTTGTTGAGTGTGAGACCGTAGACGATCTCCTTATCCCCACCGAGGCTTCCCTTATTGGCGAAGCGGATGTCCACATTGTCGATGCCGAAGGCCCCGTCGGGTCCGGCGTAGGTGAACTGCGAGAAGAGCCCGACCTTCGGCGAGATGCGGCCGGCTAGGAATAGGCTCAGCTCCTGGGGAAGGGCCGCGACATCGTTCTGGGTATCGGGAACCTGGTCCTTCGTATGAGTAATTCCCGCCGTCACCATGGCGGAGAGCAGCGAAAACGGCGAGAGACCGAGTTTGCCGCCATTGGTGGCTGAGTCCTTGTCGGCGATCGGCACCTGGTTGGTCATGGTGTAGCCGTTCAGCTTGAACTTCCGTCCGAACGGCGTGAGGGTCAGGAACTGGTAGTGGCAGGCGCTGCAGGCGAGCCCCGTCTGCCGGGCGAAGCTGGGAACATCGCGCTCTGCACTTGCCGTGTGCGCCGCCACATAGGCCCGCGCCAGATCATTCAATCCATCTGCAGCAGACGCTGGAGGGGTAACCCCGAGAAGCAACACAGGAACCAACCATGGGATTGTTCGCAAAGGGAACTCCGGGTAGAGGGATTGCAGTAACACCGCATCACCTTCATTAAGAGATGATGAAACGGCCCTGAGGCTCGTAGCCGGGATAGGGTGTCCTGACACCGGCACAGGACAATAATGGCTCACGCCCACCGTTGTCCTCGGAGGCAGTAACCCCTTACTATGCCCACGAATCACCGGGACTCCTACTTCAGGGTTCATGATGACACGTGCGAGAGTGATGTGGCTGGTCTTGGGGGTGCTCGCCCTGAGCGGAAACCGGGCAACTGCCCAAGTGGTGGACACCACGATCAAGCATGAGGAACCGGATTCGGCTCTGCTGACCCCGGCCATGATCGATGCAGGGCGAAAGGTGTTCCGCGGCAAGGGGAACTGTTACGCCTGCCACGGCGACAAGCTGCAGGGCGGGCCGGTTGCCCCGGCACTCACCGGCAAGTCCTGGCGGCACATCAGCGGTACCTTCGACGCCATCGTCGATCGGATCGACAACGGGCTGCCAGGCACCCTCATGGTGCCGCACCCTGGTGGCATTTCGGAAGCGCAGACGTTTCTCGCCGCGACTTACGTCTACTCGGTGAGCCATGGGCTGGTGAAGCCCTGATAGCTAAGACGGTAACCCGGACGCCCGCCGCGGCCGGCCACACCATTCCTGGGGGGCGGATGAACGTCACACGCGCGGCTGCCGCAGGCCTGATCGGCACGGGAGTCATGACGGCGCTGCTGCTGGTCGAACCGTCGGTGGGCCTGCCGAAGATCGCCATCGGTCAGATCCTCAGTACCTCACTTGGGTTCGCCTCCGCCCACCTGACAGTCGGCCCCGCCCTCGGCTGGCTGATCCACTTCCTGGTGGGGATGGTGCTCGCGCTGATCTACGCCGCCGTCGCCCACCACCGGCTCCCCGGCACCCCACTCATCCGGGGAGCGCTCTACGGTGTGCTCGTCTTCGTGGTGGCACAGCTGGTCTTCATGCCGCTCGTGGGCGCTGGCGTCTTCTCCAACGGCGATCTCGAGTTCATCGCCGGCAGCCTCCTGGGCCATCTCGTCTACGGCGGGCTGGTGGGCTGGATCTATGGTGAAGTCGGAACGGCGTGACGGACCGCGGGGCCACAGAAAGTGAGAAGTGAGGAGGATCCACCATACCCTCTCACTTCTCACTTCTCACTTCATACTCCTCAAGTCTCAGTATCCAGTCACTTCCCTACCGCCGCCTTCAGGGCCTCCTCCATGACGCCGAGCCCTTCCTCCAGAACCGCGTCCTCGACGGTGAGCGGCACCAGCACCCGAATGACGTTGCCGAAGGTGCCGGCGGTCAGCAGCAGCAGCCCGCGCTTGAGGGCCTCGGCGGTGATCCTGCCTGTCAGCTCCTTCGCCGGCTCCTTCGTGGAGCGGTCCTTCACCAGTTCCATCGCTACCATGCCGCCGAGCCCCCGGACATCCCCGATCTCCGGGTAGCGCTTCTGCCACTCCAGGAAGCGACCCCGGACCTTCTCGCCGACCTGCCGGCCGCGGTCGGCCAGGTGATCCTCCTCCATCACCTTGAGGACGGCGAGCGCAGCCGCGCAGGCCAGCGGGTTGCCGCCATAGGTGCCGCCTAGCCCACCGACGTTGCCGGTCTCGACGATCTCCGCCCGGCTGGTCACGGCCGCCAGCGGCAGACCGCCGGCCAGTGACTTGGCCGTCACGATGATGTCGGGCACGAGATCGTAGTGTTCGCAGGCAAACAGCTTTCCGGTCCGGCCGAACCCGGTCTGGATCTCGTCGGCAATGAAGAGAATCCCGTTGTCCTTGGCGAAAGCGGCCACCGCGGCCACGAATTCCTTCGGCGCCGGAATGAAGCCGCCTTCGCCGGCCTGCAACTCGATGATGATCGCGGCCACCGAGCCGGGATCGACGTGCGAGGCGAAGAGACGATCGAGGTAGGCGCGGTCAGCCATGCAGCAGCGACCGCCCTTGGGACCGGACTCACAGCGATAGCAGTACGGAAACGGAATCCGATACACCTCCGGCATGAATGGCCCGAACCCCGCCTTGTACGGCATCACCTTGGAGGTGAGGCTCATCCCCATGTAGGTTCGGCCGTGGAAGGCATGCTCGAAACAGACGATTGCCTGGCGGCCGGTCGCGCGGCGGGCAACCTTGATGGCGTTGTCCACTGCCTCCGCGCCGCTGTTGCAGAAGAAGGTCCGCTTCTCGTGGCCGCCCGGCGTGATGGCGTTGATCCGCTCCGCCAGCTCGATGTACGGCTCGTACATCGAGATCTGAAAGCATAGATGAGTGAACTGGTCCAGCTGGGCCTTCACCGCCTCCACGACTCGGGCGTTGCGGTGGCCGGCATTGAGCACACCGATCCCGCTTCCGAAATCGATGAGCCGGTTGCCGTCCACGTCGGTGAACACCGCGTTCTCCGCGTGCTGAACGGCGACAGCGGTCACCTGCGAGACCGTGCGTGGCACGGCCTTCTGGCGGCGGGCGAGGAGGGCCAGGCTCTTGGGGCCGGGAATGGGGGTCTTCAGATCGATGATGCGGGTCATCGGGGCGCTCCGGAGCGAATGCGGAAGTGGCTGGCCGAGCTTAGCTCGCAGAGGGGGAAATGTCGAGGGGAAACGGTAGCGCACGCTGCGTCAGCGCCGGCGCGATGATCGTCAGCCGAGCGCGTGCCGCACTGGTTCTCGGCTGAAGCCCGCGCAGAGCGTGGGCTCCCCCATCCGGGGGACGCGGGAGCAGGTACCCAGGATCCGGATCGAGGCCGGCCGGATTGCCAAGCCGCCGCGCCGATGTAGGTTACCCCCGGCCCGGTTCCCCAGGGCCGTGTTTCACCGGCCATCCCTCTCCCAAAGCCCAGAGCAGACCATGACGTCCCTCACCCGTTCCGGCGCGCGCGCCGCTACCACGACACTCCTCCTGTTCGCCGTTGCTTGCGCTGGCGAAAAGGCCGGCCAGGCGGGTGGCTCGACCGCCCAGAAGATCACCATCCAGCCCACCGGCGATGCCCGGGCCGACGCCAACACGTATCTGAAGCAGCTCTGCCCCAAGCCCATCGGGGGCGAACTCAACTTCATGGTCTGGGAGGGATACACCGACACACTGTTTGCGAAGCCGTTCGAGGAGGCCTGCGGTGTGAAGGTGAACGCCACCTACATGGGTTCGAGCGACGACCTGGTGGCCAAACTGCGGGCGGGTGGCTCTGAGACGATCGACCTGGTCTCTCCGTCGTCTGACGCGATCACCCAGATCATTGACGCCGGACTGGCGCAGCCGCTTACCCTGGGGCGGATCCCCAGCTACGGCGACCTCATGGCGAGCTTCCGCGAACTCACGATGGCGCGGAAGGCTGACGCGGTCTACGGGCTCCCCTGGGCCTTTGGCCCGAACCCGCTCATCTACGACACCACCAAGGTCAAGCCGGCACCCACCCGGTGGGCCGATCTGTGGGACCCGAAGTACAAGGGCAAGCTGTCGATGCAGGACGACATCGCGACGCTGTGGATGGCGGCGCAGACCCTCGGCTTCGACAAGGCCGACGATCGGAGTCACCTGTACAACCTGAGTGACGAGGAACTGGCGCAGGTCAAGGCCAAGGCGCTCGCCCTCAAACCGAACGTCCGGAAGTACTGGGCCACGGCGGGCGACATGACCCAGCTGTTCCAGGGCGGCGAGATCGTCGCGGGCGAGGGCTGGCCGCTCATGACCGCGCAACTCCGCGCCGCCGGGTTCCCCGCCGGCGAGGTGATTCCCGAGGAAGGCACGACCGCGTGGGCCGATCACTGGGTCCTCACCAAGGGCGCCCGCAACCTGGACGCGGCCTATGCCTGGCTCGAGTATGCGTCGCAGGCATTCACCCAGAAACTCCTGGCGGACGTCACCAACTACATCGTCGCGAATCCGGTGGCGAAGAGCTACATGAGTCCTGAGCAGGTGGCCACCCAGCGCGATATCGCCGACTATGGCACCAAGGTGAACTTCTGGCAGTGGAGCCCCCGACGCGAGAAGTACACCGAGATCTGGAATGAGGTGAAGGCCGGCAAGTGACCGATCGGCCTTGCCGATCGGTCATCCCCAGCGGAGCGAGGGATCTCTTGGGGTTGAAGGGATTCCTCGCTTCACTCGGAATGACAGCCGTACCATTCCATCTCGCGCCGGAATCTTGACCCTCCCCATCCTCGAACTCCGCGCCGTCACCAAGCGCTTCGGCGACTTCGTCGCGGTTGACAACCTCGATCTGTCGGTGGCGCCGGGCGAGTTCCTGACCCTGCTCGGCGCCTCCGGCTCGGGCAAGACCACCACGCTGCGCATGATCGCCGGCTTCGAGCACCCGAATGCTGGCGAGATCCTCATGGACGGGACAGCCATCACGGCGCTTCCGCCCTACCATCGGGACCTCAACACCGTCTTTCAGCAGTATGCCCTCTTTCCGCACATGACCGTCCAGGAGAACGTCGGCTACGGTCTCCGCATGCGGAAGACGCCCCGGGCCGAGGGCACCGACCGGGTTCGGCAGGCGCTCGACATGGTGCAGCTGGAGCACCTGGCGCAGCGCACCCCGCGGCAGCTCTCCGGAGGGCAGCAGCAGCGCGTTGCCCTGGCACGTGCCCTGGTGAACCGGCCGCGGGTGCTGCTGCTGGACGAGCCGCTCGGGGCGCTCGACCTCAAACTCCGCAAGGAGATGCAGCTCGAGCTCAAGCACCTCAATCGGCAGCTGGGCATCACCTTCCTGTACGTCACCCACGATCAGGAGGAGGCGCTCACGATGTCGGACCGCATCGCGCTCATGCGCAACGGCCGCATCGAGCAGCTCGACGCTCCCCAGGCGATGTACGAGCACCCCGCCTCGAAGTACGTCGCCGACTTCATCGGGGAGACGAATCTGCTGGGCGGCTCGGCGGCTCGGCGGCTGGGCGGCTCGGCGCGCCTCGTGATAGCGGGACAGGAATTCGAGGCTCCGGCGACGCCCACGCTCCGCGACGGCCAGCCCGCCTGGCTGGCACTCAGGCCCGAGTACCTGCGCCGGGCGGAGGCAGGGGGTGAGGGCCCACAACTGGCCGTTACGGTCGTCGAGGCGGTCTTCACCGGGCAGGTGACACGGCTCTATACCCGGCTCGCGGACGGGACCCCGCTGGTCATGCACTGGCCCGCGACCGAGTCCGTACTGGCGCCAGGATCGGCACTCACCGTCACCTGGCCGGCGAAGCGGGGGCTGTGTGTCGGGGAGTGAGCGCCGGCCTGCCCATCCGCCCATCCGCCTCGGCACTGTCCTCTGGGCCGCGATTCCCATCGGCTGGGTCACCGTCCTCCTGCTCCTGCCGTACCTGTTCCTCTTCGCCCATTCCTTCTTCCGGCTGGTCAACGGGCGTCTCACCCACCAGCTCACCCTCGAGAACTACGGCCGCCTGTTCGGCACCGCGCTCTACCCCGGCACCATCATCTTTTCGGCGGGGATCGCGGCCCGCGTGACTCTGGCCTCCCTGGTACTCGCTTATCCGCTCGCCTATCTGCTCGCGTTCAAGGTCCGGCGGCACAAGAACCTGCTGTACATGGCGGTGATCATCCCGCTGTGGGTGAGTTACCTGGTGCGCGCGTACGCTTGGAAGATCATCCTCGGCCAGGGAGGGATCCTGAACGGCCTGCTCCAGGCCACGGGTGTGATCCAGCAGCCGCTCACGGTGCTGCTCTACAGCAAGTGGGCCGTGATCATCGCCCTGATCCACATCTACACGCCCTTCACCCTGATGCCGATCTACGCGGGGCTGGAGTCGATCCCCCCGGCGCTCAAGGAAGCGAGCCAGGATCTCTATGCCTCCCGTTGGCAGACCTTCTGGCACGTGGTCTTTCCACTCTCGCTGCCTGGGGTGGTGGCGGGCTGCACCTTCGCATTCGTCTTGAGCATGGGCGATTTCATCGCCCCTTCGCTGCTGGGCGGCAATGACAGCGCCCTCATGGTCTCCAACCTGGTCGTGAGCCTGTTTGGCGTGGCCTACAACTGGCCGCTCGGAGCCGCTGTGTCGGTCGTGATGCTGGCCATGACCGTGACGCTGCTGACCATCGCGCGGAAGCTGGAGGATCGGTGGGCAGGGGGCGGACCGGCGGCAGGGCGGGCGGGCGGACAGCCGGGGATGGGGCGTGGGGCGCTCCGCGCATGAACCGATCACCGTCCGCCTATCCGCCGGTCCGCCCGTCCGCCGACCACTGGGGCCGCGCCCTGTGGCTGAGCGGCATCGGGGTGTTTCTCTTTATCTATCTGCCGCTGGTGGTGGTGATCCTCTACGCGTTCCATGACGCCAACATCGTCGCCTGGCCATTTCAGCCGTTTACCCTCCGCTGGTTCGGGGCGCTAGCCCACGACCGCGGCCTGATCGCCGCCGCCGAGGCGAGCCTGAAACTCGCGGTGCTGGCCACGCTGCTCGCGCTGGGCGTCGGGGTACCCGGCGCCTTCCTGCTCGACCGGATGAACTTCCCCGGCAAGGTGGCGTTCGAACGGCTGGTCCTGTTGCCGCTGATCCTGCCGGGCGTCATCACCGGGGTCGCGCTGCTCACGTTCTTCTCGTTCATTGGGCTGTCGCTCTCCAGCGGCTTCCCCATCGTGCCGGGGTGGCCGGTGGTGCTGGGCCACGGGGCGGCGCTCACCTCGGTGGTCGTTACCCAGGTCTACGCCCGGCTGCGCCGCTTCGACCGGGTGCTGGAAGAGGCGAGCCAGGATCTCTACGCCAGCGAGTGGCACACCTTCTGGAATGTGACGCTACCCGTGATCCGGCCCGCCGTCCTGGGCAGCGCGCTGCTGGTGTTTACGCTGAGTCTCGATGAGATCGCGGTCACGTTCTTCCTGGTCGGCCGCCAGAACACCATTCCGCTGCAGATCTGGGGCCTGCT
>Ga0315273_10005842_pt1 | contig 15255 bp, 12 predicted proteins | sample YL17G02_0_MG_FD_205753 | JGI IMG/M metagenome (GOLD analysis project Ga0315273, IMG submission 205753) | Sediment microbial communities from Yellowstone Lake, YNP, Wyoming, USA - YL17G02_0 | ecosystem: Environmental > Aquatic > Freshwater > Lake > Sediment | place: USA: Wyoming | collected...
CCTGACACAGCGCTGATCGCCGATTCCTTGTTGCTCTATTATGAATTATCGAATGTGTGGTATCGGGATACGTTAACGACTACGGGACAGCCACGGGAATATCTTGGGTACATTCCGGCGCAGTCACCGGGGACAGTGATCAACTATTATCTACGGGCGCATTCTTCCAGTGGCAAAGCGGACACGACGCAGGTTTACACTTTCCGAGTGATCGATTACGCGGTGATTCTGAGTCCGGAGCTGTCACTGGGTTCGGGAGCCGTGGATGATACGGTTTCGTACAGCCTCAGTTGCACGAACGACGGTGTGTACAATGATGCCTTCAATTTGACAACGGCACAGGCCGATTGGGGGACGAGTTTGTGGGACGACGCCGGCACAACACTGATCGCAAGCACGACAACGTTGGCGCCGAATGAGAGCTATCCATTCAAGGTGCGCGTGATCATCGGTGAGAGTATGTTTGGCGAGGTCGACACCTCCCAAGTGGTAGCCACGTCGCAAAGTCCAGGCGCAGTGCAGACAACGGCGACGCTGCGGACGGCGTCGACCGGCCAACCGCTGGCGCTGCCCTTCTACGATACGTTCTTGTCGATGACGGTTGAGGTGGGATTGTGGGTATACAATCATGGCGCGACAATTGACGATAGGGCGAAAAATCAGCCGTCAGGGTTGTATGCGTTGCGGTTGAACGGCGATCCAGTGGGTGCGGACACGATCATGTCACAGAAGATTAACCTGAATGTGGCGCAGGGAGTAAACCTGACCTACGCCTATGAGCAGACGGGTGGCGGCGAGTCCCCAGATGCCGGGGATGACCTCTATTTTGAGTATTTGAATGATATGGGTCAGTGGAAGACTTTGAAGCAGCATCTGGGCGGGGATGGCGACATGTCGAACTTCGCGAATGTGTCGGTAGGTCTGCCGACCGATGCGCATCATGCAGCGTTCCGGTTGCGGATTCGCAACACGGCGACGGTGGGTCCTTTAGACGATTGGTTTGTGGACGACGTGCGGATTGACTTTGGTCCGAATGTGAGTTTGTCACCGCTAAGTTATAGCCAGACGGTGCTGCAGGGTGATTCGGTGCACGATCAGTTGCTGATCACCAATGTGGGGCCGGGCGGTTTGAGCTATTCGCTGACGGCTATTCCGATTCTTTCGCCGATGTTCAGCAAGCTGGTTCAGGAGGGACGCGTCAATCGGTACAGCTATCCCGACGTCTGGAGCGATTATCGGGCGGCGAAGGGAGATAGCACGGTGAGTCTGGGACCGGCGGTAGTCTACAACGCCGGCGGCCCGGATGATTGGGGCTATATCTGGGTAGACTCGGACGAACCGGGTGGTCCCACCTTCAACTGGATCGACATCGAGGCGACGGGTACGGATATTACCTCGGGACTGGGGGATGATAACTTCATCGGTCCCTTCCCGCTTCCCTTCGCATTTCCGTTTTACGATTCGAGCTACACGGAATTCTATGTAAGTTCAAACGGCGTACTTGGTTTTGGGCCGACGGCAAACTACGATTCTTTGAACAACGTGGCATTGCCGAGCACTTCGAGCACCACGCCCAAGAATGTGATCTGTTGGTGCTGGGATGATTTGAACATTTCGGATGTTAATAGTCCTGGTGGAAAGGTCGTGTACGAGGTGGTGGGAAGCGATTTTGTGATTGAGTATGCTCGTTATCCGGAGTTTGACTATGCGGTCAATCCGGGGGATGTGATCACTGCGGAAATCATCCTGTCGCCGAACGGAAATATAACGTTGCAGTATCAGATGATCGCGCCGGGGTTTGACATTTTGGGGAACACGGTTGGTATCCAGAACCGGACGGGGACGATGGGTATGACGGTCGCGATCAACACCGATTATCTGCACAATAACCTGGCTGTGCAAATTGTCAAACCGAAGCAGTGGTTGTTTGCAGTACCATCGTCGGGCGAGGTGCCGGCCGGGCAGTCAGCGACCGTGCAGTTGAGCTTTTCGGGAGTCGATTTGGATACGGGGAGCTATCAGGCCGGCCTAAGGGTATCTTCGAATGATCCGGACTCGGCGGATGCGCGGAAGACCGTTCCGGTGAGCCTGAGAGTGACGATGCCGCCATATCTGTGTGGTGACGCGAACGGAGACCATTTCGTAGATATCTCGGATGTGGTTTTTCTGCTTGCGTACATTTTTTCCGGCGGTCGCGCGCCCAGTCCATGGCAGGCGGGCGATGCAACCTGCGACGGGATAGTAGATATCAGCGATGCGGTGTATCTGATCGCCTACATTTTCGCCGGCGGTACGGCGCCCTGCGCTAACTGCAAGTAGGCTAACTTGCCTCAGGCGCAACGCGCCATTCACACACCAAGTGTTTTGGAGGGGCGACTTCACTAAGTCGCCCCTTATGATATGCGGCGATCTTCATGAGGCTGTCTCAGAAGTTACGCGCTGGGCATAGAAACCAAGGATAGCGCACATTGTGTAGGGGTCGCCTTTGCAGCGACCAGCATGAACATTAAGTGGAATGAATGGTCAGGGGACGACCGCGAGGGTCGCCCCTACAAGAAATCCTCAGTCCATCCGCCAGAACCACGCTTATGGGACAACCTCCATCTCCGGCAGCATCAGGCAACTTGTTTGGGCGCTTTAGCAACCGCACCAGCGTTTCCGGCCAATCTCCGCTTACCAAGAAAGTCTTGCCCGGATAGTCCGGGATTGTTATCCTTGCACCGAGCACTTTGGCTGACGTTAAGCGCTGAAACTGGAGGTGTAATAATGGATAGAACCGAACTGCTACTAGCCGAAATGACCGATGCGTATGGCCCCCCGGGACATGAAGAGGCGATCAGCAAGATCTTCAAGAAGCATTTGGAGAAGCTGGCTAAGATTTCTTTCGACAAGATGGGTTCGATTATTGCCGAGCGCAAGGGCGCGGCGGCTGATCCCAAGATTATGGTCGTCGGTCATCTTGATGAGATCGGTTTTATGGTCTCGGAGATTACCGGCAACGGTTTCATCAAGATGCTACCGTTGGGTGGTTGGTGGGGACATGTGGCTTTGGGGCAGCGCGTTGTGGTTCTCTCAAAGAAGGGACCAGTGATCGGTGTGGTTGGTTCAACGCCTCCGCATATCCTCGAACCGGAGGCTCGCAAGAAAGTACTGGAGATCACCGATATGTACTTTGATGTCGGTGTCAGGGGCAAGTTCGATGTGAAAAAGAAGCTGGGTATTCATATTGGTGACGTGATTGTTCCCGACAGCAAATTCACAATCATGGCGACCAAGGATATGTATCTCGCGAAGGCGATAGATAACCGTTACGGCTGTGCAGCGGCGATTGAAGTGATGTGGCGGCTGGAGAAAATGAAACACCCGAATACGCTGTATTCGGTTGGAAGCGTGCAGGAAGAGGTTGGATGTCGCGGAGCCGGCACAGCGGCCTGGATGATCAATCCCGATATCTGCATTGTGATGGACACCGGCATTGCCAAGGACGTGCCGGGGATGAGCGGAGAACCACAGGAAAAACTTGGCAGTGGCGTCGAAATCTTTGTTTATGATGGTGGAATGATTCCGAATGTTAGGCTACGTCAGTTTGTGGTGGATACCGCCGACAAGCTGAAGATCAAGTATCATTTTACCAGCGTGGCGCGTGGCACTACGGACGGCAGTCGTATTCATGTTTCGCGCGCCGGAGTACCGACAATCGCGCTTGGCGTGGCAGTGAGATACATTCACGGTCATAACGCCATCATGTATCGCGGCGACTACGATGCCTCGGTCAAGTTGGTAACGGAACTGGTCAAGAAGCTGGATGCCAAGACGGTAAAGTCGTTTACGCAGAGTTGAATTCGACAAGCAGATCGAGGAGACGGTTACGGTGCTAAGATTCTTCAATACGATGACACGGACACTGGAGGATTTTACTCCGCTTGAATCCGGTATGGTGCGCATGTATACTTGCGGACCGACCGTGTACGGATTTGCCCACATCGGCAATTTTCGCACCTTCATGTTCGAAGATCTGTTGCGTCGTTATCTCAAGTATCGCGGGTACAAGGTCATTCACGTTATGAATCTCACTGATGTCGATGACAAGACAATCAGAGATTCCAAGGCCGAAGGTACGCCGCTTGCCGAATACACGACAAGATACAAGAAAGCGTTCTTCGAGGACTTGGATGTGCTGTATCTGGAGCGTGCCGAATTCTATCCCGAGGCGACCACGCACATACCCGAAATGGTGGTGTTGATCAAGAAGCTGCTGGACAAGGGCATCGCCTATCGCTCCGGCAACGACATCTACTTTTCGATCGCCAAGTTCCCGGACTACGGCAAACTGGCTCACATGGATTTGGCGTCATTGCAGGCGGGCGCATCACAGCGAACAGCGAGCGATGAGTACGAAAAGGAACAGGTGTCGGATTTTGCGCTCTGGAAGGGTTGGGATGAGACCGATGGCGATGTCTTCTGGGAGACGGAAATCGGCAAGGGCAGACCGGGGTGGCATATCGAATGCTCGGCGATGTCGACCAAGTATCTTGGCAATCATTTCGATATCCATACCGGTGGTGTTGACAACATGTTTCCGCATCATGAAAATGAGATCGCGCAATCGGAAGCCGCCAACGGTGAGAAGTTCGTTGACTACTGGCTCCACGCGGCACATTTGATTGTCGAGGGTCGGAAGATGGCGAAATCGTTCGGCAACTATTTCACCGTACGCGATCTGCTCGCCAAGGGTTATCCCGCGGTGGCGATTCGTTACCTGCTCTTATCGACGCATTATCGCGCGTCGCTCAACTTCACGTTCGACGGCTTGGAAGGCGCCAAGAGCGCGATTCAACGTCTGCGGGATTTCTACGAGAACGTGCGAACGGCGGGCAAGCAGGGCGCAGCGTCAGGCAAGGCTGATGAGTGCGTTGAACGCGCCAAGTCGCAATTCATCGAAGGGCTGGATGATGATTTGAATATCTCGCCGGCGTTGGCAGCCATTTTTGATTTCGTGCGTGACGTCAACCGTCTGATCGCTGACGAAGGCATCTCCAAAGAGGATGCGCAGAAAGTGATTGCCGCGATGGATGGCTTCGACACCGTACTGGCCATCCTCAAGAAGGAAGAAGTGTTGTTGGACGCTGAAGTCGAAGCCTTGATCAAAGAACGCAACGACTCCCGGAAAGCACGGAACTTCAAGCGTTCCGATGAAATCCGCGATCAGCTTCTGGCAAGGGGCATTGTTCTTGAGGACTCGCCGCAAGGAACGGTGTGGAAAAAGAAGCTGTAGCTGAGATAGGGATATTGACTTGTTGGGGCGCGGTTTGTGCGCCCTTTTTTCTTGTGCGGGGATTTCAGGCATCAGGGCGCCTCGTTGCGACTGCCGCCGGCCATCGACGGTTCTTGATTGCTGTTCCTGCACCGGATGGCGGCAATGTTTTTTATTGAACCTTGCACCGCATAGCAGCATATTTGCTGGTAACAGGCCTGTTTTGCGGAAGGACACATGAAACTCTTCGACTATATCTTTCTCACACGACCGATGCTGATCATTCCGGTTTGGACGATCGCTCTCCTGGGGGCGCGAGCGGCCGAGTGGCGTTCGCGCGGCGCCAATCCCTTTACGCTCGACCGATATCCGTTTGTCGACTTCTCGCCGGACGACCGACAGATGCTGCTGACATTGGCGATGGCGACGTTACTGGCTGGCGGCATTTTTATACTCAATCAGATATTTGACGTGGAGTCGGATCGACGTAACAAGAAGCTGTTTCTGATTGCCGACGGCCACGTGTCGCTGACCGAGGTCTGGGTGCTATACATACTGACGACTACGGTGGCTATCGTTGGTGGTTTCTTGGTCAACTGGCAACTGGGGTTCTTGTTTGTAGTTGGCGCGTTTGTGGGCTTGCAGTACTCTCTTCCCTTTTTCAACCTGCGGGAGCATCCCTACAAATCGTTTCGCAATAACATGGTCGGACACGGCACTCTGGCTTTTCTATTCGGTTGGGTGATGACTATGAAGGCACCGGGTGAATTCACGAATTTCAATCTTGAGGGCATCATCAAGTCGCTGCCATACGTGTTGGCTGTTGGCGCTGTTTATCTCAATACAACTCTGCCCGATCTCGAGGGGGACAAGGCTACGGGAAAGAAAACGTACGGGATGGAGTGGGGCCTTGGCAAGACCCTGCGGACCTCGTCTTGGATGACTGTGATCGCCGCGGTGTTGGCGATCCTGTTCGCTGACTACGCCTTCGCGCTGGCCGCGGCTATCTCGCTGCCGTTCTTCGCCGCTGCCAGGATGCACGAGTCGCTGGCGGAAGCGATTCTCGCAACCAAGGTCTCGATTCTGGCCCTGTCACTCTTTGCCGCGATTTACTTTCCCCCGTATCTGGCGATCGTCTTGCTTGTTATCGTGGCGACGCGAATTTACTACGCAGTCAGATTTTCCATCAAGTATCCGGTGTTGACGGGGAAGAGTGAGTGATGACACGTTTCGTGATAGCAGCCCTGCTGCTCGCACCGTTCATAGTCGGTTGCACACCGATGCCGCGATTCACCAATCCCCCCGGCAATGTGCCGATCGCAGAGCCGCGTGAGCAGCCCGAGCAACCCAAGACGATCGAGCAACGGCATCCGACACTCAGCCGTATTGATCAGGACAAAATGAACCACATCATCGCCGGCTATATGACGACCCCATACCAGCGGGGCGGTTCGGGCGTCTTGGGACTTGATTGTTCGGGGTTCGTTTATGTCGTCTACCGCGACTATGATGGCACCCGCCTACCGCTGACCGTGGAGTCGCTCTACCGTCTTGAAGATCGTGTGCAGCCGGACGATCTCTCCTACGGCGATCTCGTGTTCTTTCGCACCGATGGTCGCAAGATCACACACGTTGGCATTTACATCAATAACGGCAAATTCGTACACGCCTCGGAAAGTCGCGGTGTTGCCATCGATGATCTATCTGTCGATACCTTCGCCTCCGAATATGCCGGCGCGCGGCGTATTAAGTAGGACAGGGTGATCTCGGCAGCGAGACAAGGTGCTGGCGCCACCTCGCCCGCCCCGAATCCGTATGGCGATCGATCTCAAAGATAAACTTCAAGACCTTCCTGACAAGCCAGGCGTCTATCTGATCAAGGATGCCGCGGGCAAAATCATCTACATCGGCAAAGCCAAGATTCTACGCAATCGGGTGCGAACCTACTTCTCCAGTGTTCCGGATTTGAATCCCAAAGTCGCGGCCATGCGGGAAAAAATAGCGGACTTTGAATTGCTGGTCACTGATACCGAAGTTGAAGCGCTGATTCTTGAAGCCAATCTGGTCAAGCTGCACCGGCCACGCTACAACACTAGTCTCAAGGATGATAAGCGTTATCCCTTCCTGAAGCTCACGCAGGACGACGGATTTCCCCGGTTGATCGTGACCCGCAGGTTGATGCAGAACGATGGGATGTACTTCGGACCCTACGCCAATGTCGGTCCGATGCGAGAGATTCATCGGTTAATCACTCGTTTATTTCGTTTGCGAAGCTGCAGTTTGAAAATTCCGCACCCCAAACGGGGCAAATACAAAGTCTGCCTACAGTATCACATCAAGCGCTGTCCCGGACCGTGCGAAGGATTGATTTCGCCGGAACAATACGATCGCGAAGTGCAGAAGGTAGCCAAGCTATTGCAGGGAAAGTCGGCCAGCCTGATCGAGCAATTGCAGCAGGAGATGATCGAATTGTCAAAACAGCAAGTTTTCGAGGAGGCCGCCATCGTCCGCGACCAGATTCGCGCCATTGAATTAGTCATGCAGAAACAGAAGGTCACGGAAGACCGCATTGTCGATCGAGACATTATTGCCTTTGCGCGCAGTGCCGCCGATGTCGCTGCTGTCGTCTTGCAGTTGCGAGATGGACTGCTGATTGGTCGGCAGAATCTCCATCTGAAAGCCGACAAGGACGAGGAAGAGGCGGATATCGCATCGGCCTTCATTAAGCAGTACTATCTCACTGCGCTGTTTACCCCGGAAGAAATCTATTGTTCATACAAGACCGATGACGAGCAGACCATTCGCAAATGGCTGGCTGAAAAGCGCGGCGGCAGAGTCGAACTGCTGTCTCCCCAGAAGGGAGACAAGGCGCGCATTGTCGAGATGGCCGAAACCAATGCGCGGTTGCTACTAAACGAACTGCTGCAGCAGCGTCGCGAACGTGAAGAGAAACTGCCCGGTGTTGTGGCGGCGTTGCAGAAGGACCTGTATCTGGTGAAGCCCCCTTTGAGTATCTGCGCGTTTGATATTTCCAATCTCGGTGCTAGCGATGCGGTGGGTTCGATGGTGTTCTTCCGCAACGGCAAACCGCTGAAGAAGAACTACCGGCATTTCAAGATCAAGACAGTTGTGGGGCAGGATGATTTCGCGATGATGCAGGAAGTTGTGTCACGCTACTTCTCGCGGGTGCTTGAGGACGAAGAGGAGATGCCTGATCTCTGTCTCATCGATGGGGGTCGCGGGCAACTCAACGCCGCATTGGCGGCATTACAGGAACTCGGTATTGATGATCTTCAAATCTGCGGTTTGGCGAAGCGATTTGAAGAGATCGTGCTGCCAACCGATCGCAAAATGCTGTCGTTGCCGAAGACCTCACCGTCGCTTAAACTCCTGCAGCGTGTTCGTGACGAGGCGCATCGTTTTGCCGTTACATACCACAAGAAGTTGCGCGATGGCAAGATTGAAAAGTCGGTATTGGACAACATCCCCGGCATCGGTAGCAAACGCAAGGAGCAACTACTCAAGGCATTCCCGTCGGCGGATGCGGTGCGTGAGGCGACGGTCGAGGAGCTAAACAGCGTCCTTAACAACAAGAAACTGGCTCAACAAATTCGCGACTTCTTTGACTCGAAATCATGAACGCTACATTTGTAGCCCGAATGACATCAAACGACTGCAACACATGACGTAGCGTCATGGTGAATGTACTATGAGTTGGTTCGCTCAGCCCAGCGCTTGCAGCGGATGATTTCCCGGTCGGTTATGATAGCAGTTATCAGATGATTGGGTGTGACGTCAAAAGCGGGGTTATAGACGCGGATGTGTTCAGGCGCGATTGTGGATCCACCGCAGTCAGTGACCTCGGACGGATCACGTTGCTCGATTTTGATGTCGATACCGGAGGCAATCTGATGATCGAAAGTCGAGCTCGGGGCAGCAATGTAAAAGGGGATGCCATGTTCCTTGGCTAGCACCGCGAGTGAATACGTCCCGATCTTGTTCGCAACGTCATAGTTGATAGCGATGCGGTCGGCGCCGACAATCACGCAGTCAATGATGCCGCGCGACATCAGATAGCCCGCCATGCTGTCCGTGATTAGCGTGACGTCGATGCCTTCCTGTAGCAGTTCCCAAGCCGTTAAGCGCGAACCTTGCAGCACCGGTCGCGTTTCACCGGCAACCACGCTGAGCTTCTTGCCCATGCGTGCCGCCTGATAAATCACCCCCAGCGCCGTGCCGCAGCCCGCGGTTGCAAGTGCGCCGGCGTTACAGTGCGTGAGTACGGTGCCGGCGGCGGGCATCAATTCGGCGCCGAGTGTGCCGATCCGTTCGCACATCTCGGCGTCTTCCTGGTGAATACGCTGCGCCTGTTCCAGCAGTCGCTCTGCGCGATCGGGCGCTTCAGCGAAGGCGTGATACGTGATTAGCATCCGCTCTACCGCCCAACTCAGGTTGACAGCGGTTGGCCGAGCCGACTTGATTTCGTTGACCGTCACCGCGAATTCGGTTCGGCTGCGACAGGTGGACGCAGCCATAGCGACGGCGTATGCTGCCGCCACTCCGATTAGCGGCGCTCCGCGAAGTTGCAACGTCTTGATAGCTGTTATGACTTCGCGAAAGTCGGAAAGGCGAATGTACTTCTCCTGAGCAGGCAACAGCGTTTGATCAAGGATTTCCAACTCTCCGCCAAGCCACTTGATGGTATGAAACTTCAACGTTGGCATACTCGCTACACCGTCTGCTTAGTGAGCTTGACTTCTGCTTACCAAAGCCAGTTTGACGATTCGCTCCAGAAGCTGCTCAAATGAAATGCCGGCCGCTTTCGCAGCCTTCGGTACCAGAGAGGTTGCCGTCATACCCGGAAGCGTGTTGACTTCGAGACAGAACAGTTCGTTCTGCGGATTCAACCGAAAATCGACGCGTGCATATCCCGCACAGCCGAGCACTTCGTAGGCCAGTTGCGCGAATTCCCTGACATCGGCTTCGACCTGTTTGTCCAATTGTGCGGGGCAAAGGTATTCCGACGCGCCGACAGTGTACTTCGCCTGGTAATCGTACAATCCGGACTTCGGAACAATCTCCACCGCCGGTAAGACTTCGTTTCCGAGAATGGCGACGGTCAACTCGCGACCGGGAATAAATTCCTCGATCAGAATGTTTACATCGCAGGCGGCAGCTTGGGCGATTCCCTCCAGAAGCGCATCGTGATCCTTGGCCAACGTTAGTCCGACGGTTGATCCCTCGGCGTTGGGTTTTACGATGATCGGATACTGAAGCTGATCGGGTTCGACCTCGCCGCAGAACTTGACAGCAGATGTTTCGTTGCCGAAGAAAACTGTTCGCGGTGTCGGAACGCCGACGGAATCAAACATCAGCTTGGCTCGGTACTTGTCCATTGCCAATGCTGATGCCATTACGCCGGAACCGGTGTAGCTGACACCTGAGAGATCAAGAAGGGCTTGCAGTGTGCCGTTTTCGCCGATACCGCCGTGCAGAGCGATGAACACGCAATCGAACTCGCGAAAATCGGATGGCACAAAGGCGACCGACGCGTGGTCAGAGGGCGCGATCAGAGCCGAGCTAAACGTTGAGGCTTGTCGATCAGAGATGGCACCGGCCGTGGCGGTCGCCAGCAGTTCTCTGCCGTCACCCGTGTCGATCATCTTGACTTGGTGCCCCAGTGACTGCAATCCTTCGGCGATTGCCCGACCGCTGTTCAGCGAGACTTCACGCTCCCGCGATTTGCCTCCTGCCAGTACCAGAACCTTCACAGACTGCTGCTCCTTCGGTTAGAGTAGAATCGCTTTGCGACGACTATCACAACGATGATACCAATGCCGATTAGAATGAACAAGCCGTATGCGGCGAATATGTGATCTATTGTTTGCCAGTCCCGGCGCAACCGCAGAGCCAGGAACAGCAGCGCGAAATTCCAGGTGAGCGTGGAGATCAAAGTGTAGAAGAACATGTGCGAAGAGCGGACATTGCCCACGCCGGCGAACAACGCCAGCAGCGCGCGAATGCCGCACAACCAGCGCGAAAACAGCAGCGCCTTATCACCCCAGCGCGTGAACCAACGTTCAACTCGGTCAAGATGCTTAACTCCCAACCAGCGTACGCGAGGGCTTTGAAAAGCAGCGCGTCCGTGACTGCGACCGAAATAGTAAAGCATCATGACGGAGATCATGGTGCCGACAATCGAAAGAGCATAAATCATGGTCCAAGAGGCATGTCCCCCGGCAGCATAGACGCCGCAAACGAAGACGATGATGTCGCCGGGGTACGGAGGAATGATGTTTTCGATTATCATCGACAGCAGCACGAAAAGATAGATCCACAGCGCGCTGTGTTGCGAGACCAGATCGAAAACCTGATCCGCTTTGGCGAAAACCAGCTCCATTACCTGCTCACGAGCACGACCGCCATCGCGGCTATGCCTTCCTCCCGACCTGTAAATCCCATCTTTTCGGTGGTTGTTCCTTTGACGGACACGGTATCCAACGGGGCATCGAACATCGCGGCGATATTCTGCCGCATCCTCTCGGCATACGGAGCTATCTGGGGACTCTCGCAGATTACGGTGATGTCGGCGTTGACAAACTTCCATTTGTCCTGCCTGACTATCATTGCCACCCGTTCGAGCAAGCTCAACGAGGAGATGTCTTTGAATTCGTCGCTGTCTGCGGGGAAATGCTGACCGATGTCTCCCATCGCCGTGGCGCCGAGCAATGCGTCGCACAAGGCGTGCAATACGACGTCGGCGTCCGAATGTCCGGCGAGACCTCTTGGATGTTCAATCAGTACACCGCCCAGAACCAGTTTGCGATCATACGAAAATCGGTGGGCATCAAATCCACAGCCAATTCTAACAATATGTTCTGCCATTTCTTATCCCTACCAAATCAGGGCAACCAGAGAGATCGCCCCTGCATACATTCCGAATTCTGAGCAACCACCACGGCTGCCTCGGCATCAGTCTATCAATAGTTTCTTTGCCAACTCCAGATCGTCAGGTGTCGTGATCTTGATGTTCGCGCTGCTTCCTTCAACCACGCGCACGCTGATGCCATAGGCTTCGCAGACCGCTGCATCATCCGTAAATGTGCGCTTCTGTTCCAGCGCCTGAATGTATGCTGAAATAATCGCCTCATACTTAAAAGCCTGCGGTGTCTGCGCGATGTAAATTTTGTCGCGGTCAAGCGTGGCAATGATAAAACCGCTTTCGACACGTTTGAGAGTTTCACGCTGGTTCACCGCAAGAATGGCGGCATCAAATGTCTGCGCTTCCTTGCCAACCCTTTCGATTTCCTGGGGTGTCACAAACGGTCGCACACCGTCATGAATGAACACCAGATTCGCTGTTTCGGGAACTGACCGCAAACCGCAGAGAATCGAATCGAAGCGCGAAGGTCCACCCTGTACAATTTTGGTGACTTTGGTGAGGCCGTAGCGATCAACGATCGCCTCCTTGGCGTATGCAAGGTAATCGGAAGCGACAATCAGGTGAATGGCGTCGATACATGGCGTGCGTTCGAACTGCTCGATCGTCCAGACCAGAAGCGGCTTCGGCCCGATCAGCCGGAACTGTTTGGGAACGGCCCCCGGTAAACGCGCGCCCGCGCCGGCGGCGGTGATGATACAATAATTTCTCATGCAATCAACATCGCATCGCCATACGAGTAGAAGCGATACTTGTTCGTCACGGCAAATTGATAGGCGCTCAAGATCGGCTCAACACCGGCGAACGCGGCCACCAGCGCCAACAAGGATGACTCCGGCAGATGGAAGTTGGTAATCATCGCCTTGACCACTTTGAACTCAAATCCGGGGTAAATGAACAGATCGGTCTCGTCGTGGGTGGCAATGATCTCTTCGTGCTTGCGGAAGCAGCCTTCCAGTGCGCGCATGGTGCTGGTGCCCACCGCGATGATGCGTCGTTTTTTCTTCATTGCCTTGTTGATCTGTTTCGCCGCATCCTTGGAGATCCAGTATTCCTCGGCATCCATCTTGTGCTTGTCGTAATGCTTGCACTCAATCGGTTTGAATGTCCCTCGACCGATGTCCAGACGCAAGCGACAGAGCTCAACACCCATCTTCTCGATCTGCTCAAGCAACTCTTCGGAGAAGTGCATACCGGCAGTCGGCGCCGCGATGGAAAAACCTTCTTTCGCATAGACCGTCTGATACATCTTGCGATCAACGATGGAATCTTCGCGCTTGATGTAAGGGGGTAGAGGCACATGGCCATATTTTTCCATCAAGGCCTCGGGGCGAGCGCCGGCGAATTTGACCCGCCGTGAGCCATCCGGCAACACAGCCACTATCTGCGCATATTCGCGTGCCGAGAAATGGAAGCGGTCACCGGCCTTGGCCTTCTTGCCCGGTCGCACCATACAGATCCATTCTTCCTCTGACAGTTTCTCCACCAGGAATATCTCGCACCGGCGGCCTGCTTGTCCACCGACTCCGTAGAGGCGCGGACGCTGCACCATTGTGTCGTTCATCACCAGCAGGTCGTCCTTTGCCAGCAGCTTCACGATATCGCTGAACAAATACTCACTCAACCCGCCGGTTGACTTGTCCAGATGCAGTAGTTTGCAGCGGTCTCGTTTGTCCAGCGGAAACTGGGCGATCAACTCCTCCGGCAATTGATAAGTGATTTTTTCCATAGATGCCTGTTTTAGCCCGAGCTTTTGCCCTCTTTTGGGCTTTTACCTTTCTACAGTAATTTCCCCTGTTTAGGAATCTTGTCGATATCCAGATGTTTATACGCTCCTTGCGTGGCCACGCGTCCACGAGGAGTACGATCAAGCAAGCCCTCTTGTATAAGATACGGCTCGTAAATTTCTTCAATTGTCTCAGCTTCTTCACCTACGGCCGCTGCCAGCGTGCTCAGGCCGACTGGACCTCCGTGGAATTTTCCGATCAACACGTTGATGATTCGTTTATCCATATCATCCAGTCCGAGCTCGTCGACATCAAGTCTGTCCAGGCTGTCCTTCGCCAGGTTCTCGGTGATGCGACCGTCGCCCCTGACCTGCGCGAAATCACGTATGCGGCGCAACAGACGGTTGGCGACGCGCGGTGTACCGCGGGAGCGGCGCGCAATCTGATGACAGCCCGATTCGTCAATCTCTACTTTCAGAATACGTGAAGAGCGACGAATGATCCGCTCAATATCTTGCACATTGTAATAATCCAGCCTTCCGACGACTCCAAAGCGCGATCGCATTGGTGAGGTTAGCAGTCCCGCGCGAGTTGTCGCGCCGATCAACGTAAACGGTCTCAACGGCAGCTTGACGGAACGAGCCGCCGGACCCTTGTCGATCATAATGTCGAGAGTGAAATCCTCCAGCGCCGGGTAGAGATACTCTTCTACGACCCGGTTGATACGATGTATCTCGTCGATGAACAATACGTCGCGCTCGTTAAGATTTGTCAGAATTCCGGCGAGATCAATGGCCTTCTCCATGATCGGTCCGGAAGTTGCCTTGATTGACACGCCAAGCTCGTTGGCGACGATGAAAGCAAGGGTCGTCTTGCCCAGTCCCGGCGGACCGCAGAATAGGCAATGATCAAGCGCCTCACCGCGTTGCTTGGCCGCTTCGATAAACACCTTGAGATTATCGACCACTTTGCCCTGCCCGATAAATTCGTCAAACTGGGTCGGTCGCAGGGTGACGTCGAATTCGGCTTCCCCCTGCATGATCGTTGGTACTGTTATTCGCTCTGGCATAGTCTCCATTTGACGGCTACACAGCCGTTTTCAACGCCTCCCTGATAATGGTTTCCGAAGACTGCTGCGTGCCGATCTCTTTGATCACAATATCCACGGCGCGCTTGGCTTCGTAGCGGCTATAACCAAGTGCCTCTAACGCCATGATCGCCTCTTCAACCTGAGTGATTCTTACATGCGCACTGATGCCGGCGGAGGCCATGACCTTTGCCACTTTCTCCTTCAACTCCAGGATCACACGCCCGGCGGTTTTCTGACCGATGCC
>Ga0315273_10005843_pt1 | contig 15253 bp, 16 predicted proteins | sample YL17G02_0_MG_FD_205753 | JGI IMG/M metagenome (GOLD analysis project Ga0315273, IMG submission 205753) | Sediment microbial communities from Yellowstone Lake, YNP, Wyoming, USA - YL17G02_0 | ecosystem: Environmental > Aquatic > Freshwater > Lake > Sediment | place: USA: Wyoming | collected...
CGGGTCCCCTCCGGCTCACTCCACGGGGCGGGCCTTTTCTTCCAGTGACCTCAGATCCTCTTCAACACCGAGGGTTACGGCCCAGCGCCGCAGGTAGTCCCTGTCCAGCCTGCCGAACTGAAGCTCATATACCCCTAAGGCATCCTGTCTGTGCTTGTCACTGCCGCCCGACATCCTGGCCCAGAGGAGTTTCATCAGGATGGTGTCTTCAGGGGAAGAGACCACCAGCGCCTGTCCGAATACCCGTTCCGCATAGCGCCTGGAGAACCGCGAACGATCGAAGGCCGAATCCGTGAGGACCCAGAAGTCGATCTTGTTCCCACCCGAGGATTCGACCAGGTTGAACATGCCACCCTGTTGGATCGCTTCGCTCATGCTCTGCTCGTCCAGATAGAAGTCGGGGTCGGCGAACGCGCCCTTGAGCCCGGGAATCTTCGACTGGTCGATCAGGACTACGATGTCGATGTCGTGCGTGGACCTCGGATACCCCTGCAGGCTGGACACGTAGGAACCGGTGAGCATGTAGGGTATCTTGCTCTTCTCCGGGGTCTAAACGACCTGGATCAGTAGTTCCTGTTCCAGCATCGCTTCAGCGACCCCAGGAAGATTTCGCGGATCTGTGTCTTCGAATGCTGCGGGAAGCGGCGCCGCAACCCGTGCAAGTGCAGGTCGCGTACCAACCGCGACAGCTCCAGCGCCTTGAGCAGCCGCTGCTCGGGAGTCATACGCCGGAGAGTTTCCAGATAGGCCTTGTGGGCTCCCTGGGACGTCATCTGCGGACCAGCACCTCCAGCCGGAAGCGCCTCCTGGCCCACGGGGCAGGACAGGGCGTAGAACAGCGGCGGCCGGAAGCCGGGGTCGAGGGCCATAAGCAGCCCGGAAGCATCTGGAAGTGAAGCTGTGCAGTCGTGGGGTGCACGAGCAGGACAGGCCGATCCGTGGCTGGCAAGGGGGACAGGCTTCAGTCTATCTTACGCACCTGCTGGGGCTCGGTGATCACCGCCACAACCCGCATCGGCGAACCACAGCGGCAGAACACCAAGGGGTCCGCCTCGTAGAGCTTCGCCAGCAGCCTGGCCCACGCGGCGCAAGACTGCCTGGCCGAAACCGAGCCGTCAGGGTACTGCTCTTCGGTGGGGCCGATGTGAACTGTAGGCTGGCTCAGATGCTCCTGCTTCCACCCCTCTGGAGCCAAGCGCACCAGAGGGGGCTTGCGCAGCCAAGTATCCCGACGGTGAGCTGAAGTATGCGCTGAGCAACGCGCCGCAGAGCATATCCTTTCGCAAGCTCACGCGTGCTGCCACACTGCGCTGGCCGATCGAGCAGTGTTTCCAGGAGGGCAAGGAGCAGCTGGGATTGATCACTACGAGCATCGCTCGTGGCCGGGGTGGCACCGACACATGCTGTTTGTGTTCCTGGCTCAGTTGTTTCTGCTGCGGCTGCGGGACAGGTTTATCAAAAAGCCCAACGCTGACCCTTCCCTAGGCGCAGTTATTGGTCGCAGCGGTGCTGGAGGAAGGTCGTGTCACGAAGCACCGTGCCTTGCAGATCGTCCAGTACTACACCAAAAGAAACTATGTGGCCTGGATAGCCCACCGCGAGGCGCGGCTTCGCCAACTGAGGAAGCAGGGACGGAGGTTGCGCCAGTAGAACCGAGGATAACGGCTGTTTCGTTGATACAACCACCATAACGAATCGCCTTACAGGCGTGGGCTCTACCATCAGATAGTAAAGATGGATAGGTCTGCCCGTGTACGATGGGGAATAAAGCAGGTGATGAGAATACTGTGTCCCTGTCTCGGGCACTCAGTCTCAACCAAGCCATAAAGGGGTTTTGGGCCGCCTCTTTCCGCTCACGAAACTATCATCGCGATGCCTACGATCTACCGGTCGTTATCCGTAGGTCGAAGTCGCCGCCAGCCCTTACCACTCTAGCTCGAGCCCCTCGTTGATCGAAGGAACCACTCGGTCGGCCACCCGAGAGAGGGCTTCCCATCTCGCCTCGTCCGCAGCCACCCCAACCGCCGTACACCGAATGTCGATCCCTTGAAGCGCCAGGCGCTCGACGGCCTTCCGCACAGATTGGATTGCCGCAGTGCTGTCCTCGAAAACCAAGACTTCCGTCCGCTCCGATTTCAGCTGCTCAAGGGGTCCACGAAGCTCCGCGGCTTCATTCAAGTGGGCCGAGGCTTCAAGTGAGGTCAGAAGCTCCCCGCTTCGGGCAGTCGCAATCGCGGCCAGGGCGTGGACGGGGGAGGGCTTGATGTAGTCCGCCGGGGATCGGCCTTGCACGGCCGCCAACCATACCATGTGGCCTCCGGCGGTGTACGGCACCTGCCCGTCCAACCCCAAAACCTCGAGCGCCAACTCTGCCTCGGGTGAGAAATGCCCCCCACGGGTCGACACCGGGGAGAGGCTCGGCCTGGCCGTGAATACGGCGACCCCAGGGAAGCCAGGTACGCCGCACGCCCGCAGCTTGGCCACGAGCTCGGAACGAAGCAACGGCACGTCGTTTGACAAGAGCGACCTCTCCTGCCCGATCTCGGCCGGCATCCGATAGGTCCGCTCGAATTGGACCCTGCCCAGCGCGAATTGTTGAAAGGTCCGAGTTGTTAGCGAGCGCACCGAGTAGACGTCTTGCATCAGCTCGTCGATGAGGCCACGAACCGCAATAGGCGAGATATCTCGAAGAGCGCTGCCCACCGCCCGCGCCGGCTCGACGCCTGCGGCCAATTCCGGCCGCACCCTGTCTCCCAGGTTCTGAAAATCCGGACGGGACACGCGCAAACGGGAATGCCGGATGGCCTCCATTGTGCCCGGCAGCTCGCTGCGTTGCAGATCGGGGCGAAGGGAAAGAGCTTGAATCAAGAGAGCGGCCACGCACATCGGGGCGGATATGAACTCGCTGGTGATCCCACAGGCATAGAAGCCGGCCACCTCTTGGTCGCTGAGATGAATACGATCCTGCCCCATCAATGCGGCAAAGCGATCGACTGTGGCGCGCAAGGCAAGGTTGTATCCGACGGATTCGATCAACACCCCGTCGAGATCGATGAGCACGAGCCGGTTTTCACCCATTGGATCTCCGACCTAGTGCCTGAAGCGGCGTATGCCGGTGAAGCACATTGCCATGCCATGGCGATCCGCCTCATCGCTTGCTTCGGCATCGCGGACGGAGCCGCCTGGCTGCACCACGGCCCGGACACCGGCTCGAGCTGCGATTTCGAGGCTGTCGGGAAAGGGGAAGAACGCGTCCGACGCCAATACCGATGGCGCCGGAAGGGAATTGCGTATCTCCAGGATCCCCAGCGCTTCAACCCCTTCGCGAGCGAAGGCTCTATTGCACGCGATCACCCCGCCGAAGGCGGAGCCGGGATCCAAGGCCAGGGCGGCGTGAAAGGCTTCCGCTGCCGAATCTCGGGAGGCGATGCCGCATGGATTGAGGTGCTTGACGATCACCACGGTAGGCTCTTCGAAGTCGATAGCCGCGATCCAGGCTGCTTCCAGGTCGAGCAAGTCGTACCAGAGCCGCTGGTGAAGAGGCAGGTGGACGCTGAACATGTAGGGCAGGGGAGCGGCGCGTTCTGAGCCTGATCTCGCCATCCTGCGTCCATTTCGCTTGTCCCCGGCCTGGCAATGGTTATCCCGATCCGAATCACGGGCCAGGATTCCACCGAAGATGGCCGGATGGAGCGTCTTGACGCGGCCGTCCAAAATCGATGACAGACCGGTCCACTCCTCCACCGTCGTCACAGGGACACCTGCTTCTTGAAGGGCCCGCGCAGTGCCCCCGGCCCCGGTGGCGATCATCTCGAACCCGAGGGGCCTCAGCCCGCGGACGAAATCGAGGAGGCCCGCCTTGTCCGAGACGCTGAGCAAGGCTCTTCGTGTCCTCACGGCCGGTTCCTCCTTCGCAGCTCTTCCTCCACATCGGAGGGGCTGAGCGCGCGGGAGGCGAGAAGAACCAGGCAGTGGTAGGTGAGATCGGCGAGTTCCTCCAGGAGACGTTGCGGGCCTTGGGACTTGGCCGCAAGGATGACCTCCGTCGCTTCCTCCCCGATTTTCTTGAGGATTTCATCCTCGCCCGCCTGCAGCAACTGGTGGGTGTATGATCCTGGGTGCGGATTGCGCTGGCGCGATCGGATGGTCTGGAAGACTTCATTCACGACTTCGCTCATGGGTGCTCCCTTCGACCCACTCCGTGGGGATCTTGCGGTGGAAACAACTGACCTCACCTGTGTGGCAGGCCGGCCCTCTAGCCCGGACCGAGACCAGAAGGACATCCCGATCACAGTCCACCCACAAGGCAATCACCTGCTGGGTGTAGCTGCTCGTTTGACCCTTGTGCCACAGCTCATCGCGGCTGCGACTCCAGAAATGCGTCTGCCCACTTTCGAGGGTCTTCTGGAGAGCCAGCCGATTCATCCAGGCCATCATGAGCACCTGGCCACTCTCGGCGTCCTGAACGATGGCCGGAATCAGCCCCGCTTCATTCCATCGTAGACTGAGCGATTCAATCATCCTCGCCCTCCAGGGGGATGCGCACGGCAATACCTTGAGCTGCCAGGTACTGTTTCAGCTCTTTGATACGCAGGGTTCGGAAGTGGAACAGGCTGGCGGCCAACGCCGCACTCGCGCCGCCTTCGGTCAAGACATCGCGGAAGTGCTCAAGAGTTCCTGCTCCTCCGGAGGCGATCACCGGAATGGATACCGCCTCGGCGACGGCGCGGGTCAGGGGCAAATCGTAGCCTGCCTGAGTGCCGTCGCAATCCATGCTGGTGAGAAGGATCTCTCCCGCACCGCGAGCTTCCGCCTCCTGCGCCCACTCGATCGCGTCGCGCCCCGTCAGGGTCCGGCCCCCATCAATCAGCACTTCCCACCGGGCGTTCTCGCGACGAGCGTCGATCGCTACGGTGACACATTGGCTTCCAAAGCGCTCCGCCGCCTGGCTGATCAGCTCGGGGTGGCGGATGGCTGCACTGTTGATCGAGACTTTGTCTGCGCCCGCCAGCAAGGTGGCTCGGATATCCTGCACGGTCCGGATGCCCCCTCCGACAGCAAACGGGATGAAGATCGAATCCGCCACGCGCCGGACCATTTCAAGCGTCGTCTCGCGATTCTCGTGAGTGGCAGTGATGTCGAGAAAGGTCAGTTCGTCTGCAGCCTCGGCATCGTACACACGGGCCTGTTCCACCGGGTCCCCGGCATCGCGCAGGTTCACGAAGTTGATCCCCTTGACCACCCGGCCGCCATGAACGTCCAAACAGGGGATGATCCTAGAAGCTAACATCCCTTCTCCTTTCCCGCTGCTGCACCTGCGATTTCAAGCGCCTCCTTCAGACCGATCTCACCCGTGTAGAGCGCCCGACCGATGACGACCCCCTCGATGACGCCCGTCGCTCTCAGAGCCTCGATGTCGGCGAGCGAAGAGACTCCCCCGGAGGCGATGACCGAGAGCCCGGTGGCCTGTGCAAAGGATGCGGTTTCCACCACATTCACTCCTCCCATCAGACCGTCTCGGCGGATGTCGGTGTAAAGGACATGTCGAAGGCCGGTCGCGGCCCACCTCCTCCCGATGTCCACCACCGCGTGCCCCGAGTCGAGCTGCCAGCCGTGAGACATCGCGGTCCCGCCTCGCGAATCGAGTGCGGCGACGATCTTTTCCGGCCCGAAGTGAGCCAGCGCCTCGCGCAGGACGCTCGGCTGCCCGACGGCAAGGGTCCCGATAACCACGCGCGTAGCGCCAGCCTCGAGAGCCTGCGTGATCGCATCGAAGGATCGCAACCCGCCGCCAAACTGAACTAGCAATTGCTGTTGACTGATTCTCTTGATCAGAGTGACGAAGTCCTGGCCTTCCCCTGACAAGGCGCCGTCAAGATCGACGAGATGGATCCAGGAGGCGCCTCCTGCCTGCCAACGGATGGCGGTGGCAAAGGGATCGTCGCTGAATACGGTTTGGCGACCGGGATCGCCCTGGACCAGCCGGACCACTCTACCATGTCGAAGATCGAGGGCAGGAAAGACGATCATCCGCTTGCCATCCGAATGAAATTCCGCAAGATCCGGAGTCCCACCGCCTGGCTCTTCTCCGGGTGTGGCTGAACTCCGAATACGTTGTCCCGGGCCACGACGGCTGGAAAGGTGACACCATACTCGGCCTCGGCCAAGATGTCCTGGGGATCTGAAGCCCAAGCGAAGTAGGAGTGGACGAAGTAGGCATAGGAACCGCTGGGGATATCCTGGAGAAGAGGATTTGAGCCGCGGATCATCAACCGGTTCCATCCGACATGCGGTACTTTCAAGCCGCTTCTGGGAAAGCGAATGACGCGTCCGCGCAACAACCCCAATCCCCGATGGAGCCCCATCTCCTCGCTCGCTTCGAAGAGGAATTGCATGCCCAGGCAGATCCCCAGAAGAGGCGTGCCGGACGCCGCCCTTTCGGTGATGGCCCTGGCCATGCCTGACTTGCGCAACCCCTCCATGCCGATGCTGAACGCGCCCACCCCCGGAAGGATGATTTTCACAGCGCCTTTGAGTTGGTCTGCCTGCGACACGATTGCGAACTCGGCTCCCAGATGCTTGAGAGCGTTGGCCACGCTTCGCAGATTGCCGGCCCCGTAGTCGACAACGCCGATCATGGCGTGAGAGTCCCCTTGGTGCTGGCCACGCCGGAGCGTCGAGGATCGATACGGACCGCCGAATCCACTGCGCGACCGAACGCTTTGAAAACAGCCTCGACCTTGTGATGGTCGTCCCTGCCATAGAGGACCTGCGCGTGAAGATTCATCCGTGCGTGGCAGGCGATGGATTCAAAGATGTGCGGCACCAGGCTCGTCGGCATCCCGCCAAGCCCGCCGGTCTCGAACGACGCGTGGATGACCGCATAGGGCCGGCCGCTGAAATCCACGACGACCTGCGCCAGCGCATCGTCCATGGGCACCCAAGCCGTTCCCATCCTCACGATTCCCTTCCGGTCGCCCAGGGCCCGATCCAGAGCCTGACCCAGGACGATAGCGACATCCTCGACGGTGTGGTGCGGGTCGATCTGCAGGTCCCCGGTGGCCTTCACCCGGAGGTCGAACATCCCGTGGACGGCCAGGTGATGCAGCAAATGGTCGAAGAACCCCACCCCCGTGCTGATCTCGACTAACCCCGAGCCGTCGAGGTTCAATGAAAGGTCAACTTCGGTCTCGAGAGTCCTACGGGTAACATGTGCGACGCGAGCACTCACGTTGTACCTCCGATCTGACGCAGGGCGGCGAGCAACGCCTCCGTGTGTTCAGGCTTCCCGACAGTGATCCGACAGTGATCCCTCAGCCCTGGCTGGTCGTAGTAGCGAATCAGAATTCCTCTGCGCTCGAGGTCCGCCTTGACCAAGGAGGCCTCCATGCCCAGGACGCGACAGAGGATGAAGTTCCCCCGGCTGGGATAGGGCTGGAGATAATGGATGTTGGCAAGCTCGAGGGCCAACCGCTCTCGCTCGACGATGATGTTCTGGACGTTCGACCACAGAGTAGGCAGATCGGCCAGGGAGGCCCTGGCGGTCGCATCCGCCGCCACGTTGAGGTTGTAGGGTTGCTTAATCTTCCACAGCTGCTCGATGAGCCCTCGAGGAAAGGCCCCATACCCCACGCGCAGCCCGGCGAGGCCGGCCCACTTGCTGAAAGTCCTAAGGACGGCCAGATTGGCGCGCTGGGGGACAAGTGCGATCGAACCGTCCTCACCGCTGAATTCGATGTAGGCCTCATCGAGAACCACCAGGATCGGCAATTCGAGAAGACGCTCTAGGACAAGAGGCTGGATGGTGCCCCCATCAGGATTATTGGGAGAACCGATGAAGAGCACCTTGGCCTGAGTCTCGGCGAAGGCATTCTCAATGGCCTCCAGATCGAGGGCAAAATCCCTGGTGCGTGGGACGTTGACCAGCTTCGCCCCTGCCAGGCACGAGTCGAACGAGTACATTCCGAACGTGGGTGGACAGTTGAGGACCGCGTCGCCGGGCGAAATCAGCAATCGCAAGATCAAATCGATAAGCTCATCAGCCCCGGCGCCCACGAGGATCTGATCCGGGCTCACCTTCAGCCAATCTCCCAACATGGCGCACAGGCGACGGGCCTCCGGATCAGGGTAAATCGAAGTTGCGCTGCCGAGCGCGGCCAATGCCTCGAGGGCCCTGGGCGAGGGGCCGTAGGGATTCTCATTCGCGTCGAGCTTGATGATTGCCTGCGGCGAGGTGCCAAGGCGTTCGCTCACGATTTCCAACGGAAGGATTGGGGTGTAGGGCTCGATGGCGAGAATCTCCGGGCGGATGAGCCTGCGGGCTTCGAATTTTCCGGAGGCACCGGGTGACAACATGTCGGGCCTCATCGTCGGATCCTCGCTTGGGCCGCCGCGGCGTGCGCCGTCAATCCTTCGGCGCGGGCTAGAACGGCTGCCACACGCCCCAGTTCCGAGGCGGCCATCGCGTTGAGGGCGATGATGCTGGTCGTCTTGACGAAGTCCAGAACGCTCAAACCGGAGGCGAAGCGGGCGGTCCCGCCTGTCGGCAGGCTGTGGCTCGGGCCGGCGGCATAGTCGCCCAGCACCTCGCAGGAGTACTCCCCCAGAAAGACCGCTCCCGCGTGCCGCACCCTCCCTAGCCATTCCGCCGGTTCACGGATCGAGAGCTGGAGATGCTCCGGCGCATAGACGTTGGCCACTTCCATGGCTTGGTCGAGGTCGCGGACGATGACTGCACCGCCCCGATCGGTCATTGACTCGCGGATCACATCGGCTCGTTCCAGGGCCTCGATCTGTCGTTCAACTTCAGAAGCGATCCGGGCCGCCAAATCCCGGAAGGGAGTCACGACGATGGCAGTGGCCAACGCGTCGTGCTCGGCCTGCGCCAACAGATCCGCCGCGACCATGGCCGGGGAAGCGCCGTCGTCCGCGATGATTATGGTCTCGCTGGGACCGAGCAGACCATCGATTCCGACGGCGCCGTAGACCTGTTGCTTGGCGAGCGTGACGAAGAGATTGCCAGGGCCGACGATTTTGTCTACGCGGGGGATGCTCTGTGTTCCCCAGGCCATCGCCGCAATGGCCTGCGCACCCCCGACCGAGAAGACCGCGTCGATTCCCGCGGTATGAGCCGCTGCCAGGATGATGTCCGGCACAGTCCCCTCAAGGGAGGGAGGAGTGCAAACATAGATCTCGCGCACGCCGGCAATCCTTGCGGGAATCGCGCACATCAGCAGAGTCGAAGGCAATGGCGCGCTTCCCCCCGGTACGTAAATTCCCGCTCGCTCAATCGGCGACACGACTTGCCCCAGCAATCCGTCCTTTCCCGGGTCGATCCAGGAGGCCAAAGGCTGACGCCGGTGGAATTCCTCGATGCGCTTGGCGGCGAAGCGAAGGGCATCCAGGACATCGCGGTCGATTGCGGATGAGGCGAGGTCCATCGATTCGCGGGAGACGCAAAGGGTCTTGAGTTCTGTCCGATCCAGTCGCAGCGTCCAATCAAGCAACGCCGCATCCCCGCGCCGGCGGACGTCGTCGAGAATCCGCCGGACCGCTTGATACGGGGACAAGGACTCACCGAAGAGCCTCCCAAGCTGCTCCGCCATCCGTGCTGTCCCCTCGACCCTATCCAAGGGGACTCGCCTCAGGATCTTGCGTTCTGCTTCGGCCAACTCGTACACGGGGAACAGGACGCTCATGGATTGCTCTCCTGAGCCATCCGCAGATCGAGAAGCGACCTCTCGTAGCGGGCGGGACGCTCCTCGAAGATGTAGCGGGCGGGCGTCACCACCACGCCGCTGCCCCCGATTGCCCGGATCTCCTCGATCGCTGGATACAACCGGGCCGACGAAATGACGAGGTTGATAGCCCACCACCCTCCTCTTCCGCTGATCGAAAGGATAGGGGCTATGGTCGGACCCTGCAGTCCCTCGAGATCGGGCTGACCGGCGATCAGGGCGGCAATCTCCGCTTCCGATTGGCCGCGTATGTTGGCGAAAACCAAATACTGTCCACGGGCGCGCATGTGCGCCTCGACGAACTCCAGCATTTGACGGGCTATGCTCCTCACCTGCTCATCCTTCCTGAGAGCCTGCCGGTTGCCGATCAGCATAGCTTGCGACTCGACAATCACGCCGTCTGCCAGCGGTTTGAGGCGGTTGTCTTGGAGAGTAGTTCCCGTCGATGTTATATCGGCGATGAGCTCGGCATATCCGATCGCGGGGGCCGACTCCAGGGCTCCATCGGCACCGACCATTTCAATCTTATGCAGACCATGCTGGCGGAGGAATCGACCGACTGTATTGGGGTACTTCGTGGCGATGCGCAGCCTCTGGGTTAAACTCCTGGCGCCAAGCTCCCGAACGGATCCGACGTCCTTCCACTCCATGGGTACCGCGACGACCAAAGAGCATGCGCCATACTCCAAGGCCTCGTGGATCACAATAATTCGGTCCAGGTCGGCCAGTCCCTCCACAATGGCGTCGTAGCCGGTGATGCCCAAATCGATGTCCCCCGCGGAGACACTCCGAGGGATGTCTCGCGGACGCTGGAAAATGACCAGGATCTCTGGAAGAGCGGGAATCCCCGCCCGATACTGACGAGGATTCGTCTTCGAAACGGGCAGGCCGCACTCCTCCAGGAAACGAAGCGTTTCTTCTTCCATCCTGCCTTTGCTTGGCAATGCGAGGCGGATCTGCGGGCTGGTGGCATTCATGGGTTACCTTTCTCTCTCCCCGAAACTAAAAAACCCCCGGTGTCCCGGGGGTTCGAGGTTCGCAAGGAGCCGAACTCAGATGGCGAACGTGGCGTACGCCATCACCACCGGGCAGGTAGGCCAGGGCATATGGCAGTGATGATGGGCGCGCCGCTTGATCGACTTCATGCTGACGGCCAGATTAACCGCAATCCTCCTGGCGTGTCAATCCCTTCCGATTCCGGGGGAACCGTCCTACGGCGCTCCATCGCCAGCCCGCCGGCGGATCCGCTCTGTGGCCTGTTCGTCGACCTCCCGACTGGTAGGGTCGAGGACGACACCGTAAATCTCTGCAGCCTGGGCGAGGGTCAAGATCTCGATCCGCGCATCCTCACGGACGAGCCAGGTGTCGCGCACCAGCGGCTCTGCTGGCCGCTCACCCGATCAGGGCCGGCCCTTCGTCGAGATGACGACGGATGGTTCGTTTGTCTGGCGCCCCCAGCATCGACAGCGCCATTCGGTAGTGCCTGCTTCCTGCAGGGTTGCGCTTCAGGTAGTCCAGCACCGTTCGTGGCTATCGGTGAGCGATGTGTCCGAACAGCGGTTTTCTTTCGGAATCAGGGTCCGGCGGTCCTCGGAACAGGCAACTCCGAACGATACCTGAGCATGCCGTCTCACTCGCGGCTCGCCCATCTCCGGCTCTATTTCCGTGAATGCCAAGGAGCAGCAGTGAAAACGCAAATTTGTTGCATTCCAGGCCAAGCGGGTTTATGCTGGCTCCGATGAATCACATTCATCGCTGAAGGGGATTGTGCGAAGCAGGGACTTTCCGACACAGGACGACAGTCTCTCGAAGACAGCCACCTCGACATGACGGAAATCAAGGCAAAGACGATCCTCAGGAAAATGCGCAGTGTCGACTCGTGGTTCGTTGCCGGCAGCGGGATGAACCTCTACCGAAGATCAACGCCATGGAGGTGCTACGGAAGGAGCTTGGCCGGGTTCGGGTCCCGCAGGCAGAGCTCTGGCCGGATGCGGGCAGCCCGGCACGGGGATTCATTCTCCTCGCAGGAGGGGTCAGCGACAGCTACCAGGCCGCGGAGGCACGCTCTGGCCTGGCCAGGAAGACCCTCGAGCTGCTCGAGGAGCTCAGCCTGCCCGTCCACGTGCTCACGAAGTCGTGCCTCGTGCTGCGGGATGCGGACGTTCTGGAGCGCATCGCGCGCCGTACCGGCGCTCTTGTGAGCTTCAGCCTTTCCTCCGCCGACGACGCGCTGGCCGCGGTCTTCGAGCCGGGCGCTTCCCCGCCTTCCCAACGGCTCCGCGCGCTTGCGGAGCTCGGACGCCGGGGCATCGACGGCGGAGTCTTCCTCATGCCGGTCATCGGGGAGACTGTCGAAGCAGCCGCCCGGGCCGGGGCGCGATACGTAATCTTCGGAGGCATGACCCTGAAGCAGGGCAGGCAACGGGAGCATTTCCTCGCCACGCTCGCCGGATTCCGGCCTGAGCTGGTTGCGCGGTATGCGGACCTCTACACGGCTCCCGCGGCAGGCCGGCCGGACTGGGGGAACGCGGCCGGGAGCTACTACGAGCGGATCACGCGGCTTTTCGCTGCCGCGGCCCGGCGCACCCGGGTGGCGCCGCGCATCCCGCGCCCGCTATTCCAGCGCATCCTGGCCGGCAGAGATCTCGCGGCCGTGCTCTTGGACCACGTCCGCGCGTTTCTCCAGCTGGAGGGACGCGCGGCGCGCAGCGGCTCGAGCGCAATGCTGACGCGGGAGATACTCGCGACCGGGACCTGCGCGATCTACGAGCGTCTCATCTCGGAATACCAGCCGGTTCACCGCTGCAAGATGCCGACGTTGGACGCGATCCCGCTCATCCCGCCCGCGCAGGGATGACGAGGCCTGAGGGGCAAGGGCTGGCGGCCTGGGGATTTGCGGAATACCGCTCTCATGGCGGCGGGCAGACCGATCCAGGGAGCCCTGGTGAGTAGCCATTAAAGTGTTTGCTCAGGCCCTCGGTCACCGCCGCGTGCTCGTTGTGGTTCATCACGCCATCCTATCGAATGGACTCCGGCCGCAGCCGCAGCGGCGAGACGGCGAGCCAGGTAACGGGTCACATGCGCGGTGTTGCCAGTCCCGCTAAAGGAGAGGATGAGCAGCTTCATTCGCGCTGCTGGTCACAGTGCTTCCTGGTGAAGGCCAACGGCAACGCCACCAACACAAGTAGAACCGTGTTGCAGATGGCGTTGAAGGACACCCCGAAAACCAGGGAGATGGAGGTGTCTAGCGGGTACCAGACCAGCAGCCCGGCCGCCATGCTGTTCCACGCCCACCTCTCCCTCGCCTTGAAGGGATAGTGCGCGATGAAGGCCAGGGAAACAGCCCAGCCGGCTACCGTTGCCCCCAGGATGCCGTAGATCCACCGCTGAAACCGCGCGGTATCCGCGGGGATGCCTGCTGCGCCCCAAAACACCGGGTCGATCTGGCTGTTGAACAGGTCGAAGAGCACATTTAACAAGGCCATCACGACCCCGAACAGGGCGAGGATAAGGCTCACAACGAACAGCCACCTTCGCCAGAACGAGAACGCGGTCATTCGATCATCTCCTTTCTCGGTCAAACAAGAGTTAGCGGGGTGCTCTGCCCCAACTCCCGGCTTCGCTCCACCATGCTCCCGGGTGCTCTTTGCCCTGTGTCCGCCGCACTCCCTTGATCACCGCGGACCGGTGATGTAGCGCTCACGCTCCAGGAAACCGACCTGAACTGCGAGCTCCAGCTTGGGAACGATCCGGGCCAGGTAACTGCCGATGGAGTGCTCGTGTAACTCGTCTACCACGTCATCCTGTATCAAATTCCGTAAAAACGACACGGCCAGCGCGTCGTTGGCGAACTCCGAGTCTAGGTAGGCAAAATACGGGCCGTCGAGCAGGACCAACTCGCCTCCGATGTGGCTGTAAGGATGGTCCAGGGGGGACAGATCGCGGGTGGGGAGCAGGGGCATGGGATCGTGCGCGTTCGTGATCCGCAATACATTAAGAGCGTGGTACTTCTGCGCCCCCACAGAGTCCGTCACCTTGGGCTGTCCGGAGGTGTACACCTGCCGCACCTGAAACCCGTCCCGCTCGAGGAGCATGGACAGAATTACAGCTTCCGCCCCCCCGAGGGAGTGGCCGAACAGCACCAGCTCATTATCTTTGCGCAGGCGGGGCAGTATATCCTGGTAGAGTGCCAGCGCCATGGCCTCGAAGCCCCGATGCAGCCGGATGCCCAGGTCCCGGTTCATATGCTTGCTGAGCCGGACGTCGTAGAAGGCGTTTTTCAGGTTCGTTGTGCCGCGGATGACAATCTCCTGGCGCCGCTCCGCATGGAGCGTTCCCACCAGGTAGAAGTTGCGGATCTCGGTGAGCTCCACCACAACGAGCTCGTCATAGTGCTTGTCCCAGTCGGCATGGATAGTCTCCGGACCCTTGTACCGCACCGATTGGTAAACCTGAAAGAAGTGCTGTATTTCGCGAAAATCGATGGGAGGGGCCGTCACTTCCCGGATAGCCGGAGAAGCTTGGCAGGCGACGAGAGCGGACGATAGGATTGCGCTCATGACGATCAGGGGCAACGATCGGGACATACCGCCACTGTACTTCTTTCTCGGAAGCGCTGAAAGGACTTCCCGAAACCGGCGGTGCAGAGGTAGACTGTAACCATGGAAGCCCGTAAGCGCCGCCGGGTTTGGACCCCGCCTCCCTTCAGTGAAACCACTCCCCTTCGCAGCCAGACAGCAGTCCGTCCCTCCCTTGCACCCTACGACTGCCCGGCTTCGCTCCACCATACTCCCGGGGTGCTCTTTGCCCTGTGTCCGCCGCACTCCCCTTGCCTCCAGCGCGGTCCATCCGCTAACCCGACCGCCCTGCAGGTCTAAAATACGGGCTATCACTTATTAAACGACGGACCGGAGATCCGCACCGAGGGCTCACCAAGGTCTTCCCCGACGGCGCGCCCGCCTGGGCAGCCTCTCCACCGGGCAGAAGAAGCGCGCGCAGCCGGCCCGGGCGCTCCTGCACCGGCTCTTTCACCCGGGCCTCCCTGCGCGACCCCTGGAACGCCCACTATTCCCGCGCCGTCGAAAATCAGCTGGACATATCCCACCTGCCGTTCGTACACCGCACCACCATCGGGCGCGGAGGTGCGGGTGGTGGCGGCCTTCGCATCGGTAGACGAGAACCGCGGGATCGACGAAGAGCTGTTCCAGGCTGATGGGCCGATCGTGGAGTACCGCCGGCGCCGCCGGGAGCTGATCGAAGAGGCGGAAGCAGGGCCTACTTCGCCTCCAGCAGACGGGTGAAGAAGGCGATCATCTCCGGGGTGTCCCACTCCCGGGCGCCGACCGTGCCGCCCAGCGCCTCACCGCCGCGCCCCACGATGTAGCTGGTGGGGATGCTGCGCGCCCCGTAGGTGGCCCCGACCCTGCCGTCGGAGTCCAGCAGGACGGTGAAGGTGAGCTTATGCTGGTTCACGAACTTCTGCACGCTCTTGGCGTCCTCCTGCAGATCCACGGCCA
>Ga0315273_10005845_pt1 | contig 15252 bp, 18 predicted proteins | sample YL17G02_0_MG_FD_205753 | JGI IMG/M metagenome (GOLD analysis project Ga0315273, IMG submission 205753) | Sediment microbial communities from Yellowstone Lake, YNP, Wyoming, USA - YL17G02_0 | ecosystem: Environmental > Aquatic > Freshwater > Lake > Sediment | place: USA: Wyoming | collected...
CACACAAACTAATACTTTATTAAAACCATTATTTAATGGAGGTACGGAAGGTGCCACATCTCAAACAGCTGATGCTGGCATCGCGCAATTAAATGGCTTTCTCGCTATGGCATCCGAACCACAAAAACAAAAATGGGGACCATGGATTCAACAACAAATTAAAAAATTTCAAGATAACGCCAATAATCCAGACAAAATTAAAGCGTTATTAGCAGAAAATGAAGTTGTCAAAACTCGAATGGGATTGAAGTAATGTTAAAGCGCGCACAAAAGCCTACGGCTGAAATACCGATGCCAGAAGCGGATATACCGATGCCAAAAGCAGATATACCCGCGCCGGCTGCGCCAGCCGCGCCTGCTCCGGTATCAGCAAAACCAGCATCGCCCTCGCCTGCGCCAGTTGGCATTGCGTCCCCGATTACACCATCATCATTACCAGATGCCCCAGCCGCCGGAGCACTCTTTCAGCAAGGCACTGTTCCCATTAAAACAATGCAACAAGAAATGATTAATTTTGCAAATATTCTTGTGCATATTTTAGACGATACTATGAATCGTCCTCAAAGTATTAATGAAGGTATTGGGAGAAAAACAGATAAAAAGTTTTTTGAAAAATTATTTTTTAATAACCTCTCCTCCTCACAAAAAGATAAAAAGAAATCTTATGAAAATATTATAAACGAAATTACAAATATTGGATCAGCCAATAAACCATCAACACCTGACGGTATATGGGGCGATAAAACTAATCAAGGATTGCGTAATATATATGATACGGCTATCGCTGTAACTAAAATACAATCTGATATGGGCACTCCCACCACTAAATATGAAACCGAATTAAAACAATTTGGCGAGTTAATTCCCGCCGAACACGCAAAATTACATATTAATCAAAAAATAGATTTAGCTACAAAAATTACTTTACAGTTAAAGAAAATGGCAGAGCTAGTAAATGAATTTAAAACAGAATTTTTAGATAAAAATAAAGATTTACTTAATCAAAATGAATCAATGATAGATTTTCGCTCTATTAAAACATTAAATGAGCAAGAGAAAAAATTTCTTCAAACTTATAATAAAGAAGTTATATCAACGCTTAATAAAGTAGATATTACGCTTGGCGATTTAGAACATCCAAATAAATTAAATGAAAAATTAAAAGCAGCGGGTATTGATATTACTGATGTGGCAAAAGTTAAAGAAGCTATTAATAAAATAAAAGCTACCGCAAATACAGCTGTTACGCCAGTTCCCGTATCACCTCAACCAGAGAGCATATAAGATGACTTTTTTACACGAAGATTATACTCTTCTTAATTTAATTTTAGGTTCTAAAATTTTAGATAAAGATTTAGTTAAATTTGCGCAATATGATTCCCTTGTTCTTGCGCAAATTAATAATTTAGTTAATAAATTAACAGATCGATTACACGAGCAACTTATTACAACTGTGCCAGATGCAAGCCTACCAGAAGGCGAAGATGGTCAAATTTTTACAGGACAATTATTTTTACAAGATTTAGTTGATATGGATAGTTTTGTTGCATATTTAGTGCAAAATGTTACAAAAGTTAATAGAATACCTGTTATTACTAAACGGCCAAGCCTCGGCGCATCTAAAGAATATCTTCAATATGGCGAATATCATATTTATAAAGATGGGTTACTTCACATTATGGAATATGTGAAAAATTTTGCTGCACAGTCTGGCAAACTACTTACTGTAAAAACCGTCGATCGTCTTATAGCAGAAATTAATTCTAAATTACCTGCCGTACATATTAGTCCAGTCGAACAATCCGGCGGCGCCGGATACGATGATGCGGTCGATGCTGCGGCTAAAGCCGTAAAACGATACCAATCAGCTGTAGAATCTGCAGGCTTAATATCGAATAAAACAACTTCGCCGGCAGTAGGAGGTGCGACCGATAAAGCCGATAAAGCAAAAGCTGATAAAGCTAAATCTGACGCTTCCTTACAGGCTAGCTTACAGGGTATTAAAGCAAATCCTCCGCTCGATCCAAGCAGCTTATCTATTAGTCCTCTTCATATGCATGATTTTATTTTAAATATGTATAATATATTATCTGCCGGGTCCGCCTCCCGCTCAACTTTGCCCGAACCACAACTTACAGATCCTTGGCTAAAGCCCTCTACCGCATCATTACAGCGTTTTGCTGATGATTCTACATTTTTACTTCAGCAATTTGCTCAATTTAAAGACGCTATAAGTGGTAATTTTAATGCTTGGCAAAGTTTTATTAATGACGTAGCCACAGAGCATCCAAATGTTCGAATATTTCGTGATGTTGTTACTTATAATGCCGCCAGACCCTGGAATAGTTTGGAGGCTAATTTTCCGGGCGGCGCACAAGATCCGTCACTACCGCGTGGTAGCGCACCTCGCGGGCACGCCATACAGGCTGCAGCCAGATTGCGTCAAATGGTTGATGTAATACAGGCGTCCCTAGTAACTATTGCACAATCTCCTCAATTAATGAATTTATTAGGTAAAGATTTTGTATCTAGTCAAAGCGCCAAAGCTCGCGAGCGTTCAGACGAATTAGAACGAATTAAATAATTATGAATAAAGCAGATCTCAAATTTCTCCAAAGCACTTTAATAATGGAACGCTTCCTTGGCGGAGATCCATTCTATAAGTTAGCGCAAGATAATACGGGAGGAGCATTTGGGAAAGTGCAAAGCGAAGTTTCACAATTATTAGCCAAAAGTAAAGAACATCCTGTTGAAAGTATATTGGCATTTATTGGTCCGGGATTATTGTGGATATTGGGATTTAAAAAAATCTCCGCAGCTTTTGCTTTAGCAGAAGCGCTTGGATTTAATTGGGAACATTTTTTTGAATCGATTAAAGAAAAGCTTAAGCCATTGCTGACCGACATGCATGAAGGTAAACATAGAGATAGTTCTGAAGTTCAAGCTATCGTTCAACAAAGTGGTGAGGAAGCTTTTTCGGGACAAGGAGATCCCAAAGCGTTACAGGACGCCGTTGAAACATATGGTTCTTTAAATAATATGTTATTTATACAAAAGTTAGCCGATAGATATAAGCAAGATCCGGCTGTAACTAAAATGCTACAAACAATGTTAGGCTCTGTTGGCGGTAATACTATACGTAAGGGTATGTTAGGGTTTATTGTAAGATTAGTAGGCTGGTTAATTACAGCAGTTGTTATTGCCGCCGGATTTAAAATTATTGGCAAAGGCGTTTCTCATATTTTAGGAATTAAAAAAGATACACCAGAAGATAGCGAGACTCCCAGTGATAGCGGCAGTGATACGAAATCTGTTGCAACTCCTAAACCCGCTCCTCCGCCAGAAGATTTAAATATTAAATTATATCGTAACCCAAATGCAAGTCCTGAACTTTTTACCACCACTTTTAATGATAAAGATCATATATGGTTATTACATATGAATATTGCAGATATTCGTAAAAATTTAATTAAATGGGCACAAGATCTTTATCCTCAATTAACCGATGAAAGTGCATTTGATGCTAGTGACGCTTTTGCGCAGACTTTACGGGCATTTACAGATCGTAATAAAGATACTGGACAAATTGACATATTAGCGGTGCCAGCAAAATATCATTCTATAAATGAAATTGTATTAAGCTTCGCTTATGATGTGGCTACACATATGAAAAAAACTTCAGACTCACGCAATGTATAAAGGAAACTATAATGGCACGTTTTAAATCAGAAATGTTGGAAAATTTCAGTAAAATTGCTGATAAAAGTGGGCTAACCAAATTAGCTGAAGACAGCGCTGAAATAAAAAAATACAAAGATGATGCCGAAGCTCGCGCAGGTAGTGACAGTATTTCTACTATTGAAGCGCTATATGGCGTCAAGCCTGATGGGCAAGATTATAAATTTAATATTATGGAACAAGCTCACCCTAATTCCGTAATCATTGCTCCATCTTATGATAAAATAAATGGTCTTGTTGAAAATAATATAGAGCGTGCTAATATTATGCACAATCTTGTTTTGAAACAAAATGTTGGAAATCATACGAATCCCAAATATGCAGAGCAAGAGTTGGTATTAGAGTTGGTAAGAATTGCTAATGAGATGGATAATAAGAACAAAGATGAATTGTTCAAACTTGCAGATAGCTGTCTCATTGACCTATCTGCCTTTAAACAGCAAACCCGTGTAAAGCAAGCTTTTCCCGGCTCTATAGATGAGATTACACAATGGCTTAAAGAAAAAGCCAGAGATACCGGAGCAATTAGTGAAGGTGTGCTTGGGGGAGCCGCTGCTGGAGCGGCTACTGCCGCATTATTGGGAGCTTGGAGCGGTCCCGGAGAAATTGGCTTTATTCCTGCCGGAGCCCTTGTTGGAGGTTTGGTGGCTGCTTTTACTAAAACAGCTCCACAAGTTAAAAATGTCGAAGATAATGCGCATATAGTTTCGACGCAATTACAAGACTTACATTCTATTACAGAGCAAAAGAGTTTTTTTGATGAAATTGAAAAAGCTTTGCAAGATTTAATCGCCTCTTCGCGACAATATCAAGAGATCTTGAACAGTATAAATCAACACGCCATTCAAGGTGCTGCTCGGGCAACGGAAGATTCAGAATTACATCAAGCTGGCGATATTGCAAAGAAATTCTTAAAAGATACAGATACAATTAAAAAATTCCATCAAGAATTTGATCGTCGTGCTAAAAGTGGAGCGTTTGCAAAAGCAGATCCGGCTAAAATATTAACTCCTCTTTATTGGTTTATGGATAATAATGTTGAAGATGTAAGCAAAGCATTAACCTCATTAGAAGATGCTATCGTAAAATTACAATTATCTACTAAAAAGCATACAGAAGAAGCTGTGGCAGAAGGTCCCGCAAATAAGTCTGATAAGTCTGACAAGTCTGATAAGTCTGACAAGTCTGACAAGTCTGACAAGTCTCCCTTTGATTCTGATAAAGAAGAGGGTTTTTTCAAACACTTATTGAATTTTAAATAAATTAACTAATAATATAATATGTAATTAGACTTTAGTAAGACCCAGATGCAAGAAAATAATTTAGGATAATAAAATGGCTTTAGTACTTTTAGGAAATACCGGACAACCTTTTGGACAGTTCGACGGTTATGATGCGTTACTCACAACGATGCTTGGTGGCGAAGTTGCAACCCTAGTTGGTTATGATATTACCGGCTCTGATAAAAAAGCATCAGATGTTAATGACGGTTATGTCAAAGCCAATCTTGGCGGCGGCGCACAGAAATTACGCCCAATCGTCACAACTACATTAGGTGGCACCGAATTGCCACTCTTCCTTACCGATGATGGTACGGATAATTACGGAACTCTTTTTGGTTCAGTAGTTGGTGGATCAGTTGGTCAGGTTGTTTCTGGTGGCACTTCTCTTGGACCCAGCTCAATGACTGGTTCTGGCAAAGTAACACTCTGGATGAACCCAGGGCTATACGGTGTTACGGTTGATGCGCTTGATGCAACACTTGCTGCCTCAATAACATTAACTGTCGGAGCTCAACTATTCTTCACGTCAGCCGGCAAACTCTGCTTAACTGCTCAAAAAGTTGGTTCAGCCCCTTGCGTTGGTCGCGTAGTTGAATTCTCAACAGGCAATACGTTAGTAAATACGCCCCGCTCTCTAACCAGAGTTGGCGTTGCTGGTGGAACTCTACAATTCAAGCATCTCGTTATTACTTGGAACCCACCCGTTTCATAATTAACTGAATAGTCGAAAGACTAAATAGTTAGCTAAAAGCTCGAGCAGAAATGTTCGGGCTTTTTGCTTTTATTATCAATTATTTCCCATTCTTGTATGTTAAGTTCTTTTAAAAAAGCTTATTTATATTTTATGGCTTGTCGGACCATTCTTGCCGCACCAGCAGAAAAAAAAGTCATTGATTTAAGTCAAAAATTACAAGAAAAAAAAGAACAGCGCGAACAAGATAAAATTAAAGAAGAGCTTACTCACTCTTTACCTACGACCAATATACCTACAAGCAAAGATCAGTTAAGCGAAAAGCGAGAACAAAAATTCTTACAAGATGTAGCGCAAGAGGCTGGCGTTTGGATGCATCGTTTTTCTGATGTAAGACGTGATAGTCAAGGATTTTATATTTTAAAAGCTGATAATCCTGCAGGTAATAAAATGCACCTGGGAGATCAATTAGCCGATTATGCTATGAATATGACGCCTTACTGGAAAGTAATTGCTATTGTCGATCACCGCATTAATTTAGAACCAATTAATAGTAATCCTTTTAAAACTGGCATTGGTGCTGGTGGAGCTAAAATTACAAAACACGATGTGGATGTTTATACGGGAGAGAATGAGCGCAAGGCAGTTGAAAGAATTAACCAATCTATTGAAGCTGGCAATGTAGATGTAGATAAAATTAAGTATATTTTATTGGGCACCGTGCCGTTGCGTTTTGGACCTAATGGAGCGGAGGGCGGCTGGTATAGTGCATCCGATACTCGTTCAAATCGTGGTGGAAATAAGGGATTAAGTGCTAAAGATATTATGATAGCAGATGCTAAAACCCTTCAAGACCACGGCATTCCGGCTCCCTTAAAAGCTTTAAATGGCAGTATGGATGTATATGATTGGGATAAGTGGGTAGGTGGTTCGGGCTCAGAGCACGGCTATTATCCAAAAGATCTTGATAAATATGTTGATTTTTCTCGCCAAATGTCCCAGCGCGGCAAATGGCGTATGGATGAAGCCTCACTTGAGGAAATGTATCGCAAATATGATCCCGCTAAATTAGAAGCATATTTTGAAACCATATTACAAGATGTGACAAAACTTTCTAAAGAAGAGTGGGATCTTAAATATCCTTACTATACAAAAAATATTGAAACAATATCATCAATGTATGAGAGGGCGGTGCGTAACCAAGAGAAGACGCATAATGAAGCGTTAGAATATTTAACAGAAGGCGAAACGCCCGAGTTAAGTAGTATTATGAGAAATGTGTTCTCTAAAGAACGACGCGTATCAAATCGTAATATTTTACAGTTAATTGAAATGTGCAAAGAAGATATAAGTTATTTAAAATATTTGCATGATATTATTAATTTGGGAGGTTCTCCAGATTATATTACCAATGAGCATATTATTAAGTTTTTTAATCTAATAGATGATATTGATGGGCTAAAATTAGCCGCAAGTAAATTACAAAATTCTGATAATATTAGATATACTTTATCTTACCTATATGAGCAAGGCGAAGGAGATGTGGCCTTATCAGAGCTTACTAAACATACAGATGATTTAGAGGTGGTTAATAGTTTATTAGGAGCTATTGATAGGGAATATGGAAAGAGCGAACAGCGTAAAACAACATTTGGAAGAAATGAAAAGTTATTAAAATTCGTTAAAGATAATAACATTATACAAAAAATTCGAGCAGCGGTAGCTAAAGGAGATGCTTTTAGCAAACACCATTCATCAGAGCTATCTCATCGCATATTAGGAGCATTTGGACCCAATACGGTTTGGACTCCGGGTGACGAAGAGATGGTTGCTGAACTTAAAACTTATAGGTAATATATGGCTAAATGGGATATTTTTGTTTATAGTTATGTATCTCGTGATGCCATACAATCCATTATGGATGACGGATTATATAGCGGCAAGGCTCTTTTAAATCGTCCTGATTTATTAGAATTAGCCGCTAAAAGTAGAAACATATCTTCTACGAAATTAAAAAATAAAATAAATAAAGCTCTCAAAGATAATTTTTCTCGTCCAGCCGTACTTGGACCCAATGCAGTATTTCAATTAATACCAAATTTAAATATGGTATCAAAAAAACATCCAGTTTTTAAAAATAAATTAATTCCTATAAAAATTAATCTTACCCAACTATTAGCAGATCATCCAGATATTTCCATTTTTGGAATGGAATTAAAACCATATCAAGAAGGTATGCAAGATGGTGAAAGGCATCATTATTTATCTAATAAGGAATTAAAACAATATTTAGCAATGTCAGCTAAAGAATTATGGAAATTATACAATGATATTGATGATCGGGGGCTGTATGCTCCAGACGTTCCACATATCAGCATTCATACTAAAAATGGTATTATTCCGCCAGAATATCTTAAAGAAATAAAAAAAGCCAATAGTAATATGATAAGTAATTTATTAAAATGGTCTAATACATTTTATAAATTAGCCTCTGAATTATCATCTTTAGAAGCACGAAAAATTCTTGGAATAGAAGAGAATGATAAATTAGAAGATATTAGACAGAAATATAAAGCATTAAGTAAAAAACACCATCCAGATGTGGGAGGCGATCCTGCTATACAATCCAAAATTAATGAAGCTTATAAGATCATTTTATTAACAAATCCTGAAAGAAAAAATTTGGATGGTATTCTTGTTAATATTAATCAAAGCGATCCGTCCGCGCGCGATCATAGGATGACAGGATTTAGCAAATCATTTACTAATCCGGTAGAGGCTCGTAATTTTATTATAGAATATGTAGGAGATCCTCCTGCAGATTTTGGTAATTTTGGCAGACCATATGCTGTAAGCGAAGATGGGCAGACGAAAGTTACTATTGATGGCATTACCTGGAAAGACTTATTTCCTAATGAAAGCTTTTGGTGGACCGAAGAAGATTTTGAAGTATTTGAAAAAGAATATGAACAAGATCGTCATTCATTTAATACGATGGTAGAAAATAATCCTGGAGCATTTTCAGATGAAATGGCCGACGAACTACAAAGACTAAAACAGGAAAGAAAAAATAAAATCCCTAAAAACAGAAGATTGGAGGAAATCGCCGGAGGCGCCTCCGAACGAGAAATCATGAATCAAAGGCACCGATTAGAAAAGGCACGTTTGCCCCCAGAAGAAGATGATGGAATTCTGTTTTAGATAATTTATTTATTTTTTCTTTATTAACACATTGGCATCATAGAATTGCGAAGAAATACTCTTCTTTTCTTTCCAGTTAAAACTATCATCATATTTTTTACTTTCTTTATCTTCTGTCCAATCTCTACTTAATGGACCATAACCAGTGCCAGCCGGATTAATTTCAAGCTCATCATCCTCGTCTTGCTCATTTTCTCTATGCCAAGTTTCTAATTCTGGCTGAAAGCTTGGATGGTCTGGATGTATATCTTCTTCAAGAATTTGATCAACATCAGTATCTACCTGTTCTTTCATTCCCATTGGCTCTACTGCAAAATGACGTTCCATAAATTCGGATTGCCCCATAGATTGATCGGCTATTTTGGTAATGTTTTCTTTTAATTCATCCAACCATTTAAATACACGCTGATCTAAATCTTTAAATGCTTCTGGCATTTTTTCTGTTGCGGGTCTAACAAGATTGAGTACCATTGCAATCATTGCGACACTTTCGGCAATGGTATCTAAAATGCCGCTTTCAGTATTTAATACAAATTCAAGTAAATGGGGATCTTGTAAATTTGTTTCAATGTCTTGAAGTTCAAATAAAACTTGTTCGGCTAGCTTACAGCCCAACTCTCTTTTTTCACCTGCAGCCATTTCACAGGTTTGCCCAAAATCCATAAAAACACGTTGCATTAGAATAACTAAATGCAAGCTATCTTTAACTATTTCATCTAATTCTTCGGTCATTTCAGGGTCAATATATTGTTCAACTTGACCCGGATGTTTAAGTAATGGATCGTGCTCATCGCTCTTTTTTAAAATTGATGCAAATTTATGAGCAATGCGAATAAGGTGGGACATATTTCTCTCTCTTATAAATGTGTTATAATTGGCAAATACGATTTATTATAAATATAACTAATATTCAGATATAGTTTCAAGAATACCCTTTCGAGGGTGCTGGTAATACTGGCAATTAATTCATAGGAACCAACAATGTCTAATTTAATGTTTAGTAACTCGGGAGAACTTAACGCATCAAGCGTTAAAGATGCTCTTTCAACGATTGCAAAGCTTGCAGCTACTCTTCAAGAGAATACTCCCGCTAATACGGGATTAACCTCTTCAGTTACATCTGACGGTCGCCGTGATGAGCTTATCTCACGCGCAATGATGACCCCAGAGGGTAAAATTGCTCTTGCCCAGGCAATGGCAAATCCAATTCGCCGAAATTTAGATTATCACGGAATTGCACGTCGTGCACTTGTTGTTGATCCCTTGGCTCAAGGTGCATTGCCAACATATGACCGCGATATCGACGTTTCAGCCGTCGTTATCTCAAGCAACGGCTCAGGTCCAGAATCACGCGTTTTCGGTGAGCGTATTACGGTTCCAGAATTTGAAATCTTTTCAAATCCCACGGTCCGTATTTCAGAAGTCAAACGTCGTAGATTCAATGTCATCGACCGCGCAGTCCAAAAGGCTCGTCAGGAAATTATGGCACAAGAAGATGCGAACGTGTTCGCCGCTCTTGATGCAGCAGCCGGCGTTGATAACGTTCTACAGGACATTGCAGATGCAGGTCTCTTAAAACGCGATCTCATCAATCTCAAACAACAGGTTGATCAATGGGACTTGGTTACGACCAAGTACTTTATGAACATCTCTGAATTTACAGATATCCTCAAGTGGGGCTCTGGTGGTGGTACTGCGGGCGAAGTTGATCCCGTTACACAACGCGAAGTTCTCCAAACGGGACTTTATGCTCGTATCTGGGGCGCAGACATCCTCGTCAGCAAAATCGTTCCACCCGGAACGGTGTATGCAGCAGCTGACCCCGAGTTCGTCGGCGTGATGCCAGTTCGTCAAGATATCGAAGTCCTTCCAGCAGATGAGCCCAAGCAATTGAAGCTCGGTTGGGTTGTGTCGGAAATAATCGGAATTGGTATAGTGAATGCTCGCGGAGTTTCTGCTGGGCGTAAAAGCGTTAGCGTAGCCTAATACATAATCTACTGATATTTAAGTAGTTTAGCAAAAGAGCCAAGAGAAATCTTGGCTCTTTTTGTATTGCCGCCGCTCGTCGAGAAAATAAAATTATCATCGAAGAAAGTCTTGAAGAGATGGAAGAAGATAAGCTCCTAACTTCTATAGAAGAAGATGAGCGTCGTTATGGTTGTAGTGACTACGATTGTTTTGAAGATTTATATTGGGAAGGAAGTCAAGAACCTACACCATTAACATATCGTTTAATTTAAAAATCAAAATCTTCTTCATCAAGCGTAAGAGGATCTTGTATTACTACGTTTGGCGTATAATTAGGAGCGTGTTTATGTTTTAATGATATAGCTTTGTCTTCTTCTTGATGTTTTTTATATTGTTGAAATTTATGATCTTCATTAATTTCATCTTGAATTTTAGCTATCATTTCTTCTCTATTAGAATTTCTAAATAATATTTGACTATATTCTTTATTTTCGTCTATCCATTTTTGTGCCCAACTTGGCAAATCAATATTTTCTTTTTTCCATTTTTCAAATTCTGGAGTTTTTCTAACATAATTTTCAAGCGCTTCAACTTCTTCTTCGGTTGATTCGTATTCGTCAATAATATTAGAAAATTTATTAGCTAATTTAATTAAGTCATTCATTTTAATCTTTTTAATATATTTTTGTAATAAGTAGGATCTTTTTCAATCAAGATAAAATTTCTACCACATTCGCGTGCAGCTGAAGCCGTCGATCCCGAACCGCCAAATAAATCCAATACATAATCATTCTTTTTAGAAGAAGTATTAATTGGAATTTTTAATAGTGTTACGGGCTTTTCTGTTGGATGTATTTTACCTTGAAACAATTCTGTAACTGCCCATACATTCGTTCTACGAAGATATGGGCTTTTTGCTTTATATTTAGCATTAAATCCCTCGTAGCCACGCAATTTATCTGTTAGTGGAATATTAAATACTCTCGGACTATTATCGGGCGCATTAACAAGATAAACACATTCTTCTCTTGTATAGAGGTAATTTTTCTTTGTACCAAACGCTCGTCTTTTATTCCAAGTAATATAGTTTGCAATAGTTAGCTGTACATCTGGATCGTGTTCGATATCAGAGCAAAATACAAAGAAAGGTCTGAATGCCGGTACACCCGTTCCACCCCAAATATAAAGAGCGGCACCCGGATACATTAATGGAAGCCATAATTTGACCCAAGACTTCATCCAATCAGACGTTTGTTCTTGTGACATTTTTGTTTGATCCCACGAAGTATCTTTGCCTTGAAATGTTTTATCAAGCACAAAATAAGGAGGATCGGTATGCATCAATTGTATTTTTTTACTTTTACCTTTTAAGTATTTTTGTACAAAAGCAAAAACATCCGGGTCGGTACAATCACCATTAATAACGAGACCATCATCAAATTCTTGATATTTAAACGATGGTTTGGCCGTTTTAAATAAAAAGCTATCCGCTAGTATTGATAAAAGTAATGAACGCATAACTCTAAATTATGCAATTTAATTGATTTATTTTTCTAGTATCGCTAAAGGTTCTAATATATAACGCGCTCTAACTCCAGCCAATTGTAATTTTCGATATTGTTCAGATTTACCATCTCTTATAAGATGATGAATTTTAATCCAAAATCTTTTAGAATGAGTACGTAATTCTTCAAATGTAAAAATATCAGAAATATGAAATAATTGTTTAGCCTCTTCTTCTGTCATATCAGGATACATAATTTCTGCTTCGGGTAGCAGCCAACATATCAAATCCTATACCGGCAATTTTTTCAAATTTATTAGCCAAATCACTTAATTTATTAAACATTATTACCTATCATTATACGATAATTATAGTTTTACATTATAGCTTTTACGATGCATTGAAGATAGTCCATATTTTCTAACAGCATCTTTATGATCTGGTACAATATAGCCTACGTTTTTATCCCAACCATATTCTGGGTTAAATCCGTGCCCCAAAGTAATCATTAATTCATCACGATAATATTTAGCAATAATTGAAGCTGCCATTACAACCGGATATTTATCATCTGCTTTAACTACAGACTTCATATTTTCCATATTAATACTTAATCCATATTTTAATAAATGTTTAGGATTAAGATTACCATCCAAAATAACTTGATCCGTATCTTTATATAAACGAGAAATAGCCGTAGTATAGCACATTTTTGCTACAACACCTAACCCCAACTTATCTATTTCATCATTAGGAGACATAGATATCGTAAAATCTATAATACCTTGGTCTCGCTGTTGGTGAAGTTGTTGGGTTAGTTCAGCTCGCGTTTCTCTAGTAAGTTTTTTAGAATCTTTTAAGCCTGGCATAGTCCAATTAATAGAAGCACGTACGCCACCTATAAAAATTGGTCCAGCCCACGCACCCGTTCCACACTCATCTATACCTATTATATGTGTCATTGTAACATTATTACTTTCTGAACTTTATTTATAATCTCTTCTGGCGTGCAGGCTAATATATAATTGCGAGCAGCCTGCATTCGCAATTGAGTTCCTAATTCTTGAATTTCTGCAGATTTTATTACAATATCAAGATTTTGTACAATAAAACGTTCCGAAGAAGGTGCAAATGTATTACCGTCAAACCATAAATAATAATGTGTTTTGGGACAAATGACATAAGTATGATCGATTTCCATAAAATGAATACTGGGAGGAGACTGTTGCAATAAGTCGCATATAGATGGTACAGCCATAGTACTCATATTAGAGGCAAGCTCTTTAGTAAAAATCATAGAATCATATTCTGGTTTATCGGGAAAGCTCGCAAATACCGACGATGATTGCGCTCCTTTGAAGGATGTTTGAAATTTTCGTATCAATTTTTCATTACAAATAGGACATTTTACTTGTATTTTGAAAGAATTGAGAATTAAATCAAGAAATTTCATATATACTTTAATGGTATAATAGTGGAGATTTTATTTTGCAAAACTCTTTATTTGATATTTATGCGATTATTTGCGAATTTAATGCAAATAGTAATATGCGTACTATATATTCACAGTTTAGACACAAATATCTTACTCCAATATTGGTTAAAAACGCTTTTGATACAAGGCGCATTAATCAAAATACCGAATTTAATCCACGTAGAAACTTACAATATTATCAACGTAGTGAACCATATATTGATGATAAAACAGCCGAGAAAATTAAATTATTTTTTAAAGTCAAAGTAGCAACTGATGATATTCGTAATGAATTTATTGGAGAACCAGATTGGCTCGATTCATATACGCGTATTTTATGTAATGCTGTAGATCAAACATTGCGTATAGATCAGAAAGATTGCGATTATTCTGGAACACAATTAGATTATTTATCAGAACTATTATATGTCAGATATAGATTAGAGCCATCCGATATTTTAAATGCTTCACCAACAATACTACGCCAAACATTTTTGAATAAAGATGAAAAATTATTACGAAGAGGAATTTTCGTAAATTATAAAGATGACTTACAAAAAAATAGTAATTTTTATAAACAAAATGTTGTGCAAAATGATTCTTTGGCAGACAAATTATTTGGAGATGTTAAAGCAAATAAAGAAAATAAAGAAGTGGAACGTTCTGTGACTATTACAATTAAAGATAAAATTATTGATGATATAAAAAACTAAAGGCAGTTATGACTAATTTAGTTAAAAAATGTCCGGATTGTGGTAACATTAAAGAATTTAGTGAATTTCATAAAAATAACGCAACAAAATGCGGCCGCGCCGTGTATTGTAAAGTATGTGCTAAAAAAAAACAAGACAATAAAATTATTGAATATAAAAAATATCAAAAAGAATACAGAACAATAAATAAAGAAGAATTAAAATTAAATAAAGCTAAATATTATCAAAATAACAAAGAAGAATTATCAATTGAACAAAAACAATATTATGATGATAATAAAGAAGCACATGCAATTCGATCCGCTATATATTATCAAAAAAATAAAGAAGAAATAAAAAATAGAGTAAAAGAATATCAAGTAAATAATAAAGATAGCAAATTAATGGCTGTTAAAAGGCGAAAATTATTAAAAAAAGGTGTTACAGTAGAAAAATTTGAAAAAATAGATATTATTAATAGATATGGTAGTAGTTGTTTTTATTGTGAATTCGGAAAATTCGAACATATAGATCATTACATTCCTTTATCAAAAGGCGGAATGCATTCGTTAGCAAATGTAAGACCTTCTTGCGCCTCGTGTAATATGCGTAAAAGTGATAAATTACCAGAAGATTTTATTAGATTATTAGGTAACAAATGACCGACTCAGCTACACAATATCCTTTTAATGATCCAATTA
>Ga0315273_10005847_pt1 | contig 15250 bp, 10 predicted proteins | sample YL17G02_0_MG_FD_205753 | JGI IMG/M metagenome (GOLD analysis project Ga0315273, IMG submission 205753) | Sediment microbial communities from Yellowstone Lake, YNP, Wyoming, USA - YL17G02_0 | ecosystem: Environmental > Aquatic > Freshwater > Lake > Sediment | place: USA: Wyoming | collected...
GCGACTAAGAGGTTTGGTATGTCGTGGACCTGGCCGTACCGATTGGTGACGGAGGTTTTGGGATCACTTCCCATGCGGCAGGTGCCGGCCTGATGCGCGCTGCCGCCCACGTAAGTTCCGGGGACGCTCCGCCAGGTTCGAAAGGCGCCCGCTTCCTTGAGCCATTGCTCCGCCTTTACCGAAAGGAACTGGCAGATTTCGATATCGTGAGGATGGCGACGCGACGCGATGCGCGCAACCGGGATGCCCCAGTGATCCCTTACCGATGGATCAACATCGACCCGGTTCTCAAATACCGGCATCTCCTGGACGGGGCCGTGGACTCCGAGCGTTTGTTTGAAATTTTTCCTCTGATAATCCTTGTGTGCTTTCCCCCAACCGGCTTCTCCCGGAGGCCGTTTGCGGGAAAAGGAATAGGGGTGAGTGAGAAATTGGTTGGCCAGGGTGCCGCCGCCCCGAAGCCCGGGGTTACCGTGATTGAAGTCGCAGATGGCGACGTGCGGCCCCGGGCCGAGATCGTCATAGATCTCGTCCGCAAACAACCCATAGGCTCCCGTATAGGCGTGATCCTGGATGTTGCGGCCGACCCAGTCGTACCGATTGCCCGCGCCGCCGGGAAACAGCTTCGAGCGGGAGTTCAGAAGCAGACGCGCGCTTTCAATCGCCGAACAGGACACAATCACCACGTCGGCGCTCTGATATTGCGCCCTGTCCTCCGCGTCGAAATATCTCACGCCCAGCGCGCGGCCTCGGTCGTCGACATCGATTCCGCCGGCTACACAGCCGGTGCGCAGCTCGCAGTTGCCCGTGGCGAGGGCGGTCGGAATGACCGTGTTGTGCGTCCCCGCTTTCGCCTCGACCTCGCAGACATAGCCGCTGCAGTAGCGGCAGCGGATGCAGGCGGGGCGTCCGTTGTAGGGAACCGAGTTGCGCAGCATGGGGATCGGAAAAGGATGGAAACCGAGCCGGCGGGCAGCTCCGTCGAGTAGCCGGGCAGCCTTGCTGTAGGGTAGCGGAGGCATGGGGTGGGGTCTGCGGCGCGGAGAGGCGAAGGGGTTCTGCGTTTCGTCACCGGAGACGCCTATTTCCCATTCCGCCTTCTCGTAGCAGGGTTCCAGGTCCTCGTAGGAGATCGGCCAATCCTCGAGCGAGGACCCCTCCGGCGCGCCGTAAGTAGAGCGCATGCGAAAATCCTTGGGCAGGAATCGCCAGGCCAGGGCGCCATAGGTGGCCGTGCCGGATCCCACGCAGGCCGCGACCACTCCGTATCCGCCATCCGTAGGCCGGATCACGCGCCAGGAGCCATCGGGAGCTTTCAAAACCCGCCGGTGCCTTTCGTCGTCGGGACCGAATGCATGCCGCAGGACTCCATAAAACTGGCAGCTCAGTTCGTCGTGGTCGAGCTCTTCAAACTGCGGCCAGCCGCCCCGCTCCAGAAGGACGACCCTCAGGCCCCCTTCGCTGAGCTCCTTCGCGACCACCCCGCCTCCGGCCCCCGCTCCCACGATGACTGCGTCCACATGCCGGTTTGCCATCGAATTCGTTCTCCATCGGATGCAACCGACAATATAACCCGCCCGGGGGTCCCGGCAACATCGTTGTTTTGGGGAGCGGCGGCGGGGCTGTCTCAAAACTCAAGGATCGATGCGCTGACTTTGCCCCGGCAGGGCAATGAGAGAACAGCCCCGGGTGACCGAAGGGAACCCGGGGTAGGGTATTGGAATTATGCAAAAGCCCCGGGCAATGGCCTCCGCCCAGGTCAGGAATTCGGCAGGTCTCCTGTATCCGATAATCCGATCGAACTCCGGCCCGCCTTCTTTCAAGGCAATGACGGTCGGCATCGCTTCGATATTCAGCTTGGCGGCCAGGTCTTGTTCCTCATCCACATCGAGCTGAACTGCGATCGCGTTTGCCGCCAACCATGCCACGACCTTTTCATCGCGCCAGGTCGTCCTGTCCATCAGCTTGCAGGGCCCGCACCACTCTGCCGTGGCTTTCACGATGAACCACTTTTTCCCTTCGGCGGCAGCCTGCTTTGCCTCCGCGTAAGGCCGCCGGATTGGACAGGAAGGGCCGAAGCCGTCGCAACAGTCAGCGCCACGAAGAACAGCGGAGCAAAAGTGCAGTTCATATCGGTCTCCTTCGCATTGCCTTTCTGCGGGCTAGTATTTCCAGCTCGTGAGATCGGCGCCGGCGGGCGCGCTCTTTTCTATTCGCTGGAGGATCCTGGGCGCGTGCAGCTGGTGGTAGCAAAGACGTGTAATGGCGTTGGGGCGCGTGGGATCGCCGTTCCAGCAGTGCTCAAAGCGATCGCCGTAAGCAATCTCCCCCTCGTAAGGCGGGTTGGTCGCGCCTTTCAAAAAATCTTCGATCAGGTACACGGCGTTGTTCAAATAATAATTGTCCATGTCGCCGACATAGATATGTATCTTGCCTCGCAGCCGGGGCCCGAGTTTCGGCCAGTCACGCTGGAGTATGGAGGAGAGATCGTAGTGCTCCTTCCAATACGCGGCGACCTCCGGAGCGATGGCGCCGGTGCGTTTGTCCCAGATCGGCTTGGGGTAGCCGTCGGCCCCGACCGGCGAGAAAACGGCTTGCCAGATATCCCATTGCCCTCCGGAGCGCCCGTGCGTGCCGAGCACCAGCTCCAGGCGGTTCATGTCTTCGACCGTCGCGCTGACATGGCCGAGATAGTTTCGGAACCCCGGACGCGGCGTCTTTTTCCACCTGCTGTCGAGGTAGTAGGCATTCTTGTGGTTATAGATATCCACGGTGGTGTAGGCGCGAAAGTCGATCGGGTCGGGGCAGGAGGCCCAGCAGCCATTGAACTCATCGGGGTAGAAGACCTGCGCGGCAAGCGCTTCCCATCCGCCGGTGGAACCGCCATACATGAAGCGCGCCCAGCCCTGCCCGATGCCACGGAATTTTTTCTCGATGTAAGGAATGAGCTCATAGGTGATGGCGTCGCCATAAGGACCGAGGTTGGCGGAATTCACCGCATAGCTGTCATCGTAGTAGGGATTCGCATGCTGGATCTCCACGATCAGCATGCGGGGCAGCTTTCCGCCGGTCCATTCCTTATAAAACTGGTGCGCATACTCTTCCTGGGTCCGGTTGTACCCTTTCCAATTGAAACGCTCGCTGAAATCCGGCTTGAGGCCGGGGTCCGGAGGATCTTCGCGGAACCCCTCGAAGGTATGGGGAAAATGACCGTGGTTGATCACCAGCGGATAGTGCGCCTCCGGATGCGCATCAAATCCCTCCGGCAGAAGGATGTGCGCCCCGAGATAGATGGGCCGGCCCCAGAACTTCGTGAGCTTCTCGCTCTGTACCTTCACGTGCTTGATGTATTTGGTTTCGGGCGCTTCCGGTATCGGAGGGATCACCCGATCCAGCTGTATCTGGATTTCGCCCCCCTTCTTCGGATCGAGGGCGATCTGGCGCGGCACGCTGTAGAGATTCCCCGGCGCGCGGTTCCACTGCTGGCCTTCGCCGCGGTCCATGGGCAGTTTGACCTTGTGGCCGTCGGACCTGCGAAAGGTTTCGTATTTGTGAAGCAGCGCCTGGATGTGATAGGTGCCTGCCGGGATTTGGTCGATGCTCCCGAGGGGATAGCCCAGGACGCCGCCGTCGATGACCGCCCCCTTCCCGGCTGTCATGCCTTCGACGTCGATCCCGAAGATGAGCTGGGTTTTGGGGCCGTCGGCAATCTGGAAGCGCGGTTCGTCCGCCCCGTCATCCGAAATCATCAGAAGGAGCCTGCCGCCGAGAGGCTCTTTGCTCTGCCCCTCACCAAAGCTGATCCTGAAGTTCAGTCGGCTGACGCGCACCTGCGCCGGCCGCCCGGCGGCGAACGAGAGGCAGGACAGCACACACATCACCCCGGCAAAAATGCAGGCTCTGACGACTTTTCTTGAGTTTTTTCCTCTCATCTCTATCTCCATTCGCACCGAAGAATCCGTTTCAAAAAGGATGTGAGACGCACTACACTATTCCGGCAGAACCAGGCTGTGTTCGGCATCAAAATGCAGGCGCCGCTTCTCCAGGTACGATTTCACGGCCAGCAGGGGCGCCTGGATCGAGATCGCGGCGAGCGCGACATCGCCGTAAGGCAGCTTGCGCGATTTGCAGCAGTCGAGGAAATTGCGCACGTGATCCGCGGTGATGTCGCCCGGAAAATCCTTCTGAACTGTTTCCGCCCCTTTTTCCACGGGAGTGAAGACATAGCGATTCCGATTGACGTAAAGTTTGCCATTGTCCCCGTAGAAGGTGACTCCGTAGGGCAAGGGGTTGCCGACAATCACCGACTGAAACGACACCGTAAAATCCGGGTACTCGAAAAGGGCCGAGACGACATCCGGCGCATCCTTGCCTTCCTGGGTGTCGTAGATGGTGCCTGCGGCCACGGCGGCATTCGGGGCCCTCTCGCCGAGATACATGTGCACGACATCCAGCCAATGATGTCCGAAGTCGGTCAGGCGTCCGCCGTTGAAGTCCAGGAAGGCGCGGAAGTTGAAAAAGATCCGCGGGTTCCAATCCCGGTAGCGCGCGGGGCCCAGAAACCGCACCCAATCGAGGTTCGGCGGCTTGTCCATGACGCGCGGCGTGTAGGGCCGCGGGGGTCCGTCGTTCCATACGCATTCCACCCAGCGCACCTTGCCGATCAGTCCCGACCTGACGAACCGCTCGCGGGCTTCGATGTAAACCGGCCCTGAGCGCTGCTGCACGCCCACCTGACAGATCCGGCTGTTGCGCCGGGCGGCCCGGACCATGACGGGCGCTTCGTCGAGAGTACGGCACAGCGGCTTCTCGACGTAGAGGTCCTTGCCCGCGCTCATCGCGTCGACGGCGTGATCCTTGTGCCAGTGATCAGGAGAGCCGATCAGCACGACATCGACATCCTTCATTTCGAGCAGCTTTTCGTGGAGGCTGAACGCTTTCGCGCCCGGGCCGGAGGTCAGCGCCTCGTCGACGCGCGCGCCATAGACGTCGCAGACAGCTCGCAATTCCACCTCGGGATTGCCCAGGAACTTGCTCATCACGGCCCGTCCCCGGCCGCCTGCGCCGATCAGGCCCAACCCGACCCTGTCGTTCGCGCCCAGCACGCGCTCATAGGAAAGCGCACTCAGCGCTGCGGTCTTCAGCACATCCCTTCTCGAGATCATTTTCAGACCCTCCCTGGTTTGTGAAATTCGTGAAATTCGTGGCTGCGCTTTTTTGATGAGCTGACAATCCTTTGCCGGCGTCAGTTCTCCCAGTTGCGCAGCCGGATTCGAAGGATGCGCTCGTTGTCGGCGAAGGCGAGCTTTTCGGCGCCGAGCACCCACGCCTGCATCGGCGTCAGCTGGGTGGCGCCTGAGATCGTATTCACGCGTATTCGCAAATCCATCGTGCCGTTGCCGTCGACGTCCAGTTCTTCGTCGATGAAGTCCGGCAGTGCCTGGTGTTCTTTGGGAGACCAGTCCACCTGCACAAAGCCTTCGGCGCGTTGCGCGAAGAGCCCGTCGAAAACCGGCTGCCGGACGAGGGTCTGATAGGAGCCATGATCCATGCTGCCCGCGACCTCGCCGCCCGAATACCAGGGTGACACCTTGACCCCCGTCGCCTGCGCAAGCGCCTTGGGCCAGACCCCCAGGCCGATGAATGTCGCCAGCACCACGATCAGGCACAGCGCCGCCCAGGTGTAACCGAGAATGGATAGGATCCTTTGCATCACGTTCATGGGTCGATCCTCTTATTGAATCATCGTGCCGCGCGTGAGCAGCAGGAGCAGCCGGTAGAGCCCGTCCTGGATCATCGAGCCTCCGAACACCGCGAGGAACAGGAAAGCCGGATAGATGAACAGCATCCGCGCTCGTGAGGGGCTTGCCGGCACGGCGGTCCCCTTCACGTGATAATGAACGGCGCCCGTGGGGCATCCATCCACGCACTTGCCGCATTTCATGCAGCTGAGCTTCGTGCCCCCGAGGGACACGGCAGCGTCATCCAGCGAAAAAGTCGGGCATTCCCGGACGCACTTGCCGCAATCCTTGCAGACCGCGCGATCGATGCGAATTTCGAAGGGATTGAGCTTGTTGGTGAAACCCTGGAAGGCGCCCATGGGGCAGAACAACCCGCACTGGGTTCGCCGGCGGGTCAGGATCGGGAGCACCACGACCAGCCCGGCGAAAAGAGAAGTGAAGATGATTACCTGGACGAGAGTCTTGAAAGAGGTAACCTGGGCGTATTCCGTCACCGTCTTGAACGGGCAGAGCCATTCGCAGTAGACCGGGGAGAGAAGCACCGCCGAAAGGAGAACCACGGCGGCCAGAACCGCGTAGGGCAGGTAAGTCCAGCGATCGCTGATCTTCCTGATGAGCGGTTTGCGCCGGATGCGGCTGAATCCGTCTTCCAGCCCTCCGAAGAAACAGCCCCAGCTGCAGAATCCGCGCCCCAGCGCCAGGGAGGCGCCGATCCAGAGCGCGAACATGGTCGCGATCGAATAAGGACCCAGGATCGAGCCGGGGAAAATGATGGTTTTGGTCAGCGCCGCCGGGATGAGGGTCATGGGGATGACCATGTGGCAGAACGGCGTCCTGCCTTTGATCATCTCGCCGGCGCTGAGCGACATGCTGCCGCGCGCCTCCAGGAAATGGGCCATGAAGCTGATCACGAACAGCACCGACATGGTGACGAAGAAGACCGCGCGGTAACGGTCCGTTTTCCCGGTGTAGATCATGAGGAAGAAGAGCACGTTCACGAGTGCAAAAGTGATGAGGAGTGGAATCATGCGCAGCGGGTCTTTGGGCACCCCGGCTGCCCCCATGAACATGAACAGCGAGAGCAGGAGCATCGGCAAAGACCAGAGAATCGCCTTCCCCGGGCTTTTGCCAAGCGGGAACACTTGCGTGGATGAGATTGCAGCGTCGCTCATGTGATGAACCCCGTGTAGAACAGGATAAGGCCTTTATAGAGGTAAAAGCATCCCGTGATGGCGCAAGCGAGGCGGCCGACGACCCGGACCGGATTGAACCTGCGCAGGAATCCCGTAAAGGGCAAAGGGACGAAGAACAGCGCGGTCCCGATAAAAAAAGCGAAAAAGAAGGCGAGCGAACCGGCCAGGCTTGCGCGGCTGGATGCGTCCGCGAAAGCGGCGAGGAAAGGGGGACAGAGAGTCAGGCCCGTGAGAAGGCCGAGGAGAACCGGCAGGGTCGAAGGGAATCTGGCGGTGATTCGCGAAAGCCATTGGCGTCCCCCTTCGGCGGCGCATGCGGTCTTCGGAGTGGTGAAGCCGTAGGCCATGAGCAGGCTGGCCAGAACGAGGTAGGCGCCGCCCATGAAGAGTCCGTGCGAAGCGTAGCCTTGAATCCATCGCCCCACCTGCCAGGCTGCGATGCCGAAGAGCAGGTAGCCGCCCAGCCGGCCGGCGAGAAACTGGAGCAGCAGCGGGATGTTTCTGCGGACGGTTCGGCCCTCGCCCAGGAGGAAGGGCAGGAAGATCGGCGCGCAGAAAGCCAGACAGGATGTCCCGTTGGCAAGGCCCAGCAGAAAGCCCTGAATCATCTCTCCCTCCGCCCGCAGCTTACACTAAGAGCGAAGATCCGAGGACGCAATACTCGTCTCGTTTTACTGAATCGCCTGCGTCTTGATGAGTGCTCTCCAAAATGAACGACCCTCGCCTGCAAGAGGAGGGGTTTGCCCAGGTACTCGCCCGCACCGGAAATGGCATCATAAGGATCTCCCGTCGGAGAGAAGGACGTTGTCGATGAGCCTGGTGCGTCCGAATCGAACGGCAAGGGAAAGCAAAGCACCCGCGCCGACCCGAGCGGCGGAAAGGGCCCGGCACAGCACCGGAGCGGCCCGGCGCTCCTCCGGATCCAGATAGGCGTTGCGACTGCTGAGCGCCAATCCATCCGCGTCGCGCACGGTCTCGCAAACCACAATTTCGACAGGGAAGTTCAAATTTTCGACCATGCGCTTGACCACCCCAACCTGCTGGGCGTCCTTGTGGCCGAAGAAGGCTTTGTCGGGAGTGAACACATTGAAAAGTTTGGCCACGACCGTGGCGACCCCGCGAAAATGCCCCGGCCGCCGCGCTTCTTTTTATCCGGGGGGAACCGGGGTCGGACCATGCATGACATCCGGGGGGAACCGGGGTCGGACCATGACATCTCCTTTATCGGCATTGAATAGGGCGAAATACCGCTCCTCGCAGGCCGTTAGCTCCGATTTTTACACTTGTTTTTTGCATGTAAGCTGCAGCGGGATGGAGAGCCGGAAGTGCCATGGGGAAGCAGCGGTTTCCGGCCTAAATGCAGAAAAGAGGGTCAAAAATCAAGCCTAAGATAGATTCTGTGGCTCCTTTTCCGGCTATTCCAAAGAGTCTATTCGGTTTGCTCAGGTCCGACCCCCTCTCCCCGAGCAGGCGCGTGTTAGAAAGTCGCACTACATGAATCCAGCGCAAACCCCAGAACTCCGGCGGGCCATCGGGCTCATTCAGGCTACCGCCATGGTCGTCGGTATCATGATCGGCGCATCCATTTTCGTACAGCCGTCGGAGATCACCGGCAGGGTTCCTTCCGTTTCCGGCATTTTTGCAGTATGGCTGATCAGCGGCCTTCTGACCTTTGTCGGCGCTCTCGTGTGCGCGGAATTCGCCTCGATCTTCGCGCGATCCGGCGGTGTATATGTTTACCTGCGGGAGGCATACTCTCCGGCCGTCGGGTTCCTGTGGGGCTGGGCCATGTTCTGGAGCATCCACTCCGGCATCATTGCCGCAGTTTCGGTCATTTTTGCGCGCTACGCCGCCTATTTTCTCCCGATGGGCGAGACCTCTGTCAAAGTCCTCGCCATTGCCGCCATCGCGATGATTTCCGCAATCAACTATCTCGGCGTCAAACCGGGCAGCACGTTCCAGACCCTTTTTACGATTGGGAAGGTCATCGCAATCCTCTTCATTGTCCTCTTGGGTTTTGGTCTTGGTTCACGTCTTCCTGAGCACTATGTTGCCGACAACTCCGCAAATCACACTGTTTCAGGAACCAGTTTTCTCCTCGCGCTGGTTGCCGGGCTATTTGCCTTTGGCGGCTGGCATATGGTCACCTACAGTTCTGAGGAAACGATAAATCCCAGGAAAACTATTCCTGTCGCCCTAATGCTTGGGACCATCATCGTCACGATCTGCTATATTGCCGTGAATGCGGTCTACATGTATGTCCTGCCGCTCCGGATCGTGGCATCCTCCACGCACATTGCCGACCAGCGCAGCGACCGTTTTGCCGCCCTGGCGACGCTGCCATTGAATGATCCTGCCGCCTCCGTTGCCGAGCTCGACCGCGCTTTCAACCGCCTGGGATTCCGAGGGGCGATGCTCTTCAGCAATGTGAACGGCGTTGCGCTAAGCGACCGCCGTTTCTGGCCCCTCTATCAAAAGGCGGATAGCCTGAATGCGGTGTTTTTCATTCACCCATCGTGGCCTGTCGGCGTCGAAGCAATGACGGAATATTGGCTCATGCCACTGATCGGTTTTACCTTCGATACGACGCTGGCCGCCGCCAAGCTCGTCTTCAGCGGAGTAACCGAGCAGTTCCCCCGCATTAAATGGGTACTGGCGCATCTGGGAGGAGCGATACCGTACCTCGCTGAGAGGCTGGATCGTGGCTATTTTGCATTCAAGGAGTGCAGGGAACACATCAGTAAACCGCCGAGTGAGTATTTGAAACAATTCTATTTCGATACCGTCAATTTTGATCCGGCAGCCTTGCGGCTTGCCATCGACTTTGCCGGCGCGGACCGTTTGGTGGCAGGAAGCGATTACCCGCACCAGATCGGAAGCCTGGAGAAGATGATCGGCAGCATTAAAGGATTGGATATTGCGGAGAAAGAAAAGAGCAGAATTTTCGCTGATAATGCCGCAGCACTATTGGGGCTGTGATGACTGTCCATCCGTCATTGCACGGGGTGATGCCGTGAAATGAATAGAACAAGATCCGGGGAGGCCATACTCATCTCGTTTTACTGAATCGCCTGCGTCGTGATGATTGCTCTGCAAACTAAGGACGGAAAGCCAGTCACGTCCGGCCGGCAGACTGAAGCCATGGGCACGCAGTTCGGCAATAGCGCTCGCTGGTGCCCGCAACCTCGAACTCGAGCTTCTCCCGTGCGTGAAGGCGGCCGCTGAAAGCGAGCATAAATGCGCTGCTCGGTGACCGGAACCTGGGGGAAATACACCGCAATTCCTCGATAGGAGTTGCGACGATACGCATCATAGGATCTCATCCATTGAGGAGATTGCGGTGACCGTCCCCTACGATCCTCTCGTGCCCGCATCCGTAGAGAGGAACCGCTGATACGCGAACGATGCCGAAATGAGCACGATCGCGAGACCGATCAGGGAACCGATCCGGAACAACCCTCCCAATCGCCAGATATCATGCAGGAAAAGCTTGGCCAGCGTGCCCACCAGCAAAGCCAGGCCCGCATAGCGCGCGGCCACAACCTTCCGGATCACACCCACTCCCACCAGAATCAACGCGAAGATGCCCCATGCCAGCGAGTAGGTCATATCCTGCGCGAGGTTCGCCGAAAGCCGGAACTCAAGCCCAGCACCTTCACTGAAGAAGTCCGCGATCTCGATGTTCAGCAGATAAAAAACCAGCGCTGTCCCCAGTGAGTAAAAAACAGGTGGCAGTGCGATCTCCCCTATCCTGTGGCGGGGCGGTGCGGTCAGCTTTGCGGCGGCAAACAAACAGATCGTGACGATACCATAGCTGTAGAGCCACCAGTTCAGCACAGGCCAGCCCTCGCGCGGATGATAGGCAAAAACCTCTGGATTGAGTGCCAGTCGAGCGAAGGAGGCTGCGAGCAGCGCGCCGCCGACCGCGCGCAAACCGTCATGCGGCACCTTGTGGTAGAACCAGACCAGCGCAGTCCCCTCCAGGGCCCATGCGAGAGTCAGCCACTGTTTGCTCAGCTGGATCGGAAAGATGGCCGTGATGAAGAACAAAGCTGCGCCACCGAGCAAGGCGAGCCTGGTGTTCCGCGCGGATTCGGTCGGCGCAATCAAGCGCGCCTCGCGCCAGGTCACGACAAGGTAGGGGACAGCGAGGGCCGCGGGAATCAAGCCCATGAAGTCGTTCGGCCAGGCCCGCTTCACGACCGCATAGACGAGAAAGAAGTGCAGCGGACCCGCCAGGGCGGCAGCCACCCAAGGTTGCATGCGGCTGGCGAACCTCCGTCTGAAAAAGAACGGATAGGCAAAAAATACCGCCGCGAAAGTGAGATGCCATACCAGGGGAATCACCGCTCTTCCCGGCTCAAATCGCAGAGCGTGCCATGTGACCTCCAGCAAAAGCGAGCCCGCAAGGGCGACCAGGGACAGAGACTCCGAGCCATAGCGCCATACCGCGCCAAGCACCATAAACGAGAGCAGGAGCGCCAGTCCAAAGACAGGGGAGGGGTCGTGCAGCGGCAAGCGCATGATCATCATGAGCAGAAGCACGAACGGCAGGAGAGCCGACAGCGCCGGCAATTGGGCGGGTGGGTTGATAGCTGAGTCCGCTGGCCCGGCGTGGCTGCCGTCAGCGCCGCGCCCATCGCCGGAAATAATCCTGCGGCCCACAGCCAGGCTGGCGATGAAAAAGAAGACCGTAAAGCCTCCGACGACAGCCAGCATTTGCGGGAGACAGGTCAGGTCCGGCGGCAGGCCGCTGATCCAGATTCCCGTAATCAGTACGGTCAGGGACACAACAACCACGAGGGCGGATAGCAATCCCGTTATCGCACTCAAGCCGGCAGCGAGGATTCCGGCGGCAAGTACGATCGCCCAGAAAAACAGTCCGCCCGTTTGGAATTTGACGACCGGCCACAGGATCAGCACCAGTACCAGCGGCGGGAACACGTTGGCTAATCCTGTGGCCTGCCCTGAGGGACGGATCCGTTCCACCACCATGGGAAATACCGCATGAAGCAGACCGAAGAGAAGGTAGACTGCGAGGATCCCGTTGATCAAGGGCTCGGATAACCAGCTGTGGCTCCAGAGCGCAATCAGGATGAACGCCAGGGCTGCAGATCCGAATTGAGCTCTTCGCAACTCCGGTCGGATCCATGCGAGCGCCAGAATCAAAAGGTCTATCGCGAACAGATAGGCAAAGAAGCCCCAGGGCCGGGAGGTAACGCTGTCAAAGGGCTGGAAAAGGACGTGGAAGGCGAACAGGAACGCTGCTCCGGCCGCGCCAAACGCCGCGGCGGATGAGAATGAGCTCTCCCGCCTGAACCGGCATGCCGCCAGGTGTGCAACGGCAAAAAACGCGGCAAACCCAAGGAAAATGACACAGGCGACACCAAATTTTTCCGCGGCGAAGAAGCTGCTTACCCAGCCGGCCTGCATCAGCACCGTACCTGCACCGCCCAAGGCAACAAGATAGTTCCAGCGTCGGCGGAGCGCTACGCAGATCAACCCGGCATCAAGCAGGGCGATGTAGCCGAACAGCCCGAACGGTTGGTCGACTCCGGTCGAAAGGATCGGCGGCGTCAGAAACCCGCCTAACAAACCAAGGATTGCGACGACCTGTGCCTCCAGCTGCACCGCCATGACGAATGCCGCCAGGGTAATCAGCGCCATCAATCCGAAGGCAGGAACGGTGGCGAGCAAGCCGTAGTAAGCATGTGCGGCAAAGGTGCTCGCATAAAAGATCAAAATGGCGGCAGCACACAGGGAATGCACGGTAACACTGTATCGCTGGCGGGAGAGTCGAAAGGAAGCCACGAGCAGGACGAAGCCGGTTAAATAGCCAAGCATGACACGCATCAACGGCGTGATGAGGTTTCGCTCAAAGGAGTATTTCACGAAGAACGCAACCGCGAGGAAAAGGAGCAAACCTCCCGTCCAGGCAAATAACCTCACGCCGAGGAAATTCTCCCAGTTGATGGGGGATGGTACCGGAGGCCTGGGATGCACTTCGGCCGGAGCGGAATGGGCGGAGGGCGGCGAGGTGGGGCGCATAGGCGTTGGAGACGCGTCGACGCGAGGCTTAACCCCGGGAGATGCCGGGATGGGGGTCACTTCTGACGCGGGATGTGCAGGCACTGGCGCCGTCACGGGTTGGGGTCCTGGGGAGGCGGGCCGGGCCTCACGTGCCGCTGATGCTGTTGACGAAACGTCGGGCAAGGGAATGGTCTCTTGGCTTGATAGCGCTATTGCAGGCGCCGCTGGCCGGATCGCGAGGCGACGCAAAGCCTCCTCGAGCAAGATCACGCGACGACGGAGTTCCTCGATACGCTCCGTGTGCTCGCCCAACCGAAGCAGGATTAAGACCATCAAGAGAACGGCCAGGCCTGCAAGGGCAGTGAGAACCAGCAAGTAAATATCCATGATCTTGGCCTCCGAATCGGGTTCCAGAACACGGTTTCCATTCCTGGAAAATCGGGGCGTCCGAGCTGTTTCCCTGGTTTCCTCGATCGGCTGTTAGCCTTATAGCAAAAGGCGGCCAGAAAGTGCAATTAATTGCTGGCGCAGGAATGAAATCGCCCTTGCCTGGATCCGAGGCCGCAATACTCATCTCGTTTTATTGAATCGCCTGCGTCGTGATGGTTACTCTTCAAACTAAGAGTGGTTTTTCAACTAAGGATTATGTCCTCCGATTTCCCGGATCCCTGCCGGCTTGCCGATTTAAGGCTGAATCATCCAATAGCGGCCTCCACCGCTGGTCCGAGGCATCAGCTTGGGACGTTTGTCAGGCGGGGCTAAAAACTGGAATAGGACCGCCATATCCGGCACGATGGAGTTGAAGTACGAATGACCGAGGAAGTCGGTCTTGACAGCGCTGGCGTCGATGGTGTCGATGCCAGGGAGAATGAGCACTCCATTATCGGTCTCGCCCGCCCGCGGATAGCCATGCACTTTCTTGGAGGCGATAAGTGCCTCGTCTTTGGATGATGCATAGAGGGTGACTCGCTGGGCTTTGGACGTGAATCGGTCCGCAAGCTGACGAAAGAGACCGGCATCGATATCCGGAGCGGCCAGGACGATTGAGCGAAACATCGGCTTCTGTTCCGCGGGAATGGCTTCAAGTGCGCGGGTGAGCGCGCGGTTGCCCATGCTGTGTGCGATCAGATGGATGGTGGTGGCGCCGGTTTTCTGTCGGATAGTGGTCAGAAACCAGCGAAGGTGATCAGTGGACCATTCAACTGCCGCCTCGTCAACGGTATATGCGGCGGCCTTGCCTTGGGAAGGCCAGCTGTAGAGGATTGGCGCCCCTTTGAATTTGAGGTCGTAAGCGATCTGAGCCGTGCGGCGGGCGGCATCCTGAAAGGTCGTGTTATATCCGTGGATGAATACGAAGGCGTCCCGATCTGACGCCCGGTCAATCGCAGCTTTGAGGTTGGCAAAGAACGAATCTCCGGCTTGTGGCACCACCGAAAGCAGGATGACATGCTTTTCCGGGTCCGGTCTAAACTCCAGCTTCCACCATTTCGGAGCTTCCAGTTCGCCCGTATGGTGGATAGCGGGGATGCTCACTTCGCATGAGCCATACTCGAGGGGCGCCTCAGCGGCGGATTCGTTCCTGTTGCCCCCATAAATAGTTGCCGGGGCCGTGGAAGGACCACGGCGTCGATCCGTGGCATAGAAGACGCCGACTCGAGTAAAGACTCCCTGTCCCTCCGGAGACTCTGTCGGGACTTGCACAGCAGGCGGCGGTTCAGCCGGCGGCGGAGGCGGCGGCGGTGTGGCGGTCCCTTTCGAAGGATATCCGGCCGGCTGCCGAGAAACGTTGCCTTCCTTTTGTGGAGCCCCGCAGCCGGCTATAAAAACAAAAAACGTCAGCACGGCGCAGAACCTGTAGGCGGAGAACATGACGATTCCTCCATTTCACCGATGGTTACCTGCAATGCCGACAGCGAATTGCCATTACCCTACATGTGCTTTGGCGCAAGCATAATGCCTGTGAACGAGCCTGCAGCCTCGTTGTGCGTGCCGACCTGTGATCCCGATGTTGCCCGATTCAGAGCGGCCATTTTTATCAGACTGGATCAATTTGTTCGATTTTCCAAAAGGAACCTCTCGCATGTCAAGGCGAAAATGGGGGGCATTTTCTATGATCGATCGAGCGGAGGGTATAGAAAAAAGCATTCCGGACACGAATTTACAGGAATGAACCTGGCGTGGCATAGCCACAAGCAAAAACTAACAGCCTCAGATGGACGCAGCGCGGCAAGCCGCAACCAAAGAGAGGTTCAAGCCGGATTTACCCAAGCGGCTTGCCGCGCTGCG
>Ga0315273_10005848_pt1 | contig 15249 bp, 13 predicted proteins | sample YL17G02_0_MG_FD_205753 | JGI IMG/M metagenome (GOLD analysis project Ga0315273, IMG submission 205753) | Sediment microbial communities from Yellowstone Lake, YNP, Wyoming, USA - YL17G02_0 | ecosystem: Environmental > Aquatic > Freshwater > Lake > Sediment | place: USA: Wyoming | collected...
AACTCAAAGGATACCAAAGCTCAAATATTGAAAATGGATAAAGAACAACAGGAACTATATGGCATTATCATGTCATCAAAAAAAGTCTGCTAATTTTTTTGGGTGTCCCAATGACGAAAACAGGAAAAAGAATAACTTTTTCCACGAACTCACCCCCCTCCCCCTCTCTGCTACGCAAAGATGGGGTGTAAGACGCTGTATGATAGAGCCTTCCCCCTCTTTACAGGGCGGAGCGTATAGAACTAGCCCGGGGGGCTAGTTTAGCGACGAGCCAGACTGCAGGGGTGGCCGAGGGGGAAAAGAAGGGGGTGAGTTCATGAAGATTGAGAAGGGTGGAGAAATTCATGAACAAAAGTAGTTATATAAGAGATGTTACTTCAATATATTGGTAATGAATTGAATGAGTAGTTTATAGTCAATTTTTGATAATAATTTTATTACCAAAATGATAACTAATCCATTGAACTTGGTTTTGTAGACTAATGCTAAAACCTGTGTAAAAATCTACTGACTGACTAATTATTTATTCGCACTTTCGAACATTCTGTATTGATTGGTTGTTTACAAAGTAAAGATACAGTTTGGTTGGCTTCGGTTGATACACCTGTTGATTTGGATGTTTTGTCGGTTACTAATGATTCTTTTAATTATTTTCTCTACGTTTTGATCTTTATATATGTTTTGTATTACGAACCTTTTTAAAACTCATTATCATGAAAACTAAGTTGTTTTGTTTTTTGGCATTTCTTTTTGTATTTGCAGGATGTGATAAAATTAAGGATTTGGCCACAGTCCCTATCTCTACGGAATTAACAATCGATATTCCCGTTGTAGTTCTTGCACAGGGTAAGAAGTCGATTGATCAGGTTGGTGTCGTTAACTCGATTGTATTTACTAAAACGCAGGATCTTACACTTGCAAGTAATGTAGATATTGAACCGTATATCGCAAAGATTAAAGAGATAGGCCTGAATTCATTGGTAGTCACTATTACCGGACTAGTTGAAGGTCAGACTATTAATTCCGTTTCATTAGATGTTGCCGGTGTCGGGAATATTTTTACGCAAACAAATATTACAATGAGCAATAATATATTTACTCCTGTGATAGAGGCAGCGACGTTTGACAATGTTGCAGCAAAGCTAACCGCTGACAAGAAAATCACCCTTACTGTTTCGGGAAGTGCAAGTGGAGCAATGTCATTTACGGTCGGCTTGAATTTTGATACTATCGTAACTGCATACCTGCTTTAAAAATTTAAGAATCTATTAGTTTCTTTCTGAAATGTAAATAAAAACCGATAATACTTAATTATCGGTTTTTTTGCAAATTCTTTGAAGTTAGGGTTGGTGTGATTATCTGGCTATAATATAATCAAAAAGGCAAAGTTTCCAACAGTGTGTAAAATCCATTGCAGCAACAGTGATGGTTTCATTAGGAGTGAAAAGTCTATTATTGCAATTCTCAGAATTTTTTGAAATAGACCGTTTTGATATTTACAAACTCCCGTATCCCGTGAATGGCCAATTCCCTGCCAAACCCGGACCGTTTGGTTCCCCCAAATGGCAACCTTGGGTCGGATTTTACCAGATCATTGATAAACACTGCACCGTCATTAAATTCATGAACCAAATCTTTGGCTTTTTTCAGATCGTTTGTGAAAAGGGATACTCCAAGACCAAATTTTGTCTGATTAGCCAGGGCTACAGCCTCTGCTGTATCTTTGGCAATTATTACCGGGGCTACCGGGCCAAAAACTTCTTCATCAAATACAGGCATACCCGGCCTCACATCAATAAGCAAAGTAGGTGGGAAAAGCGCATAATCAGGGTTACCTCCTGCCATTACCCTGGCTCCCATCTCTACAGATTTTCTTACCTGTTTCTCAACTGTTTCTGCTTGCTGAAGGCTTGCCAGAGGTCCCAAATTTGTCTCTTCTTTTGTTGGGTCACCTGGGTGTAAATTATTCAGTTTTTCTTTAAATAAAGCAATAAATTTTTCACTGACTTTTTCATGTACAATGAATCGCTTTGCTGCAATACAGCTTTGTCCGGCATTCTGCATACGCGCCTTTATCCCGATCTCAACAGCCTTTTCTACATCTGCATCGGCAAGTACCACAAAAGCATTACTTCCACCTAATTCAAGAAGAGTTTTTTTTATATTCCTGCCAGCGGTCTCAGCTACTTTTTGGCCAGCAAATTCACTCCCGGTCAATGAAACCGCTTTAATAAAATCATGTTCAATGATTTTTTCCACTTTATTTGATCCGATAACAAGATTACGGAATACCGAAGACGGGAATCCTGATCCGGTAAAAATATTTTCAATATGCCGTGCACAAATCTGTACATTTGAAGCATGCTTGAGCAAAACAGTATTACCTGCCATGAGTGTGGGTACGGCAAAACGAAATACCTGCCAAAAGGGGAAATTCCAGGGCATTATTCCTAAAATTGTCCCAAGTGGCTCATAACACACATAACTCATATCTGCATCAGTCTCAACAGATTCGTTCCTGAGAAAAAATTCTGCATTTTTGGCATAATAATCACAGACCAATGCACACTTTTTAACCTCCGCTTTTGATTCACTAACAGGCTTCCCCATTTCTGCTGTGATAGATTCAGCATATTCTTTATTATTTTCAGTCAACAACCTGGATACCTTATTCATAAGAGATTTCCGGTATCCGAATTTTGTTCTTTTCCATTTTTCAAATGCGTTACCTGATTGGATCAGAAGTTCCTCCAGTTTTCTTTCTGAAAACTCTTCAAATTCTTCAATTACCCTGTTTGTGTACGGATTAATACTTTTCAATGACATATAATATGTTTTAATTATGTATTATCCATTCCGGTTAATCATCAATCCACGAATTTAATGTTTCTTTTCAGTCTTAAATATAAGGGGTATTTCTTTATTTTCAAATTATCGGCTTTCTAATAAATTTGTCATGCAAAGCAAATTCTGTAAATCATGTTCAACTTGGTTCGATAATTGTTCACCAGGCACCCGAAGCGGCTACGCGAAGGCCCAGTAGGCAGGGAATTGGTGAAGGATTTCTTTGTAAAATTTTATTAGTGATTATCAGGGCATTATACCTTTTATACTCTGGTGTTGTTAGGGAAAATTATGGAATTCTAAAGGGTTTGTTAGTAATTGACATTCTGATATCTTAAGTTTTTAAACCGAATTATGTATATTTACTAATCCTATGTGCAAGTTGTTATAAGACTTTGTATAATACACTATTAAGTTACTGGTAAGCAAAAAGAAGCCGAAATATGAACAAAAATTAATTATTGAATTCGCTAAAGGATATTCATTTACGATTCTGTGAGCATTTATAAGCGAACCTGAGCTGGATTAATCAGCCAGCTACAAAATATTTAAAACGCGACTTTTAAAGAAAGATGTAAAACGGTGAAAATGATTAATAGATTATGATTCTAAAAAAATATATCCTCGCTTTTATTAATACCAAAGCCGAAAATGAATTTGATCCATATTACGTTTATGATAGCAGGGTGATTAGGGAGCATTGTCGGACTTTTCAAAATATTTCCTACAAAAACAAATCAATTCATTTTGCCTCTATGGCAAATATAAATTCAACATTTCTCAGTATAGTAAAAGAAGAAAAGATAAATGTATTTGTTAATTCTATTTTACATATGAAATTTGCTCAGGAAGCTGGGTATAATGAAAGGGAAATAATATTTACATCATCGGCGCTTACTGAAAAAGTAATGCTTTTTGCGCATAATTGTAAGGTGCAAATAAATTTAGATTCGCCCGGTCAGCTGGAGTTGTGGTTGAAATTGTTTTCTGAAGAACCAATCGGAATCCGTTGCAATATTGGCGATAAGATCAAACCCTATTCAACACATGCAGGTTTTTTTATTGGATCAGAAAGCCGACTCGGATTTACACGAGAAGAAATTGCAAAAATTGCTGATAAATCACTAATAAATGGTTTGCACTTGTATGTGGGTACTGACATTTTCGATATTAATTATTTTATCAATTGCTATAAAGAGCTGATAGATATTGCTGTCAATTTTCCTAAGCTTGAGTATCTGAATTTCGGAGGGGGATTTGGTGTCTCAGAAAATGGAGAAAAACAGTTTGATATTTCAGAATACAATACCCGTGTGACTGAGCTTATGGAAAAGGTTTCTCGAAATTTGGGCAGGGATATCCAACTTATTTTAGAGCCGGGTAGAATTATTGGAGGAGAATCCGGTTTTTTTGTATGTAATGTTACCGATGTAAAAATAAGAGCAGATAACAGATTAGTTGGGGTAAACGCATCAACCGTTCAGTTTTCGAGGCCTTTGATGTATCCGGAAATAGCTAATCACCCCGTGATGATAGTTAGAGAAGGTGTCCAGCTTTATTCTGATAATTTATACGAAACGTCCATCTATGGTTGTTCTACCTATTCAAGAGATTTGTTTTCGAAAAAGGCACAAATTCCTGAACTTAAAATAGGCGATATCGTAGTTTTTGGTAATGCTGGTTCATATTCGGCGTCTTCGCATAGTCAGTTTTTAGGCTTCCCAAAACCAGAAGAATATTTTATATGAAAGCAGAGTTACTTGAGAGGCCTTCGGCATACAAATTTTTTTCGAAAGTTGGTGCAGGAGTTTATAAAGACAACAGATATTTCAAGGGTACCGGAAGCAGTATAGAAAAACTGCTGTTAAACGCTGCAAGTGCTTTCAGTAGCCATTCTTCCACTAAAATGTTTGTTGTACGCGATGGAAACGATTTAGTCGCGCGTTTTGCACTCATTAATGATCAGCGGTCTGTTGAATCAGTTCAGGTTTCATTTTTTGAGGCTCAAAAAGGGCTTGGTGACATATTTACACTTATTAGAGACCAAATATCTATCCATTTTCCCGAATGTAAAAAAGTTATAGTCGGATTAAACGGACATTTAAACTATGGTGCTGGTATTTTAATGAATCGTTTCGACAAAGCACCATTGTTTGGACTTCCCTATAATCACGATTATTATGTCGATTACTTCAAAAATCTGAATTGTCGCAAAATGGTAACTTTTCGTTTCAGTATGGAAACATACAATGTCTGGGCTCAAACCTATAAGGTGCAAAGGATTCTGGAAGGTATTACTGTTCGATTTATGAACAAAAGCAGAATCAAGGAAGAAAGTGCAATATACACACAACTAAACAATCAGGCTTTTGCAAAACATCCTTACTGGGCAAATCGCGACAATGAGGAAGACCTGGAGCTATTTTATCCCTTTCGGTTTCTTCTCGACAATGAAAATTTGATTTTTGCCGAGATTCATGGAAAACCTGTTGGTTTCTTTTTGTGGTATCCCGATTTTAATCAATTAGTATCAACGCAAAGAGATTTGAATGTTTTAGACGTAATTAAATTCAGGATTAATAGTTCAATTGATACTTTCAGATTTACTGAAATTGGGATTATCCCTCAGTACCAGGGAAGTCCGATTGCTTTGGCATTAATAAACAAGGCCCTTCCTGCTTTACTGGAAAGAGGCTATAAGTATTGTGAAGGAGGATTTATTTTTGAAGAAAACCGTGCTTCAATAGCTTTTGTGAAACGAATTTTACAGCGCTGCCATGGTGTTGAACCCGGACCGTATCGTCAATTTGCCACGTTTGAAGCTTCGCTGAAATGAAGTATTTCAGATGCTTACAAGGAGCAGCCGATCTTCCTCCCGAATGGGATGAGCTTGCGGATAATTATTTCCAGAAGACACCATTCTTATCCCATACAGAAAAATATAACTTTTGCCAACAACGATATTATTTATTTATAGATGATGGTAACCTTATTTCCGCTGCCATTGTATATTCATTACGTCTTGATATTCTGACTTTTATTAAATTAAAAAGTCCTGTCAAAATGAACATTGTTGGAATTCCATGCTCAGTTTCAAGCAAGGGAATTTTTGGTAACAATTCCGCTATCGATACTTTGAAAAAACATATTTATGAAGTCGAAAAAGGATTTGTTCTTGTTTTAAATCTGGAAGAAAAACCACTAACCGGTTCTTATGCTTCAGGAAGCACCCTGCCAACGGTTATTATGTCGAATAATTTTAATACTTGGGAAGAATACGTTGCATCGCTTCGTTCAGGCTATCGTCGTAGATTGAAACAAATAAACCAGGTAAACGACGATTTAAGATTCGGGAAGATTCACTGTTCTGAATTCACAGAGGAGATGTATCTTCAATACATGGAAGTCTATAAAAAAAGTAGCGGAAAATTGGAAAAGCTGAACCTCAACTTTTTCAAAAATCTTCCATCAGATTTTATGCTGACGGTCTGTTTTAAAAACAATAAGGTGATTGGTTGGAATATTTCCCTTGCCAACCAAAATACATATTACTTTTTTCTGGGAGGAATCGATTATAAAAAGAATAAAACCTACAATACCTACTTACGATTATTGACGGTAATTATTAAAGATGGAATTGAAAATAAAGCGAAATACATTGAACTTGGACAAACGGCCGAAATACCCAAAATGCGGATGGGAGGAGAGCTCTCGCTTCGATATATGGAAGCACACCACAATAATTTTATTTTTAACAGATTGTTAAGATTATTCGGTACACTTTTGGAATACAAAAGAAAGCTTGAAAATACCAATGCATTAAAGAATAAAAACCCTTGAAAATACTAATGGTCAGACCAAAGCCTTCGCCAGAAACAATTGGTTTACAGCATTTAATGATTGTTGAGCCATTGGAGTTGGAGATTTTGTGTGCTTTAAAACGCGATACAGACTTTGTGGTGATTGTCGACATGATACTTGAAAATAAGCCGATTGAATCTTTTATAAGAAAACACCAACCTGATGTATTATGCGTTACTGGATATATAACCAATGTGTCAACCATAATATCTTATTGCCAAATAGCAAAAAATATTTCAAATAAAATAGTGACTATAGTGGGTGGTGTCCATTGCGAAGCTTGTCCGGAAGATTTTGATGCGGATGTCATTGATTTCAGAGTTGTTAGAAATGCAGCACAAATATTTACCCGCTTGCTCGAACACATAGATAAAAAATTGGAGCTACCAAAAGGAGTATTGAGAAAAGGAGATTCTATTGATAGATTATTACTTCCGGCATTCGATTTCAGCGTTCCTTTTCCCGACAGAGAATCGGTTGCCCGATACAGGGATAGATATTTTTATATTTTTCAGGATAAAGTAGCACTTATAAAAACTTCTTTTGGCTGCCCTTACTCTTGTTCTTTTTGCTTTTGCCGAATTATTACCGACGGACAGTATTACCAAAGACCCTTGGCCGATGTAATGGATGAACTGGAACAAATAAAGGGAAAAGAAATTTATATTGTAGACGATGATTTTTTGGTAGATATAAAATGGTTACAGGAGTTCATTTTTGAGATAAAACAAAGGGATATCCATAAAAATTTCCTTGTATATAGTCGTGCCGATTTTATTGCAAAAAATCCCGATATCATGCATGAACTTAAAAAGGTAGGATTGAAAACTGTCATAGTCGGTTTTGAAAGTTTCTCCGAAAAAGAGTTGGACTTATACAACAAAAAGACTTCTGTTGAAATGTATAAAGAGACTATGAAAGTGCTCTGTCGCGAAAAAATTGATTGCTTTGCGACTATCATTATTCCTCCGGAATGGGATAAACAGGATTTTCGGAATATGGTTCAGATAGTAAAGTCATTAGGAATCTATTTCGTCAATTTACAACCTTTAACTCCTCTTCCAAAAACAGGTATAAGTTTTCCTGAAAGTCAAATTATAATCGATAGAACGGATTATGAAAAGTGGGACCTGGCACATGTTACTGTTCAACCAACAAAATTGACAGTATCCGAATTTTACAATGAAATACTTAAAGCATACAACTCAATCTTATATAGCCCACCAGTTCTTTGGAAATATCTTACTACATATAAACCCACAATGCTTGTTAAAATGGTTGTGGGAGGAATTAGAGTAGGTAAACAGTACCGGCAAAAAATTAAAGAAGCCCATCAACATGCCTAAAATACTTTTTATACAGCCCACTCAGTATGCCGAAAGCGGTAAATTGTGCAAACAGCGCAAAATTAACCTTCCGGGTTTAGCATTTCCTCTTTTAGCAGCATATACACCTTCACATTGGAACGTTGAACTGCTTATTGAGGTTGTTGACGAAATTAATTTCGATGCTGATGCCGATATAGTTGCCATTGGAAGTATGGGACATGCTACTTTTCGTGGTTTGGAAATTGCAGGAGAGTTTAAAAAGCGAGGCAAAACTGTGATTATGGGTGGGTACATGGCATCTATCGCTTACGAGGAAGTAATGAAACATGTCGATTCTGTAATTGTGGGGGATGCAGAGATTTCATACCCAAAAATGCTAAAAGATTATGAAGAAAGTGGCACTCTTAATCCAATTTACAACAACCCGATTAGTGAACTTAAAAATCTTCCCATTCCACGATACGAATTGCTAACTAAAAAAAAAATTGGGTCGATGTTACCAGTTCAGGCAGGACGTGGATGTACCTACAAATGTTCTTTTTGTTCAATTGCATGTTTATACGAAGGAAAGTATTTGTTCCGACCTGTTGATAAAGTTATCAGGGATATACAAGAAGTAAAACGATTAGGTTTCAATCGCTTCTATTTAATCGACGACAATATTGTTTCCAATCCCAAATATCTTAAAGAACTTTGCGAAAAAATAATTCCTCTAAAGATGAAATGGGCAAGTCAATGCGCTATTCATTTGGCCAAAATTCCGGAATTGTTAAATATAGTAAGAGAATCGGGTTGCGATTTAATGAGTTTTGGTGTCGAAAGCATTCAACAGGACGCCATCAATAGCCTGGGTAAACCCTGGTTAAAAGCCAATGAACACGAACATAATATTCAAATACTATCAGAATCAGGCATAACTGTAAGCACAGAGATGATTGTTGGTACCGACTATGATACAGAAGATTCGATAAGGGAAACATATAAGTTTATATACCGCAATCGCATTCCGATTCCACGATTTTACATTCTGACACCTGTCCCAGGGACTGCGCTTTTTAAAGAGCTGAAACAGCAGGGTCGAATTTTAACAGAGGACCTTAAAATGTTCGATGGTACTCGTTGTGTGCATATTCCCAAACGTATTGAGCCCGAAAAATTGACAGAAATGTATTGGTGGCTTAACAACAAAGTCTTTTCGCTGAAAAGTATTTTTCATCGTACCCTTTTTAATATAATACTGTGGCGAAACCCTCGTATGTTGTTTTTTTCCATGGCAATAAATTTTCATTACAGACATTATGTAAAAAGGAAAATAGCCCCTAATATTTTTTAATATGAAGATAACCCTGATTAAACCTGGTTTTGGCAGTATTATTTCCGGATTTAACATTAACGAAGGAAGCATGGAACCACTTCAATTGGCTATAATTGCAGGACTTGTTGAAGAACCAGATGAAGTTAAATTGTACGATGACCGGCTTGAGAAAATACCTTTTGATGAAAAAACGGACCTTGTTGCTATTACAGTAGAATCGTTCAGCGCACTAAGAGCGTATGAAATTTCATCAGAATACCGGAAGAGGAGTGTACTCATCGTACTTGGAGGAATACATGTGTCCTTATTACCGGAAGAAGCCATCCTCCATGCCGATGCTATTGTCATTGGCGAGGCAGAATTTGCATGGAAGCAATTACTGAAAGATGTTAAAGCGCATAAACTTCAAAAAATCTATAATGGATCGTTTGGATTACATTATGAGGGATGTTTCCCCAGAAGAGATCTGTTTAAAGGGAAAAAATACCTTCCCGTAAACCTGGTACAATTTAGTCGGGGCTGTATATTTAATTGTACCTTCTGTTCAGTCTCAAGATTGTATAAACATTCGCACCAATGCCGCAATATAGAAGATGTCTTGTATGAAATTGGAAAGGACAAACTTAAAACCATTTTTTTTGTGGACGATAATATGGTTGCGAACAGGGAAGCTCTCAAAGTTTTTCTGAAAGAACTAATTCCTCTTAAAGTCAGATGGGCAACTCAGACCAGTATCGATATGGTGAATGACAGGGAAATGCTCAAATTGATGGCTGAGAGTGGATGTATAGGCATTTTAGCAGGTTTTGAATCCATTAATATAAATACATTGAAATTGATTAAGAAATATCATAATATCCGGGATTTCGATAGTTACAAAGAGGCTTTGGGAATATTAAGGGACTATGGGTTTTTGATCTGGGCAAGTTTTATAATAGGCAATGATTTCGATAACCTTGATTCAATTAAAAAAACAGTTGAATTTGCTATTCAAAACAAATTCTCTTTTGCATTTTTAAATATATTAATGCCCTATCCGGAAACAGGAGTGTATAATCAGTTTAAAAAGGAAGATCGCTTGCTTTACGACGGTCATTGGTGGAATCATCCCGACTACCGTTATAATCAGGCAGCATTTATACCTAAATTGATGAGTCCGCATCAACTAAGTGAGGCTTTGGCCAAAGCCAATAAAGATTTATATAGCATTTCCTCCATTTCCCATCGTCTGTTCGATGTAAAGACTAATATGCGAAATCCAGTAAATTTTTTGGTCTATACCCGCCTCAACTACCTTATAAGGAAAACAAGTGTTTAACAGTGCAATATAAGCTTAACTGACTTTAGCTTAAAAAAGCACTTAACTCCAGCCAGGGGTAGATAATTTACTTTTTCCAAAGGTGGTAAAGACCTTTCGTTAGGCTTGGTCAGTATGTCAGGCTTTTGTATCTTTAGCGCTTAACTTCAGTTTATTTCACTAAGAACCCATACCTGTCATGGATAAAAATAGAGCAGTTGTAGTCACTGGTATTGGAGTATTTACCTCTATTGGTTGTAAACGTGCTGAATTCTGGAATTCACTGATAACAGGCATATCGGGAATTAAAAGAATTCAGGCTTTCGATCCTCATGCCCATAAAAGCCAGATAGGTTCTGAGGTAATATCATATAAACCGGAGGATTATTTTGATCGTAAAGAATCGCGTAAAATGGCCAGGGTATCTCAACTGGCTTCCAGTGCTGCAATTGAGGCAGTGATGGATGCCGGTCTGGATCTGAAAAATGAAGACAGGGACAGAATTGGATGTGTCATTGGATCGGCCGCCGGAGATTATACACACCTTGAAGATCAGCATATCCGGTTTTTGAAAATGGGGCCGGGCTCGGTTAATCCTTTAACTGTGCCCAGGGTTATTCCTAACATGCCGGTTTGTAATGCAGCAATGCTTCTTGGAATTCATGGGCCAAACCTGGGAGTCTCTGCTGCTTGTACAACAGGCACACATTCGATTGGAATTGCACTCGGACTGCTCAGGGGAGGCATGGCAGATGTGATCCTGGCCGGTGGAGCAGAATCCACCATGACTCCTTTGGTTCTTGATGCTTACGCGAGCATGGGAGTCCTTTCAACTTTCAATGAAAAGCCTGAAATTGCCAGCCGTCCCTTCGATCTGACACGGGATGGATTTGTGATGGGTGAAGGAGCATGTGTTCTGGTTCTGGAAACATTGGAACATGCTGAAAAGAGGGGAGCAAAACCTCTGGCATTGTTAAGTGGATTCGGCATGACCTCAGATGCGTATGGGATTGCTGCTCCTGAACCAAATGGCACATGGGCAGCTGCGGCCATGCAGCTTGCTGTTAAAGATGCAGGTCTTGACCTGGAAGATATAGGGTATATCAATGCTCATGGAACATCGACCAGAGTGAATGATAAAACGGAAACGCTGGCGATTAAAAAAGCTTTTGGATACAGGAATATTCCTGTAAGTTCGAACAAATCAATGATAGGTCATACGCTTGGTGCAGCTGGTGCAATTGAAGCAGCTGCCACTGTGCTGGCAGTTCATCATGGGATTTTACCTCCAACCATTAATTTTGAATTTAAAGATCCTGAATGTGATCTGGACGTAATACCCGGTGAAGCCCGGGCTGTGAAAATTGGAGCTGCGATTTCCAATTCTTTTGGGTTTGGTGGGCAAAATGGGGTGCTTGTTTTCTCAAAAGCCTGAAGTATCAATTACCGAACTGATTGATAACCTACGGGTATTCCATATTTTGATAGAACTATCTGCCATAACTGTTCACGTCTTCTTGATCTGAATGAACCGGCGCTTGAGAGCAAAAAGTATTTCCACATCCTGAAAAATCTATCGGAATATTTATTCTTTATTTTGTCCCAATTCATAACAAAGTTGTTAAACCACGCCATAAGAGTTTTATCATAATCTATTCCGAAGTTGTGCCAGTCTTCCATTACGAAAAGATTTTCGATTGCTTTGCCAAGTTGGGCTACTGAAGGAAGCATCCCATTTGGAAAAATATATTTATTGGTCCACTGATCATGTGTTTTTACAGATTTAAGACTTCCAATGGTATGAAGAAGAAATAAACCGTCGTCTTTCAGGCATTTAGTCGCAACTTCAAAAAATGTTTTGTAGTTTTTGTAACCTACGTGTTCAATCATTCCAACGCTTACTATTCTGTCAAACTTTTCATTTAGATCGCGGTAATCCATCAGCCGGATTTCAACCGGAAGATCTTCGCATAATTTTCTTCCTAGTTCTACCTGTTCTTTTGAGACAGTAATTCCGACAACTTCAACATTGTATTTCTCTGCAGCATATTTCCCAAAAGCGCTCCAGCCACAGCCAATATCGAGCACATCCATTCCGGGTTTGAGATAAAGTTTACGGCAAATTAATTCGAGTTTGTCTTCCTGGGCTTTATCCAGGCTGTGGGCATCCTTCCAATATGCGCAACTGTAGTTCATGCGTTTATCGAGCATGTTCTGAAAAAGATCATTACCCAGATCATAGTGCTTTTCGCCGACAATGAATGCTCTGTGTTTTGATTGCAGATTGAAAAGCCGTGCCGCAAAAAGTCTAAGAAGAATTGAAAGCTTTCGTTGTATTTTTTCGTCGAGATGAGCACTTAAGATTCTGTACATAAATTCGTCAACTCTTTCAGCATCCCACCACCCGTCCATATAGGATTCGCCAATTCCTAATTCAGCTTCTGTAATTGCTCTTCTATAAAATTCATCATTGTGAACCTGAATATCCCAAGGATCATGGCCATTTATTTTCACTCCGGCGAGTTCCAAAATCTCTTCTGTTATCTTTTTATATGTATTTTTCATAACACATACCTTTAATTATTTTGAAAGATACTTCTGACATTCCATTCCAGTCTCAGCGAAAAGCAAATAGAGACGTTGGAGAAATGCGCACAACAATTTGCCGGTGAGGTTATATGGCCAGGTTAAAAAGCGTAATTCGTTACTTCCCATTCGGTTTCTATTAATTATTTCATTGCCTGCGTTTTAGCATCTCCTCTATTTAGTTAACCTAACTTTTCTGCCTCCCGTATGTTGCATCGATGTGGATCCGGATTTCCTGCTCAAAGACATATCAAATTTAGGAAATATTCTGGCGCAATACAATAACAATGCCTCTCCTTAAAACAAAAGAATAATTCAAATATATTATTGTCAAATTTTTTGCTTTAATCTACACGCGAGGTGAACCGTTTAAAATATTTGGAAGAGAATAATTTCTCTAATTAAATGTAACTTTAAGTCCACTTTTATATGGATTACGGTTGTGAGTAAATCATTAGAAGATATAGTATTTGACCTTATTGAATTATTTAGGCCTTATATGGAAGGTATTGATTCTGTACTTGATGTTGGAACCGGAACATCAATACCCATCCATATTTTTGCTGAGAATTTTCCTACTGTCAGATACAATACAGTAGATGTTATCGATATCAGGAAAAGAAAAAAGTTGCCATTTGTGATCTACGATGGCAAGAATTTGCCATTCGAGAATTTAGAATTTGATGTTTCCATATTAAATGAAACATTACACCATTGTGAAGATCCTGAGTCTGTATTAATTGAAGCGCGAAGAGTGGCGAAATCAGTCTATGTTATCGAACATTTTCCTAACCCAAATACTAACATCAATGAATTAGTTAAAACTGAAATTAATGCTCTTTTAAACTTTGATATAAATTGCAAAATTTATAAACCTTTTATGGAACATTCACTTGACTTATTATTTGAAAAAACAGACTTAAAAGTTTGGGACAAATTTGAAATACCTTATTATGGCAATAGGGAAATAAGAAAGTTTTTTTTCAAATTAAAATAGTAAAATTTCCGGATCTGTCTAATCTTCTTAATGCCATATTAGTTATTATTTCATGAATTAAGTTACTTAAATTGATCTGATCAGGGTCAGAAAAAACTGATTGCAAAAGCATATTATCGGTATATTTTTTGAGATACTTAAAGCTTTAACCAAATCTAACAAAATTGATAAAGTTATTTTTTTTACAACGAATAATTGATGTAAATTTGACACATATAAAGCGGTGAGTTTAATAATATAAAATTGGGAATGATGAAAACTTCAAATGCGAAGGCAATCAGCAAACCAAAGAAAACTTCTGAAGCAGGTAAAGCAGTCAAGAGCAGGAAAGTTACTACCAGTAAATCCGGACCGAGCGAAGAAGAGATTCGCGAAAAAGCGAAGGAAATCTACCACCTGCGTATTGAGCGTGGGGAAGATGGAACTACAGTAGATGACTGGCTTAAAGCAGAAGAACTTTTAAGGGGTTAAAAGGAATAATGGATCTTAAGCAGGAAAATCATTGAGATCAGCATCGGATAGCTATTTTGTACCGAAAAGTCAGTTGTCTGCATCTTCAAGACCGGGAGCAATATATCCGGTTTCGTTCAGTTTTTCATTTAGAGCTGCCAGATAGGTAATCCGGTCAATCTGGCAAGCCCTGCAAGATCAACTATCTGAGAGCTATTGAGTTTTAAAAGGTGATGGGATCTTGATGGATTTTCTGAAGTAATAATTAAAAAAGCTGTATCAGGGAATAAATGATAAATTCTATCCTTAGAGTTCTACTGTTAATTTATTAACACAATGATATTCAGAATTTTGTTAAACAAAACGTACCATTAAATGTAATATATTACTTTACATTTACATTATAGAAAATATACATTACCTGTCTATTTTATATTAATTTATAATGACTATCGGGAATGAATAATAATAGTGCAAAAATACTTCTACCTACTTCATGTACTCATCCCCCCTGCCCCGTTGACTTCGTCGATCCCGCAAGCGGGATTCTCTTGCAGGCAAAAGAAGGGGG
>Ga0315273_10005849_pt1 | contig 15249 bp, 13 predicted proteins | sample YL17G02_0_MG_FD_205753 | JGI IMG/M metagenome (GOLD analysis project Ga0315273, IMG submission 205753) | Sediment microbial communities from Yellowstone Lake, YNP, Wyoming, USA - YL17G02_0 | ecosystem: Environmental > Aquatic > Freshwater > Lake > Sediment | place: USA: Wyoming | collected...
GAACGTCGCCGCCTCCCGAAATGACCCCGCGAATCAGCGCCGGCCGGACGACCGAGCCGAGATTCGGGAAGATCGTGTAGGCGCCCACCAGATCGATCAGCGAGACCTCGATCGAGCCGAGCGCGACGGCGGGGAACTCTGGGATCTCACCGAGGCCAGCCGAGCGAGCGAGCTCCGTGACCCGGCGGAGGCCGACCCGCTGCGCGAGCTCGACGGTCGGAATGTTCCGCGAGTCCTCGATCGCGCCGCGCACGGTGACTTCGCCGACGTAACGCCCGTCGTAGTTCTCCGGGCGCCACTGGTCGGCGCCGACGCGGATTTGAATCGGCTCGTCGCGGAGCACGGTCGCGGGCGTGACGGTATCTTCGGGATCGTCGAGAGCCGCGAGATAGACGAACGGCTTGAATGCCGAGCCGGGCTGTCGCTTGGAGCGGGTCACGCGATTGAACTGGCTGCGGGCGAAGTCGCGCCCCCCGGCCAGACCGCGAACGTAGGCCGTGCCGGTCTCCACGACGATGATGGCTCCCTCGAGCGGCTCGTCCGTCGCGCGGGTGAGACGCGGGTAGGTGCGTTCGAGATTGTCGAGCCCGCCCGACAGAGCACGCTCCGCGAGGTGCTGAACTTCCAGATCCAGGGTCGTGTAGACGGAGAGGCCGCGCACGACGTCGGTGTCGTATCCCATGCGCGCGATGCGGCGCAGCACCTCGTCGACAAAGAACGGCGCCTCGAGGGGCTGGTTGAACCGCTTCTGCAAGCGGAGCGGCTCGCGCCGCGCGCGTTCGAGCTCCTCCTTGGTGAGCCACGCGTTCTGGGCCATCAAGTCGAGCACCTGATCCCGCCGGATCCGCGCGCGATCGGGATGGCGCAGCGGCGAATCGATATTGGGAGAATGGATCAAACCCGCGATCGTCGCCGCCTCGGCGACCGTCAGATCGCGCACCTCCTTGCCGAAGAACGCGCGCGCGCCCGGGCCGACGCCGAAGATACCGATCGATTCGGACTGGCCAAGATAGACGTTGTTCAGGTAGGCCTCGAGAATCTCTCGCTTGGTCATGCGCGCCTCGAGGATCAGCGCGAGCACCGCCTCGTTGGCCTTGCGAGTGAGGGTGCGCTCCGGCGACAGGAATACGTTCTTGGCCAGCTGCTGGGTGATCGTGCTGCCACCCTGACGGACGCCGCCGCCGCGGAGGTTGACCCAGACCGCGCGCAAGAGTCCGATCGGATCGACTCCGGGATGTGTCGCGAAGCGCGCATCTTCGGCCGCGAGAACGGCAGAGACCACGTGACGGGGGAAGTCCTCGAGGGGGAGCACGCGTCGCTCTCCGAGCACGCCTCCCGAGTAAGTGCCGAGCAGCTCTGGCTCGATGGATGTCCGTCCGATTTCGCCGCCGTTCAAACTGCGAATCGCCTGGATCACATTTCCCGAAAGCTCGAGCCGCACGGCTTGCTCCGCGTGCTCGCCGTCGGGATCGACGAAGCCGCGAAGAGCGATATCGATTCGATCCCGGCCGGCACGGAATGTCCCGGGCTGGCGGGGTACACCGGAGGCGTCCTCGTAGCCGAGACGGCGCAGGCGCTCGAGGAGGTGCGATCCCTCGACGTTGATTCCGGGACGTAGGACGGTCGAATCCGCGTAGATGCGAATCGGCCCGGGCGTCCGGCCGGCGAGAAACTCTTCGACCTGGCGGTAGAGTCGCCAGAACAGCAGCAGCCCTACGACCACGCACAAGCCCGTAGCCGCGAGGAGCGCACGCTTCCACCGTGCCTTGGGAAGCCATCTCCGCGCCGAGCGCCGAGAGCGCGGCTGCTTACGGTTCGCCATCTGGGCGAGGAATTGAACCCCGGGAGGCCGAAAACGTCGTCAACGTCCCCCGATCTCTTCGAGGGTCTGGCGGAATTGTGCCGTGTGATCGAGAAGCTGCCCGTAGCGTTCGGCCGTCAGTCTGCCTCGCAGCAGCTCGACGCGCAGGAAGAGGTAGTAGGTCTGGATCACGTCGCGCCGGCAATATTCGTGGATCTCCGCCAGGCGGCCCCCATCCCAAAGCTCCTGCACCTGCGAGCCGTCGATCTTCCCTTTGCCCGGCAGACCGATCGTTCTGAGCAGCAGGTCGAATCCACCCCGCACCCGGTAGGCGCCGAAGTTGGTGATGAACTCGTAGAGATCGAGATGCTTGCCGACCTGGTAACGGCGCCGGTAGAGGGAATCCTCCCCGAAGTAGCTCGGCACCGCGCAGCCGTAGCGGAGCGCCTGCAGCTCGAGCACCGGGAAATCGAACTGCCGACCGTTGAAGGACACGAGGCAGCCGCGGAATTTCCCCACGCGCTCCCAGAACTCTCGGACCAGTTGCTCCTCGCTGTACTCGCGCTCGGCGAGGCTTTCGACGGATTGCAGAAGATAGTCCGAAGAGACCGAGCCGGCCGCGATCGAGACCGGAACGTGAAACGACAGCGGGAAGAAATCGCTTCCGCGCTCTTCCACGAGCTCGCGCCGAAGCGTCTCGAAGGCCGCTTCATCGGAGAGACCGCGGCCACGAAACTGGGTTTCGTTCACCAGTCGCTTGTCGATGCGCGTCTCGATGTCGAAGATTGCGAACGGCAATCGGTGAGCCTCCGTCAGGGCGTAAGAGACTGCGTCACAGATCGCTCCCGTTGGTCGCGATCCCGGCTCCGGCCGCGCCGCCGACCGAGCTAGCGCCCTCTCCTCCAGCGGTGGGCGCCCGTCCCTCCTTCGCAGGCGGGGGCGGCTGCTCGGCCGCGGGAGCCTCGGCGGTGACCGTGTCGCGGCCGTCGAACGGCGGTGAGAACGTCATGAACGTGACGGCAGCATCCTTGCCCCCGTTGCGGAAGAAGTGGCGAACGCCGCGGTGAATGTGCACCACGTCGCCCGGCCGCATCGCGAACCGCTTGCCCTCCAGGTCGATGACGCCCTCACCGCGCAGCACGATCACCGTGAGGTCGTGGAAGCGATGATATTGCGGCGTCTCCGCCTCGCGGACGACCGCGAGGTGATGGCTCACCCAGGCGGTTCGCCCGAGGTCGATGACCGCGACCGGGCCCGGGCCCGCTTGCTGAACGAGCGAGTTCAGGTCCCGGGTCTCTAGGCCCTTCTCATAACGGAGGATCAAACGCGGATTCGGCCTCTCGGCGCCGCATCCGGCCACGATCGCTAGCGCGGCGAGGCCGATTGAGATCCGGTTTTTCAGCATCCTCCCTTGCCCCTCGTTTTCGCGGGTGCTACCGGAGTTGCTCTTAGCAAAGAGCCGACCCCCTTACCATTTGAGGAGAACTTCATGCGTGAAGCAGTAATCGTCGCCAGCTCCCGCACACCCATGGCCAAGTCGTTCCGGGGCTCCTTCAACCTGACCCGGCCCGACGATCTCGCGGCGATGTGCGTCAAGGACCTCCTGAAGAAGATCCCTCAGCTCGACGCCGCCGAGGTCGAAGACGTGATTCTCGGCTGCGCGTTCCCCGAGGGGCCGCAGGGCTTCAACATGGCGCGAAACGCCGCGATGCTGGCCGGCTTGCCGGTGACCGCGGCGGGCACGACGATCAACCGGTTCTGCTCGTCGGGCCTGCAGGCGATCGCGTTCGGCGCGCACCAGATCATGAACGAGGGCACCGACGTCGTCATGGCGGGCGGCTCCGAATCGATCACCATGCTGCAGAACGACTGGAACAAGAAAGACGTCTTCAATCCCTGGCTGATGGAGAATCTGCGCGGGATCTACATGCCGATGGGCATCACCGCCGAGGTGGTCGCGGAGCGCTACAAGATCAGCCGCGAAGAGCAGGACAAGTACGCCCTGCTCTCCCAGCAACGCACGGCGGCCGGCCAGAAGGCGGGAAAGTTCGATGACGAGATCTTCCCGGTGACGACCACATACCTCGTCAAGGACAAGGCGACTGGACAGGAATCGAAGAAGGAAGCCACGGTCAAGATCGACGAGTGCAACCGGCCCGACACGACGCTCGAGGGCCTCGCCAAGCTGCCGCCCGCGTTCAAGCCCGAGGGAGGCACGGTCACCGCCGGCAACGCATCGCAGTTCTCGGATGGCGCATCGGTGACGCTGCTGATGTCGGCCGACAAAGCGAAGGCACTCGGCGTCAAGCCGCTCGGCGTGTTCCGCGGCTTCCAGATCGCCGGCTGCCAGCCCGACGAGATGGGCATCGGACCCGTGTTCGCCGTACCGAAGCTCCTCAAGCGCACCGGCAAGAATCTCAGCGACATCGACGTCATCGAGCTGAACGAGGCCTTCGCCTCACAGGTTGTCTATTGCCGCGACAAGCTCGGCCTGGATCCCGCCAAGCTCAATCCGAACGGCGGCTCGATCTCGATCGGGCATCCATACGGCATGACGGGTTCGCGCTGCACCGGGACGATTCTCAACGAGCTACAACGCACCAAGAAGCGCTTCGGGATCGTCACCATGTGCATCGGCGGCGGCATGGGCGCTGCGGGGCTTTTCGAGGCGGTGTAGACGTCGATTCACTTCGCCGCTCCGAGCGTTCGGCCGGAGCCGCTGTGCTCGCAGAGCGAGGGAGCCGTCCACGATCCGTCCGTCGCTTTAGGATGGCTCACTTCTCCAGCTCTTCGCGGATCGAATACATCTTCTGACGCGCTTCGTTGACGTAGGCGTCGAGGTTCCGCCGATGATTGGCGAAAATGCTCGCCGGGCCGCCGTCGAGAACCACGAGCGGCTTGAGCGTCGCGGCCTGGTAGAGCGCCGCCGCGCATTCCTCGACGAGCGTGTCCAGGATCGGCCGATTCTGGAAGCCGCCCTGATACTCGGCGTGCACCGCGCGCAGAACGTGGTACATCACGTGCGCCACGCCCTGCGCGTGATAGAAGACGTCGTCGGTGTGGAGGAGCCCGACGTCGTCGCGGTAGAGCGATGAGTGCGCGTCGCCGAGCATGTCGCTCCACGCCTGAAAGAGACGGATCAGCTCGATGTTGCGCCGGTTCAGGGGCTTGGAACGCGGCGGATTTTCGTGCAGGCCGGCGATATAGCTCTTGAGGTCCGCCACACCCCGCTTGAAGCGGCTCTCGGCGGAGGGAAACCAGAGTTTTTCGGCGTCGTTGCGAAACATCGTGTCGGCATCCACGAGGACCGGGTCGTACTGATCGCTGGAGACCTTGGTGAGATGGTCTTTCAGCACGCGCGTGGTCTCGCGCACGGCCAGGATGATCCCGAGCTGTCGGTTTGCGTTGTTGTCCGCGGACAGGCCGGGGCCCCAGAGGAAGAAGTCGTTCGGCCGCCATCCCGTCACCGAATCGAGCTCATGCTCCATCACCGCAGCAATCGCGGCCGCCATGCGCTCGCCCGGTCGGGCGTCGGGGATATCCGGGTCGAAATCGAGCATCGCGTGGCGCTGCATGCCGAGATGCATCAGCAGGCCGACGACCGCCCAAGTGGCGATGACCGTCGCGATCGCGTAGGCGAGCCATTTCATCGCTGCACGTTTAGCCGATGCGCGCGGCCGAAACGAGCCCGCTCACACGGAGAGATTCAGCGCCTCGGCGAGCTCGCGGAGCCTCTGCTTGATCTTCTTCTCGTTCTCCGGACCCATGCGCAGCAGATGCTTCTGAGCTGGCGTCAGCTTTTCGAGCGCGGGATCCGCGAGCTTCCAACTCTTCACGGCCGGACGGAGCGCAACGTCGCCCGCGGGCTCGGGGGTCGCCAGCAGCTGCCGGATCGCCTTCGCCAGGGTGTCGTCGAAGTTGCGATCGGGGTAGCCGAGCTCTTTGTACGCGTCGCGGAGAAGCGGCCGGGTCTCCTGGTAGAGCCGCGCCGAGCCCTTCACGTCGAGCGAAGCGATGACATCGGCGACGACGTCGTAGCGTCGGTAGCTCGCCGGGTCGATCGTCGCCGCGTCGCGCCGCTCTTTGGCCTTGAACTCCCCGCTCGGAGCGAGAACACCGAGGTGCGGCTTCGGCGAGCGGCCCTCGGCGACGTTGTCCACCGAAGCCACGAAGCGTCGCGCAAGCCGATCGGTGAGCAGCCACTTCGCCCAGGCGGGATTCGAGGAGAGGGTCGCGGCCAGCATACGGAGAAGCGCATCGCTCGAGTCTAGCGGAGGTAGATCGGCTCGCGGCGGCATGGTGGGGGGAGCAGCGACCGTCGGCCGCATCGCCGCCGGAGTCGCCCGGAGAGGCGCAAGAGTCGGAGTCGCCTGCTGGCTCCGGCGCGTGAGCAGGCGATAGGAGCCGACGCCGATCGCGAGCGGAATCAGCAGCACGAAGCCGAGGAGAATCGCCAGGGCCCTTCGCCCCTTCCGCCGCTCGATGTCGCTCTCGGTGATCATCTGGCTCGGCAAGATGGTACGACGGTTCGGCCTGCGGTCAATCCCCTGAGACGCGATCCCGATCGCGACTGACTTGCCAGTTGACGACAGCAGAAATAAGCTAGTTCAGTTGTCCTACGCGCCCGTAGCTCAACGGATCAGAGCATCAGACTTCGGATCTGAGGGTTGGGGGTTCGAATCCCTCCGGGCGCGCTAGCTTATTAGGTTTTTCTGTGGTTGGTCGACCATCGTGGGTCTGCTATGGGTCTGGAACCCGAGCAGGTTGTCGCCTACCGTCGTACAGGCTCGAGAAGATCGCCCACCGCGTCATCCGGCATCCCACCCGAGCGCCTCGTGGCATTCGTTGAACGGTCGCCGCTCTCGATCCACAGGCGCGCGGCCTCGGCGGCCTTGGCCACGCCGAGTGCACTCGTCGCTCAGTCGGCCAGATCGGCGAACAGCGGCGTGCTCAGGTAGCGCTCGCCGAACGAGGGGATGATGACCACGATCTGCTTGCCGGCGCTCTCCGCGCGCCGGGCCACCTCGACAGCCGCCCAGATCGCCGCGCCCGACGAGATCCCGACCAGCAGGCCTTCCTCCTTGGCCGAGCGGCGTGCCATCGCGAACGCGTCCTCGTTCTTCACCCGCACGATCTCGTCGTAGATCTTCGTGTTCAGCACCTCGGGGACGAAGCCGGCGCCGATCCCCTGGATCGGGTGCGGTCCCCGCTGGCCGCCTGAGAGCACGGGCGAGGCATCCGGCTCGACGGCCACGCAGCGGAACGAGGGCTTGCGCGCCTTGAGAACCTCGCCGACGCCGGTGATGGTGCCGCCGGTGCCGACGCCGGCCACCAGGATGTCGGCCCGACCGTCGGTGTCGCGCCAGATCTCCTCGGCGGTCGTCTTGCGGTGGATCTCCGGGTTGGCGGGATTCGCGAACTGCTGCGGGATGAAGTAGCGCGGGTCGCTGGCCGCCAGCTCCTCGGCCTTCTTGATGCACCCCGGTATCCCCTCGCTGCCCGGCGTGAGGATCAGCTCGGCGCCGTACGCGCGCAGCAGCATGCGGCGCTCTTTGCTCATCGTGTCCGGCATGATGAGCGCGCACCCATAGCCGCGTGCCGCGCACACGAGGGCCAGGCCGATGCCGGTGTTGCCGCTGGTGGGCTCCAGGATGATCGTGTCCTTCGTGATCTTCCCCGCCCGCTCGGCCGCGTCGATCATCGACACCGCGATGCGGTCCTTCACGCTGTGGGCGGGGCTGTAGAACTCGAGCTTGGCGACGACCTCGGCGCGGGCCCCCGCCGTCACGCGCCGCAGCCGCACGAGCGGGGTGTTGCCGACGAGCTTGGTGACGTCGTCCGCGATCCTCATGAGCCACCTCCTGGAGCAAGCGTTCTGGCGTATTGTATTAGCGCCATGACACCGTCTTCCGCGACGCCCAAGTTCGTGACGCTGCCCGAGATCCGCCGTGCCGGCCGCGAGTCCTGGAGCCCGCCCGCCGCGCTTCCGGATCAGCGCATCGACCGATCGCAGATCGCTCGGGATCTTCCCGTAGGGACGTACCTCCTCGGCGAGCGACACGTCGATAGAGTCCTTGTGGACATCTACCCCGACGCAGGTGTTATCCTTCTCCGTGGCGCGGGAGAAACCCCGCTCAAGGTAGAATCAGCGGTGCCGGCATAGCCCTCGACCGATCACCGAGAGCGGAGAGGGCCGAGTCGCTCCTCGCGCGGTCTCTGGCCGGCATCCTCACTTCCGCGGGGGAGATTCGCGCCGTCGCGGATCCTCATGGGTAGGCCGCAGCGAGCGGCCCACATCGGGCGCGTTGAGACTCACGGTCCCTGCGCGAGAGCACCCGAAGGGACTATCGCCCTTGATCAAGGGCTGGCCTCCAAGGAGGGGGCAACATGTTCTGCCCTTCCTGCAAGCACGAGAATCGAGCAGGACAAAAAATCTGCGTCCACTGCGGCGCAGGGCTCGATCTCAGCTGTCCCTCGTGCGGCGCGAGCACCGAGCCGGAAGAGCGGTTCTGCGGTGAGTGCGGCAAGAACCTCGCCGGCGTGCCGAAGACTTCCGCGACACGTGACCCGCGCTCCTACACGCCGAAGCACCTGGCCGAGAAGATCCTCACCACCCGCAGCGCCCTCGAAGGCGAGCGCAAGCAAGTCACCGTGCTCTTCGCCGACGTGAAGGGCTCGATGGAGCTGGCCGAGCAGCTCGATCCGGAGGAATGGCACCGGATTCTCGACCGATTCTTCCAGATCCTGACCGACGGCGTGCATCGCTTCGAGGGCACGGTGAACCAGTACACCGGCGACGGCATCATGGCGCTGTTCGGCGCGCCGATCGCGCACGAAGACCACGTGCAGCGGGCTTGCTATGCCGCACTGCACCTGCGCGACACGCTGCGCCGGTACGCGGACGAGTTGCGCATCGGCAAGGGGATCAACTCCGCAGTGACGGATAGGCCTGAACTCGGGAGAGGTCGTGGTTGGGAAGATCGACGACGACCTGCGCATGGACTACACGGCGCTCGGGCATACGGCCAACCTGGCAGCGCGGATGGAGCAGATCGCAGATCCCGGCAAGGCGCTCCTCACTGGGCGCACGGCGAAGTTCGTCTCCGGCTACTTCGCGCTCCGAGACCTGGGTGAAGCCCGGATCAAGGGGCTGAGCGACCTGCTTCACGTCTTCGAGCTCGAGGGGGTGGGACGGATGCGGACCCGTCTCCAGGTCCCACGGGCGCGGCTTCTCCAAGTTCGTCGGACACCAGAGAGCGAACGGTGTCCTTCTGAAGCCCTGGAGGCGCAAGCGTCGTCACGGAGATCAGAACTTGTGAATTAATCCCCAGACGGAAATAATTCACACGTTCAGCGCGAATCGGACCGCGAAAGGAGAGAAGATGTCCATAGACTTTCGACCGACGGCAGACCAGGTGGAATTGAGAACTATGGCCCGAAGGGTGGCGGACCAGGTCTTGCGTCCGCTGGTTCGCGAGCTGGACGCTCTCACCGATCCGTGGGAGTGCTTCCAGCGAACCCGCCCGGCCGTCGCGAAGCTCGCCGAGCTCGGATTCCTGTCCTCGTCCATTCCGACCGAATACGGCGGTGGCGGGATGGGCTGTCTCGATCTGGCTCTGGCCGCCGAAGAGCTCTGTGTCGTGGACGTCGGAGTTCCGTCGACCGTGCTCGCCAGCGGTCTCGGCTTGCAGCCGATCATCACCCACGGAACGGCGAGCCAGAAGGAGCGCTTCCTCCGGCCGTTCGCGGCCGACAAGAGCGGCGATCTCCTCGCCTCCTTCGCGTTCACCGACCAAGGAGGCGGAGCGAACTTCGACAGCGATGATCCCGCTGCCGGCGTGCGGACCGTCGCCCGCCGCGAAGGCGATTTCTACGTCGTGAACGGCGTCAAGCACTTCGCCAGCAACGGCTCCGGCTGGGACCGCAAGGGGGCCCACCTGTACACCGTGGTCGCACGGACCGATCTCTCTCGAGGAGCTCGCGAGTCGCTCAGCGTGATCGCGGTGCCGGGCTCCGCGCCTGGAATCCGCGTCGGCACCATCGAGAACAAGCTCGGACACCGGCTGACGGTGCAGCCCGAGGTGATCTTCGAGGACGTGCGGGTTCCCGCGGATCACCGGATCGGAGCCGAGGGGGACGGCATCGAGATCGTGAAGCGGGCGTTCGGCTGGACGGCCGCGTTGATCGGAGCGGCCTGCGTGGGGGTTATGCGCGCGGCCTTCGAGCACGCGCTCGACTTCGCCCGATCGGAGCGTCGGCTCGGCAGTGTGCCGATCCTCGACCACCAGGCGGTCGGGTACGCGCTGGCCGACATCAAGATGCGGATCGAGGCGTGTCGCTACCTCACCTGGCGGGCGTGCGCCTACGTCGACGCCCACGGAGAAGGTCAGGAGGTGGCCGTCATGACCAAGGTCTTCTGCTCGGAGACGGCCGTCCAGTGCGTCTACGACGCTATGCGGGTGGTGGGAATCGAGAGTTATGTGAAGGATCACCCGCTGGAGAGGCATCTGCGCGATGCGGTCTGCTTCCCGCTCTATGACGGTGGAAACATGGGCGTGCGCCGGCGGCAGTTGCACGAGATCCTGCGCACTCCGGGCTACGATTCCATGATCGTTGCGGAGGACCGCGAGCTTGCTCTCGAGTAGATCCAACGGTGACGCTCGCCCAAAACCATCCATCCCCTCGACCTGCGCTACCTCAACCTGCAACGCGAGCTGCACCGCACCTTCCAGGCCCTAGCCTTAGCCGCATGAAGATTGAACGGCGTTGCCACTTACAACATGTTGGTATTCACATTTCACTAAGCGGCTATTCGCCGTATCGAAAGGCTGCCTCGGAGAAGATCGACAGTCCCGCCGGGCGAAGGCTGAAATCTTCAAGACCATCAGGTTCAGTGGGCGCTTCGCGGCGCGTCCACTCACCCGAGAACCGTTGGATCAGCTCGGGCCATATTGCCGACGCTGTCATGTCGAAAACCATTGCCGCATCGGCGGCGGTTACGTGCCAGTCACCGCGGGCGATTTCGCGGTCCAGTTGCCCCGGGCCCCAGCCCGCGTGACCTGCGTAACCACGTACTCTGTTCCTCTTTCCAGCCTTGCTGAGCGCCTTGCGCAGGGCGGCGCGGCTGCCGCTGACGTACACGCCTTCGAAAATGGCCTCCGACGACTCAGGCTGCCGCGCCGCGCGGATGAGAACGAGGAGCAGGTTTCCGGCGACCGGTCCGCCGACATACACGGGGTCCGGCCGGTCGCGGAGCTCTTCGACGTCGCGCAAGACGGACCCTAGGCGTACGTCCGCCGGTCGATTGATGATGACACCCATCGCTCCAGTTGGCTCGTAGGCAAGCAGCAACACGACCGTCTCGGAAAAGTTCGGATCGGCGAGGCTGTGGCTGGCGACGAGGAAGCGCCCTTTTGCTGGTTGGGTCGGCGATAAAGTCTGCGGCGCCGCCACGGCAGTCGCGGTGACCATCCGATCCTCCCGTGGCTGAGAATCATACCGTTGATTCGCTGGCACCCCGAGCGCGCCCGGAGTGCACAGGGTCGCGGCAAGCAAGAGACAGCTAGGTGAAGCGCTCATGCAGATCCAATTCCTTCGTAGCGCAGGCGGCTCGTGGAAGAAACAGGGACGGATGAAGAACAACGTTACGGGACGAATGGGCTTGATAGCATCGATCAATTGTTCAGACGTTCCGAGGCGTGACAGGCACAGTGCTCTACTTTCACGGCAACCCGCAGCGCCCGCGCTGGCAAGCGGCGCGGCTCGATCGGATCGCGCCGTGTCCGACGCTACCGGACCTCTCGCGCGCGCTGCACACGAGCATCAACGGCCCAGCAGGTCGACGAGCGGCACGCCCGAGTCGCCAGGCGCCGATGGGAGCTTCAACGCGAGCGTCGTCCAGATTCCACGCCTCGGCGTACTCGGCTGGTCTCGGAATTACCTGACCGTCGGCCTGCCCCTCCTGGAGGCTCTCACCCCGAGCAGGTCGAGGCCGTGCCGGCGCACGAGTTCGGTCACCTCGCCGGAGCGCACGGACGCTTCCGAGCGGAGGGCCCGGTTTGTTTGCCCGAAACGAGATCCACCCGCGTCCGCAGCTCGCCCTTCGCCGAGGAATTCGCGCTCGACGCGGAGCTCGGCGTGGGCGCCGCCACCTGCCCCCTCTCGACCTCCGCTTCGGAAGCGGCCAGAACGGGGGACATGGACACCCCGCACCCGGCGGCCCCGGCGAGGACGCCGCCGCTCTTCGCGTACCCGTTCCGCGTCTTCTTCCTCTCGACAGCTCTGCTCGCGGTCCTGATCATTCCCGCCTGGCTTCTCGTGCTCCTCGGCGGGTTCGCGCCGCAGCTCGTGCTGCCCGCTCTGCTTTGGCACCAGCACGAGATGATCTTCGGGTTCCTCGAGGCCGCGATCGCCGGCTTCCTGCTGACCGCGGTCTGCGTCTGGACGAGCACGGACCGGCTGCACGGCGCCCCGCTCGCCGCGCTCTGGGCGGTGTGGCTCGCGGGTCGCCTGGCGATGCTCTTCGGCGGTGCGCTGCCGGCGGCGCTCGTCCACGGCGTAGACCTCGCCTTCCTGCCGCTCGTCGTCCTCGACGCGGGACGGAGGATCGTCGCAGCGAAGCAGCACCGCCAGCTCGTGATCGTCGGTGTCCTCGGCGCCCTGTGGCTCCTGGACGTCGGCTTCCACGCCACGCAGCGGCCGGCCTTTTCCCGAGCAGCCATGCTCGCCGTCGTCGCGTTGATGCTCGTCGTCGGCGGGCGCATCACGCCCGCGTTCTCGAGCAACTGGCTCCGCGGAACCGGAGGCGACGCCGCCGCAGTCCGCATCGTGCCGTGGCTCGAGACCGTGGCCATCGGGGCGACGGTCGCACTCCTCCCGCTCGTCTCGTTCGAAGCGCCGCCGGCGCTGACGGCACCGATCGCGGCGGTCGCCGCGGCGGCGAGCGCCGCCCGGCTCTATCTGTGGCGTGGCTGGCTCGTCCGCCGCGAGCCGCTCCTCTGGATCCTCCACGTCGCGCTCGCCTGGATCCCCGTCGCCCTCGTGCTCCTCGCGGCGGCGGCGGTCGGCGCGGTCGCGCCGACGGCCTTGCTCCACGCGGCGGGCGCGGGTGCGGCGGGGGCGCTCGTCCTGGGCGTCATGAGCCGCGTCGCGCTCGGCCACACCGGCCGGCCGCTCCATCTGCCGCCCGGGATGACGCTCGCGTTCGCCGCTGTTCTCGGGGCCGGCGCGCTCCGCGTCGCCACGGCGCTCGCCTGGATGCCACAGACGAGCGGCCTCCTGGCGAGCGGGGTCCTCTGGGTGCTCGCGTACGGGACGTTCGTGACCCGCTACGCGCCCATGCTCGCCGCGCCGCGACCAGACGGGCGCTCCGGGTAAGGCGCGCGGATCGTTCTCGCGCCCGCGCCACAGCGCCGGTCGGCCTCGTGCTGCGGGCTAAGTGCTCCATTTCACAATTACGGTGACGTATTCTACTAGGGAGAGGATCAGGCTGCGGGGCGAAGGGGTTGTTGATCGATGCGGGCGAGCAGCTTGTGGAGATCGGCGCGAGAGAAGGTCCACTCGAAGGGGCTGGCGGCTTGTTCGTAGCGCTCCTGGAAGGCGAGGAGGCGATCTTCGACTTCGTCGAGAGAGTGGAAGTCGTTGGGGGTGAGGACCTTTCGTTGGACGACCGAGAAGTAGATTTCGATCTGGTTGAGCCAACTCGCATGTACGGGAGTGTGGACCAGCACGATCGAGGGGCAGGTGGCGCGCAGGCGCTTGCGGGCTTTCTCGCCGCGATGGGACGAGCCGTTGTCGGTGATCCAGAAGACACGGCGAGCGGATCGGTAAGGATCCTGGGACATGACCTGCTCGACGAGGCGATCGAAGGGCTGGATGCCGGTGGTTTTCTCGCAGCGCCCGAATACTTTGGCGCGACGGACGTCCCAGGCTGCGAAGTAAGCCCAGGCGCCACTGCGCTTGTACTCGTGCTCGACGCGGGCGCAACGGCCGCCGGCCGCTGGGAGCGAGGGGTGCTTGCGGATGCGAGCCTGGATACTGGTTTTCTACTGCGGTCTCGGGAGGACAGCCCATCTTCATCGATACGCTAATAGCGGCCCCCTATTCGGCGCGCTAGCGTTTGACTGGCGGGGACTCGCGGCGTTACGGATGCGCCAGCTGAGGAGGAAGTCATGCCGAGTCTAGAGTACGAATTCACCTATCGCGCCACGTTGAAGCCCCCGGTCACCATCGGGGCCGGTCCTTACGGCAACCGCATCGTCGCCGAAGTGACCGGCGGCGATTTCGAGGGGCCACGGCTCAAGGGAAGGATCCTGAGCGGCGGCGGCGACTGGGCGCTGGTCGGGCCCGACGGGCAAGCGCGCCTCGACGTGCGTGCCCAGCTCGTCACGGGCGACAGGGCGGCCATCTACCTCGCGTATTACGGAATCATCCAATTCAACGCGAAGGCGCAGCAGGCGCTCGAGAAGCAGACCGGAACGGAGTTCGCGGACCACTACTGGCGGACGAATCCCCGCTTCGAGACCGGCGACCCGAGATACGCCTGGCTGAACCAGACGCTATTCGTAGGAGAGGGCCGGATGCTGCCGAACCTGGTCGTCGAGTACCGGGTGTACAGGGTCACCTGAAGAATCCCGTCGTTCTCGCTCTACGACTCAGTGGCAACGGTCGGCTTGTGATCGAGTCACTTCAGCATGGCGATTCGCGTCGTTCGTCTCGGCTCCACCCGTCTAGAGAGAAGCACCCGAGGAGGCCGCCATGCCCCAGTACGTTCCGATCGAGACCGCCAAGACGATGCGCGGGCTGCGGCTCGTGGTGGTGGTCGGCACCCGGCGTGCGCTGGCGATCGCTGTGAAGAACGATCGGATCGAGTCGCGGTTCGCGCAGCTCGCGAGTCGGCTCAGGTCACGAATCGGCACGAGTTGCGTGGCGTGAGAGGAAACGCTGCGGCGGAAACCTAGCGGCGGCTATAGTAAACCGCGAGCCCGCGAGGTTACCCCTACGCCACGGTTCGCGAACAGAACACTTCTGTTTCGCGAGACGGCCCGAGCCGTGCCGCTCGGGGTCGAGCGCGAAGTTCAGTCTCTGCGGTCGCTCCTCACCGATGGGCCAGACCGGAACCTTTCCGAAACCTCCGTGGGTTGCGCAGTCGGGGACGGTCTAACCCAGAGATCGCGCCGCGGAAAAGAAAATGGTCCCACGGAAAATCGAACATCTGTAACGAAGATCCCCCTGAAACCGAACAAAGCCCCGCAAACCCGCTGGAGTCAAAGGTTTGCGACGATTCTGACGATGACCAACGAGACGGCAAAAAGCGGCAGGAATAGGCCGAAGAAGGGGCGAAAACCGTGACCGTCACGGTGCCTCGAACGGGCCTACGGATTCATCAAAACCTTCAATGCGCAGGCCCAGTTGCCATCGTCCCAACTGGAGAACGGAGCCACGGCGCG